>Ga0302230_10001868_pt1 | contig 13093 bp, 9 predicted proteins | sample II_Palsa_N2_1_FD_193523 | JGI IMG/M metagenome (GOLD analysis project Ga0302230, IMG submission 193523) | Peat permafrost microbial communities from Stordalen Mire near Abisko, Sweden - II_Palsa_N2_1 | ecosystem: Environmental > Terrestrial > Soil > Palsa > Peat permafrost | place: Sweden... | reverse complement strand
GCGGAGGGGCGAATGCAAATTATTGATAGCCAAGAATATCACGGCGCAAGGTAGGATCGATTTGGCCGCCGCTCGAACCCAGTCCCTTGAAGACCACTTCGAACATGATGGCGTTGTCGCGCAGATTGGTATTGGAGGCTGTCGGGACGGCAACGGTGCCGTAATAGGTTTGGTTGACGTAGTTGCGATCAACCAAGCGCAAGGTGACGCAGCAGCTGTCGTATTCGATACCCGCCAATGCTTCCACCGTTCCGGTCGGTGTGCCTTCAAGGCCCTTGATCGGTTCTTCGTAACTCCATGAGCCAATCAGGCGCCAGTAGGCAGATATGGGATAGACCGCAGAAACGCTGTATTGATCCAGCAGGCCGCGGCGATAGTGATATGAGAAATTCAGCACGCCATCGTTGCCCAGACGATGCTGCAACTCAAACGCTGCCATGTCGGTCTGGTGCGTGTTCGGGCTCCACTGATAGGCGGTATTGACACGCCAGCGGTCATTAAGTTGCATGTCGAACTGCGCCACGTAGTCCGAGCCGTTGAAATTCGTTGCAGCTGGCACGGTAATGGGGCCGGTCGGTACCTGCACTCGCTGCGGGGTGAAATACCGGATTTGCCCAAAGCTGGCCGACACTCGCTCGACGCCGTTTTCATCGAGCAGTCGCGTTGTCAGCGCGCCGGTAAGGTCATTCGCATTCATCTGCCGATCGTCGCCAGCAAACTGGTTAGGCGTGAACAGCTGGTAATAGTCGAACGACGTGAGCGACGTATCGAACAGCGGCAGGTTGTCCTGGTTGCGGTAGGGCACGTACAGGTAATACGCCCGGGGCTCAAGGGTCTGTGTGTAGCTGGTGCCGAACAGCGAGATGGTGCGGTCGAACACCAGCCCGCTGTCCAGGCTGACGATCGGCATGGCGCGGCTCGGTGTTTTGTCGGTAAACGGCGACGGCGTGCCGGTCCCCAGCAAGCCGTAATAGCCGTAATTTTGGTAATCACCGCTGAGATCGTAGCCCGTGTAGCGATACGCCAATTTGGGGCGGACGAACCATGCCGAGTTACCCAGGTCTGCCTGGATGTACGGATAGAGATCGAGACGTTCACCTTCGACGTAGTTGGCTTTGTGAAAGTCGTCGAACTCGTTGTTGGCGCCGAACTCAAGCCAGCGGGAGATCGGCAGGTTCAGGTTGACGATCAGATAAGGCAGTTTGTCGTAGGGATTGACTGCGTCCGTCGTGAACGGGTTGGTGTTCTGGTAAACGAGTCCGCCGAATTGTGCGTTCCACCACGTTCCGCCACCGACAATGGCTGCGTTGGAAGTCAGGGTATAGATGACCGTATGCGACAAGGCGTTGCCGTAGTCGTAAAGATAGGCGCTGTCCGATGCGTGGTTGTAGGAACCCACGAAAGTCCAGCTGTCCCACAAATGCGTGGTGTCGGTATAGTCGATCAGGTAGCGCGATTGGCCGTTGGTATTGGTTAAGCCATCGCTCTCGCCGGTGTCGTTGGGCACGTACTCTACGTTGAGCTGACCGTGACTGCCGGGTATGAGATAGCGAAATTCACCAGCGAGCATCGGTCCGCGTGAGGCGTAGTAGCGGGGGTCCAGCGTGGCGTCATAGTTCGGCGCGAGGTTGAAATAGTATGGTGTGCTGATTTGGAAGCCGGAGCGACTGGTGTTGCCCAGCGTGGGGTTCAAAAAGCCGCTCTTGCGCCGGTGGTCGATCGGAAAAGTGAAGTAAGGCAGGTAGATAAATGGCATCTTGCCGACGCGTACGGTCGCGTTGCGCGCGGTACCGACGCCGGTGTCCTTGTTCATCGTGATCGACTTGCCGCGGAACTCCCAGATGTGATGTCCGACGTCGCAGGTTGAGTATGTGGCCATCGAGTAGCGCGTGTGCATGTCGTCGATCATCTGGCCTTGCTTGGCCACACCGTTGCCGCGCTGATCGAGCATCTGGTAGTGCACGTTATCGGCGATGCCGCGACTGTCATTGCTGTTGCCGCGCATGTGTGTAGCGGCCATCAGCTGGCTGGCTTCTTGGTAGCGGACGTTGCCGCGCGCATCGTAGTCTGTGGTGTCGTTGTTGTAGTCGACCGTATCCGCCTGCAACTTCTGGTCGTCGCGTTTCAGCACCACATTGCCGGCCAAGTGGTAAATCGTCTGGTCTGAGCTATTGAACGTGTCGGATTTGACATAAGCCGGGCTGGTGTTGCGCACCGACGGATCCTTGCCCAGCGCCGGGTCGTAGAAATCGAGCAGCGCATTGGGCCGGCAGATGGCGTAGTTGTATGGTCGCGGCGCGCAGTGAAACGTGCCCAGCGGACAAACCTGTTCGGACCCGTCCAGGGAGGATTTTGGACGCTGCTGACCCGCAGCATCGGCTTGGTTGCCGATCAGGGCGAGTGCGGCGGCGACGGCCAGCAGGCGGCGCGGTGGGAGCTTATGCGTCACAGTCAAAATCTGTCGGCTTTGAGGGGTTCGTTAAGCTAACAGAAAGACCGCGTGTACGGCACGCATACCTTTTTCGGGGCGAGGCGATATTCAGCTCATTTTTGCACTGGTTTCGCAAGGAATCGGCATGGATGCTGATTTCCTGCGATTCTTTAAGCCGATCGTGCGCCAGCAGCTACTCCATCAGCGCCGAGACATGAGCTGAGGCGCTGGCCGCCAGCGCCGCCAGGTCGTAACCGCCTTCGAGCGTGGAGACCAGCTTGCCACCGGCATGCTTGCGGGCCAGAGCCACCAGGCGCTCCGTGATCCATACATAGTCTTCCTGGCCAAGCCGGATATCGGCTATTGGATCGCTGTTATGGGCGTCGAACCCCGCCGACACCAGCACTAGCTGCGGCTTGAATGCATCAAGCCGCGGCAGTAGCAGGCCATTCCAAAGCTCGCGGAATTCATGCGAGCCATCGCCGGAGGAAAGCGTGCCGTTGACGATATTGCCCACGCCGCGCTCGCTCTCAAAGCCCGTGCCCGGATACAGCGGTGACTGGTGGCTGGAGGCAAACAGTACGCGCTTGTCCATCTCGAAGATGGCCTGCGTGCCGTTGCCGTGGTGCACGTCGAAATCGGCGATGGCTACGCGTTTCAGCCCATATGCCGAGATGGCATGCGCGGCCGCTACTGCAATGCTGTTGAACAGACAGAAACCCATGGCCTGATCGCGCGTCGCGTGATGGCCGGGCGGCCGCACAGCGCAGAAGGCGCGCTGCCCGTCGGCACCGGTCATCACGGCGTCGACGGCGGCGATCACCGCCCCGGCGGCGCGCAAGGCAGCATCGAGTGAGCCGGGTGACATTACGGTGTCCTCGTCAAGCCGGTGCGTACCTTCCTGTGGTGCGCTGGCAAAAATGCGATCCACGTACTCCGCGCTGTGTACCCGCAGCAACTGTTCACGTGTGGCCAGCGGTGCCTCGATCCGGTCCAGTGCCGCGTAACGGTCGAGATCCAACGCATGCAGCACGGCGGAAAGTCGCGCCGGCCTTTCCGCGTGGCCGGCGCCGGGATCGTGTTGCAGGCAGGCAGCGTGGGTATAAAGCTGAAGCATGGGCAGATTGCCGGGCAGCGGCTAATTCGTGGCGGTGGGCTTGCGGCGACGCTCGTGCTGCCACAGCACTTCGCCGTGACCGCTGGCGCGCGCCAGCACACGGCAGAGCACAAATAGCAGGTCGGACAGCCGGTTCAGATAGCGCGACGCCTGCGGGCGAACTTCCTCGACGTGCGAAAGGGCGATCACATCGCGCTCGGCGCGACGGCACACCGTGCGTGCCAGATGGCAGGTGGCCGCGGCCATGCCACCTCCGGGTAGGATGAAATCCTTCAGCGGCGGCAGCGGCTCGTTGAAACCGTCGAGCACGCTTTCCAGCCGGTCGATATCCGCGTCGTCGATCATCGCCATGCCGGGAATGCACAGCTCGCCACCCAGATCGAACAGCTCGTGTTGTACCTGGGTCAGGGTTTCGCGCACGGCGCCGTTGACGCCTTCGATGGCCAGCACCATGCCGATCGTGCAGTTGAGCTCATCCACCGTGCCGTAAGCGGTGACGCGCAGGGAATCTTTTGCCACCCGCGAGCCATCGCCGAGGCCGGTCGTGCCGTCATCGCCCGTGCGCGTGTAGATCTTGGAAAGGCGGTTGCCCACGTCAGTGCAGTTGCGCACCGCGCTGAAGCGCACGGGACAGCTGAACCACCAGCACGTGCATCACCGCGCCCAGCCCAACCCATATGGCCGTGGTTTCCAGAAACGGCAAATACCAGTCGCCGAGATTCTCAACCCATCCGCTGAAGTTGCGCGTTGCCGTCGGCACGCTGGCGCTGAGCCAGAAGAAACTGCCGTTGGAAATCAGGTAGCACATCGACACGCTGGCCAGCAATGCAACAGCTGCCATGCCCAGCGTGGGCAGGCTCAGTCCACGCTGATATTTGGCCAGCAGGCTGCCGCCCAGCCACAGGCTGAAATACGACGGGATCAGGAACCAGTACGCCACCGACACACAGTAGTGACTCCAGAAATCCATGCCTTGATTCGTAATGACCACGTAGTCGACCAGCACCGCCTCGAGCATCAGTAACGGAAACGCCCAACGCGCCGAACCGCGCAGCCAGAAGCCAGCCAGGAAGAACACGCCCCATGACGCATCCGGCAGCGCGTCAAAGTGATGCAGAAAAGAGTGATGAATGCGGGTGGCTGCCATCACCAGGGCAAGTACGAGCAAAATGCCCAGGCGTTGGGTGTGCGTCTTGGCCATGTGGTGCTCCGAGGGATCGCTTATTGATAGGCAGGTTGATACAGGCCGCTAGTCTAGCCCACCGGCTGCCATATGGCCGCAGTCCCAGGTCGGGTATCAAATACAGCTACCAAATACAGCATGTTCCAGCGGGTATCATCCAAGCATGAATGCAACCGTATCTCTTTCTTCAAACCGGAACAGTGTGCTGATCGTCGGCGGTGGCCTGGTTGGCGCCAGTCTGGCGATTGCGCTGGATGCGGCGGGCGTGGCCGCCACCCTGGTCGAGGCTGCCGCGCCGCGCACCGATGTACAGCCCAGCTATGACGAACGCAACCTCGCGCTGGCCCGGGCCACGGTCAATGGCCTCGACGCGATCGGGGTATGGCGACACGCCGCGGCGTATGCAAACCCGATCAAGCACATCCACGTCAGCCGTACGGGTGAATTCGGCAGTGCGCGTATCGACGCGGATCGCCAGGGCGTCAGCGCCTTGGGCTGGACCTTGCCCGCGCGCGAACTCGGCGCCGCGCTGCTGCGCCGGTTGAACGAATGCACCCGGCTGACCCGACTCGCGCCGGCCAGCCTGGTGGCGCTGAATCCACTGGCCGATGGCTGGCAAGCTGACATCAAGGCGTCGACGGGAACTCAAAGTGTCGATACGTCGCTGCTCGTAGGTGCCGATGGCACCGACTCCTTCGTCCGCAACCGGCTGGGCATCGAGGCTGAGCAGCACGATTACCGGCAAACCTTGTTTGTCTGCACCATCACGCCCGAACGCGATCACCGCAACCGCGCCTACGAGCGCTTTGCCGATAACGGCCCGGTGGCGCTGCTGCCGTTGGCCGAACACCGTTGCGGGTTGGTGCTTACCGTGCCGACCGGCGAAGCCAATGCGATTGCCGCGCTCGACGACGACGGCTTTACTCAATTCGCGCAGCAGCGTTTCGGCTGGCGGCTGGGTCGGCTCAGCCGTCCCGGCAAGCGCTATCCATATGCGATCCGTGCGGTCACGGCGCAATCCCTGACCGCACCGCGCGCGGTGCTGGTCGGTAACGCCGCGCAAACCGTGCACCCCATCGGCGCGCAAGGTTTCAACCTCGGCCTGCGCGACGCGCTGACCCTGGCCGAACTGGTGGCGACGGCGACCGATCCCGGGGCAGCCGACATGCTGGCCAGTTATGCCGCGCGCCGCGCGCCGGATCGCGAAGGCACCATCGCGATGAGTCACAGCCTCGTACGTCTGGCCTGTCTGCAACAGCCGCTGCTCGCGCCTCTGCGCTCGCTGGCCCTTCTCGCCTTTGACCGCGTGCCGCCGCTGCGTGATGCGATGGCCAAGCGCGGCATGGGCTTTCGCGGCGAACCGCCGCTCGCCGCGCTGGAGCGCACTCCGTGAGTTCTCCTGCGTTCGGCACTCCGGCGCGTCGTCGGCCGCCCGCACTTGATATTGTGGTGGTCGGTGGCGGCATGGTCGGAGCGGCAGCCGCGCTTGCGCTTTCCCGGGCCGGCTTCAAGACGGCCTTGGTGGAGGCTCGTGCACCGCAGCCATGGCAGCCGCAGCACGAAATGGATCTGCGCGTGGTTGGCCTCGCGCCATCGTCCATCCAGTTGCTGGATGATATGGACGTCTGGACGTCCATTCGTGAAGCGCGCTCCAGTGCGTATTCGCACATGCACGTCTGGGATGCCGAAAGCGGCGCGTCGATCTCGTTCGACGCGGCCAGCGAAGATCGCCAGCAACTGGGCTATATCGTCGAGAACAATCTGGTGCAGTGGACGCTGTGGCAGGCGCTGGAAGCCGCCGGCGTTCAACGGTTATGTCCGTCACAGGTGCTGGCGTTCGAAGCGCGCGAGGATCGGATCCAGCTCGAGCTCGACGACGGTCAGTCGCTGAATGCCGGGTTGTTGGTAGCGGCCGATGGTGCCGCCTCGCCGCTGCGACAGCTCGCCGGCATCGGCACGCGCGGCCGCGACTATGAGCAGAGCGCCGTGGTCGCCCATCTGCAGACGGAGCGGCCGCACGAAAACACGGCGTGGCAACGCTTTCTGCCAGCCGGTCCGCTGGCGTTGCTGCCGCTCGCCGACGGCCGTAGCTCGCTGGTCTGGTCCATGCCGGAAGACGAAGCACGGCGGGTGCTGGCGCTGGATGATCAGGGCTTCCTCGGCGAACTTGGCATCGCCAGCGATTTCCGGTTAGGCCGAATCCTTGCAACGTCGGCGCGCGCGGCCTTTCCGCTCAAGCTACAGCTGGCCCAGCGCTATCAAGCCGAGCGGTTCGTGCTGCTTGGCGATGCGGCGCACGCCGTGCACCCGCTGGCGGGGCAGGGCGTGAACCTTGGCTTGCGCGACGTGACCGAGATGCGCGATACGCTGGTCGCGGCACGTCTGGCCGGTCGCGATATCGGTGCCGAGCACGTATTGCGCCGATACGCGCGCCGCCGGCGCAGCGCCGATACGCTGGATGCACTCGGCCTTGACGCGCTGGCACGTATCTATGCATGGCAGTCGCCGTCGCTGGTCGCTGCACGCGGGTTTGGCGTGCGCCTGCTGGATCGTCTGTCACCGATCAAACGCCGGATTGCCGATCACGCGGCCGGCATCTGATCGGCGTTGAAACCCCGTTCCATTTTCCGTTTTCATCATCAACTCACCTTCAGTCACCGCACCGAGGATTCCGCCATGCGACTCGTACGACTTTGCTGCGCGCTCGTTCTTTGCACCGTCGCCATGGCGACGCAGGCCAAAATGGTCAACAAGCCGGTGGAGTGGACGCAGGATGGTACGCGCTTCCACAGCGTGCTGGTGTACGACGATGCGGTCACCAGCAAGCGTCCGGGTCTGGTGATGGTGCCGAACTGGTATGGCATCAACGATATGGCCGTCCAGAAGGCTGAAATGATTGCCGGCAAGGATTACGTGATCCTGCTGACCGACATGTACGGCGCGAACGTGCGCCCGACCCGGGGCAATACCGATCAGGCGATGGCGGCAGTGAAGCCGCTCTACGGCAATCGCGAACTCATGCGCAAGCGCATCAACGAGGCCCTGGCTCAGCTGAAGGCGCAAGCCGGCAGTGCGCCGATCGATCTCTCCAATCTGGCTGCCATCGGCTTCTGTTTCGGCGGTTCGGCGGTGCTCGATCTGGCGCGTAGTGGTGCGAATGTCAAAGCCGTGGTGTCGTTTCATGGCGGCTTAAGCACGGACAACCCTGCATTGGGCAAAAACATCAAGGCCCGCGTGCTGGCGATGAACGGCGCGGACGACAAAAGCACCATGCCGGATGCCGACAAGTTCATGGATGAAATGCGCCAGAATCCGTCCGACTGGCAGTTCGTGGTGATCGGTCACGCCGTGCATTGCTTCACCGAAAAAGGCGAAAACTCGGCCGGCTGTCGCTACGACGAAAAAGTGGCGCAGCGCAGCTATCGGCTGATGCATGACTGGCTGCGCGAGTCGTTTTCGAACACGCCATGATGGGGACGCGGTGATCGTGCTGCGTATCAGGCCCTGTTCCCCAACGCATAAGCGCTTGAAGTTTAACTCCTCGGCCAGTGCGTCGACTTTTCGGAATCACTGATGAAAGCCAGCAAAGGCGCGGTAACGTTCGACGATCGCGCCTCGGTATTACGCGCTCTACAGAACGCCAAGATGGCAGCGTCTGCCCACGCGTATGTGCGCGGTGCCACGGTGCGCTTCTACGAATGGCTGGAAGTGAACCACAGCTGGTCGATTCCGCAGGGTCCGGCTATCTGGATCTGTGGTGACTGCCATCTCGGCAATCTCGGCCCTATCGCTGATACGGAAGGCCATGTACGGGTGCAAATCCGCGACTTGGACCAGACCGTGATCGGTAATCCAGCACACGATCTGATTCGCCTGGGGCTGTCGCTGGCCACTGCAGCGCGTGGCTCGGATCTGCCTGGCATCACTACAGTGCGGATGATCGAGACGTTGATGGAGGGCTACGAATCAGCCTTTCCGGAGAACGACGAGCCGCATCCGGAAAAGCCGCAAGCGGTGAAGGTGGTGATGAAGAAGGCGATGAAACGCACCTGGAAAAAGCTGGCGCGCGATCGCATCGACGATACCGACCCGGTGATTCCGCTGGGCAAACGCTTCTGGCCGCTGGTGCGAGAAGAGCGCAAGGCGATCGAAGCGTTGTTCAGCGCGCCGGCACTGGGCGAACTGGTCACGCAGATCAATCACCGCACTGATGGTGCGCGCATCAAGGTCATCGACGCGGCCTACTGGCGCAAGGGTTGCAGCTCGCTGGGCAAACTGCGTTACGCGGTGCTGTTGGATGTCGATGGTGGCAGCATCAATGGTGACGATCTTTGCCTGATCGACATCAAGGAAGCGAACAAGGCTGCCGCACCGCATGCGCGCGGCGCGGTGATGCCGCGTGACCAGGCGCGGCGCGTGGTGGAAGGCGCGCGCCACTTGTCGCCCGCGTTGGGCGATCGCATGCGCAGTGCAAGCCTGCTCGACAAACCGGTGATCATTCGCGAGCTGCTACCGCAGGATCTGAAGCTGGAGATCGAGCATCTCGATCGCGAGGAAGCCATCAAAGCCGCGCGATTCCTCGCCAGCGTGGTCGGCCATGCGCACTGCCGGCAGATGGATGCAAAAACACGAAGCGCCTGGCGCAAGGAGCTCCAGCGCAACCGTTCCAAGACGCTCGATGCGCCGTCGTGGCTATGGTCCAGCGTGGTCGATCTGGTCGCCGAACATGAGCGCGGTTATCTCGAGCATTGCCGCAAATATGTGTTGTTGGACGCTCACTGAGCGACATGGAAGGAAGTTTTTCAGGAGGCATTAACTGCTTTCCCTCCGTTGCCCAAAAGATCTCTTAGTCTCTTCTAATAAGCGAAGAATATTCCGCAGCATTTATAAATGGATTCTTACGAGCAGGCGGGCTAAAAATATCGGAGCATTTATGCTAATGATAAGCCTATATCGGCTAAAGGTAGACGCTATCGGTTGGTGCATAGTCATCTGACAACATCTTCGCCGGCGATGCACTCGACTACTTAAAGCGGATGTCGAAGACTATCGTCTCCGGCATTGAGTGACTCTTCTGAAGGGTTCGTCGCTAGCGAAATATTTATTTATATGATTCGCTGAGCAATGGTTTTTACGCGCTCATGGCGGAATCAAACGAAATTGAAATCGTGGAGTCCCTAAGCTAGGTATATTTTTGAACGTGATGTAATATTTTCACGCAGAAAAAAGTTGCATTCACAAATTTCTCACGCCTTGGTATTATACGAAATTAATTTCGTATAAGCCCCGTATTTTTGCATTCAGAAGATAAAATAGAAACAGACGTCTCCTTGGAAAAATCACTGAAATTATCAGGATATAAAGGATAAACTCGAAAGCTATCGACACGAGGCACCTTTAATCCCATCCTCCAGTTTAAATAATCTTGTGTATCACTTAGTGATGGTGAAAGCATGAAGCCGCGAGTCGCTACGGATCGAATCAGTCTGTAACTTTCCGTTTTCCCATCGAAGTCCTTAATTTCGATGACGGCAATCGGCGGCCGGAAAAAAAATGCTTTTAGCTTGCCTTTCCAGGAAAGTTTAAGATTAATTTGAATTTTAATATTGTTGGCATCTTCATAAGGTAATTTCAGCCAAGTTTCAATAGGAAGAATAGTGGGCATAGTGCGTTGCTGTTCACAGTATTGAAGCGGTACTTTTTGTCGTTTCAAAAGCAGAAAGCCGTTCTCAGCCAGTACGGGCATGTAAGACGTAGCAATTCTAGAAAATAAAATTGCATCGTCTTCGCTAGGCATGCGATGGTCGATCGTTTGCAGTTTGTAAATGACCCATTTTGGAGTCGTCGATTGGGCGTAGAAAGCGTCATTGCGTTCCATTAATTCTGATGTATATGCAGAATAACTTTGGAATGTTGGACGAAACACTAAGTTCATGTTGTTAGCATATGCGATACCCTGTTGGTAGGACATAACATCAACTGGTTCTGAACCCACAAGACTACGCATTTCAGGGAGATCAACATTTTTCCTTTGCTCCGCTGCCTGTAAGTCGTATGCGTGAAGAAGATTGTGAGGATTTTCAAAAAAATGCAATAAGTCTATTAATTTGGAGTAAGTCAATGATCCATTCAATGTTCGTGAAGCAAGATTCCACGGCAGTGAAAATGTCGCTGTGATCATTAATGTCACGGAATAAATTGCTCCAAATATGATGGCTGAATAAAGAAAGAGAAGTTTTTTTGAATATTTTTTATAGTTTGATGGTAGTGCTGAGACTGCGATAAGACTTGCGGTAGGATATATTGGAAGATGAAGCCAGTCGGCGCGAGTGAAGCTGAGTTTGAATGAGCAAAAAAGGACGATTAAAAACATGCCTGTTATGAGCCAGTATTTGGCGTGATGTCTATTTAGAAAAACGTAAACGCTCAATATGATTAATACCATAAATGCGCTGAGTATTCCCATTTCATCAATTACACGGTTTGGCGTTAGTTGCATGGCATCCGCATATCCCTGCGCGATTTCCAGGCTGATGTGCAGGAACTTTGCTATCTGTCCGATATCTTGTCCGCATAGGTGCCAGGCAATGGCTGGTAACGCGATGCCGATGATTAAGTGACATAGTCCAGCCAGTGGTTGGCGAGCGGTTACACATATAAGGGTCCCAGTAAAAATCCATGCCAGCCAAGGAATAAAAAGCGTCGCCTTAACCAGTGGTAAGACTGCCGGTGAGGCGCCGACAAGCAGAATACTGAAGGCCAGTTTTAACGGGGAATTATTTTTTTCGACGATATGTGAAAGTGCAATTATAGATAGCGCATAGGTGCTGAGCCACGCAGCATCTCCAGGGACCCAAAAGCCGAATACTGCTAGAGATCCTGCAAAGATTACTAGCCTATACAGCGGGAGTTGGCGAAGAGAATACCAAGCGGATGCCGCAAACAGCGCTGCGAAAATCGCTTGCGCAGTCAGGTATAAGCAGAGATATCCACTTATGTACCCCTGATATGGGGTAATGAATCCGAGCGGCCCATATGTAAAGCTTAGCTGTGATCCCCATTGTTTATGCTGGAGCAGGGCATGAAGAAGCACTTGGCTCCATGACGAATCAATCGTGTTGTTCGAGGGGCCTCGCGGTAACTGTATGTTGACCAAAAATGCCAGGGTTATACACATTGCTAGCAACCAAGGATGAGCTAGTCTTATCGAGGTGTGCCCTGCGGAAACATTGGATCTCCGCAAACTCATAAAGTTTGTTCCTCAGTCACTCAATATAAGATATGCCAGCGTTGGTTAGACAAATATTTGCAAGGAGCTACATCCGTATGTGGAGTTTCCACCCAGGCGCGTCTACTTTAAAGCTTTCGTTCTACCGCATAATTTGCCAGGGTTACTAATGCTTCGAGGTAAGGCGATTCAGGCATTAAAATCAGAGCTGCGCATGCCGCATGAGCATGAAATACGGCGCGCTGATGCGTACGATCCAGTGCGCCGGAATCCCGTATCGCGGCGATGATGCGATCGAGCGAATCCAAGCCGCCGTGTTCGATGGCATGGCGAAGGGATTGGGCTTGCTCCGGGCTGGATTTTTCCAGCGCGTAGATTACCGGCAGCGTCGGCTTGCCTTCGGCCAAATCGTCACCGATGTTCTTGCCCAGCGTATCGGCGTCGGAAACGTAGTCGAGCAGGTCGTCGGCGATCTGGAAGGCATAGCCGAGCTGCATGCCGTATTCGCGTAGCGCGGCGATCTGATTTTCCGGCAGGCCGCCGACAATGCCGCCAAGCTCGGTCGCGGCGGCGAAAAGCACGGCGGTCTTGCGTTCGATCACCGCCAGGTAGGCCGCTTCGTTGACGTCGGCATTGCCAATATTGAGCAGCTGCAACACCTCGCCTTCGGCAATGGTGTTAGTGGTGTCGGCGAGGATGCGCATGATGCGCATGTCGTCCAGTTCCACCATCAGCTGAAATGAGCGGGAATACAGAAAATCGCCGACCAGCACGCTGGCCGCGTTGCCCCATAGCGCATTGGCAGTCTTGCGGCCGCGGCGCAGGTCGGATTCGTCGACCACGTCGTCGTGCAGCAGGGTCGAGGTGTGGATGAACTCGATGATCGCCGCCAGCTTGGTGTGCTGATCGCCGTGATAGCCCGCGGCGCCGGCGGCCAGCACGTGCAGCATCGGCCGCAGCCGCTTGCCGCCGCTGGCGATGATGTGGTCCGCGATCTGGTTGATCAACACCACATCGGACGACAGCCGCTGGCGGATCAGCGCATCGACCCGTTGCATATCGGCAGATGCGAGATCACGCACCTGGGTGAAGTCGGCGGGGCGGCTGGCGTCGGCTGGCATGGAGTTCATGAAG
>Ga0302230_10001867_pt1 | contig 13098 bp, 11 predicted proteins | sample II_Palsa_N2_1_FD_193523 | JGI IMG/M metagenome (GOLD analysis project Ga0302230, IMG submission 193523) | Peat permafrost microbial communities from Stordalen Mire near Abisko, Sweden - II_Palsa_N2_1 | ecosystem: Environmental > Terrestrial > Soil > Palsa > Peat permafrost | place: Sweden... | reverse complement strand
TGGAGCGCTAGAGCCGATTCTGGAGCCGTGGTGGCCGAGTTTTCCGGGGCCGTTTCTCTACTATCCGGGGCGGCGGCATTTGCCGGCGCCGTTGCGGGCCTTTGTGGATTTTTTGAAGGAGGGTGAGGGATCGAATTAGCGCTCACCCGTGCCGTCAAACCGTCATATCAGCCAATGGCCAAAGAAAACGTCTACTGCGTCGCGTGTTTGAACGATTCGAGTTCGCTCGTGAACCGTTGAGTCCTGACGCCATTGCTTCCGTAGTACTCCTCGACGGACTTAACCCAGCGGCCGGTTTCGGGTACGTACCAGAACGCCTTGTAGAGGCGGCCAGTGACGGCCGTCGGCGCGGCCCTGCGGGTCTGCGCTATAACGGTCGTTCCTCCCTGCGTGGCGAAGGCGCCTCCTGTTGCGGATTGAATCGGCGCGGTCTCCGCGGTCCAGTCTCCTTCGGCTTCGACCTTGATCGCGTCAAACTTGCCCGCGGGCACTTCTACGGATTCGGGGCCGACCACCTTGAACCGGCTGTCGAACGACTCCGACGCGTGCTGCACATTCGGGTGCGCCTCCGTATATTTCACTTCCCACGTCTTGCCGACGGTCAGCGGGAACGACAAAGGCCGATTGACTGTGGTTTCGGAGCCATTCACGTTACGCGAACGGCTCCAGTCGGCACCCGCGATCAGCTCTTTTGCGGCCTGGGTGGTGCCGGCCTCCTTGGTTTCGAAGTAGATATGATCGGACGTGGTCCGCAGCACGACGATCTCGTCATGGCTCTGGTGCCAGCCGTTAGGCCCGTTCTCGATCGTGGTGACGTACGTCCAGGTGTCGCCCTCGCTAAGTTTGGGGGCAGCGACGGAGTCCGCATATACAAGCGTGGGAGTAATCAGGGAAATCAGTAGCAGGATGGTTCTTGTCGTTTTCATGGTCTTTGGTTTTTCTCAATTGGTCTGCCGGGTGATTCTAGTTATCCAATCTTTCGGTTAGCATTCAGGCCGGTTTTGCCAAAAGCGTCGTTCCCGATCTCTTTCCACAACCGCCAGAAGCCGGACACCTATATGCGTTTGGTACCATGCACGCTTTTCAAGACGAGCCGGAACTAGCGTGAGTCGCCAATTTGTATCGTCCGTACGTGAATTCTGCCGCCTGTGGGCCGGCCGGCTTGCACGTCTGCTGGGGGCCACCCTTTTTCTCGTCGTGGAACTGATCGGGTTCGCCGCTCGTCTGCTCAAACCCGTGCTGGTCAAGGCGCTTTTCCATCTGCGTCATCCGACGCGGCGGGGCGTTCTGCTTATCCTTGCCACGCCGCCCGCGCTGGTGCTGCTGTATGTGATCGTGCTGATCCCGTTCACGCCGAGCATTAGCGATATCCGCAAGGCGCGAGTCGACCAGCCAGCGCAGATTCTCTCGGCCGACGGCAAACTGCTCGCCGAATTCAAACCGTCGAACCGCGAATGGGTCTCGCTGGCCGATATCTCACCCCACATGGTCGACGCGCTGATCTCGACCGAAGACCACCGCTTTTACCAGCATCATGGTATCGACTGGCGGCGCACGGGATCTGCGGCATTGCATACGTTCGGCGGCGACCGCCAGGGTGGTTCGACGATCACCCAGCAACTCGCGCGTAACCTCTATCCGGACGAGATTGGCCGGGCGCCCACGCTCACGCGCAAAGTCAAAGAGGCGATCACCGCGCTGAAGATCGAGGCGGCCTACAGCAAGGACCAGATTCTCGAAACGTATCTGAACACGGTGCCGTTTCTGTACAACGCGTACGGCATCGAAATGGCTTCGCGTACGTACTTCGGCAAATCGGCGGATCAACTGGATATTCTGGAAAGCGCCACGTTGACCGGCATGTTGAAGGGCAACAGCTATTACAACCCGGTGTTGAACCCCGATCGCGCGCTAGAACGCCGCAATACGGTGCTCGCGCAGATGGTCAAATACGGCCATCTCTCACAGACGACCTACGCAACACTGAGCCGCAAGCCGCTGCGCGTTGATTTCGAACGGCAGATCGAGCCGCCGGGACCTGCACCGCATTTCGCGCAGCAGTTGCGTAAGTGGCTGATCTCGTGGGCCGATCGCAACGACTACAACATTTACTCAGATGGACTAATCGTTCATACGACGATCGATTCGCGTCTGCAGTCTATGGCGACCGCGGCGGTTGCCCTGCAGGGAAATGCGTTGCAATCGGTCGCCAATGGGTCATGGAGCGGACGCTCGGGCTGCTCGCCGCAAAGCGATCTCTTCAAGACTTTCATCCGCGAGACGCCGGATTACAAGGCCGCGATCAGCGCCGGTCAAAGCGACGACGATGCGCTCCAGCATCTAGGTGCCGATCGCACATTCGTGCGCACGCTGTGCCACGATAAAACCGAAGTGCAGGCAGGGTTTCTCGCCATCGATCCTCGCAACGGGCAGATCAAGGCATGGGTAGGCAGCCGCGATTTCACCGACGAGCCATTCGATCACGTTCAGCAGTCACGGCGTCAGCCCGGTTCGACGTTCAAGCCGTTTGTGTACGGCGCCGCTTTTGCAGATGGCGCGAAGCCCACGGATACCTTCATCGATCAGCCGATCGAAATACCGCTGAAGGGCGGCGAGATCTGGCGTCCGAACGATGACGCGCCGCCGAGCGGCAAGCCGATGACGCTGCGCGACGCGCTCGCTTATTCGCGCAACCGCATCACCGCGCAGTTGATGGAGCAGGTTGGGCCGGACAAGGTGGTCCGGCTCGCGCGCGCGATGGGCGTACGCGACAGCGAGCTCGCCGCCGTGCCGTCGCTTGCATTGGGCACGAGCCCGGTGACGATCAAGGAAATGGTGTCGGCGTATGGCACGATCGCGAACGACGGCGAGTATCTTGAGCCGCGCATGGTGACGAGCATCGAGGATCACAATGGCAACGTGCTCGCGCAATTCGAGCCTGCTTCGCCGGAGCGGGCGTTGCCGGCTGCAGCGGACAGGACGCTGATCGATGTGATGCGCGATGTCGTGAATCGCGGTACTGGTGCAGCGATCCGATCGCGTTTCGGTATTCGCGGGGATGTAGCGGGCAAGACTGGCACAACGCAGGACAATGCCGACGGCTGGTTCATCCTGATGCATCCGCAACTGGTGGCCGGTGCATGGGTTGGCTTCGACGACGGGCGTGTCACGTTGGGCAGCAGTTATTGGGGCGAAGGTGCGCACACTGCGTTGCCGATCGTCGGGGACTTCTATCAGCGGGCGTTGCGGGCGCGGCTGATAGATTCGCGAGTGAAGTTTGCGACCGAAGTGCAACCGAGTCTGTTCGATGAGTTCCGCGACAAACTGAATGCGTGGGTTGGCTATCTGTTTGCATCGAAGCCGAAGACACAGGTTGCGCCTGCACCGGTGCGTCATGTGGCGCCGAAGCCGGCGCCGGCTGCCTCGCCTTCAGCTTCAGCATCTGTGTCGTCATCGGCATCGCCAGCGGCGTCTGCGGTCCCCGCAGCCCCAGTTCCGCGTGAAGTGCCGCCTTTGCTCGGCGCGCCTGGTGCAGCCGCGTCGGCGCCTGGTGCTGCTTCGAATGCTGGCTCGAGCACTGTGCCCCCTGCAGCGGTACTGTCGCCGGCATCGGCCGCCGAGTTGATGGGCGTGCCGCAACGCAACGGTGGTTTCCCCGTCGAAGGGCCGGGTTCGTCGCCCACGCCGTCGCCGGATGTCTCCGAGCGTGATTCGGGGGCGAACAGACAATAAGTGACCCGCAAGCCGGAACATGGCATTGCTATCATCTCTTGAACCGAGAACGAATCGCCTTGAGTGGACTGTCCGATGAATGCACCGATTTCCGATGATGCAAATCGCCGAAGTGACGGACTGCGTGATGACCCACCCGTCGCGCGTCCTAAGCCGACGTTAGGCGAAGTGTTCGGCGCGTTCTTCATGATCGGCCTCACTGGTTTCGGCGGGGTGTTGCCCTGGGCGCGCCGTATGCTCGTCGAGCGCCGCGGCTGGTTGACCGATCGCGAGTTTGCCGAAGTGCTGCCGCTGGCGCAGCTTCTGCCCGGACCGAACGTTTCGAACATCGCCACCATCATCGGACGGAAGTATCACGGGGCACTCGGCGCGGTGACGGGCGTATGCGGTCTTTACCTCGCGCCTACGATCATCACCGTAGGTGTCGGCTACGCTTACGCGAGTTGGGGCAGCGCGGCCGTCACGACGCACCTGCTCGCAGGCCTGATGCCTGTGGCGACGGGTCTGGTGATTGCGACGGTACTCAAGCTGCTTGTGAGCTTGCCACGCGACCTTCGGAATCTGGTGCTGGTGGTTACCATGTTCGTCGCGGTCGGTCTTCTAAAGTTACCACTGCTACCGGTTCTCGCGGTGCTCGGCCCGTTTGGCTCGTGGCTGATGTGGCGTGCTTTGCGCGCTGAGGCTTCAACTACGCCTCGCGCGGAGTGAGCCTGATGACCTCCAGATTGACCGATCTCGCACTCCATAGCGCGCTGTGGTCCATCCTCGCCGTGGGCGGAATGAATTCCACACTGGCCGACATTCAACGTTACGCAGTGGATACGCGTCACTGGCTCACTGCCCAGCAGTTCGTCACGTTCTTTTCGGCCATGCAGGCAGCGCCGGGTCCTAATGGTATGGCGGTGTCGCTGATCGGCTTTCAGGCAGCAGGGTTGGCCGGCGCGCTGGTCGTGACGATTTCGATGATTGTGCCTTCTGCGGTGCTCGCTTACTTCGTGAGCGGGTGGGTCGAGCGACGTAATGATTCGATTGTTGTGAAGGCGGTTCGCCGTGGTCTGGCGCCTGCGACAGTGGGTCTGCTCGCTTGCGCGTCCTACGTTTTTGTTCGGGAGATCGACGTCAATATCGGTCGCGCCGTGTTGACGATCGTGACGGTGGTCGTCGCTTATCGCACCCGCTTCAATCCGATCTGGCTAGTGGCGGTGGGTGCAGTGTTGGGGTTGGCGGGGTTCGTCAAATAGGTGTCCAGGTCAAGGCGTGCCGGAAGCGGGGCGTCGAAATCTATCCCGTGGAATTTCCGCAATCGCAGCGATTTCGATCATCAGTTCTCGACGGTACAGTCGCTCGACCTGAACCGTAGTCGTGACGGGAAACGGTGCGGCGAAAAACTCCTTGCGGATATCCCCTGTGCCCATGAACGCATCGATATCGGTTGCGTAATGCACCAGCGACATCACATCGGCCATTTGCCCACCCATGGCCGCTAAAACATCGCGGATGTTTGCCAGCACCTGGCGCGTCTGCGCGCGCATATCGTTGTGGCCCACCACCTGTCCGTTTCTATCGAGCGATATCTGACCTTTCAGGTGCACGATATGGCCGTCACCCTGGATGACGGCCATCGAGAACGCGCCAAACGGCGACCATAATTCGGGCGGATTGAATGCCTGCACCATTGTCGAACTCCGTTGACGGATTGCTCCTGGAGATTATGCTCTCCGCTCAGCGTAACGAAAGAACAAACCGGCAATCGCGGCGCTTACCAAACGTCGACAACGTGCTGGCATTCAGCGCCCGCAGACCATGTCGCGCCACCTCCGTGCATTGGCGGACTCGTTGCTGGCGACCTACAATCTAACGTCGCGTCAGGACGAACAACATGACCACCATTGAAAACGAAAGCTATCTAAGCTGGCTCCGCAAGCGCGTAGGTCCCGGATTGATCCTGAGTCCGTCGGTCGGCGCGGTGATTCGCGATGCACAAGGACGGCTGCTATTGCAGGAGAAGTCTTCCGGTGAAGCATGGAGCCTTCCCGCGGGCGGGATCGAACTGGGCGAGAGTCCGCAGGAAGCCATTGCCCGGGAGGTGATGGAAGAGACGGGTTATGCGGTTCGTGTTGGGCGCATCCTCGGCGTGTTTGGTGGGCGCGCGTTTCGCTATACCTATCCCAATGGTGACGAAGTCGAATACGTTGCGACGTTATTCGAATGTGAGATCGTGGGTGGGTCGGGTATTCCTACGGACGACGAAACCAGGTCGACTCGATACTTCCATCGCGACGAGATGCCGCCGCTAGCGCTTCCTTACCCAATGGACGTGCTATTCGGGGACGTGGACGCGCAATAGCCGTCGTGCCCTAATGCGCTGCTTTTATAGAGCGTCCCAAAGTCCGGTCGACGCGAGCGTTCATTGCCCGCAGGAACTCCAAAAGCTCCGGAGGCTCCTGGATGTCGTATTCGACTTCCAGCGTGCACAGCCAGGATGCGATCGTGTGCAGATCATGCGCTCCCGTATGCACGATGCAACGCTTCGAATCGAGCGGCGCCAGTTGCCCGACGAGCGGGCAGATGCTTTGGGCAAGCGCCTGCATCGGCGCATGAAGGATCACCTTGGCTCGCACGGGGTAAGCCGCCGTTGAAATCGAGCGCGAGACGTAGGCTGCCAGATCACCCTTGTCCGGCCCGTCACGAGGTTCGAAACGCGCTCCGCTCGAAATCGGCGGGACTACGCGGTCGACACGGAACGTGCGCCAGTCCGCCCGGCTAACGTCCCAGGCAACTAGGTACCACCGCGATTCCGCGTTGACCAGGCCTTGGGGCTCGACCGTGCGCTGGCTGACCTGGGCTTTGCCATCCTTGTAGTGGAATTGCAATTGCTCGCGGTCCGCGCATCCGCCGGCTAGCGTAGCCAGCACGGCCTGGTCGACCCTGGGGCCCGTCTGGGCCAACTTCTGGATAGACGCAAAAAAAGCCCTCGCCTTGCGGTTGTGGCTTGGCGGCATCAAATGTTCCAGTTTGACCAGAGCGGAGAGTGCGGACTCTTCAACGCCTTCCACGCCGCTGGCGGCGAGCGTTCGCAGCGCCAGCGAGACGGCCAGTGCTTCGTCTTCCTCGAACAGCAAGGGCGGAAGGGTTGTCCCCGATTCCAGGCTATATCCGCCATCGGGCCCCGGCGTTGCGCTGATCCGGTAGCCCAGACCTCGCAAGTGGTCGACGTCGCGTCGCACGGTCCGTTCGGTGACGCCAAGGCGCTCGGCCAGCACGGCCCCGTGCCATGACGGGGAGCTCCTGAGCATCCCCAGCAGACGCAGCAGCCTCGTGGAGTTTTGCAACATTCGGCATCGCCCTCCGTAGATGCGGACAACCTTTGTCCGCAATGATCCGTAGATTAGCAGTAACAGGAGGCCAGGACGATACCGTGGGTGCTGGGAAAAGCAGCGGCAATACCTGTATGTCGAGGAACCGGATTTCCCGTTCGTAGGAGTGCGAATAACAACGCTTCGTCTTTACTGAGGAAACTGTCATGAACATCGATTTTCCGAGCGACGTTTCTAAGCAAACGCGTCTTCATCGTTTGTCGGCATTGCCTTTTTCCGGTGGGAGAGAGGTCAACCCGCTGCATATTGTCGACTGGCTGGTGAGTGGCGTGCGCGTCTTGAGCGTGCAACCGGTGCTGTGGCTTAGTGTTTTGCTGGCGTGCGCCGATTTTTCGACGTTGCTGGGGTTTGTGCCGCTTTTGCGTCCACTGGCGGTGCTGCTGGCGCCACTCGTGGTGGGTGGGTTGATGTTCGTGCAGGATGGCGCTACCAGGGGCCAACCGGTGTCGCTGCGCGAGACGTTCGCGGCGCTGATTCGGCGCAGCAACGCGCTATGTCTGATCGGTTTGTATGGGGCGGCGATCGTTGCCGTCGGCTATGTGGTCCTGCTGGCAACGTTCCATGTGTCTTTGAACGTGTCGGTCACGGCGAGCGGGGTGCATAACGTCTCGATCAGCTATGGCGGCGACCATGGCGTGCGCGGGGCACTCGAATCGCTGCTGGGGGTGTCCATTTTCGCCGTAGCGATCGCCTCGGCCTGCTTCGCTCCGGCTCTGGTGATCTTGCACAACATGACGCCGCACGGAGCGATGCTCGCGAGTCTGACCGGCGCGGCCCGCAACTGGCCTGTGATGGTGATGTACTTCGCGGCGATGATGGTGGTCGTGCTGTTTGCACCGATGGTTCCGCTGTTGTTGCGTGCGTTGATGTTGACGCCGTTGGTGACCGCTGTGCCGCTGCTGTCGATTTATGGTGCTTACAGGGACGTGTTTTTAGGGCGGTGAGCGGAGTGTGGACGGGGCTTGAGGCTCCTGAAGAGCTATTGCCAGGGCGATACTCAATCCCCTATGGCTCTCCCATCCTAAGCCCGCACCAACCCCATCTCCCCACGCGCATAAGCCACGCAGCGCCTGGCAAGTATCTCGGTCGGATCTACAAGCTTCACAGCCCGACCGCTACCCGAATACATCTTCCCCTCAGGCAACAGCAACGGCAATTCAGTACACCCAAGAAGAATCACCTCAACGCCACGCCCGCTTAGTTCATCGACAGCCGCACGAATATCGTCAAGGCACTCGCCAGTAGTAAACCCCGCCTTAACACCACACTCGCCATAGATCGCATCCATCACCCGAACCTGCATATCGTCACTCGGAACGATCTGCCTCAGCCCACGTGCTTCGAATGCTTTCTGATAGACCCCACTCCTGATAGTCCCAGTGGTAGCAAGCAACCCAACCTCACGCAGATCGGGAAACGCCAGCTTCAGATATTCGACGCTCACCGTGAGCATATTGACGATTGGCACATTCAGATAAGGCTGTATCCGTTCCACAAACGCATGAGCGGTATTGCAAGGGATCGCGATAATGTCCACCTCCCCCGCTTCCAGCTTCTTGCACGTCGCGTACAACGACACCGTCGGGTCCTGCCCGTCACCCAGCAAATTCTCCGTACGATCCGGAATCTGCGGGTTCTGTTCAACCAGCAGTTTGATGTGTTCCTGATCGCGCGTCGCCGGCGTGCTGCGCACGAGCTTTTGCATGAAGTCCACGGTCGCGGCGGGACCGACACCGCCCACCACACCAACCTTGAACGCACGGTTGTTGTGGCTAAAGGATTGCCCCACGGACGCGTATTGTGCGTACACCAGATTCGAATCGACTATCGGGACATCGAGCGCCGCAATCTGACTCAACACGAGACCAATTTCAGTCATCCCAGGCAAAATCACGTCTGCCCCCTGCGTAATCAAATCCTGACACGCCTCGCGCAGTAGTTCGACGAGCCGTCCGCCAAGATTGCCGCTCTTGATCCCAGCCTCGCCATAGACAGCTTCAGTGACGGGATCCATATCAACCGCACTACGTTGACGAGGATGCAATACTTCGAACTCCGGCGCCCCGAAATACCGCTCAAACATCCCCGCATCGCGAATGTAATCCGAGGTCAACACACCTACACGCCGCGCCGACGGAAACGCGCGATCCACGTGGCAACGCAGCGCATCCAGCATATCGACGATCTGCACCGACGTGTTCTCCTGCAACTCGTCGATGAATGTATGACTCAAAAAGCAAGGCAGAAGAACACTCGTGACACCGCGCTTTTCGAAATCGCGAATCATGTCGAATATATACAGCTTGTGCTCGGTCGTCGCAGCGCGCGAGATGCTCGCGTTGCGAAACGGATGCTGCTCGAACAGGACGTCGAAGTGCTCCGCGTCGCTACGCGCCGGACTTGCCTGGATCAGCTTGAAAAGTACATCCGCCCCGGCGAGCGGGCCGAGCCCGCCGATCACGCCAAACACCCGCCGGTTAGCTAACTTCCTTGCTGTCATTGGACTTCGCTCTGAAGTTGTTCAAACTGCGGGGTGGGAGCGGCACTTTCGCTGCTGCTGCGGCGCGCCTCCCATTTCGCGATCACGGCAGTCGCCACGCTGTTGCCGATCACGTTGGTCATCGTGCGTCCCATATCGAGAATCTGGTCGATCGCGAGGACTAACACTATCCCCTCGGTGGGCAAGTGGAACAGCGGGGCCACTGCTGCGACCACCACAACCGACCCTCGCGGCACGCTCGCCATGCCCTTGCTGCTTAGCATTAACACTAACAGCATGAAGATCTGCTGCGACAGCGGCATGTCGATGCCGAAGGCCTGGGCAATGAAAATTGCCGCAAACGATTGATACATCATAGACCCGTCGAGGTTGAATACGTAGCCCAGCGGTAGCGTAAATCCAACTACTTTCTTGTCGACGCCGAATTTCTCGAGTTGCTCGGTCAGGCGCGGATAGGCCGCTTCACTGCTGGCGGTCGAAAACGCGAGCATAGCCGGTTCGCGCACAGCCTTGAGCAAACCACCGGTCTGCTTGCCCAGAAACAGATAACCCACACCAATCAGGAGCGTCCACAGCAGCACAAGACCCAGGTAGAACGAACCAATCAGCTTACCGTACGTAAGGAGTACGCCCAGACCACGCAGCGTCACGGCCGAAGCGATCGCACCGAACACCCCAAACGGCGCAGCACGCATGACGTAATCGGTAAGTCGCAGCATCACGGGCACCATGCCGTCGATTGCCTGCACAACCACTTTCACGCGTGCATCGTGCTTTAGCGCGCCTAGCCCCAGGCCGAAGAACAGCGAAAACACGAGTATTTGCAAGATGTCGTTACGCCCCATCGCATCCAGCAGACTGGTTGGAAACGCGTGGGTAACGATGTCCTTGAAGTTCAACCCGGCGGTATTAAGGCCACTGTTCACGTCGCTACCGTTTGCTACCATGTGCAATCCTGCGCCCGGTTGCAGCGCATTGGCGAGTGCTAACCCGAGGGCGAGCGACACGAGCGACGCACAGATGAACCAGCCGACCGTACGTAGCCCGATTCGCCCGACATCCTGACCGCTCTCCATGCTGGCCAGGCCGGAAACGAGCGTGGCGAAAACCAGCGGCGCGATGATCATCTTGATCAGGCGCAGAAAGATATCCGTGATGATCGAGAAATAGCCGGCCAGGGTTTTTGCCGAGTCAGCATCAGGAGCGCTGGCGTGACACACATAGCCTGCTGCGACGCCGAGCATCATGCCGACGGCGATATAAAGCGTGAGGCGATTTTTCATAGCTGTCCTTTTTTTCGTCGACTAGGACGAACGTCCGCTTCCACACGACTTCCTACACGAAAGCGTGCATGTCGCCTTCTCGCGCGACCGGATCGCTGTGGCGAGAAGACTTGAACGGATACTAGAGACGAAAAAAATGAACGTGATGCGGGCTTAACATCGCACTATGCGGCAGCCGCATAGATTCCGCGAAAGGGGATCTGGTGCGCCTCAGGCTTCGATGCGGGACTCCAGGTATTCCCAGATGTCCTTCACGAGAGGCATCTCGTTGTTGCGATCGCGGTACAGGCGCAGTTGCAGGTCGAGTTGCCACGTACGGTCGCCGGCGGTCACGAGCGTGCCGTTATTCAACTCTGTTTCGATCAGGCTGCGCGGTAGCCAGGCGATGCCTTCGCCGTTAAGCGCGAGTTTCTTGAGCACATCCGCCATATCGGATTCGAAATGTGGAGTCAGTGCCGGACTTTTGGTCGCTCTGTGCAGCAGCAGATGAAGGCAACGGGCAAAGTAGGTGGTCGCGCTATAGCCGATTAGCGGCAACGGACGGCCTGGCGTCCCAGGAAGACGGAACGACGGCGTCGAGCGTTGACTGGGCGCGCAGACGGGCAGGAAGACGTCGTGCCCGACTGTGAGGTGAGGATAGCGTGTGGCGTCGAGATGCAGGGGCAAGTCAGGGTGCTCGTAAGCGAGCATCAGTTCGCAGTTACCGTTCACCAGCATCAGAATCGAATCGTGGACGTTGGTCGGGACAATCCTTACACGCAGTCCGCTAAAGCGGCTTTGCAATGAGCGCAGCCAGTCCGGCACAAAGCCGACGGAGATGGCGTGGCCGGCGGCGATCTGCAATCCGGTCCCGGGCATGCGCTGCTCGCTGCGGATGATCGCCCGCGTGTCGAACAGCTTGCCCAGGATGTCCTCAGCGGCTTCCCGAAACAGCGCCCCCGCGGGCGTTAGCGTAGGCGGATAGGTGCTGCGGTCGATCAGTTCCGCGCCGATCCACTGTTCCAGCGCCTGAATACGCCGACTGAGCCCCGACTGGGTCACATTGCGCACTTCCGCCGCGCGCGAAAAGCTCTGGTGCTGCGCGAGCGCGATGAAATCCTCGATCCACTTGACTTCCACGTCAGCTCCTCGACAACGTGTGAACTGGCTGGCCTGCCAGACTCCCGTCAGCCGATTCTAGCGTCGCCATTTTTTATCGCCAACCGACTGTGGATGCCACGCGTCGGTGCGTAGAGCAGCTTTTCCTGCGCGATGAATTGGTAAATCCAAAGCCCGTATACGATAGTGTCTTTCGAGTTTTTAGATTGCATTTGACGTATTAAATACGCGATCAAAATGATGGCTTGCTAAAGAGAATTTCACGTCGGGAAATTCGGTTCCGAACGAAGTATTAACATGTGGCAATCATCCAACACCTGCCAAATAAATCGCTGCACCATAAATGGAAAAAAACCGGAGATCCCCGCTGCGTGAGGCGTTCTATCCTTTCAAGTTGCTGAAAAATAGAATTTCAATATGGGTCTGTTTTTTATCATGAAACCATCAGATATATTTGCGCCGCGGTAGTCGATCAAGCCTGTGAAAGTCATCAAGCGGTTATCAAGGCAGTAATTCCGCTTTGAAAGTACAGGCTTCGAGCGCAATAGCCTTCGGTTTGCGAATCGCCTCGCAGGATAGTAAATCGAGACCAATATATTTAATTGGATAAATTTTCATGAAAAAAACAATTCTTGCAGTCGCAACTCTCGCAGCCATGACGTCGATCGCCCATGCGCAAAGCAGCGTCACGTTGTACGGCGCGCTCGATACGAGTATTGCGTACTTCGGTAACCAGCAGGGCGCCAACCATTCGGGTGGAACCTTCGAAATGGCGGCCGGCAATATTTCGCCTAACCTGTGGGGCTTGAAGGGCACGGAAGATCTGGGCGGCGGTTTGTCGGCTATCTTCAAGCTGGAAAGCGGCTTTAACGTCGACAACGGCCGCCTCGGCCAGGGTTCGCGCATATTCGGCCGTACCGCGATGGTCGGTTTGACGGGCGACAACACCGGTACGATTACCGTCGGCCGTCAGTACGATCCGCTGATCGACCTGATCCAGCCGCTGACGAACGACGACACTTTTGGTCCGACCTTCGCCACGCCGGGCGACATGGACAACTACGACAATAGCTACCGCACCAACAACTCGATCAAGTACACCACGCCG
>Ga0302230_10001865_pt1 | contig 13121 bp, 25 predicted proteins | sample II_Palsa_N2_1_FD_193523 | JGI IMG/M metagenome (GOLD analysis project Ga0302230, IMG submission 193523) | Peat permafrost microbial communities from Stordalen Mire near Abisko, Sweden - II_Palsa_N2_1 | ecosystem: Environmental > Terrestrial > Soil > Palsa > Peat permafrost | place: Sweden... | reverse complement strand
CCTCTGCGAGGACGTCCTGTGTTTCAGTAAATCCCGCGGCTCTCAGGACATCCTCTGCCCCGGGCACGATCGCCACTTTGTCCACAAACACCTGATTGGTCCTGCGGATCTTCCGGTACTTGTCGTCGTCTGGGTGCGCCAGCGCGTTTTCAATGTACTTTAGCATGATGCCGACGCACTCCTAAAGCAACAATTCAAAAAATAAACTGGAACTCGATCGTACATTGATGGCTGCATCGTCCACGTTCGACGGGGAGAATCGCAGCGTGTCCACGGCATTAATCAGCGGATCCTGGTGGTTCCTCATTAAAGAAAATAAAAATGTGTAATCGGTGGAACAATACCGCGGATGAGGAGAACGAACGCACTGGAGTCGGATTCCTTCTTTTACTAGTGTTTAACAGCGGCTGTGGAATCGCAGATGCATACTTTTCGGCAGTCGTGGCCTGCGCACTCTCGCTTTTTGCAGCGCCGTCTAGGTCGTCGTTGCTGACGTCAAATGGTCTTGCGTCACCGCGCAGCTTCTTGACCGAACCCTCGTCCTGCTTCTTTTTCTTATCGAAACGATCCAGTGCTGCCTGTGCGGCTCGATTGGCGCTCTGCGATTGCGCTGGCCTGGGCTGTGGCTGTTGTGCCTGCGCGGACGCGACCGCGGGCGGTGATGCAGGGGACGGCGCGTCCAGTCGCTGCCCGGTGCCGGCGCCTGCACAATTCGATCGTTAGAGACTGCACTCTGCTCTTCGGCTTGCTCCGTTCGTCACCAGCAAACGAATCGCCGAACGCCTTGCGCAGGGAGTTGAACATTGTCCGCAAGCCAATGTGAGGAAAATATATGCGGAGACCATGACTGCATGGGTACAACAGTCACGGGTTTATTTTTTTAGATTTTTTAGTTTTTTTTTAGTTTTCGCGATTGTATCCCGAAAGCTCTGACTCGAGCGACTCGTAGAAGCCGTCCATGTCGGTCGGCACGGCGAAAAATTCACTTGGGACGGCGCCTCCGTCAAACGTGAGCATCTGCGAGAGCACGTTGTCCGACTTTGGGGAGCCGATCCATGCAAACTGATCGTTGACCGGCTGCACAAGGTCCAGTCTTGCGTTTGGGCTCACGATGTTGCGCCAGGGAGCAGACGGGGGTGCGGAATCCGAGCCAAGCACTGACTCCCCAAACGAATAGTCCATCCCGTCTTCCAACGTGAACGTTGTCTCGGTGTAGGACTGTTGCTGCTGCTGTTGCTGTTGTGGTTGCTGCAAGTGATGTTGCTGCTGATGCTGTTGGAAGAGCAACTGCTGCTGGTATTGCTGTTGCAACATGATCTGACAAAAAAAAAAAACTCATTCGTTTTAGGGGGGGTAACGAAGTTTACCTGGCGCTGCGCAAACTCCAATTCTTGTTGCTTGCGGAAAAGCGCCTCCTCCTCGGATTGCTTCTTTTGGGCCGCTGCAAGCTCTTGCAGCCTTGCCTGCTCCAACTGCTTGCGCGCCAGCTCGATTGTTGCTTGTTGCTGCAAGGGGAACATAAAAAAGTGTACATCCTCGTCCATAAGACGCACCTGTTTGTGGACCTCGTCCTGCTCTTCGAGGACGCGGCGGTGCTCGGCGAGTTGCATCCAGCGGATGTGGTCAAAGTCGACCTCTTTTGTAACGAGAGCGCGGAGGGCGACCTCGTTGATAGCGTCGTTCTCAAACCGCGGATCAAAGGGCGGGCATGTTGGCTCCTCGGCTGGGTTATGGTAGCGCGCGAGGTACGGGTGAGCAAGCGCGGCCTCGGCGGTAAGGCGCTCCTCCGGGCTCCACATGAGCATTTTATCCAGCAGGTCCAGCGCGAGGTCGGAGGCGCGCGGGAAAACTGAACGAAGGGGCGCCTTTCGCACAAACGGCAGCGACTGCAGGAACTGTCTTGTCGGCTCAGACACGATCCTGCTAAAGTACTCTGGTGGCGGCGTCCCGCGCATCGCCAAGATGAGCTTCAGTTGGTGCACATCTACCAGAAAACACATTATGGCGAGGCACAATGACATCGTCGTTTACAATCGTTTCCGCGAAACACGGGTTTGCGCCAGAGCATTTCGCCAAAGATGCAGCCGACTGACCAGACGTCCACTGCAGAGGGTGCAGCATAAAAACAAAGAATAACGAGTTCTTTTGGCGTTACCAGCTTTGGTGTACGAGTTCAGGGCGATGAGAATCTCGGGGGCTCGGTACCATCGCGTGGCGACGTACTCTGTCATGAATGGCGTCGCAGTTGCAAATTCGTTTTCACCGACGCCTCGGGCGAGCCCGAAATCGCATATCTACGTGTTTTGCACGTTGCTTGCTGCATACGTTTCCGTGTTTTTTTTGGGGGGGGGGTACCTTGAGATCGCAACTCTCGTTGATCAGGAGGTTGCTGGGCTTGAGATCGCGGTGCATGATGTTGGAAGAGTGGATGAATTTAAGCCCTCGCAGGATCTGTTGGTGTGGGAACCGTGAAGACAATGCAAGCCATGAACGAATGCAAGCGTGCAAACAGTACCTGATACAAAAAGTACTGGAAATGTTCCTCCGTCAGCTCCTGCTTGGAGTAGATGATCTTGTTCAGGTCGCTGGGCATGTACTCCTGGACAATGTAGACTTCCTGGTACATGGGCACGTTTGGCCTGAGCACCTCGTGCAAGAAGACAATCTGGCCGATGCGCTTTAGCTGTAACCCCCCACCAAAACAAAAAAACAAAAAAAACGAACGTTCTCGTGGCCACGCAAATGCCGCAACACCTTGATTTCACGGAGGACGCGGCGTCCGATCACAGGCATAGCAAACACAGAGATGAGGCGCTTGAGCGCAAAGGTCTGCCCGGTCGAGACCTTCTTGACCATGCTGCAGCAGCAAGCAAGACAAACGTCAATAAAAAATGCAAGTCCACCCAGACGTGTCCTTGTTACTAGACAACGCCATAGCCGCCCTTGCCGATCTGCTTGACAAACTTGTAGTCGCTGAACGTCGCATCGGCCGCGACGCCCGCCACAAACGCGTCCGCATCGTCGTCACGGTCGTCGTCGTCGTGGCCGTTAGCCGCTCGTTTTTGCGTCGACATACCGATGGGCGCTGCACTTTCGGAAATCATGGCCACACTGGGGGAGAAGCTGCAAAAATGGAGGACGCAGTATGACAGTGCGGTCGTGTCCAACGTCGCGCTCGTGGGCACGGCGGAGAACGCCATGCGCACGCTCAGCTATGTCATGCCAAGTACTCTTGTCTGTTGACTTGTGTGGTTAAATATAATTGCGAAAAATGAAAGGTTCTGTGCCAGACTCTGAGCTCTCGTCTGAAGTGTGTACGTTTTTTTTTTTTGGTTTTGGCTCTCCTTTGCTTTGGGTGCCGGTGTTTGACCCCCTCGCACGCTGCAGTGTTTGCGCTGTCCAAGCTCGTGAGCATCTACAATGACGTGCTCATCTCCAAGCAATACAAGACCGGCCCTCATGTGCAGCCGACCCAGGCCAGCCGGTACACATCGGCGTGGCTCGCGGACAGTCACGACTACGCCGTCGCGGCCTACTCGCTCACGGTCCTGCAGGTTTGGGCCTCCCACACACACACACACACACACATACGTGTGTGGCTTACTCACAGGTCTTTTATATGGCAGGCGGCAGAACTGCTGACAGAAATGGTCGCCGTGCGGTTGCTGGGACAGAAGCACAAGTGGAAGGTGGTCGCGTTGATCGAGGTGTTCAAGTAAGTGCCGTGCGGCTGGCTCCCCTCCATCTGTATAACACGCTTTGCACAGGATGGTGTGTCGCCTCGTCATCCTAAACATTACGAAGAAGCGCATGGTCCTGCAGGCCGTCGTGCCCGAGGGAACGCGCACCGTTGCGCCCAACTCGGATAGCACGCCTGGCACGTGCCTTATTTTTTCCCAGTGTTTTTTGGTCTTCTAACAGAGGATCAAACAACAGGCCCGGCAGTGTGGAAGGGCAAGCGATCTGGCCGGAGCTTTGCAACGCTGGCGGCAGTGCGCGCGTCGCCGTTCGAGCGGCCCGCAAACATTCCCGGTGCGACCAACAACGGAGTCATCCCGCCGTCCGAAGGCGAGCAAGAGGACGATCCCAGCAATCAGGCCGTCGAGCACCTCACGCGGCAGTCGGGCGCGATCAACGCAGGTCCAGTGACCATACTCAGTGTGCTCGACAACCAGCGTCTCCTGAGCGAAGTCCTGTTTGCAATCAGGCCTGTATTGTATGTCCTCGCAATCATCAAGTACGGCAAGTCGTCCTGGAAGCCGTGGGTCATCTCGCTCGCGGTGGAGGCTCTCAGCCGTGGACTTGCACACTACTCGAAGCAACAAGCCTCGTCTACCGAGGTCGAAGAGTACAACAAGCGCAATTTGCTCTTTGTCTACTACCTACTGCGCGAGCCTCTCTTTGGCGTCTTTTCAAAGTACCCTTTTTTCCCAACACTGAACGTTGACTGACCTTTCGTTCAGGAGCATCCTCGCCGATGTCGCGGACATTATCGAAAAACTGCCGTTCGGAGCGCTCGTGGCGGGCGGCCTCAAGGAGTACGCGAAATACTGGGAAAACTATTATTTCTACACGAACGCTTCCTGAGTGTTTCTCGCCTTTCAGTTGTGACAAAAAGAGATGATAGCATACATGAAACGTCGCAGCAAAAGGACAGAGAGGAAGAAAGTAACAACAAGTTGAAAAAGCAATAATCTAAAACTTGAAAGAGTGTGGGAGTGGGGGGGAAATAAACTACAAAACGATTTGGCGAGTCTCCGATTCACCGTTCCTTTTTTTATTTTTTCATAGCTTGCTGGACACCTCCTCTCACTTGGACTTTTTGAAGAAAGATGAGATTGATCGCGACTTGGTGCTAGTGGTAATTTCGAGGCTCTCTTTTCTGGGCGGCATGGCTTCGTTTGCCTTGTCGACCTGCTTGGCATTGTCAAAGTTGTTGATGACTAGACACGAGAGAAAATTAGCCAGACTATTTATATGAACGAAACGCACCTTCGTGAATGTTCTTGCCGCTAAGAATGGTGCCGGCCGGGAGCTTGTTTGTCCCCATGAGGCCCTTGAGTTGGATGATGCTTTCGCGCTCCTCGCGAATCTTGTTGAGCGCATGGGACATTCTGCCGACGGCACGGATCTTGCCACGGAGATGCTCGCGTCGTTTCATCTTCTCCTCGTCCTCCTCAGTCAGGGCAACAGGATGTGCTTCGACGTTGCTCAGCTCTTCGTCCGTGCACGTGTTGAGGACACCCAAGAGCATGTCGGCGACTTTTAAAAAAAACCAAAAATTAATAGCTAACGATGGGTCGACAAACGATACTCTTTTCGCCAACAAAAGGCAGTGACCAGGTGAAAACGTCCATAAAGTTGGGCAGCCAGTACGGATGAGGCATGGCGTTGAACTGACGAATGTTCATGACGTTGTTTTCGTACTTGAGCACGGCCGCCTTGTTGTTGTACGCGTCGAGATAGTTTGGCGCCGAGAAGATGGTAATCAACGCGGGGAACGCCGTCGTCCTACTCTTGCGGTACATGCGGTAGCTGTACATGGTTCTATCAGCAAAACAAACGGGCGCAAGTCATTTTCTCTCCGTACCCAGTATCTTGTGCTTCGTGGGCTCGAATGACAGACAGCAGACGGTTGCGTTCCAAAAAGTTGCACACGGCGTTGTATGTGTAATAGTATGAACATCCTCGTGTTGCGTTGTGGACGAACGAGTCGTTGTTTGTCTTGTAATTCAACCAGAAAGAAAAAAGGTAGAGTGAGTGCGCCTCCATCAATAGTCCTTCCTTACCTCGGCACCAAACTCTTCAATTGGATCAGACCAGAGCAGATCGCACATGGGGCCCGACGACGGTGGCTCCTTGAATCGGTCAATCTACATTAAGATTAAAAAAAAAAATAGTTGAAATTTTTGTTTAAAAACGCTAAAAACGACAAACCAACCTTTCGGATGTCCTCCAGCGTGTTGATATCGGGAGAAAGCCCGCCGTGGACACACAAAAACTGCCGGTTCATGATGGCAGCCAGGGGGAGGGCGTCAAACGACAGCATGACCGCATCGTAAATGTCCTCGGAATATTTGTATGTACCTAGAGACGCGTGGTTGAGAGGTTTCCATTTTTCTCAGAACAAGAAAAAAAAAAACATACACTCCATCTTGAAGGTAAAGTAATCCGTCAAGTGGCGGCACTCGTGGTTGCCACGGAGCAGGTAGAGGGATTTGGGGTACCACATCTTGAGCGCCCACAGGTAAAGCACACACTCGACCGAGAAGTAGCCTCGATCGACGTAGTCGCCCAAAAAGAGGTAGCGTGTGGTCTCGGGGCTTCCGCCCACGTCAAAGAGCTTCATGAGGTCGTAAAACTGACCGTGGATGTCCCCGCAAACTGCGCAAGAAACGGTTGGTGACTGGTTTGGTGTCGAACAATGGCTGTACCTGTCAGAGGCGCCTCGACGTCGAGCAGGGTCTCCTCCGCGCGCAGGATCTCGGTTGCGCCGTTGAGGATAAAGTGGATGTGCGCGTCGCTGAGGCGTCCCTCGGCAATCAGGTGAGTCTTGAGCACGTCCATGTTGACCTTTGTGGGGTCCTGACATCAAGTGGTCGTGATTAACATGTCGTCATTAAATAAATAAATAAAAAGAGACTCAACACACCTTTGGCGAGTAGAACTGCTCGTCAGTGAGGAAGGCGCTCGCTGGTGCGGGTACATCTGCGTGAGCGAACGAAAACACATGCCAAAAAAAAAAAAGCACGCAATCACGGGGAAATAATCAGGACCCTCAAGGGAAAGCAAGGTTACCTTTGACGTTGCGATCAACAGTGGACAGCTTTGGTGACGACGGCACCTCCGCGGTGGTCGCGGTTGCGGCAGTTGTGGGCTCGGCCATCACTTTGTTTTTCCTGTGCGTGTGTGTGTGTGTTGTTGCAAAAACCAGCGAGTCTCAGTTAGTGTCTGATTTCCTCAACGTCACGGCCGTTGCAGCCCTTCGCTTTATCTTTAATTCCCAGGAAACAAGCGGGAAAGGGGGGGGAGAGAGAGAGAGGCGCCAGCAGCAGCAGCAGCAGCGAGAAAGGGGGGCAGAAGGAAAGGCGCAGCGCATCTCGGCAATGGCATTAACTGCAAGTGCGTTCCCTATCGAAAGTCCCCCACTTTCGCTTGAACAGCCTTTCTGCAGTCAAACAATGCCCAATCCCAAGGTCTTCTTCGACATCTCCATCGGTGGCAAGGCCGCCGGCAAGATCGTGATGGAGCTGCGAGCCGACGTCGTTCCCAAGACTGCTGGTGCCGGGGGTTATTTTGCTCCTGTTTTGACAAGTTTTTTTCAGAGAACTTCCGTGCTCTGTGCACTGGCGAGAAGGGCTTTGGCTACAAGAACTGCACCTTCCATCGTGTCATCCCCGGATTCATGGCCCAGGGTGGCGACTTTACCAGTACGCGGAACAATCGTGCTTCGTTGTTGTTGTTGCTGCCTTTTTTTGCTGACATTTTGTTCTGTGACAAGACCACGACGGCACTGGTGGCAAGTCCATCTACGGCAACGAGTTTGCCGATGAGAACTTCAAGCTCAAGCACACCGGCGCCGGTATTCTCTCGATGGCCAACGCTGGCCCCAACACCAACGGCAGCCAGGTTTGTTATCATGACTCTGTTTTTTGTTATTCATTATGCTTTTTTTTTCCACCCCCCCGCTTCCAGTTCTTCCTCTGCACTGCCAAGACCGAGTGGCTCGACGGCGCTCACGTTGTCTTTGGCGCCGTCGTCGAGGGCTTTGATGTTGTCAAGGCGATCGAGGCCGTCGGCAGCGAGGATGGCGACACCTCCAAGCCCGTCGTCATCAGCAACAGTGGCCAGCTCTAAGCGGATGGCCCCCCCCAAAGAACGGGCGGCGGTGCCTACTATCGTTTTGCTTTTTTCGATTTGTTGTGAGTGAGAGCAGTGGAATTGAGGGAAAAAAAAAAAACAAGGCATTTCGTTTTTCGATCACGTCGATGCAGGTCCGTTGGTTCGGACACGCTCACTCGTACCGCCCCTCCTCCTTTCGGCCCCTCTTGTCCACAGCAGCAACAGCAACCGTAGCCCAGCGCGCCCCCTTCTCGTCCTCGTCCGTCAGCAGTAGCAACAGCACCCGGAGGAACCACGCATCCTCGTCGTCGTCTTGGCCAGGAAAGAGCGGACCACTATCGGCAGACGCAGCGTCAACTCTTCCCTCCACAGAGACCACTCCCCCGGTCCCCGGCGTGCCCCAGTACAACAGCAGGGGGCTAAAGTAATGCACGGGCTCAATCCCTTGGGCCTCCTCCATCCTGATGTGTTTTTTTTTTTGTGCGTGTGTGTGCAGGAACGTCGTAAAGCAGCTCTCGCTCAACCAGCCCGGTCAGCAAGCGCGCCCCGTCAACCAGGAAGCCAAGGCCCTCCTCGACCTCGTCGACAAGGTGAGCGTGGCAAACAAGAAGCTCGCCGCTCTCAAGTTGCGAAGGGATCCTCTCGGTGAATACCGCAAGGCTCGCAAGGAAAAGAGCAAGGAGGAGAAAGAGAGGTTGCGCGCGTCGCCCATCCTCAGCGTCCTCAAAACCGACACATTGGCAAAGTCGTCACTTCGCGAGAGCAACCGTTGGGTCGACCCCCTGTCTGGTGCGTGTGCTTCGTCGTCGTTTTCTTGGCATTTAGATGTGCAATGTTGTTTGCAGGTAAGATGATATCAGCCGCAAAGGAAGCGATCGCAGAGGCAGCACGGAGCCAGCACCCAGCTAGTGGTGCAACAACAACGGCGGCGGCGACATCGTCATTGTCACGGTCGCCGGCAGTACTAGCGTCTGCAGTAGCCAACGATGACCAGATCACCCGCACTACGTCGCCCGATATTGAAGATGTCGGCATCTACAACTGGAGTGAGATGGAGGTTCGCAAAGGTACTTTCTTGCTGTTGTTGTTTTTTTTGCGCCCATCGTTGTTGACCCTTTGTTGCCTGATAGATTTGTCACACTGGGACAAGCAGAGGCTCGAATGGTTGCGGAAAAAGAACGCCAAAGATGCGGCGTCCTCGTCATCCACGTCAAAGCCAAAGTCGTCCGAAACTGTAATGGACTACGAACAGATCTACTCGGATATCACTGTACGCGTTTTTTTTTCTTCTGGGTTTCCCTTCTAATGGGCTTTCAACTGCAGAATAATCGTGGCCTGCTCGCCAAGCCCGTCCCGCTGTATCAGTTCCTGAGCGTGCTCGTGGACGTGTGGTACGAGGACGGCGTCTTTTTGCCCCCAAGTGGAAACTAGGAAACTTGAAAAAAAACCCTTGAAAGTCTGGATGCGAGTTGAAAAAAAAACTGAAAAAAAAAAGAGCCTGATTTGGACTTTTTCGACTCGTTCGGCCATGGCATCCACACCGCAGGCAACAGCGGCGGCGGCAAAACGCCTGGACGAATGGGAGACGCATGCACAGCTGGACGACGTGCAACGTACGGCTGTTGCAGAGCTGCAGGTACGAACGAGTACAGAGAGGCGAACTAATCCCTTACAAAGGCCCTGTGTGGTGACCTGCCCCTGCCTCGTCTGCTGAGCACAACGGCCACCACAGCCACCGCCGCAGCCGTGACGGCCACGACGCCGACCAAGAGCAGCGGCAGCAGCAGCAGCACCTCGACCGCCGGTCCCGGTGAGGCGACAAGCGTGGCCGCTGCGGCTGCGGCTGCGGCTGCGGCTGCGGCTGATGCGGAGGTCGTGCTTGCCGCGGATCCCATCGAGAACACACAGCAGTTCTTCAACTGGTTTGACCGCGTTGAGGAGCAAATGGAGCGAGGACGCGAGGACGTGTACCGGTACGTTACGCTGGCCCTTGTCTCGCATTGACAGCATGCACACAGGTCGTACCTGAACGAGGTGGTCGGCTATCGTGATCTGTGCGACTCGCTGCTGCTAAAGGTTTCTCCATCTCACGTTGCATGCACGCCCCAAATACTCAACGACTGACACAACAGGTGGACGAGACCATGGCACTGCTGCAAAACCTGGAAAACAACTACCTGTCGGTCGCCGAGCGGGCCGCGACATTGCAAGACGCGTGCGAGAAGCTGCTACGCCAACAGACGCATCTGGTCGCCCTCGCCGACGCCCTGAGCGACCGACTGTCCTACTTTAACGAGCTCGAAGGTACGGCTCCCCCCGAGTTTTTGCCTGTGACTTGCTAAATATCGCGCGCACACACACACGCACACACACACACACACACACACACACACACGCACACACAAATAGTCGTTGCAAAGTTGTTCAACACACCCGGCGAAAACGTCGTTCTGCAACAGCAGTTTGTGCCGTTCCTGAGCCGACTGGATCAATGTCTTGCCTACGTCGAAGCCAATGTAAATACGAGAAGGAGAGACATCTTGCCCTCATTGCCATTTCATTAGACCAAATTCAAGGACTCGGAGATCTACCTGATGAAGTTTAAACAGTGCATGACGAGGGGCCTCACGCTCATCAAGATGCACTTTAGCGACATGATCAAGCTGCTAACGAACGACGTCGTTAGCAAAATGGTACCAGACAATAACAACCAAAAAAAGAATGTCTTTTTCTTATCTATTGCCAAACAGACCCCGGAAAGCATGACCGAGAGCACAGAGACTGCACTGCTCTACGTCAAATTCCGAGCACTTGCACCGTCGCTTCGGACGCTGGTTGTCGAGCTCGAGCAGCGCGCAAGCAGCGCCGAGTATTCCGCCCTTTTGGATGAGTGCATCAACAACTACATTGCGGCACGCACCCAACTCCTGGGACCATCAATCGACGCCAAACTGGACTCGCAGTCCAAGTCACTTGGCCTTGTCCCCTTTGTACTCTATTTTTTATTTTATTTTAATTCATTCCACAGAAAACTAAAGCTCCCATGCACAGAGTCGAAGTGGAACCGCGTTCATCCTGCGCATCTGCAGCGACGAGCTGCAGCTCTTCCACCACTTTTTCTCTTCCGACTACAGCGATCCCCAGCCCCTCCTGGACGCGATTGTCTCTGGATTCCACGACGCGATGCGACCGCGCATTATTCGCGAGAATTCGGTCGACGTCCTTACAGAAATGTGCGAAGTCCTCCTGATGCAGATGACTTCGGCCCTCCCAGTCGGAGCCAGCGACAATGACCGTACCCACTTTCAGCTTGCGGTGCGCGGGGTCCTCGAGGACGCCCAAGAACGCCTTATTTATCGTGTCCAGGCATGTTGTTTTACTCGTTTCCAAAAATGTTTATTTAATGTTTGCAAAATTGCAGGCTTTGGTTACCACCGAGATCGAGACTCACGTGCCGTCCTCAAAGGACATCGACTACCCTGAGCGTCTCGAGCGCCCTTCGGTTCCCGCCACGCCCTCAACACCAAGTGCATCTGACTCAGCTGCCAGCCGCACCAGTAGCACAATAGACGACGCCTACAAGGACTGGTTCCCGACGTTGCGCTTGGCAATGTCGCTCCTGTCCAAGTTGTACCGCTGCGTGAATGTAAGCCCTCGAATTTGTTTATTTTTTTTATTGAAAGTAATTCTTCAAAAAAAAAAAAATATTAAAGGAACGTCTTTTCAACGAGATCTCGCACCAGATTATCGCCAGCACGCAAATTTCGCTCACGCAGGCGTCGTCCCAAATCTCAAAGCAAAAGGGGCGACTGGATGGGCAGCTGTTCCTGATCAAGCACCTGCTCCTGCTGCGCGAGCACCTGGTCCCGTTTGAGACGAGCTTTGTTCGCAAGGAAAAGGACGTGGACTTTGTCCAGCTGCGCGGTACATCAACTTTTTTTTTGAGAACCTAACTTACTGTGTTTTTTCCCACAGCGGCTGCGCAAGGACTCTTGGCCACGGGCACCAATCTGTTTACTCTCTCAAAGGACAATGCTATTTTCTCGTTCCTGCAGCAGTCGCTGCCGATGGCGATCGTCACGAGCGAGACCGACAGCAAGAAGGACGTCGACACCGAGCTCAAGCGCGTCTGCGATGCCCTCATCTACGACGTCGCCCGCAGCATCACCGAGCCCATCTCTGCCTTCCAAGCCAAGGCCGCGGCATTCAAACTCACGCCGTCCGGCAGAGACCCCAACACCAACCGGCTCCGCGACCAATCGTTTGCCGAAGCAGGTACTTTTCAGAAGGAAAATCATTTCTGTCGGCTTATTTCAAGCGGTGTCTTCAGAGTCTGTGTCCAAGCTGTCTGCTGTCGTGCAGAAGAACGCCGAGACCCTTCTGGGCCAGTTTTCGAGCAAGTTGCATCTGTACATCCGCGACGACAAGACCGAGGACGTGCTGGTCAAGGCCGTCAAGGGTGCAGTCATGGCAACGTACAAGCAGTTTTTGGCGCTCATCCAGCTCGAGTACGAGGCCCGCGTCATGGCCGCGTCCGTTACGCTGCACGACATCCGCGTCGCGCTCGACAAGAGTATGCAGGCTCACGTGACCACCACAAACGGCGGTGCTGCGGCCACTCCGACAACACCATCGCCCGTCCTCCAATAGAATGACCGCCTTTTCGCTTTTCTCTCGACTTTGTAGCTTTACATAAAATATTTACCTTTTATATGCCCAGAAACTTGGAATGTAAAATTTTTATTTGGCGCTTGGGTTCTGCGCATTGGGCAACGGCAGGTCTAGAACGACGACAGGTGGCAATGCCCGTTCCAGCGGCACATCGGCGTCGTCAAACTCGTCCACATCGTCGTGGGCCTCAAACTGGCCGGGCCACTCGAGAATGACCAGGCGCTTGAGACGGTCGTGCTCCTCCTTTGCATCGACGACGGCACGATGGAGCGTCTGCCAGTAGGCCTGCAGCCTTTCGTTGCCGCGGCGCTTCAGCTCGTCGGGCAGGGTGGATGTGGGCACGACCAGCTTGGTCTCGACGGGTTTACCCGGTACCGGCGGGCCAACGGGCATGGACACTGGGTTTCCGATGGCCAAGCGTTGCCGGTCCATTTCCCGCACTGGGAAAAAAAAAAACGGGGTTTTTTCCTTAGAAATCAAATCAAGCAAGTGCAACAGCATACGGGCATCGTCTAGGACGGCGACCATCGAGCCGAGGCGATCGAGTGATTGCAAGGCAGCCTTGTGCGCCGAAGGATTCGGGTTGGACACGGGGGCAGCCTTGTGGG
>Ga0302230_10001862_pt1 | contig 13156 bp, 12 predicted proteins | sample II_Palsa_N2_1_FD_193523 | JGI IMG/M metagenome (GOLD analysis project Ga0302230, IMG submission 193523) | Peat permafrost microbial communities from Stordalen Mire near Abisko, Sweden - II_Palsa_N2_1 | ecosystem: Environmental > Terrestrial > Soil > Palsa > Peat permafrost | place: Sweden... | reverse complement strand
CCAGTAAGCTTACCACAGCCAACATCAGCACCATGAGGCCGAGTTCAGGTGTTTGTTTGAGATAGATAAAACCTTCGGCAAATTCCGTCATGATCTTTTTGTCGTTCTTTTTAGGAACGTAGGCCGGTAATTTCATAAAAAACAGTGACAGCATCACCCCACCAAAGCTGGCCGCATTGATCAGAAAACAAACCCCGGCGCCAAATACATTAAGCACAATACCCGATAATGCCGGGCCAAGCAATTGCGCAAGGTTAGCGGTAGCAGTGGTTAATGCCAGCGCGTTTGGCAAGTCGGCTTTATCGGCAACAACCTCATTCACCAAAGCTTGCCGGGCGGGTACATCAAACGCGTTGATGATGCCGAGGATAATGCTGAGCACAATAATGGCCCAGATAATAACATGCCCGGTTATAACCAACAACGCCAGTACTACCGCTTGCGTCATGGATGCGATTTGCGTGATTTTAATTACCGTATAGCGGTTGTAACGATCGGCAGCTACGCCGCCGAATACAGAGAAAATAAAGGATGGAAAGGTTTCGGCAAAAACGGTAAGGCCAAGCAAAAATGCCGAGTGCGTAATGGAGTAAACCACCCATACCACCGCGGTGCGCTGCATCCACGTGCCGAATTGCGACACCGCCCTGCCTGTAAAATACAGGCTATAGTTAGTGCTCCTGAATGCCCTGAATAAATTATAATCACTTATCTTTTTCATTGGTAGTTGATTTGACAAAAAATTAAAAACGTCGAAATTCGATCAAAAAAATTAATCTGTAACCCACTTGCTCACCATGTCCGACAGCATGTTAAGCGCCACTTTCATATCATGTGGGTCGTTTTGGTCATATATTTCGTTCCGCAAACCGCGGATGCTGCCCGAAAGGATGAAACCCAGCATATCCTGCTCTGCCGGACCTATTGGCCGGATCTCTTTTTTCTGCATACTGTCTGCTAATATTTCTTTGATGATGAGTCCTTCATGATAAACCAGCTTGCCGTGCAGCTTTTCCATCATTTTGCTATGCTTGGTTTTCTCTTCCGCGTTCATGGTGCTCCACATTACTTTAAAAACATAGCGCCAGTTGCTGGAGGTATTGATTTTTGAAAAACAAAAAGCATTGATCTTTTCGCGGATGTTCCCGGCTTTATCAACCTCGCTACGGATTTCCTTAATTACATCGTCAACAATGGTATCCAGCACTGCCTGGAAAATTTCTTCCCTGTTTTTGTAATAGTAATAAAGCGAAGTGCGACTGCGGCCGGTAGCATGGGCAACCTCATCCATAGTTACTTTAGCCGGGCCAAATTTACGATACAAGGCAAGTGCAGCCCGAAGGATTTCCTCTTGTACTATATCATCTGTGCCTGCTGCTTTCATAACAAAAGCAAAGATAAGTGGTTTTCGACAAAAAATAAAAAAATGTCAAATCATTGTTTGATATAGATGTTTTTTAATTTGAATGCCTATATTTAGGCTTACCTAAACTTTATTTCACATGCAATCCTTAAAAATGACATTAGGACTATTATTAATGCTAACATGTTTGTGTTGTTGCGTAAACCACACATTAATCGATGTTAAAAATCGAGAAAAAGATAACAATTTTCGCCAAGTCGATATAGATAGTAATCAGCTTGTTAAATGTGCTAAAATAGTTGATTCACTATCAAATCTTCGGAACGTGCAGTATCAAGGGATAGCTATATTGAAAGATAGCTTGAATACTGTGGTTGATGAAAGCCCAATGGCCTCTGAAGTCATTTATACTTTTGACAAAGAGCCAATTGACATGCTTAGAGATTACGTATCACAACAAACAGATTCGGCAAAAAATGCATGGTTCGGATCACGTTTATTGATGATCGCTTATTCGGCATTTGACGCGAATCAAGAAACAATTCATACAGTTAGAGCCCAAATGGAGCAATTCGATAATGAAACCAGAGCGTGCAGATCAGCGATCAATATATTAAATGAACAGATAAATAAAAACAATATTCAGGTTAATCAACTCAAACTGGAACTTAGTAAGTTAACTGAAAGGGATGAGCAGCTTGAAAAAGAGATTGAAAGTTTAAATAAGCAAGGATGCGTATGAAAAAGAGCAAATCTGAATGGATGAGTCCTACTGTAATAGTTGCTATCTGTGGCCTCTTTATTTCAGTAATTTGGAATGTTTTTCAATATCAACAGATACAAACGGCCAATATTAGAGCCGACGAACAAAAGGAAAGAGCAAATGATTTAGAAAAGCAAAAGGATGATTATGTGAAAAAACTTAACACTCAGCTAGACGGAGTTAATGAACAAATCGCAGAAGAAAATGACAATTTGAGATTCGCTCAATCAGGTTTGCAACTCAAAGCCGATACAGCCAAAACTAAAGCGCATTACAATGAGGAAGAAAGTAAACAGGAATTGAATGATCTAACAATAGAAAAAAAATCGTTGGAGAAACAAATTAGCGATTTTTATTTAAAAATACCCTGATTATTAGCCTGTGGCCATATTTTTAACCATGCCACAGGCTCAATCCATCTACCCCCAAACCGTCGCGAAACCATGCGCTTTCAGCACATCATCAGGTACGCCTTTCCATTGGTTTGGCGAGTTACCCATGTAGCCGATATCTTTCACACCCATTTCGGAGGTGAAGAAGCCGCTAGCGGTTAAATCGCGCATCCGGTTGAAGAAGGCTACGCCTTGCGCCATTTCTGGTTTGGCTTTTTTGGGATAGGCTATTTGGTTTAGCATATCTATCTGCTGTGCTGCTGTAGCTTCGCGGAAGGTGTTGCTGTAGCGGTTTAAACATTGCAGATCCAGCCAGCGCAAGCCACCGCGCAGCGGGGTTTGTTGGTCTGGTGTATCATTTACAATAAACTCGATAAACTCGGGCACTTTGGCATCCGATGCACTGCCCGATTTTTCATCCTTCGGGATGATGAGATCAACCAAAATAGTGATGGTAGCCATCTCATGCTCGGTGAAGAATTTTTCTTCGCTTAGTTTTTTATCGCGGGCAATCTCGTTGGGTAAACGGGTTGGGTCGGCTGGTGCATCTTTTGTGGCAGCAGGTTGTTCTGCCGGTTTTGGTGCGCCGGGTTTGCAGGCGGTTTCAATCAGCAAGCCTGTGGCTACTGCGCCTATACCAAGTGTTTTTAAGGATTCACGTCTGTTCATGGTTCGGATAATGAGCTGTTAAACGTTCAGTTTTTTACGTTGGGCCAAAATATATTCTGAGGTACGCATTGATAGCGCCAGGATGGTCCAGGTGGCGTTTTTATCGCCCTGTTGCACAAACGGCGCGGCGTCTACCACAAATAAATTATTGCAATCATGCGCTTGGCTGTATTTATTGAGAGCCGATGTTTTAGGATCGTTGCCCATGCGTACGGTACCTACTTCGTGGATGATAACACCCGGCGCGGCAAGGCCGTACATGGTATCTGCACCTTGTGGCGGACCAGCAATAGCGCCCATCTCATGCATAATTTCCTGGAAGGTATCCTGCATGTGCTTGGCTTGCTGGATTTCCTCGTTGGCCCATTTGTAATGGAAACGCAGCACCGGGATGCCGTATTTATCCACCACTTCAGGGTCAATCTCGCAATAGTTGTCAGCACGGGCAATCGCCGTACCGCGACCGGCCATGCCAAAGCTCGCGCCATAAAAACGACGGTAGTCGTTTTTCAAATCTGCACCAAAGCCACCGGCATCTTTCATTTTGCCGTCTCTGCCCGGAATCATGCCATTTTTATTCTGGATGCCATCAGTAAAACCATAGCCCGGCATGTGTAAGCCACCGCCGTATTCAATGTGATAACCGCGCGGGAAATTCAATTTCTTATTACCCAACCACCAAGGCGAGTAAATATGGATAGCGCCAACGCCATCCTCATTATAACGTTTGCGATCAACCAATTCCGGCAGCCATCCGCCAGCACTCGAGCCGGTAGAATCATGCAGGTATTTACCCACCACGCCGCTGCTGTTAGCCAAACCGCCGGGATGTGCCGATGATTTGGAGTTTAACAACAAACGTGCAGACTCGCAGGCACTGGCGCCTAAAATTACCAGTTTGCCTTTTACCTGGTATTCCTGCATATCATCTTTATTAATGTACGATACGCCGGTAGCCATGCCCTGGTCGTCTGTTAAAACCTCGCGGGCCATAGCGTTTGAAATCACGGTTAAATTACCGGTTTTCAATGCCGGGATAACCAGGCATGATGATGCTGAAAAATCACCATAAACTTTACAGCTTCGGCCGCATTGCCCGCAGAAAAAGCAAGCACCACGGTCTTTATTGTTCGGCAAAGCTTCGGTTAATATCGAACCACGACTAGCGATGGTGGTAACACCAGCTTTTTTAGCGCCTTTTTTAATATAGAGTTCGTTTAAACGTGGGGCAGGCGGCGGTAAAAAGATCCCATCCGGTTCATTTTCCAGGTGTTCAACTGTTCCGAAAACGCCAATCATCCGGTCAACCTTATCATAAAATGGTTTTACATCATCATAGGTAATTGGCCACGGACTGGTTAAGCTATCTTTAGGCTGAAAATCGTGCGGACCCATCCGCAACGAGATCCTCCCCCAGTGATTGGTACGGCCACCCAGCATCCGCGAGCGGAACCATTGAAAATCGGTGCCATCTTTAGTGGTGTAGGGTTCGCCATCCAGGCTCCATCCGCCAAAGGCAGCATCAAAATCGCCAAAGTTACGGGTATCGGTACTTGCCCCGCGGCGCGGAGATTCCCAGGGCCATTTTAGTTGCGACGAGTTTTTTGCCGGGTCGAAAAACGGACCGGCCTCCAGCATTAAAACCTTTAAACCTGCATGTGCCAGTACGTAAGCGGCCATACCGCCGCCAGCGCCCGAACCAACAATAACCGCATCATAAACGGTTGATGTTTTCTTGATTTGTAAATCACTCATAAATAACTATTGGTGTTAATAGTTTGGGGTTGATATATTGGTGAGTTAAATATACTACAATTGTTTGATACGGATGTTACGGAACTCCACTTCGGCACCGTGATCCTGTAAAGAGATGTGGCCTGTTTGGAATTTGGCAAAATTAGCCCATTTCCTGAATTTGCTTTTCTGGATAAACGCATCCCACTCAGGGCTGCCCATTTGTACATCAACAACCTGCTGTCCGTTCAGCCAAAAAGTAAGGTGCCCGTTTAATTTGCGGATGATAACCGCGTTCCATTCGCCGGCTGGTTTAGCCGGGTGGGATGGCGCGATCATATCATATAATGATCCGGCTAAGTGGTTTGGCTGTTTATTGTCTTCGGCTAGTTTATCATCCAAAACCTGCATTTCCAAACCGGTTAAAAAGGTGTAGTGCAGGGTAGTATCTTCATGTATACTAAAGATAATGCCGCTGTTGCCGCCCGGCGATATTTTCCAGTCGATCTTTAATTCAAAATTGGTGTATTCTTTATCGGTTACCAGGTCGCCTTGTTCTTTGCCTGTAGTATCCAGTGCTAAAGCACCTTTGCTCGCGTGCCATGCACCGGCATCATGGCCTAAATACACATGCCAGCCATCGGTGGTTTTACCGTCGAACAGTAGTTTATAGCCTTCCTGTTTTTCTTTAGGCGTTAATTTGTTAAGGGTTTGTGCAGATAGAGAAGCGCTTAAACCGGCTACAGCCAACGCGCATAAAAGAATTTTTTTCATGAGGGTATCAGTAATGACTAAAAGGATTTACGAAAGGCTAATATATACATTATTGGTACTAACGCATACAAGTAATAAAATTTATACGTTTCGGCTTTTTATTTTAATAAATTGATTTGTACATTTATAAAACCAATCGTAAACCCAATGATTACCTGTGAATTATGAAAAAAGTTTCGGATATACTTAATCGTAAAGGCGGCAGTGTTGTCACCATAGATGCAGACACAACGGTGCTTGATGCTTTAAAACTAATGGCCGACCGGAATATCGGGTCGGTTGTGATATCAGAAAACGGCGAATACCTGGGCCTGATGACCGAGCGGGATTATGCCCGAAAGGTGATTTTGCAAGGCCGCTCATCGCATGAAACACCGGTGCGCGAAATTATGAGCACGGGTTTGCCGCGCATCGTGCCCGAAAGCTCTATCGAAACTTGTATGCACATCATGAGTGAAAGCAATATCCGCTACCTGCCGGTTTTTGTGGCTGACCAGCTATCAGGGATTGTTTCCATCAACGATTTGGTTACCGAAACCATCCTTTCGCATTTGGAAACGATTGAGCATTTGAAAACCTATATACAGTCGTAATTTATAACAATATACTGTGATTCCGTCCGTTAGCTAACGGATCGGCATGGCGCATTATTTTGATTTAAAGTTGAAGCTATTTTACTGCATGAATAGTAAGTACTCCCTTTATTAAACCATTACTTATTGCTGTGATTTTGATATCCCCGGCACCACTACCGTCGGATTGCACAATTACCTGCGCCAAACCATTGAATAGTTTTCTCTTCCAGGTAGCTGCTCCAAAAAATTTATCCGGTTCCAGAGAGGTTGGGTTGCCATTGCCAACGCCGATAATGCGGCCAGGGCCGGTTAGCTGAAAGCTAATTTCGTTATCAGCATCCGGCACGGCAAGCCCTTTTTTATCGGTTACGCTTACGGTAATTACGGCAAGGTCTTTTCCATCAGCATGGATAGTGTTTTTGTGAGGCGATAAAACAATAGCCGAAGGTGCTGCGGTAGTTTTTACAATTTCGGTGAGTGTGCGTTTTCCATTATTAAAGCCTACGGCTTTTAATGTGCCTGCAGTATAAGGCACCATCCATTCCAAATGCCCGTTTTTAGGCATTTGCTTTTTACCGAAACTTTTGCCGTTTAAAAAGAGCTCAACTTCATTACAATTGCTGTAGGCCCAAACTTTGATGGGCTGGCCTTCTTTACCTTTCCAGTTCCAATGTGGCAGCAGGTGCAGTACTGGTTTATTGCCCCACCAGGCTTTCAGGTACCAATAATCATCTTTGGGGAAACCGCATTGGTCCAACATGCCGAACCCAGAACCAACAGACGGCCAGGTGTATGGTGTTGGCTCGCCGCGATAATCGAAGCCGGTCCAAATGAACATGCCTGCTAAAAAGCGCCGGTTGGCATAGTAGTTCCAGCCTTCTTCAATGCTGTAAGCATTTGGCCGGGGCTTGGCATCGTAGGCCGATTTATAATGCAGGCTATCATTGGTAAAATAAATCCCACGGGTTGAAAAAGTTGATCCTTCCTCGGTACCCCAGCCTTTTTGCCATGGATATTTTTGATGTTGAAGATCAGGTTTTTCTTGCGCGATGTAATTAAAACCGATCAGATCCATCACCGAAGAAATCCCTTGTCCCCAACCACCGCTGAAAGCTGCAGTAACCGCGCGGGTAGTATCCAGGCTTTTTACATAAGCTTGCAAAGTAGTGGCAATGCGTGCACCAATTACACTATTTTCAATTCCCCATTCCTCGTTACCAATCGACCAACTGATCACGCTTGGATGATTGCGATCACGGTCGATCATCATTTTAATATTATCTAAATGATATTGATCAGTACCCATTAAGCGGTTTTCGTCGATCACCAGCATACCCAGGCTGTCGCAGGCATCTAACAGTTCGGGTGTTGGCGGGTTGTGCGAGCAGCGGTAGGCGTTGCTGCCCATTTCTTTTAGTTTGGCAATGCGGTAATATTGCAGCTCATCTGGTATGGCGGTGCCTACACCGGCGTGTTCCTGGTGGTTGTTGGTGCCTTTAATTTCTAACCGTTTGCCATTCAAATAGAATCCACTATCCGCATAAAAACGAATACTGCGGATGCCGAAGCGGGTTTCATAATTATCTACCTGCTTGTTATCCGCTATAATGATAGTGCGCAAGCGATACAAATACGGCGTATCAACCGACCATAGCCGTGGGTGATCTATCGAAAGGTTTTTCGCGAAATCACCTTCCTTAAATGCGTTCAGATCGATGTCGTCAATTTGCTGCGTAGTTATTACGCGACCATCCCTGTCGCAAACCTGTTGGATAATGGAAAACTTGCTGCTTGTTATGCCATCATTTTTTACGGTGGTTGTGGTGTGGATAATAGCTGCGTTCCCGGTTATATCCGTACTTACACATGTGCCGTTTGTAGCCACATGTAAGGGGTTAGTTTTATTGAGCCATACATGGCGATAGATGCCCGCGCCTTCATAAAACCAGCCTTCTTCCATGGTGGCATCTACGCGTACGGCTATGATGTTTTCGCCGCCGTAATTCAGGTAATCGGTAATATCATATTCAAAACTATTATAGCCGCTTTGTTCTGTCCCTAAATAGTGCCCGTTTACCCAAACTATCGAATTGCGGAACACGCCATCAAAAGCAACGGTTATCCTTTTGCCCAAATCACTTGCCGGGATGCTGAACTTTTTGCGGTACCAGCCAACGCTTCTATCCGGGAAATTACGGCCAATCGCCTTAAACCCGTGGCTAAAGCTGGCTTTATCGCTAAAAGGTGCTTCAACCGCCCAGTCGTGCGGCAAGTTGAGTTTGCGCCAGGCATGGTCATCAAATGCGGGGGCTGCTGCACCATCGCCGTAACCGGCTTTGGCTAAATAAGAAAAATAATTGGTGCCTGTGTTAAAATCTTTACTGGCATCAAAAGGATGCCCGAAAGCAAAACGCCAGTTGGTATCAATGCTGATATGCGCCCTTATTTGTGCAACATTTTGAGGCGATTGCGCATAAATAGCCGTGCAGAAGCAGCCCATCAGCAGGTAAAAACTTAAAGATTTCAGGTTCATTAACAGGTTTATTTTCTGGGTACAATTTAGGGTATTTAATCAGTATTATTACTGTCTTGTTTACATGTAATAGGTTATGTGACAGATAATCAACACACATATTCCTGTAACACAACAATTTTTGCTACCTTGCCCACTCATCTTAAAGATACAAGTGACTTTTCAGGATTTTAATTTCAACGAACATTTATTAGAAGGCGTTTTAAGCATGGGCTACACCAGCCCAACCCCTATACAGGAAATGGCCATCCCGGCAATTTTAAAGGGCGACGACCTTATAGCCTGCGCGCAAACAGGTACAGGTAAAACAGGCGCATTTTTGCTGCCGGTTTTAAACCTGATTACCCAAAACCACGAGGAAAAAACCAGCACACTCATCCTAACCCCAACCCGCGAGCTGGCCCAGCAGATCGATCAGCAGGTGGAAGGTTTGGCATACTTTACCGGCATTAGTTCCATTGCTGTTTTTGGCGGTGGCGATGGTATTGTGTACGAGCAGCAACGCCGTGGTATCCAGAACAACGTAAATATTATTATAGCAACCCCGGGCCGGTTAATTGCCCACCTTACATCGGGTGTTTTAAAGCTAAACCACATCAAATATTTGGTGTTGGATGAGGCCGACCGGATGCTGGATATGGGTTTTTCGGATGATATAATGCGCATCATCAGCTATTTGCCAAAACAGCGGCAAACCATGCTGTTTTCGGCTACCATGCCGGGCCGTATCCGCAATATGGCGAAGAGCGTGCTGCATAACCCGCAGCAGATCAACATCGCTATTTCGCAGCCGGCAGTAGGTATCGATCAGCAGGTTTATTTGGTTAACGATCATCAAAAACCGGGTTTGCTGCAGATGATATTGAAGGATGGCGGTTTTGTAAGCGTCATCATCTTCGCGTCAACAAAAGATAAGGTTAAAGAGGTTTCTAAAATGCTGAAGGCAGCGCATGTCAAGGTTAACGCCTTTCACTCCGACCTGGAGCAGAACGAGCGTGAAGATATCCTGCTGAAATTTAAGAATAAGCAAGTGCCCATCATTATTGGTACCGATGCGCTTTCGCGTGGTATTGATGTGGAGGGGATTGATTTGGTGGTTAACTACGATGCGCCCGGCGACCCGGAAGATTATATCCACCGTATTGGCCGTACAGCCCGTGCCGCAACTACAGGTACCGCTATCACTTTTGTAAACGACCGCGATCAGCGTAAGCTAAAAAATATTGAAGACCTGATGGAGCGCGAAGTAAGGCGTATCCCATTACCCGAAGTTTTAGGCGACCCAACCCTCATCAAAATGGCACCCGCCAAAAGAGATGGCAGCAGAGGCGGCAATGGTGGAAACAGGAATAATAACAATCGGAACCGCGATAATAGGAATAAGAAAAAGCCCGGCGGAGACGCAGCTAAAAAAGCATAAAATAATAAAACCATCTAATTAGATGGTTTTATTATTTACAGAGAAAAGTATTATTATTCAGCTTTGCGTTCCCGGTGTTTTTCTCTCTGCTATCTCTGTGGTTAAATAATTCACCGCAAAATCCAAAAAGATATTTAAGCTTCCTGCGCTTTCGCCACCAATGCCATTTCGTCTGCGCTTGGGCCGTAGCTGCCGGGGATAGGGATATTAAGTAATCTTAAATAAACGCCTAATTGCGCCCGGTGGTGGGTAATTTGGTTTAAGGTCATCCTGATTACTTCTGCTTTTGGTCTGACGTTAATAATATGATCGCCGTTTCTGAGTGTCCATAGTTCATTCAACAGGTCTTCATTAGTCTGCTCCAAGCTGGCGTATGCTCCGTTCAGGTTGGTTTCTAAATTCTCCAGCAATTCGGTTGAGTTATCAAGCACTTCAGGCGAATAAGGGCTCACGGCAAAATCAAGTCCATCGGTAGCAATAGTCATTGATACCCATCCCGGCAGTTCGGCAATGTGAGTAGCCAGTTGGCGGATGGTCATGCTTTTTGGATGTGGCTGCCAGTCGAATTTATCATTCGGAACGATACTTAAAAATTTACGGGTGGTTTGGGCTTCCTGCTCAAGTTCCTTTAAAAACATAGGGATGATTTGCATAATTTGGATTGTTATAAGTTTATGCTGCAAATAAACCAGGCGATAATGACAACAGTATGTCAGCAGGTTTTTTGCCTTGCGATAATATTTAGCGTTATTTGAAAATACGTCAGGTAGATTTACGTCTTAATGACGATTTTAAGTGTTTAAACATCTAATTTTGTACCTATAAAAAAGAAAATCAACATGTCATTAATAGAAAAACTACAAAAGCGTGCTGCCATTAAAAACTTCGACGCTAAAAAGAAACTAACTAAAGCACAGTTAAATCAATTGTTGGATGCTGTTCAACTGGCACCGTCATCATTAGGTTTACAAGCTTACCGTATTTTGGTGGTTGAAGATGCGGAGATCCGCGAAAAACTACGCGAAGCATCACACGGCCAGGCACAATTAACGCAAAGCTCGCAGGTGTTTATTTTTGCTATCGAGAAAGATTTGGATAAAGATTACGGCAATTACTACCTTGATCTGGTTGCTAAAACCCGTGGCATTGGTCGCGAGCACTTGGCTGGTTATGAGCAAATGGTTCAGAACACGATAAACAGCCAAACCGAAGAACAAAAAATTAGCTGGAGCACCAAACAAGCTTATATTGCATTGGGCGTGTTATTAACCGCTGCTGCTGATTTGGATATTGATGCCTGCCCTATGGAAGGGTTTGATGCCGGTAAATATGATGAGATATTAGGATTAAAGGCAAAAGGTTTATCTGCCGTAGTTATCGCCCCGGTAGGTTTCCGCTCTGATGAAGATGTTTACAGCAAAATGCAAAAAGTGAGAAGACCTAAAGAAGATTTGTTCATCCACATTTAATAAGCATAGCACTATTTGGTGTAACAAAATGCCCCTTTTAATTATAATGGGGGCATTTTTTGTTTTAAAATGGCGTTATTAGAAGATGCAAAAGGGAGCGCATGTTACAACCGTCATGTTTTTGAGGGAAAATGATAAAAATTAAAGTTCTGTTTTACAGTTGATTATTTTTGATTTTTGTAAAATCCAGACTTGCATTTTTTTCGTATACACGCATAACCCTTAATTAGTACTCTTTGACCATGGACCGTCAGATTCAAAAAAAGAATAATATATCGGTCGAAGGGAACTTAACAGCCCCCGAAACGTTGATTTTTGCCAACGGATTCGGCACCGAAAAAACTGCGTGGAATGCAGTAAAAGAAGCCTTTTCGGCTGATTATCGCCTTGTGCTATATGATAATGTGGGCGCCGGCAGTGCCGACCCCGAAGCTTATAGTCCCAAAAAATACCATTCGCTTAATGCTTATGCCGATGACATGCTGGATATTATTGAAGCTCTTGATTTGCAAGGCTCAACCATTATCGCGCATTCGGTAAGTTCCATGATCGCGACAATCGCCGAAAATAAAAAGCCGGATTATTTTAAAAAGATGGTTTTTATAGGTGCTTCGCCGCGCTATTTAAATGAAGAAAGTGTAGGATATATAGGCGGCTTTAACCAGCTCGACCTTGATAACCTGTACAAAGCCATGACGAGTAATTATTATGCCTGGGTAAGCGGTTTCTCTGCTATGGCCATGGCCAACCCGGATAAAAAAGAGTTAGGCGAACAATTTGCCGCTACGTTATCAGCCATCAGGCCCGATATCGCTTTGGCGGTTTCCAAAATAATATATGAATCGGATGTACGCAGCGAGTTGCCAAAATTGCATAAGGAAGTGCTGTTGCTGCAAACCCAGCAAGATATTGCCGTACCATCGGCAGTAGCCCAATACCTCAACCAGCATATCGCAGGCAGCAAGCTGGAGTACCTGGATGCTACAGGCCATTTTCCGCACATTAGTGCGCCAAACGAAGTTATTAAACACGTAAAAGCCTTTATTTAATTGCAGCAACCACTATACAACATTAATTGGGCGAAAAAAGCGCTCAACTTTATTAATAAGTTGGGTACTGTAAATGGCATCGAAAGTTGGGAAAGCATCACCAGGCGAAGTACATTTCACCTGCACCAGTTTACCGGTGCCAGCCAAATGCTTATTATAAAAGTTGAAGACCATATCACGGCCCACATTATTGGTGCCGATGGCGATGAGGCAATTTATATCGACCCGGCTGTGTTTTCGGGTTTGGATTCAGATAAGCCACAGTATTTTCAATACCCGTTCTCCCGTATCGATCATAAACTGGCAGCACAATTGCACTCGGCAGAATCGCTGGTGCTTTTTCCGATCATTAACAGCAATGTTAAAGGTTACATCCTGCTCGCCTGGGAAGAGCAGTTCGAGTTTTCGGAAGATT
>Ga0302230_10001857_pt1 | contig 13180 bp, 19 predicted proteins | sample II_Palsa_N2_1_FD_193523 | JGI IMG/M metagenome (GOLD analysis project Ga0302230, IMG submission 193523) | Peat permafrost microbial communities from Stordalen Mire near Abisko, Sweden - II_Palsa_N2_1 | ecosystem: Environmental > Terrestrial > Soil > Palsa > Peat permafrost | place: Sweden... | reverse complement strand
AGGAGATCAAGCGCCGTTTCGAGGCTGGCTCCTTCAACAGCGACGACGACGAGGAGACCCTGCACAACATCTTTAACGGCGCAGAGTACGAGGTCAAGGCCCTCATCCGCACAAACATCCTGCCCCTTTGGCGACCCTCGTCCTGAATAATAAAAATAAAAAATAAAAAGTAAAAAGCAGACGATGCCATGCACACTAAAAACATTCGTCCTCAGTATTCTTTTCCCATCACTGTCCTGCTCACTGTATTCATTTGCACCTGTTCCCAGTTCAATCGTACCACCAAAAACCTTGAACGAAACAAACTCAAACTGATTAAAAAAAAACAATGATTACTTTGCTATTATTTTTAGAGTAAAGTCTTCTTAGTTTGCGACGATGCTGCTGCCGACGACAAGGGCGATCGCCGCGCCGATGGACGTAAGCGAGCCGATGATTGCGGTCACGACCGCACCGATGACGGCCTGGAGGGTCTGGAGGATGACAATGTTGACCGCGACCGAGATGAAGAACGACTCGATCCACGAGATGGTCAGGTCGTTGGTGGGGTCGAACGCGTCCGCATCCGCGCCAAACAGGCCCGTGACAATGATCGACGCGACGGCCAGCAAAAACAGGAACACGTAAACGACATACTCTGTCCAGGAGGGGAACAGGTAGTCGTTGAGCCAGGTGCGTCGGGCCAGCATGCGATCGTCCTCCAAGTCAAAGCCGAGCGTGGCCAGCAGTGACGCGCCTACCGACGACCGCTTGGCCTTTTTCTGGGCCGACTTGGGCGAGCCCTTTTCGGCATCGTTGTCAGCGGCGTCCTTTTCACCAGCAGCAGCGGCGGCGGCAGGAGAACCACTGTCGTCCTCGGCCTTCTCCGTGTTGTCCTTTTCGGCGGGCTTGATCACCAGCAGCTCTGTGTCGAGAAGCTCGTGGTTCACGTTGGCGACAATGAGGCCCGACCGGTTGATGCGCTTCATGATAAACTGGATGAACGTGAACGGCACAAACGTGATGATCGACGTGATAAAGCCCACGGCCAGCTTGAGCTCGATGCTCGTCACGTCAAAGAAGGCGGACGTGTTGTGCTGGTAAAACATGGCCGAGATCGCGAGGTTGACAAAGAGCGCCGTCATGGTGCAGCACACACGGGCAAAGCGAGTTCCCTAAAAAACCCAAAGGCAGGCCATGAATGAATGGAAGAATAGTTTTAAACGGACGGTACCATTGAGATGGGCGAGAAGAAGATGGACACGTAGCTGTGGTTGTAGCGGAAACCAAAGCGGGCCGACATGTACATGCGCTGCCACACGGTCAGGATGGTGCCTTCGGGGTACCAGTTGGTGCCGTACGCATCCGCCCACGAGGACAGGTGCATTGTGCGCGCCACTGCCAACGGGACCTTTTTCTCGTCGTACAAGACATAGGTCTTTTGGATGAACGCGTGCAGGTCCTTCTGGTCGGGCTGACGGGCCGAGGCCAGGTGCTGCGCGTCCTTCCACAAGGCGTACACAGACAGGACGATGAAGATCAGCACGAGGCCAGCGATCGTGCACCATCTGTAAACAATAAGAATAAATTATCCCAAATTGGTAAAAGGGCAGAAATTCATACGTGACGATGAGGCCCTTGGACTGCAGGTCGATCGTGGGCGGGATAAAGGGCGCGGTGACGCGGATGTCGATGCGGCCAATGGAGAAATCGGTCATGTGGTTGCACACGCACACGAGCTGCTCCGGCGTGGTGGCATCCGACTTGACGCAGCCCTCGCCGCTCCAGTCGGCAATGGTCTCGTCCCAGAAGACGCAGGTGATGTTGCTTGAGGTGGCGTCAAGCCCGTCGCCCGTGGCCAGGTACTGCAGCACGACCGTCACGGCCTCGCTCGCGTCCAGGCCTGTGATGACCAGCGGCTCCGAGCTGTTGCTGGACGGGTCGTAGAACTCGATCGTGAGCACGGACGAGCAGATGCTCGTGTTGGAGTAGTTGCTCGCAAAGGCGTACGGATCGAGCACGCTCTGCACGAGGTGGTACGTGCTGCAGCCGCTGTCATCGGCCGTGGGCGGCACAAAGCCCTCGCCCGTGATGATCGAGCCGGCAGAGGACCACAAGGTCAAGTTGAGACCGCCGGCAGACAGCGGCGAGCCCAGGGCAACGTTTATGGACGACGCAGGGATCTGCACGGCGTCAGAGCCACAGGACAGGGTCGAGCCGAACGCGGTCAGGCCCGATCGGAGGGCCGCGAGCAGGGCTGCTGCCTGGTCCGCCGTCAGCGAGAGGGCAGACGAGTTGGTCCAGACCGAGCGGTTGAAATCGGACGTGAGGGCGGGGGCGTCGCTCAGCTGCGAGAGGATGAGGGCATCGACGGTGAGGACGACGTTTTGCGCGTCGCCAAAGCTGGCCGACTGGTTGCCGTTTGCGCCGATGTAGACGGTGATCTGCTCAAACGAGCCGCCGTCGATCGCACTGGGCGCGGCCGAGGCCTGCTGCAGGACCGACAGCACGCCCGAGAGGTCGCTGTTGTTGGACGCGGCGCTCTGGTTGGACGCAAAGCTGATGACGGCGCTCACGATCTGGTTGCGCAGGGCGGCGCTGGCCGCCTCGTTGCCCGACGTGATGTTTGTGCCCACCAGGCTGTTGAGCGTCGACAGGATGGCCACCGACAGCGACGTGACAAGGGTCGAGTCGTTGCCCGACTGCAGCGCGTTGCTCAGCTCCGTGTTGGCCACCGACTGGATCGTGGCCAGGCTGATCGTGCCTTCGGCCGTGACGACCGTCGAGCCGATGTAGGTTGACGTGACGGCAGCCGAGCCAGATCCGACACCAGCCGCCGCCACAACGACCGCAAGCAGCGTGTAGTTGCCCTGGGCCAGCAGCGGGATCGAGACAGACGTGACCGAGGACGAGGCGGGCCCGAGGAAGACAAGCCCGGGCGTGACCAGGGACGCGTTGAGCTGGGGCGCGTAGGCGAACTGGTAGGTTATCGAGTACTGCGAGTTGAGCGAGCAGCCGGTCACGCCCAGCGAGATCGGGGTCGAGATGTTAAGCGGCGTGACAAAGGAGGGTGACGAGGTGAACAGGCAGTTGGTCGCGGCCGGCAACAGGTACAGGTTGATGGTCGACGTGTTGGTCACGAGCGTCTTGACGTCCTGCACCGTGACCGTGAAGGCGTACGGCGAGACAGACGACAGAACGCCCTGCTGGACAGAGAGGTACTTGCTGCCCACGGGCGTCCTAAACTTGCTCGGATCAGTCATGTTGGGGCAAGCGCCGGCTGTGCAGGTCCACGTGTAGTTGTACTGCGTGCTGGCAGGGCCGCCAGTGACAGTGGCGACCAGCGTCAAGGGCACGTCCATGCCAAACGTGAGCTGGCTGCCGTTGACGACCGCGGTCGGGCTCAGCGGCACGATCGAGACAAAAAAGTGCGGCAAGGGGGTGGGAGTGGGAGTGGCAGGGACAACAGCGGCAGTGGCGATCTCGGTGGAGCTGGCCGTGGCGGACTCGGTGTAGCTGGCCGTGGCAGACTCGGTGAACGAAGCTGTCGCGGATGCTGTCGCCGAATGGGTAAAGCTGGCCGTGGCGGATTCGGTGAATGAAGCTGTCGCGGACGCCGTAGCGCTCTCGGTAAAGCTGGCCGTAGCGCTCTCGGTGTAGCTGGCCGTAGCGCTCTCGGTGTAGCTGGCCGTTGCGCTCTCGGTGACACTTTCGGTGAGTGTGAACACAGAGGTGGGCGATGGCGTGACAGTGGGCTGGAAGAATGGCAGGCTCGTGTTGGACACGCACGCGAGATCGGGGCCCGACGTCAGACTCTGCATCAGGGCGAGCTGGCCCGCGTTGTCGGCAAAGAAAATACCCTGGTTGTTGTCGATGATCGTCATCGATGCCATGACAGCATTGGACGCTGCAAACAAACAAGCAAAAAAAAAAAAGGATTTAAATGTAACGATGGTCGATAATCATATTAGCTTACGGATGACGTTGCCGACAGCGTTGGTGACCCAGACCGTATCGTACAGGTTGCAAAAGGGGATGTTGAAGCACTCGATCAGGTTGACCACGGGCTCGCCGCTGATGCTGCCAGTGGCGGCCACGATATTGCCCTTGATGACGAGACTGTAGCCAAACGAGCCGACGTCGTTCTCGGAGAGGTCGACGGTGTTGAACGAGGGGTAGCAGCCGGAAGTTGTACCAGACGTGATGGTGGAAAGGCAAGCGTAGATATAGAGCTGCTGGCTGATGGGTGCCGACACAAACAGATAGACAGTATCTACCGCAAACGTAATCGCAACGTCGGCACCAAACGAAGCTATTGATAGTTTTAATTTTTAGCAATTGTTGTTTCTTGCTTGAGAAACGTACAATCATTGGTAGGGCTCGTCAAGAGGGCTTGGTTGCTGCACGCATTGGAAGAGTTGCAAAGGTACGTGAGGACGGCGGCCTGGGTGTTCTGCGGGGCAGTGATGGCAAGGAAGGGGATGGACGGGCCGATGGCAATGACCTCACCAAACTCGGCGTCACTGGACACGAGGTTTCCAGGATTGATGATCAGTACGACTTCGGGGTCGCACGAGGTCGTGTTGGAGCAAGACATGAGGCAGACCACACCGGCGTTGTTGCCCCAGGGGACTGAGGCGGCCATGACGATCTGGGTGTCCGAAAACGTGGTCAAAGTCAGGGCAAAGCCAAACTGCTCCTCAAGGATGGCCTGCGGGTTGAAGTACGACTGAACCAGCTCGCAGCTCGAGGGGGTAGGGCACGAGTAGGCGAATATGGCGCCGGTGACAAACGGATCGCCCGTGCTACGAAAGAGAATTATTTTTATACGCAAACCCCAAAACAGCGTACTAGTAGTAGGGGCTCGAAACCGCGAGGAACGTCCCGTTGAACGTCAGTTCAACGACTTGGCCGTACTGGAATCCGTCTCCAAAGTCGGACCAGGTCGCGTTAAAATCGGGATAGAGCACCGGAGGCTCGAGCGTGCCCTCGAGAGAGCAGGAAGCGGGGATGGAGGAGTAGTCGCACCAGTACAAATAGACGATGCCATAACCGTTTGTTCCGCCAGAGATGGCGCTGACCGCAAACACGTTGCCGCTGGACGAGGTGTCGTAACCAAACTGTTCATCTGGGGACGACGGATTGATGGCCGGGAACGACTCGTAAAACTCGCGAGTGTCGTTGGCAACTTCGCAGGGCGTGCTAAACTCGCAGAGGACGTTGTAGCCATTCTCCTGGGTGCGGAAGCCGAGGACGGCGCCGCCCGTGGCAGTGAAGCCATCGGGAACACCGCCAAACACAAAGTTGAACGAGTCTGCGATCGCCACGTTCAAGCCAAACTCTGCCAAATGCAATGGTTTTTGAATTTAAATGTGTGCTGAAACAAGGGCAAGGACGTACGATCAGGATTCGAGAGGTACGACGCATAGAACTCGGGGTAGAAGCTTTGGATCTCGTTGCAATTGACCATCATTGAGTCGCACTCAAACAGATAGATGCCTATTTTTTTTAAAAAAAAATAGATTCAAAATTATACGTTTAATATTTTTAATACTGGAAGTGTTGGAGTTGACGAGGCCGACGGCGATGATGTTGTCCTTCCAGTCCAGCGACGTGCCAAAGCCGCCTCCGGGGAGGTCTGGGTTGGGGGTGTTGATTACAGCAACGCTGGTAGAACCGCACGACTGTCCCGAGCAAGCAAAAACGGCGACTTGATTATTGGTGGGCAAGCCCATGGCGAGGTAGCTGCCGTCGCTGGAGAATTCAAGGGCAGCTACACAGATTCAAGAATTAGAACAAACACGTTTTTTCAGACGTACTCGAAGCCGTGTAGGTAAAGTACGACTGCTGGAAGCACTCGGACTCGGAGATGCAGTAGTAGTAATAGTAGTTGGAGTGGCCATCGGTGGCCGCAAAAAGGGCCTGACCAGGGGCGATGGCGATTTGGCCGATGGTGTCGCCAAGATAAAAGTCTTCCTGGAATTCGTACAGGGTTCCCTGGGAGGTGCACGTGGTTGTGGACTCGCACACGACGACGAGGGCAAACGCGTTGGCGGCGTCCAGGGCGACGATCCAGAGCTGTCCGTTGATGACGGTGGCGTCAACGCTAGCACCGAGCTGGCTGAACGCCTCGACTTCGGTCTCTTGATTGTAGACCGTATTGATGAGGTTCCAGTTCAACCCGGAATCGGCCCAGTAGACGAAAACGGCTCCGTTAAAGGACGACTCCGACATGGAGCTGACGGTAAATACATAAATAAGGATAAATGAAAGGGAAAAAAAGGCACGACGCACCCAAACAAGGGCGCAGTGACGACAAGGTTCTGACCGTCGTTCACAAGGGCGATCCCCAAGCCGAACATTGAGCTGGAAGAGCCGGGAGCAGTGGGGGGCACGAGCGTGGGAGTGATTGACGAGCACTCGACGGTGGTGGCACCCGGGGACTCATCGCACGTGAAGAGGAAGACAGCACCGTCGTACGGTGCGCCCACGGTGGTATGAGGCGCACCGACTGCCAGAATCGAACCCGAATAGGCGATGGCTGTGCCAAACGCCATGTTTTGCATGCCGCTAAAGATGGGGTCGCTGGTGACGATCTCGTTGTCTTGGAAGATGCGCTGGCTCTGTGCATACACTGCGCACGTAGGCGCGGGGGTTGGAGAGGCTAGACGCACAGAAATAAAACATTTTAATCGAATCCTTTTCTTTCTTTTCCGAATTACCGAGGTTGGCACACTGGAGGCTCGCGCCGTAGAGGGTTGGCTGGGACGAATAGACGAGACCACGACTGGGGGCATCGTCCACGGTCGCGTTGGGACAGCCAACAAACAGCTGTGTCAGCGAGTCACTCAGGGCGACACCGAGACCAGCGACTATTGATTTGGCAGGGAAAGAAAAAAAAAGTCAAAATAAAAAACAAAGCCAGAAAAACCAACATTGTGACGTGGCATTTTGAAAGCCGATATTGTCGATCGGCATGCAAAACGTAATATCGGTGCAGTCGAAAAGGGAAACTAAGCACAGCAATCATTAAAAAAAAAAATAAAATAAAATTATGAAGGGGAAATACCGGAACCGCCGTTGTTGTAGACGAAAGGATTGGAGGCATAGATAACGCCGGGGGCACTGACGGCGAGGACGTTATCGCGAGTCTTGAGGACGTAGCCAAACTGGTAACCGCCATTGAACATGCCCCATGGCTGCATCAGAATATTGGTGTAGTTGCTGTCGCACGATTGACCACCTGTGCAAGCGTAGATGTAAACCGCTCCCTCGTTGCCGTTGGTTTCAGGCGCTCCGACGGCGAGGAACGTGCTTGTCAAAGCCAAGGATTGAGCAAACCCATCTTGTAACAAGCCGTCTTTAGGTTGTTACACTCGAAAATATTTCTGTACCATTGGACGTGGTGGGCGTAATCGTCTGGGCTATGGACCAGTAAACATTGTGGAGGCCCGCATCCAACGTGAGGACATAGACGTAGACGATTGGTGGGCTGGAGCCACCGTCGGCCACGGCAAGGAACGTGGATTCGGCTGCGAGGGAAATGGCCGAGCCAAACGTCACGCCCTCGTTCTCGAGCGAGAGAAGCTGATCGTTGTCTTGGTTTGTGCATTCGTTGGCATACTGGCAGAAGATGACGCCGAGCTGGTTGAAACCCGTGTTGGCCGACAGAGCGAGCAATTGCCCGTTGAAAATGGTAGCCTCGAGGTTGTAGCCAAAGGTGCCGGTGCTGCCATACGGATTGTAGTAGGCGGTCTGGTAAGAGCAGCCAGAGGCATCCTGGTTGCACGAGTAGACAAAGACGGCACCGAAATACGCATCGTACTGGTAATCACCGTATGGCCTGTTTAAACTTGTTTTAGGACACTATTTGTTGTATTTTCAAGCGTACGAAGCTTCAAAGTTGGGCGCGCTAACGAGGAGCAGCGAACCTGCTTGCAACAGGGCAACGTTGTAGCCGAATCCGGAAGGGTTGGTTACACCGCGTCGTTTTGTTGGCGGAGACGATTGCGCGGGGCCGGTGATGTTGGACCCGAAGGAACAGTCGACAGGGACAACGGAGCTGTCGCAGTAGTACAGGAGGACGTAGCCGTCGAGCGTGTACTGGCCCGAGGCAAACGACTGGGGGGCGCCGACAGCGAGGAGGTTGCCACTGTACGAGAGCGAGTAGCCGATAAAGTCGTACTCACTAGCGATCGGCGGGTCGGGCAAGGGCTGGTTGACAAAGTTTCGCGATTCCGTCGTTTTATCGCAGGGCAACGCTAGAGACCAAGAAAAAATGACAAGGATACTCATGGGCCAAGGCGGGTTTTACCAGTGAGGCAGGTGAGGTCGGGGCCGTCTTCTAGAGACTGGATCGTCACGAGCACGTTGTCGACCGAGTCGCCCACGATGATAAAGTCCTTGTTTGCGTCGACGAAAATGCTGGATCCAAAGTCGACGTACGCTGTAAACGAGTTGGAGCTGTTGTCAGGAGACGAAGGGCCGACTTCCTTGACGAGGTTACAGTCGATCAAATCAGACGAAGCGTCCAAAACGCAAGAGTAGAGCAGGGCGACTGCAAAAGAATTATATTAATAAAGGTTTTCGTTTGAAAACATCGCAGGAATACCATTCGTGCTCACGCCTTGACCGCCGTCATCATCATAGGAAAAGCTGGAATCATGCGACATAACGGCGACAAGGTCATCTGCCGCTCCGACGCTGTAACCAAAGTATTGGGTCGACTGGGCGGTCAACGAGGTCCACTCTGAGCCGCAGTAGGACGGCGAGCACAGGAAGACATACACGGCCGAATTAGAGCCCCCGACGGTAGAAGCAGCAACAACGATGAACGAGCTAGAGACGGCGACGCCAATGAGCCAGTTTTGACCAACGAGTACTAAAAGAAAAAGCAAATATATGAACAAAAATCAAAATGAAGAAAAAAAGAATATGCGTACAAGGCAGGTTGTAGGTAAAGACGTTTGTGCAGTTGGGGGTCAAGGAGCACTCGAACGCAAGGACTGTGTTGATGTCTGTGGTGGTTGAATCGACTGCGGCAAAGAAGAGCTGATCGGTGTAGGCGGCAACGTTTTGGCCGAGCGAGTATGTGTTTTCTGAAACCTCCGCATAAGCGTACGACAAGATGCTGGGAGTGATGCAGTCGCCCAACGGGTCGGAGCAGGTGTACACCTCAAAGTGTGATGCGGCGGAGCCGCTGGGGGCACCCAAGATGATATTGATTTCGTTGTTGGCAAAGAGCATCGCGAGCGAAGAACCGTAGCCGACGCCGACGTAATAGTTTAGGAATGTGCAGTTGTTGACATTCTCGCAGCCAAAGAACATGACCGCACCGGCAGCGGTGGCCCTATTGAAAACGGATAAGGGCAAAAAAAAAAAAAAAGGAACTGTGTGTGAAATGTACTGATAGTTGGGGACACCGACGGCAACCAGGAAAGGGGCCGAGGGGAGCTGTGCAAAGAGGGCGACCGAGTAGCCAAACTGGGCATTAGCTGCTAGTCCTGGCACAGTGAGGAGCGAAGCGTTGTTGATGCCGAGCGGAAACTGGTTGCTCCTGACCTCAAAGATGACGACGTAGCCGCCGTTGGGACCGCCTGGGGCACCGACGGCCATGACGCCGTTGCTGACGGCAAGCGAAAAGCCGAGCTGGTCACTTGGACCAGGCGCAAGCTCGGTCGGGACGGTGTTGGACGAGATCTGGCGAGACGAGGTCGGGAGACGAGCGCAAAACGGAGGAGCTACATTGGAAACGTTAAATGACTTGGAGGGAGTGATAGCAACGACGTACTCGGCGCGGGAGGAGGGCACTCGATGGAGGGCGAGAGCGTGCCGTCGGGATAGTAGGCAAAGGCCGCACCGGAAGTGATGTACTGTTCTTGGCCGGGGATGGTGCCGATGACGACCGCGGCCTGGGGCGCACCGATGATCACGTAGCCCGAGTTGATTCCAAGGCCCGTGCCGTAGCCAGCCGTGTCGGAAATGCCCAGCTCAGGCCCTGGGGAGAGGATCTTGACCGAACTGCAATAGGAGCTGTAGCAATGCTGGACTTCGACGACTGAAACAACAAAGACGAAATAAATAGCCAAAAAAAAAAAATTAAATTAAATAATTACCGTTCAACTCGTTGTTGGCGACGACGATGAGGAACGAATTGTCCGACAAACCGTAGCCGGCAACCTGCGAGCCAAACGATCCAGGCGTGGGGGTATTCGCATTTGTCGTGACGACGCTGGTGAAGTCGCAATAGCCAGACTGGAAGCAGTTGTAGAAGGAGACAACCGCGTTAGTTTGGTCACCGACGACCAAGAAGCCCACGATCCAATCCGCGCCGGTGTAGTACGGCGTGATGGTGACCATAGCGAGGGCGAGGATGTCGTCTGAATTAAAAACGGCATAAGTTACACAAACAAACAAAAAAAAATATTTATTTTGTGCTGATGTTACTGGAAGCCAAGGTCGAATTGGGGGTACAGGCGTCAAAGCTGGGGCACGAGTAGAGGACGACGCCCGAGCCGGGGGACGACACCGAGCTGGCCGCAATCAGGGGCGAGTCGGTCAAGGCCGAGAGTGCGTAGCCCAGGCCACTGAAGTCGCCGACCGAGGGCAGCAGGGAGACGAAATAGTCGTTGGCTGTGCACGAGGGCATGTCGCTGCAGTAGGCAATGCCGATCGCGCTGACTCCGGGTGCCCCGATCGCAAAGATAACGCCTGCACCAGAGGGCATGGCGGCGACGGCCATGCCAAACAGCGCGTTGTTCTGGGGGGAGGACATCTGGACAGTGGCGCCGACAGGGTCGCACGAGCTGGGCGTGGGGCAGTAGTAGATGTACGCAGCGCCCCCCGTGACGTTGCTAGTGGGTGATAGAAATAAATGATGTCTTTATTTTATTTTAAACGGGAGCCTTACGCGACCATGGTCGAAGGCGCGCCGACGATGAGGACCGTGTCCAGGGCCGTGGTCGAGTAGATGGCGACGGACGCGCCAAAGAGCTGGGCGACCTGGGGGCCGACGATAAGCGACTGGTACACGCAGGGGGGCGCACCGTTGCACGTGAACACAGAGACGAATCCCGGCTCGGGCGGGCTCGTGGTCGGTCCGTTCACGATGAGAGTCGTCGTGACGTAACCGTCGGGCGAGCCCACGACCACGAGGACGTCGTTGGCGGCCACGGCCGCGCCGGTGTAGTCGAAGGAACTCGACGAGTACTGCGCCTCGCTGTGTTGGAGCTGGTCATAGTCGTACGGGGCGGTCGTGTTGCCACACGTGGGCGGCGGCGAACTGGGTTCTATCGCCTGTGCCGGCTGCAGCCCTGCCAGCAGCAGCAGCAGCAGTGTCGGGAGCAGAACCAGTGGGGCATGCATGGCTCTGTTGTAACAAAAAGGGGGATTGAGAAACGCAAGGATTTATCAAGGGTCAGTTGGGGGGTGAGGCTGTGGGGGTGCGGGGGCAGAGTGTGGTGGGTTGTGCCTTGAGGGGCGAAGGGGCGAATGGGGTAGAGCAATAGAAAAAACACGCTCCACGAAACGCGGTTCCAAGAAAAAGGGGATCTCGTGCCAAAGATCGGGTTTTTGAAACAGGATATTTTTTTAGAAGCTCCCGATGTGCAGGTGAAATCACGCCACTGCGCCAGCGAGGCCGAGGAGTGAGAGGACAAAACAGCCCTGCATTGGTCCAGCCACGAGAACGCAGCGGCTCGGCTGGCCAGAAAAGAATAAGAAAAAGAAAAAGAAAAAAACACGAGATTTTAAGATCGGTCTCAGACACGTCATTGTGATGAAACAGCATGGCCTCCAGAGTATAAAACCCAGGGTGGCCATGTGGCTTTCCGCACTTTTTTTCTTTTCTCTGCTCGTCGGTCGTCTGCAAAAAGGTAACCAACCACCCGCGCCTTTCCCCTCTGCTCTTTTCTTCGCAAACGTAGAGGGCAGGGAGGACCTTACACTAACATGGACTAGAGTTTCTGAGTTACACGGTGACGCGAAAACAGTGTCGACTGAGCCCCCTTCCTTACCTTTTTTTTCCTTTCCTTTCTTTTTCGTTTTTCCTTTCCTTTTGGTACCTCGTGTTTTCTTTCACTCACACCTTTTTCCTTTTAGCAGGCGACGACGTGACAAGAAGACGGAGAGAATGGACAAGGACGTGCTACGTTTGTAAAGGTACTCTATTTTTCCCCCTTGCGCCTCTTTCTGTCTTCTTTCCCCTTCCCTTCCCTCGAGCGCAGAAAATGATGTCTTAATACTAATAGATGACGAGACTGAAATACGTTATGTACTGTTGATCAACTTTTCCAAGCATTTTCTGACCCTTCTGCGCTCATTCTCTTTCTTCTTTTTTTATCCTCCCCTTACTTTCAAAACGAATTCTAATGCATTTCCTCGTGCCCACAGGCCTTTCTCGCAGTCCAGTCTCGTCAATGCAAGAGCATATAAGGATTGCAAGGTATTAAAAATGTTTTCTTTCTTCTTTTCTTTCCTTCTCTCTCTGGTCTTCTACTCGGATGAAATCTTTAAATTTGTGACAAGCATATGTCTGAATTGAACCCAAAAACCATGTTGAGTCAACTTGAGATTTCTGAGTTCCTTGCCCTTCTCCCTTTTTCCTTTTCCCCATTTCTCCATCCTTTTTTCTTTTAGTCGTTCTAATATTTTCTTCCCAAAACAGGTCGCCAGTGATATTTTATACTTTATAATCATACCGTCATATCGTCAAAAAAAGGTAAAAAACAACCCTTCCTCTCTTGCTCCTTCTTCTTCTCCCAGCTAGCAGGATGAAACATTTTCATTATCTCACGACGGTCGTCTTAGCCTTTCGGACACAACACCCGAATTGCGGTGATGTAATCGCCATTAACCTGGCAGATCTGAACCTAGCTCCCTTTCCTCTTCTCGCACTCCACTCCTCTGCCTTTCCTCGATGACTAACTTTTGTTTCCCTTTCCACTACCAGGTTATAGCCAAAGCGTGCGAGGAATAATTTTATTGGATGTGTAACGATCGGATCCAAAATATACATGGCACAAGTTTACTGTTTTAAAGATTTGAATCGGAGGAGGTCGACGATGCGGTCGATGAGGATGAAGGCGGGTCAAATGCGTTGACGATGCTGTTCTGGGCCTTTTTGTCGCGCGCTTCCTGGTTGGACGCAATAAACGAGTCCACGATGTTGCGCACGCTCGGCGACAGGAGCTCGGCCTCGGTA
>Ga0302230_10001852_pt1 | contig 13208 bp, 25 predicted proteins | sample II_Palsa_N2_1_FD_193523 | JGI IMG/M metagenome (GOLD analysis project Ga0302230, IMG submission 193523) | Peat permafrost microbial communities from Stordalen Mire near Abisko, Sweden - II_Palsa_N2_1 | ecosystem: Environmental > Terrestrial > Soil > Palsa > Peat permafrost | place: Sweden... | reverse complement strand
TACGCACTCTCTTTCCGACCATCTCTGTCCAATCACTCCTTTCATAAAACCTTGTTTTGTAAATTGAACCTGAATTGTAAAATTGATGTGAATTGTAAAATTCTCATCAATTTTGCACTCAGCGTTAGACATATAGCTGCACATCTCTCTCAATGTACATTTTGTTTCTACGCTTTCCCTCCCCCACCGCCTAATCCTTCTTGTCCTTTTCGGCCGCTGCTGCTGCTGCTGTTGCTGCAGCAATGTCCTCGTTGTGGGCGGCATAGGCCATCGCCTGGGTGAAGCCGATAAAGCCAGCAATGCCGAGCGAGAGGACGTGGTACGAGTACAATGAGCCCAGATCTGCCTTGGTGATGGCGTTGGCGGCCTGCGGGTCGTGGAAGGCGCTGCCGATCTTCTTCTCCATCGGGGCAATGACAAAGACCGTGACGAGGACGTTGATGACAAAGAAGACTAAAGAGCACATAAATAACACACACAATAAAATGCAAACTTGCCTGCACCGGCCACGTCAAACGCCTTGCGCTTAAAGCTCGCGTTGGTCGTGACCACGCCGATCAGCGCCTTGGAGTAGTTGACGATGCCGCCCAGCAGCAGCGCGCCTGCGAGCACCTGCATGACGATCCACGGCTGGATGGCCTTGCGGTAGTAGAAGGCGATGATGATCTCCTTGCCAAACTTTTCGTGCTCGATCAGGTCGACGCTGATCGCGACAAAGGTCATGCCTTGTTTTTCGAGGATCGTGTTAGAGTACAATGCGCATGCGTCTCGTTGTACCAACGGCCAGCAGCAACCCCAACAGGCTCGATGGCACAACGGGGATCGCATCGCCCACGCCGTTGTGCGTCTTGGTCGTTGCCGCCGCCGTGGCATGTGGCGTGGTGGCCACCGTCTTGCTGCTGCTGCTCATCGCGATTCTAATTGCAACGCTCAGTGGAGCAAACAGTCTGCAGGACAGCAGTGTCCACCCATTTCCCAACAACATGAACACACAGACGATGCCGGTGGCGGATGACAACCCGCCACCGCTGCTCGTCACCGTCCGACAGCTCGCAAGGGCACACTGGAGGAAGCTCCGCAGGTCGTTTCGGCGCCAGCGTCCCGACATGCGGTACCAGCAAGCCAAAAAAGAGGAATAATAAAATAATAATAAAATTAATTATTTAACCATCTATTTTTGACTGGTGGAATCGTTGTGTCGAGTGTGTGTGGGTGTGTGTGGGTCTATGTGCGACTGTCCTTTCCGCCAGGCATTCCCAGGGATTCCGTGTGGATCTGTGTTGGGATCACATCCCTACATTTTGTGTGCTTCTTGCTCGTTTCGCTTGATAAAAGCACGAGACGCATTTCTCGACTCTCTCTCTCTCTCTCTCTCTCTCTCTCCAGCGACTCTCTCCGGCGACTCTCTTCATTTCACTGTCATCAAGTCCCTGCCCTGTTTTGCAACGAATCTCGAACGCCGACAGATCGCGAAAAACGTGTCGGTCACGCGAGGGGGGCAAAAGCTGTTTTCTTCAGACTCTTTCCAACCCTCTGTCGAACCCGTTGTCGTGCAATGCAACCAATTCGTTGAAGTGGCGACCATTCTGCCCTTGCATGGCAATGAAAAAGCCGAGAAGAAAATCGGGGAGTTTTTTTCACCATTTGTGTTTACGTGGCTTTTTTTTTTCTTTCGCTGGAAGGACCCTGGCTCACATTTTCGACCCCCTAGACGAACGGTCACCTTCGACGCCATGGCCGAGTCCTCGTCGTCGCCGACTGTGTCGGCCACTAAGCCCACTGACGAGGATCTGAAGGCCCTCTCGGGCGGTCAGCAGCTTCTCAAGGTACGAAAAAAAAACAAAAAAAAACATGCAAACCCAAAATAGACACACACAAAAGTCCTTGGGTTGGGTATTCGCCGTTGGGAGGAGGATAGTGGCGGTGTGGTTGGGCGCCAACAGATCGGGCGTGTGGCAATCTTTCTTATCCCCCCCTCGTTTTGGGGTTTGTAAATTGCAGTTCTGCAAGCACTCCAAGCCCCACGGCCGCCTCGTCAAGATCGACGCGCAGAGCAGCCAGCTCCTGTGGACGTCGTCGCGCAAGAAGGCCAGCAAGACCGTTGTCAACTTTGACGACGTCCGCGAGGTCCGCATAGGCCAAGCGACCAAGACGTACGTATTTATTTATTTATTTTTTTATTCGTCGTGATTAATTTCTTTTTTTTGTGTTCTGTTTCGTCCCGCACAGGTTCAAGACCAGGCCCGGTGCCGCCGCAGAGGCCCTCTCGTTCTCGGTGATCTACGGCAGCGAGTACGAGACGCTGGATCTCGTCGCGTCCAACGAGGCGCAGTACAAGCTGTGGACCAATGCCGTCAGCTACTACGTGCAAGAGGCCGCCAAGGCCGACAAGATTGAGCTGTTCCTGCGCCAGGCCTGGCGCAAGGCCGACAAGAACGGCGACAACAAGCTGAGCTTGAACGAGATCTCGCATCTGCTCAGGCAGCTCAACGTCAACGTGCACCACGAGCACCTCAAGAAGCGCTTCAAGGAGGTCGCAAAGGACAACTTCCTCGACTTTGCGGGCTTTTCAGAGTTCTACAAGCACCTCAAGTACCGCAAGGATGTCAAGGAGCTCTTTGGCACCCTCACCAAGACCTTCCCCAAAGTCAAGCTCACCGCCGAGGAGTTTAAGAGCTTCCTGATCTCTGAGCAGAAGCTGGACGTGAGCGACGCGGATGTACGTTTTCTTATTCGACTTTTTAATAAACAAAAAAACATAAAAACAGGTCAAGGCCATCATTACCAAGTACGGCAAGGACCAGTACGCCGACGACGGAGCCCTCTCGCTTGAGGGCTTTTCAGAGTACCTCAACGGACAGGACACAAACGCGCTCAACCCTCTGCACGCGACCATCTACCAGGTGCGTTCAAAAGATGGTACGACAAAAAAAAAAAAACTAAGTTCTGCCTCAGAACATGGACCTCCCGCTCAACTACTACTACATCAACTCGTCGCACAACACCTACCTCATGAAGGACCAGCTGCGAGGACCGTCCTCCGTCGAGGCCTACGTCCACGCTCTCAGCAAGGGCTGCCGCTGCGTCGAGCTCGACTGCTGGTACCGTTCTATCGCAAAACAAAAATAAAATAACATGAAACAAAAACACAGGGACGGAAGTGATGGCGACCCAATCATCTACCACGGCCACACGCTCACGAGCAGGATCAAGTTCCGCGACGCCATCAAGGCGATCAACGAGTACGCCTTCAAGGCCTCGCCGTACCCCGTCATCCTCTCGCTCGAGGTTCACTGCCACCTTGAGCAGCAGGGCGTCATGGCCAAGATCATGAAGGAGATCTTTGGCGACAAGGTGAAGAAGAGAGAAGATCTGTTTGTTTGCTAACCATCTGTTCCAAAACGACAGCTGCACGTTGTCCCGATTGCGTCGGTGGAAAGCAAGCTTCCCTCGCCCAATCAGCTCAAGAACAAGATCCTCATCAAGGGCAAGGGTATGCACTTTGCACACGGCGTGAGTTCTCTTTTTAACCACCTGCCCCCACCCAGCTGTCCCGCCGGAAGTCAAGCACGACGAGTACGAGTCGGACGAGGAGGGCGACGACGAGGAGGAAGAGGACAACGACCCCACGGCCGCCGAGGCCAAGAAGCTCAAGGCCGCCAACGGACACGCCAAGGGTGGCAAGGTCAAGGTGCACAAGGACCTGTCGGACCTGGTCAACTGCACCAAGTCGGGCCACTTCAAGGGCTTTGACCAGATCAAGGGCAAGCCCAACGAAATCTTCTCCTTTGTCGAGACCAAGTCGTCCAAATTTGGCCACAAGCACGCCGAGGAATACAGTAAAGCTCCCGCAGCTTTTATTTTCTTTCATATCAATTGAAAAAAAAAAAACCTTTTCGCAGAGGAGCTCAACTCCAAGTCCATGACGCGCATCTACCCCAAGGGCTCTCGTATCGACTCGTCCAACTACGACCCGACCGAGCACTGGGAGCACGGCAGCCACGTCGTCGCCCTCAACTACCAGACGTACGACCGACCCCTCCAGCTCAACCTGGGCAAGTTTGAGGACAACGGAAACTGCGGCTACCTCGTCAAGGCCCCGACGGCGACCAAGTACGACCCTGCCATCTACCAGCAGGCCGCCCTCCCGCCCAAGAAGCTCACGATCCAGATCATCTCTGCGTCGCAACTGCCCAAGCCCCTCCGCCAGTCCAAGGGCGAGATCATCGACCCTTACATTGAGGTCGAGATTGCTGGCGCCAAGGCCGACCATGCCCACCACAAGACCAAGACGTAAGCGATGGGGAAAAAACAGGAAAGTTTCAAGTATTCAACATCAACAATATTTTTTTTTTAGCGTCAACGACAACGGCTTCAACCCGCACTTTGGCGAGGCGTTCACGTTCAACGTCACAGTCCCCGAGCTCGCCCTGCTGCGTCTGGTCGTGATGGACAAGGACGTGGACAACGACGACTTCATCGCAACACACACCGTCCCCATCACCTCTTTGCAAGAAGGTTACCGCCACGTCACCCTGTTTGACTACCAGCACCACGAAATCCCGCTTGCAGCCATTTATGTCCACGTCAAGTTTGATTAAGTCGAGCCCCCCCTCCCCCTCTCCCTTTTTTTTCTTAGTGCATCGGATTTCTTTCAATATCACTCTCAGTTTTCTCTCTTTTTTCTCTTTTCTCTTTTTGCCCATGTCTGCCTAATCACAAGAAGATGATGAACCAATAATACAGAAAATACATACACGCGTATACATAAGAAAATTATAGAAAGGGAAAGGGGGAAAGTCCTCATGAGTCTCAGTCCATATCTATCAAAAAAAAAATGTTTTTTTGGTTAGACAAACATCCTCCTCCTTGAGAACAAACCAGAGGACGAAGAGGACGAGCCAGAATCCGGAATGTCGACGCTACTACTTCCGTTGGCTTGGTCGTCGTGGTGGGCTGTAGCGGAGGCGGCCGCCGCCGCAGACTCGGGACCCCACACGCGCACCGTGCCATCGTCGCTCGCAGACGCAAACTGGGAATAATTTACAGGCGACCACGCAACGCTGTTGACCACACTCATGTGACCCGAGAACACTTGCATGAGTTTGTGGCTGTCGCGGTGCCAGAGGTAGACCTGGCCATCTAGAGGGAGGGATGAAATAACACCAAAATTCAGGCGATCGTACCCTCAGAGCCACTGAGCACGAATGACTCGTTGTAGCCGCCAAAGCAGGAGCGGATGACAAATCGCTGCTGGTGCTGCCCGTTGTACGAGGCGTGGATCTCTTTTCTCTCGAGGTCCCAAAGGTGGATTTCCTAATAATTTATCGATATATTTTTGATTCTTTCAAATGACGATACCTTTTGGTTGGACGTCAAGTTGACCAGGGCATAGCGACCGTCCTTGCTAAGAGAGATGCATGTGACCTGGTCGGCCTCCTGGATTTGAAACTCCTCGTTTGAATCGTTTATTCGGTAGCCGACGATTTTCTTGTCCTGCGTGATCGCGACAATCTTGGACGCGTCACTGCTCAGCGCGAAGTCGGATATTCTTGACCCGTTCCAGGAAAAGACGACGTTTCCCGCGAGATCCTAGACAAAAAAAGGGGAAGGGGGGTTCTCCCGTTAGCGTATTTCAAACCGAAGGTAATGTCACGTACCCAGAGGTACATCTTCCTGTCGAGGCCAGCAGAGATAAAGTGGCGGTTGTCGGGCATCCACGTCAGACCGGTCACGCTTTGGTCGTGCTTGCCGTAGCAGTCGGCGATCACCCGACCTGTCGACGTGTTCCAGAGCTTGATCGAGGTGTCGCTGCTGGTGAGGAGCATTGCGTCGTCTGGGCTCCACGCCACGTTGGAGACGGGCTTGGAGTGCTGAGCGAGGACGTGCACCTTGCCGCGCAACTAGACAAATGCAATCGGCAAAATACTTTTATTTATAACACCACTACCTCGACACTCCAGATAATAACAGTCGTGTCCCTGGACGCCGATGCGATGTAGCGGCCGTCGTGGGAGTACGCCACGTGCCAGACCTCGTCGGTATGGCCTTGGAGGACAAACAGTGTCTGTTGTGGCATGTTTGACCTTTTTTGTTTTGCCGTAAAAGGCATCATTTAGAAAGACAGATACAGCATGGGGGTTCGAGTTACTCGTTGCAAAGATGGTCCTCGTAGAGCGTGTAAACCACGTCGTTGACGTTGTGCATAATGCAATTATCGATCTGGTACTGCTGGGCTTGCTGCAGAAGCTTTTGCAGCCGTCCGTCCAACATCATTGATGTGGGCGAGAGGTATTCTACATTTCCATGCAAGAATTAGTAGAAAGCAAAATTGACAAAACGTACGCTGGACTTGGCTCAGGACGAGTGCACGGGAGGACCCAGCGGCCCCATCCCAGTGCGCCTTTTGGCACAGGTCTGCGGCCGACGAGCACATCATAAAGCTCGCGAGCTTGTTGACCTTTTTGGCCTCTGTCCCCAGCGTGGCGAGCTCTGTGCGCAGGACGACCAGGGCGTTGTGCTGGTCACGTCGCTCCAACAGCTCCAGGAACTTTTGCTCGCGGATGCACAGCTTTGCCTTGACGAGATCCTCGGGCGACTTGAACGTCAGCTTGGGCAGGGTGTCTTCCACCTCCTCCCACCTGCCGTTGAGCAGAGCCAGACGGAACGAGGCCACGGATGGGTTCTCGAGCACGTAGCTGGACTCTTGCTCCAGCAGATGCGCAGATTGCCTACGTCGTCGGGTAAAAAATGGTTTCAAAAAAAAAATACAAAAGGCATATAGGCAATGCATCCTGCGTACGTGTAGCCCAGCTCGTTCATGGCCTGGATCATCAGCCGGACCACCTCCTCGCGCTTGAACTGTGGCCCCCAGGCGCTGCTGCTATTGCTGCTGCTGCTGCCATTGCTGTGCCCGTTGCTGTGCCCATTGGCAACAACGACCATCGACTCGTCGTCGTCGTCATGGGCGTGCACATGGCCATTGCTGCTGCTGCTGCTGCTGCTGCTGCTGTTCCCCAGTGCGCCCGCCGCCGCTTGCCGAACGACCGCTGCTGTTGACGGGGAGACAGATGAGGCAGAGGGAGAGCCACTGCTGCCGCCTTCACCGCCGTACTCGTTGTTGAGGGCCAAGCCGACGCCGCCGCGGTGGACCATTTGCGCGCTTGCTGTTTGGTTTGCTTTTTTGTTTGTGTTTGCAATGGTGTCAGTACGACGGCGGGAAAACTCAACACGTCAGAAAACTTGGAAACAGAAGCGAGGCAAAACACAGAGCAGGCCAAAAAAAAAAAAAAACCAAGGAAGCAGGAGGCGGAGATAGCGGCCACACCGCCACAGCCCTGGCTGCGGGGAGAGAGGAGACGGAAAGGACGCGGCCAAGGAAAGAGTGTTTTTCTGTCATAATGACGTCATGCCTGAGCGCCATATTTACAACCATACCATTTCCCTCGAACGGAACGCTTCGGCTGACCCACGTTCTTTTTTTTACTTACCACCCGCAGTTTCCTAGCTCAACACAACCGCAAGCATGTCGGCGTTCAAGGTCAACGTTTGCTGCATTGGCGCAGGTACGTCTTATCCTCCTCTTTTTCTCCGAGTTCTTTTTGGGGGGGGTGGTTCCGTGCACGTTTTTCGAGCGAAATCAGCACAGTTCCTTGCTGTGCTTCCAGCTTTTTTTCACGCGAGTCCCTTTTCTTGTCTTGCCTCTCGTTTTTAACCCCCCCCCCCCTCCCGCTCGGCAGGCTATGTCGGTGGTCCGACGTGCGCCATGATCGCGTACAAGTCGCCCGACGTGCGCGTCGAGGTCGTCGACATCTCAGAGGCCCGTGTGGCTGCGTGGAACTCTGACACGCTGCCGATTTACGAGCCAGGCCTGGACGAGATTGTCAAGGGTACGTAGCCCTGCCCTTGTTTGGTCTGCCTTCTCTCTCACACACACACGCACACATGCAGCCCAGCGCAACAAAAACCTCTTTTTCAGCACTGATGTCGACGAGGCCATCCGCAAGGCCGACATCATCTTTGTCTCGGTCAACACGCCCACCAAGATCCAGGGCATCGGCAAGGGCAGCGCCGCAGACCTCCGCTTTGTCGAGCGCGCCACACGCCGCATCGCCGAGGTTGCCACCAGCAACAAGATTGTCGTCGAGAAGTCGACCGTGCCCTGCAAGACCGGTATGGAGGAGGGAGCCAACGTTATCGCCATTGTTTAAATTAAAAAATAAAATAAATAAAACATGTAGCCGAGAGCATGCGCGTCATCCTCGAGTCCAACTCCAAGCCCGGCCTCTCCTTCCAGATCCTGTCCAACCCCGAGTTCCTCGCCGAGGGTACCGCCATCCGCGACCTCGAGAAGCCTGACCGCGTCCTCATCGGCTCGCTCCAGACCCCCGCCGGCCTCGCTGCCCAGGCCGCCCTCGCCGACGTGTACGCCCGCTGGGTGCCCCGTGACCGCATCATCACCATGAACTTGTGGTCGTCCGAGCTTTCCAAGCTGGTAACACGGCCCTCCCCCCCAAACTCTGTTTTTCTGTTCTCAACGATCACTTAGGCCGCCAATGCCATGCTCGCGCAACGCATCTCGTCAATCAACGCGCTCAGCGCCCTCTGTGAGGCCACCGGAGCCGATGTTGACGAGGTTGCCTTCGCTGTCGGCACCGACTCGCGTGTCGGCCCCAAGTTTCTCAAGGCCTCTGTCGGTATCAAAACCTATGTAATGCCCTCGATGCCTCAAACCCAAGATAATAAACAGGCTTTGGTGGCAGCTGTTTCCAAAAGGACATCCTGAACTTGGTCTATCTGTGCGAGTCGCTCAACCTGACCGAGGTCGCCGAGTACTGGCGCCAGGTCATTGTCATCAACGACTACCAGAAGAAGCGCTTTGTCACAAACGTCATCAAGAGCCTCTTCAACACCATCTCGGGCAAGCGCATCGCCCTCCTCGGCTTTGCCTTCAAGAAGGACACTGGCGACACCCGTGAGTCGGCCTCCATCTACATTGCTCGGTAAACCTGCCCCCCCATTGTATATTTGTATGTTTTGACTCTTGCATACATAGATACCTCCTCGAGGAGAGCGCCATCGTCGCCGTGTACGACCCCCAGGTGACCAAGAAGCAGATGGTCTCCGACATCACTGGCGAGTACGAGGGCAACGTCGACCCGGCGGTGGTTCAGCGCGTCGAAAAGTGCCTCCACGTCCAGACCAGCGCTCTCGAGGCCGTCAACGGCGCCGACGCCATCATTATCAGCACCGAGTGGGACGAGTTCAAAACGCTCGACTACGAGGCCGTCTACTCGGTCATGAACAAGCCCGCCTTCGTCTTTGACGGACGCCTCATCCTCGACGCCACCAAGCTGACCAAGATCGGCTTCAAGGTCCACCAGATCGGCAAGCCCGCCTTCTTCGGCTTTTGAACAATAAAAGCATAGTCCACGACGACGACGACGAGGAGGAGCGCATCTTTTATAAGTACATAGTTTAGGATATGCAAAACGCAAAAAAAAAAAAAAATTACCTTTTTTTTTTCCGTTTCCTTTTTTCTTCTTTCTTTTTTCTTCTTTCTTTTTTCACCTTTTTTTTCCTCGCCTGTTTTTTACTAAGCCAACAATGTCCGCCTCACAAATCAACTGTAAGCAGCACATACAAAAGAAGAAATAACGAGCTTGACTGCAGGATTATATATTTTTTTAGTCGAGGGCATTATAGCTCGTCCCACTCGAGGCAACCAGGCGGCCGGTGCAGCAGGAGCATGTTTTCGAAAACTTTTGCACGGCCATGATTTTGCCGGTCCGTCCCCCAGATCAAATGGCATTGGCGCAGCGGCTCGTTCTGGCCGTGACCGATGTCGAGGTACGCTGGCCTCCCCCCACCACCACCACTTAGCAAAGGACATAAGCTAACGGCCGACCCATTCATTGCAGGCAAACTCGAGCAACTTCCAGCTCTGCGTCGATTTCGTGCAGGCCAACCTCAAGCACCACAGGTTTATGGAGACAAACGAGCGGGACGTGTACCGTCGCTGCGAAAGGTGCATAGATCAAATCGATGGGCACGTGCTGACTTGACTGCGGATGCACAGTCTCGCAGACAAGTTTGAGATCTTTGGGCAGTACGACAAGGCGCGCGTGTTTAGGGAGCTGGTCGAGCGGTTCCGTAACGGTCCCATGGAACGCGGCGAAGCGGTACAAAACCAAGCAAAACGACAGCCTAAATAATAAGCGATTGCTAGTATGACATCCATGCAAACCTCCTGGCACTGCTGCTCTCTCTGGCCCAATCGCCGACGCATGTGCCGTACCGCGAGAACACGATCGAGGCGGACGAGGAGGAACGCGAGCCGACCTGGGAAGAGATCATTGCAGACGATGTAAGCATCTTCATAGTGCATTCATTTATCGTGTAAACGCGACACTAGCCGCTCACTGGCGACCACTGGGAGTCCGAAATCAGCATCGACGACCAACGAAAGTTCGCGTCCGACAGCCAGTACCTTTGGGACGAGAAGGACGCGGAGCCCTTCCAAGCATTCTGGCCCAAGGAGAGACGGCAATCTGCTGCTGCTGCTGCTGCTGCTGCTGCTGAGGATACGTCCACATCGACAACGCAAGGGAACGAGCCGTGGTGGGCTGCCATCCAGCCAACGGAAACGGGCAAGGGCGGCAAGGAACTCGCCAATGTTGCAGGCGCACAGTACTGGCCGCAGGGGAAGGGACGACCGCTGACAGAGATTGATGTTATCCACGAGGTCCTGTGGATGCTGGCGGGTGTGCCCAGCAACACGATCTTTGATTGCTCTGCCCAGGGCACGTTCAAAGTATCTAAAAAAAATAGATTTAAAGTTATTTTTTACTTACATTTATGGACACAGCTCAAGTCTCATATCTGGCTGAGCCACCTCAGCACAATGGCCACGGCGTCGTCCCTGGAAAAGCTGGTTGCGACGGCAAACAAGCTCGTGGCGCTGCGGAGGATGGACGCATCGGTCTGGTGCACCGGGCGGACGCTGAGGAGCTTCCACGCGTCTGTCATGCAGCACGTGGCCCAGTTTGAAGGTTTTGTGAGCAAGCTGGAGGAGGAGCTGTTTTCGCACGCAGCCCTGCTTCGCGTCGAAAATGACGGCAACATGATTTGGACCTTTTTGCACTTTATCGACAAGCTGGACCCCCAAATTCGCTGGATCGACGAGCTCTATTCCCTTGCAAGCTCTGTTGCAGCAACAGGGACGACCACGGCAGAAAAGTCGGCCGGGCTGCTGTCCGTCCTCCACCGCGAGATGTGCCTCCTCGCCCAGCCGTCCAGCCTGCACTTTAGCATCTTTGTTGACACGATCGTCCCTTACTCCCGAATCCTCGACGACTGGGTCCTGCGCGGAAAGCTCGAGGACGTTCACGAGGAGACCTTTCTCTCCAGGTGAACCCTGAAAATGCAATAGCAATAAAAAATAAAGTATTTTTTTTTATGTGGCAGGGTGTTGCCGAAAGACCACTCGTCCAAGGAATGGGCTGGCACTCTCAATCTTGACGGCGACGGGAGGTACACTGCCTGCATCCCCGAGTTCTTGACCTCTTCCTGGAAAACGATCGTCGAAACTGGAACTCTGGCTCGCCTCGCGTCTGGGATGTCCACAGTAACTATTCGTAACTTTAAATTAAATTATTGTTTTATTTATTGTCGCCAGGTCTCTTTGTCGACCCTGTGGACAGCGGCCCTTCGTGAGCACGTGGCATCAGATGCCTCTGCCGCCCGCAACGAGCGCCGTGAGGACGATGGTGTTGACGACGCGGTGGTCCCCCAGTCGGTCCACCTGTTTAGGCGACCTGTGCAGCCTGGCTCGAGCGACGTCGCAGAGTTGTTTGAGGAGCTGCCTCGTCTCTCCTCCGACGAGTTTAAAACGGCGACCAGCGGGACTGCTCGATTTGGCTCTCCTTTCCGTCTCCTGTCGTCGGTTGGCACTGTCACCACGACCGAGCTCGTCCCTCGGATGGGCTGCCCAGACCGTCTGCCGTTTGAGTTTTGCTCCAAAGAGCACATCTGGCTCCCTGCTGTTCGAGCCGTCTTTACAAGCGTGTCGCGTGACGTCTCTGGAATCCTCGACAGTGCCGGCCTCCCGTTTGTTCTCAAGACCCTCGCTGCCGTCTTCCTGAACCAGTCCCCGATCGCCCTCGAGCTCTTCTTCAACAGCGTCTCGCCCCAGGTCGCCGGCAAGCTGACCAGGCTCTTGCACGAGCTACTAGATACACACCACAAAATGGATGACGCCCCGATCGTGCCTTCCATCATCTCTGCTGAAATTATCCAGGGCCAATTGGTCGCGTTCTCTGCCAAACTGGCCTGGCCACTCAACCTTGTCATCAGTGCCGACGACCTCCGTCTCTACGGCCAGATCTCGCTTGTGCTGCAGCGTTTGCGTGCTGCCATCCTTCTCGTCGCAAACCAGCGGCCCACCCGCCACGAAACCCGGCGGCCGCTTCGGTCGCACCGTTCCCACCTCGCTCGCCTCGAAATCGACGTGGGTCTGCACACGATCGGCGCACTCGTCTACGCCAACGTGATCGCCGTCGCACTGGACAAGTGGGAAAAGTCGCTCGAGATCGCCGAGGAGGCAACGATCGATCGCCTGATCGCAAACCACAGGGAGATGCTCGGTCGCATCGCAAAGGGGCTGTTCATCGTCCAAGCCGTCGAAGGGCGCGACAAGGCGCTCGCGGCCTTGCTCCAAGCCCCGGCGCAGTTGCCCTCGGTGGAAGAAGACGGTAATAAATTCCTTTTTTTTTCCCTCTATATCTCAATATATCTTTATCAGACCTGGAGGATTTTGTAGCCACCATCCATGATCATGTCAAGCTTGTCCAGGCTGGATTGTCCCAATTGTAAAAATAAACGATGCAGCTGCACATTTAATTTTCGCTCGAGAAACGAACTGAAGCTGCGTAAATATTTTAATTATTTTTATTTTTGTTTTCGACCAGACCGCTCCAGCTCGACCGCATGGTCTGTCAGCATTCTGGGCCCCGCGTCGCGCTGGAGGGGACTGGTCAGTTCCGAAAATAGACCTGGTTGGCGCTGGAGCAGTCTCGTCAAAAGGCCCTGACGTGGACCGGAGTGTACTTTTTCCTTCCCCCGTCCCCGTTCCTGCCTGCTCGCCTCAAGCAAAGCCGTTCTCCTCGATTACCCAGAGGCAGCACCATAACACCAATAACGTCGCAAAC
>Ga0302230_10001847_pt1 | contig 13225 bp, 19 predicted proteins | sample II_Palsa_N2_1_FD_193523 | JGI IMG/M metagenome (GOLD analysis project Ga0302230, IMG submission 193523) | Peat permafrost microbial communities from Stordalen Mire near Abisko, Sweden - II_Palsa_N2_1 | ecosystem: Environmental > Terrestrial > Soil > Palsa > Peat permafrost | place: Sweden... | reverse complement strand
CGCCGCCGCGGTTTAGTGCGCGCGGCCAAGCGTCACACGACCAGATCCCCCAAGACGGAAATGCATAGATGCTGCACATTTAAAAATGGCCGTCGTCGCATCTGGCAAAGATTTGCGAGCCAGCCAACCAGCAGCGCGATAGCTATTCTTTCTGGCAAGCAAAAATTTTCTATATTTTGGAGAAGCAAAATTTGGGGGGAGCCCACCCAAAAAAAAAAAAAGAGGGTCAAATTGTCGGTCAACGGCTCTCGAAGGTAATGATTATCGTTGACCTCCGGACCTCCCAGCCCTTTGGACACTTCTAAACCTGCATTTATTGCTGGAATTGAGGCGTGGGGATCTTTGAGTGTGGGATCAACGGAAACGAGTGATTGCGCAACAATGATTCGAAAAGTGACACAAATTAAGTTTTTTTTCTTTTTTTTTCACAGGTGACGCGCCGACTTGGAGCTGTCGGAGGGTATGGCGCCCTCCTCGTCTTCCTCCTCGTCATCGTCGTCGTCGACGTCGGTGAACGGCCGCTTGTTCTTGCCGTTGGGCGTGTTGTTTCCTGTGCTGGCGCTACCGAGGTCCTTCTTGTACTGCGCAAAGAGGTCGATCCGCTGCTCCTCCGTTTCGATGGCGGTAAAGGCACTGCGCTCGAGGATCTTGGGCTTGACGTCCTCCCACTTGGTCGTTTCGGTGACGTCGTTTTTACGGAGCAGGGAGAAGAAGCTGTGGATCTTTTTCTGGCGCTTCTTGTCGCCGTGTTTGGCAATGTCCTCCTCCTTCCGGACGGCCTTCTGAACCAAATCTTCGTGGATGATCCTCTTGTGCACCTCGGGCAGTGTCCTCGCGCGACCGTCGCTGTTGACCACATCCAGAAAGGCCTGGAGGGGCGTCTGAGGAGTCACCGAAAAGCCGACCGACTTGAACAACTCTTTGACCATCTTCTTGTCCTTTTGGACGTCCTCTTCGAGCTGCATGGATGGTGGTTAGAACATTGCAAAAATAAATAAAACGTGGCGTTCACCTGCTCGATCAGGTCATAGTAAAAGTCCAGTGCAGTCGAGCCGCTCTGGCCGATGAGGTTGAGGAACCGAGGGTCGTCTTTGATCAACGGAAGCAGCTCTGCCCAGGACGTTTGAACCGTGAGCTTGTTGTCAATCACGAGATTGTGTAAAAGGACTGTTTTGTAAACAAAAATTTTAGTAAGCAGTAGGGGAGCGAAGAGAGGAAGGGGGTGGTGGGGAATCTTCGACTTGTACAATCCTCCGTTCCACATCACTTTTTTTTATTTTAAAAAAAAGTCGATGGAAGGCGGAATCCAAAGTCGTTCTGTTTTCTCCAAAAAAAAAAAAAAAGCATTTTTTTCTGTACCTTTGAAGGCGTCGCGATTCTGCCTCTCTTTGCGCTTGCGCTGCGACTCGGAAGTCTCCATGATGTCCTCTGCCTTTCGCTCCAGTCCCTTCATGTAATCCTCGAATGCAGACAAGAGATCGTACTGTGGCAGCGAGACCATGAGCTCGTCCTCCTAAAACGACAAATCAAGTCTAGCCGAATCTTCTTCTTCTTCTTACCTGGAACGCCGGCGATAACAAGAACAGCTCCTGAGCCTGGTCCCACATGGTTTCGACAGTGATTTGAGGCATCTGATAAAATAAAAAAAAGAAAGGTCAATTTTTTTCTACTTTTTTGAAAGAATGTCCTACCGAGGCAATGAGCTTGGTGAAACTGTCAGATCCGAGCTTACGCTTGCGCTTTTGCTCTTCTTTCTCCTTCTTCTTGAGCTCCTCGATGTAGTCGTCAAAGGCAACCTCGCGGTCGCGCTCGGTCTCCATCGCCAGCCAGGCTGATTTGGTGCCGACGAGCTCACGTGCCTCGCGATAGCGCGTGAGAATCGTGATCTCTGGTGTGCTGGCCAGGAGCTTTTCAAAGTCTTCTTTGAGCATCTTGGTCTTCAGCCGCTTCTCCTCGCGTTCCTCGCGCCGCCGCTCGTCGATATAATCCTTGAAAACATTCTTTCGTTCACCAATTGTTTTCAACACTCCATACGCAGGGTGGTTGATGATTGCGCGCAACGTTTGCTCCCAGGACCAGGACGACAGGATGCCCTTTGATTATTGTTACGAAAGAGATGAAAGGAAAGCAATACCTTTTCTTGAAGAAGTTGCTTGAAAGCACCCTCGGCGTCCTCCTTGGCGAGCACCTCGGGCAGGTTGTTGAGGTCAAACTTCCCTCTTTTTTCACTATTTGAATGTGCGAGAGTAAGTAAACCAGAAAAGAGAAACGGTGCTTGCTAAAACCACAAAATTGCTGTTTTTTGTTTTTTTTTCCTTTCCCATAGGTTGTGGTAGCGTACCTGAGCTTCTTTAGGTGGTCCTTGTACTCTTGCGGCATATCCCACGTTGTGACCTTGGTTTCCGGGTGGTAGTAGTACTTTTTGCCGTTTTCGGCCGTGTACTCTTTCCACAGCGTGGTCGTTTTCTAATCCCCTGTTTAGTAACACGCAGAAAAAACTATCGCACGGTACCTCCTCCACCGACTTCATCTCGTCCGGCTTCTCCCACGTCGACTGCTTGGTCAGCTTGTTGTAAAAGTAGACCTTGCCATCCTGAGCACGATGCTCTGTCCAGCTCGCCTAAGTTTTTTTTTTTTTCCCCCGTGAGTTTTTCTGCCGTCCCAAAATGCAACGCCGCAACGCCAAGAAACCAGGGAGACAAAACGACGTACCGCGACAGTGGCTGTGCTCATTTCCGAACGACGACTCGGCGAGAAAGAAATGTGGAAATGGGGCGGTAGCCATTTATTAGCATTGCCGCCCCTAATGCCAAGTCGTGAAGAGGAAGACGCAATGTCGACCAACAACTATGGCAAGGCCGAGCTCGGCAACCCTCCTCCGTACGAAGAGAAAAAGGTAACGTGCTGACGGACCCGTTCGCCCTTTTGGCCTTCTTTCCTCCCCACTGAAATCCACGAATGATTCTTGGCTGATCTCCGTCCCTTGCTTTGGGTTGGGTCAGGCTGCGGCGCCGGAGAAAAAGTACTCGGTCGTGACGATAACGTCGGTCGTGACGTTCTACTGGATCGTGTCCATCTCCATTGTGTTCCTCAACAAGCTCATCTTCAGGTACCCCCACGCCTAGCCAACTGACCTGCCCTAAAACACATGACACACGTGAAACCAAACAGCGGCTCAGAGTACAAGTTCCCCTACCCGCTCTTTGTGACATGGTACCAGCTCTTTGTCGCGCTTCTGCTGCTTATCCTGTGCGGCTACCTGGGCAAGCAGTACGCAACCCTCTTTTGGTTCTATCGGCGTTGACCAACACACACACACAAAAAAAAAGCTTTGCCCTGTTCTCTACCATCACCCCGTACGAGTTCCGCTGGGACGTCGCCAAGAAGGTCCTGCCGCTGACGCTTGTGTACATCGGCATGCTTGCAACCAACAACCTGTGCCTGCAGTACGTCGAGGTGACCTTTTACCAGGTAATGAAAGCACCCCCCCAAAAAATGAGAGAGAGAAACCGTACCAAACAACAAGTCGTACGTAGGTTGCGCGATCCCTCACCATCATCTTCAACATCATCTTCACCTACACGATCCTCAACAAGCCCACGTCCAACAATGCCATCATTGCGTGCGCCATCATCTTCCTCGGATTTATCATTGGCTCGTACGGCGAGATCAACTTTTCGTGGCTCGGCATCATCTTTGGCGTGTCCTCGAGCGTCTTTGTCGCGCTCTACGGCATCTACGTCAAGTCGACCCTTGCCATTGTCGACCAGGACGAGTGGTAATGACAATCAAACCCTGTGTGCTCCTAAGAAAAGAAATTTTTGTCCTGGTAAAAAATAAAAGGCTGCTCCTTCACTACAACACCACCCTCGCCACGATCCTGCTGCTCCCACTGGTTTGGGTCAGCGGCGAGTTCAAGTTCCTGAGCGACCCCGAGGTCGCGCGCTTCCTCTTTGACAACTGGTTCTGGTTTATCATGACGATCACCGCCGCCGCGGGCTTCCTCATCAACATCGCCATCTTCCTCCAGATCAAGGTGACTACCCCCCTTACAAACACCATCTCGGGCACTGCCAAGGCGTGCGTCCAAACCCTCCTCGGCTGGCTCATCTTCCGCAATACCATCTCGTCCATGAACGGCCTCGGCATCCTCCTGTCGCTCTTTGGCTCGGGCCTGTACGGGTGGGTGCGCTACAAGGAGATGTCCAAATAAATGCTACCACCATGATATTTGTATTGCTTTTTTTTTTCGATTTCGAAAATGAGCTGCATGCACTTGCACAGAAAAATATTCTACAGGCAGAAAACTATAAATCGTTTAGGAAGGACATGGTGATCATGCCGAGGATGAATGCCCCGAGGAGCTGTTGCCACTGGGGCAGCGTCACATAGCCGGCGAGGCTTTGGATCAGGACAAACTGAGAGGTGGGCACGGTCGTCGACAGAGCGAGCACAACAGACAGCAGGATAAACACGACCGCTCTAATCTGTACACCACCGCCGCCACCGGCAGAGCGCGCACCTTCTGTCCTGCTGCTTCTAGAGTTGCTCGTCGGCGTTGACGGCGCTGATGTTTATGAAAAGAACGAGGGTGAGTGACACAAACACAAACAATCGACGTACAGAGTTCATGATCCTTGTCTGTGTACACCCGCGACCCTGTTGCGCCCGCGGTGTAGTGCTGTTGCTGCTGTTGCTGTTGTTGTTGCTGCTGGTTGGTAACGACGACCGGTGTCCCGAGCATGACCGAGACCGCGATAGGCTTTTCATTGACCGTGTTGTCATCATCGTCCAGGATTTGGAGCAGGAATCGGTCCTTGTGTGGCGACCCAAAGTCCTTGATGCGGACGACTCTGCACACACCTCCCTTTAACCGCCACAAATACGGCACACAAACGTACATGTCGAGAGAGGACTGCGGCCGCAACACGCCCTTGGGTGGCCTCACATCATACAGTTTTGCCGACGTGCACAGCAGCTTGAACCGCAGCGGCCAGTCGTACGGGTTGTACAGCGTCACATACTGCTTGAACGACGACTGCGAGCAAAGTGTCAGCCACTCAGCCCACGAAGGGTTCTCCTTACCGGGTCCTCGCTGTAGAACGTCATCTTTACAGGGAATATCAACACGGGCGTCGTTCTCAGCACCGCGCTGTTCGCCCCTCCTCCTCCTCCTGTCGAGGCGGCCTGGGCAGCAACGACGGCGGCAGCGGCGGCGGCGGCGGCGGCAGCGTGTGGCGGCGTCAACAGGCTGCTGCCCATCGTGCTGCTGTAGGACGACGAACGCGACGTCTTCGCGGCTGTTGGCGTTGCCTGGGCCATTCTTGGTTGGGCAACTAAATGTAATTCTGCGGTGCGCCCCCTTAAGCATTTTGCATTCGGGGAAACGGGCCGACGAAGACGACCCGTTCGAAAATGAGGGCGACCGGCTTGGCCGGCTAAGCGATGTGCGTCTCCCTCCCGGTTCCCCCCCTCCTCGTTCTTTGCGTCAGCACTGTGTCAGGCTCGCACTGATGGGTGGGTATAAAAGGCGCTGCTTCCGCGCCCGCTCCCCCCCCAAATCACCCCCCACATTACAACTGTACGATGAAGCAATTCGCTGCGGCTGTCGCTGCCGCCGTCGTGCTGGCCGCCGCATCGGCCGTGTCTGTGTCCGCGCAAGCGTCGTGTTACATCGCCAACGGGGAGGTCGTCCTGTCGGGCATCCCCTCCAACGTGCTGTGCATCCGCCGATCCGACTCGGTCTCGACTGCGCAGCCCACGGGACCGACGCTCGTCTACGGCCAGCTCTCCACCGAGTCGGAGATCACGCTGACCTTTTACCAGGACACGCTCTGCGTTGTCCCGCTCACCGAGGACTCGACCCTCACGTGCGACGCCCTGCCGCCCACCACGTGCGTTATCAACGCGGAGACCTTTGTCGTGACCATGTACGACATCACACCCAACGTACTCTATGTCTCCCGCGGCGACGAGACCAGCCTCTGCCTGCCCATCCCCCCCAGCGAGCTCGCCGAGTACACCTTTGCCAACCCAACGACCGAGTGCAACATTGAGCTGCACTTTTTCACCGACTCGGCCTGCACGCAGAGGGTCCACCTCAGCGGCGACATCTTTTGCAACTGCGCCGAGCCCACCGCGCCGCCCACCAAGGCTCCCACCAAGGCGCCCACCAAGGCTCCCACCAAGGCTCCCACCAAGGCACCTACCAAGGCTCCCACCAAGGCTCCCACCAAGGCGCCAACGCCCACGCCCGAGAAGTGCACGTGCCCCGTCGGCCCCGTCGGCCCCGCTGGCCCCGAGGGTCCCAAGGGTTTCAGGGGTCCGCAAGGCCCGCAAGGTATCCCCGGCATCGAAGGCCCGCGCGGCTTCAACGGCAGCGATGGCCCAGCGGGACCGAATGGCACCGCCGGCCCCCAGGGTTACGCGGGCTCGCCAGGTGTCAACGGCACCAACGCGGCCACCAACACGCTCATCCCCTACAGCAGCGGCCCCTTCTTCCCCGTGTGCAACCACGAGTTCAACATTGGCTTCAAGAGCTCGGTCGATGTCACCGCTGGCGTGCTGCCCCAGAACGGCTTTGTCCTGCCAAACAACGCCACCCTGACGGCTATCACTGGTGCGATCTCGCTTGTGCCCTGCGAGGAAACGTGCGCCTTCAGCGCCCTGTCCAAGATCGTCTACACCATCGTCTACATTCTCCCCGACGGGTCCCTGCCTTGGACCACCACCGGCCTGCAGGTCACGTTTACTTTCCCTATGAACCCCGTCCAAGGCAAGCTCTACCCAGGCACCCCCTCGCCCCTCGTCGCCGACATCAACCTCCCCGTCGGCACGACCGTCTTCGCCATCCTCCAGAGCGAGGTCTACATCCCCTCGTACTGCCTGTTCAACTTTTATGGCAGCTCGCTCTGGTACTGGAACGCTTGATTCGATTCTTCTTCTTTCCCCTAAAAGCAGTCAAGAGAGCGCACGTAATTATTATTTGTCACGTCTGAGTGGAAATATATACATTTCTGTCGACTGTTTTGACTTGTTCTCTTTCTGCGAGCACTCTCTCGAGTCAAGTCGTTTGCCAACTTGACGTTGGACTTGATCTCCTGCTGTTTGCTTGACTTTTCACGCACCTGTTTGCACTCCTGCGGCTTTTGTTGGCTTCTTTGTCGCGTCCTCCTAGCGGCCTTCTAGCACTCCCCCCGCCCCCGCCCCCGACACACACACACACACACACAAACACACCTCCCTTGATGGAAAGAGGCAGTGCGTTCTATGCTAACAAACGGTAATCAGGCAGCTGCATGTTCTCGTCGACGTTGAAATCGCTGACGTCGACGTTGGCCGCGATGGAGAGCGACATCACCAAGTCGCTCTCGCCTGCGACGGCGGGGGCGCCCAGCCTGCCGCTGGAGGAGAGCGAGGTGGAGACGCCCGGGGACAGCCTGAGCAGGGGGACGAGCCCTGCGCCGGCCCAGCAGGTGGCCGCCAAACGATCCCTCACGGCGGACTTTGAGACGGTTGCGCTGGACCAGCCCACGCCGCTGGAGCAGGAGGTGCAGCAGCTGCGCAGGATCAACTCTGGTGACGAGCACCCGTTGTGTGTCTTGCCTAACGTATCGTATCGACACAGACCTGCAACTGCAGCTCAAGCAGCAACGTCTGCCCACGCCCTCCACGGCCAAGGCGAGCGACCTGGACCCGGTGCAGCAACCGCGCCAGCTGGGGAACGAGGAGCACGAAAAGCTCAAGCTACAGTACGGCAAGCTCAAGAGCGAGTCTGCCAAGCGGATCGCCGAGCTGGGCGACTCCAACAAGCAGCTCGAGAAAAAATTCGACATGCTCAGGGTCAAGGCAAAGGAGAGGATTGCCGACCTGCAGAAGCAGCTGGACGCGGTCAGCGGCAGTGCAAATGCGGCCTCTGCCAGCAGCTCGATCGAGACCAGTGTGGCGAGCTCGCCGATGCGCGCGACCCCTGGGTTTGCAATGTCGACGCAGGACACCGAGCTTTTGGAGCAGAAACTGGCCCAGCTCGCGACTCAGTCCAGTGGTATTCCGTGCGCGGGCATGGGCTCTCTTAACCCCTCCATTCCCCAGCCCTAGAAGAGCAACTCAAGGAGCGTGACCACCAAGTCGCCGAGCTTGCCGCCCAGGTCCAGGACCGCGATCAGCAGGCTGCCAAGCTCACCGACCAGGTCCATCAGTGCGAACAAGAGGTGGCCAAACTGGCCGAGCAAGTTAAACTGCGTGACGAAAAAATTGCGCAGCTGGATGCCGTGGAGCACGAGCGTGACCAACTAAAAGCAGAGCGCGACCAGCTCAAGGCCAAACTGTCGTCCGCCCCTCCTACAGTCACAACATTGAGCGAAGAGGGCGATACTAGGTTGGCCGAGCTGCAGGAACAGATCCAGTCCCTTCAAGTCCAACTTGATCAGGCCGCAGCCGAGGTTAAAAAAAAAAAAAAAATTAAAAAAAACTATTGCAAACGCAGACGTTAGTAACGCGTTCTTCCTTTCCTAGCACAAGGCAGCACTCACGCAGTCGCAGGAGCAGGTTAAAGCCGCGCAACAAGCAAGAGAAGAAGCAATGGCACAGTCGCAGGCCCAGTTCAGCAAGCTCGCCCAGCTCGAGAAGACCGTCCAGATGGCACAACAGCTCGAAAAGGAGAACGGCGAGCTAAAGAGTCAGGTGGCTGAATCCACATCAAAAATCCAAACGCTACAAAAGGGCCTGGAGGCCGCCATCGCCGCCAGCGGCGTGCCTTCTCTCGCCGAAGTCGACCTCAAGACTGAGCTTTCCGATGCGCGCAAAAAGATCCAGTCCCTCGAAGATGCCACCTTTTCCACTGACGAACAGGCATTTATATTTTGTATTTTATTTATTTCAAGCTAACTTTGTTGACAGATCAAAGACTTGAGGATACAAGTGACGCAGCGACAGCTCGAAGTGGCGCGCCTGAGTGACATTCTCAAGCAGCAGAGCCAGCAGAACGACCAGTCTGCCGTCAAGAACGACGAAAAGCTGAAAAAGCTCAAGGACCTGCTCTCTGCCGCCAATAAAATGATTGCCGAAAAGAAGGAGCAAGTCAAGACGTTGTCGGATCAGCTGGACGAGTCGCGGTCCAATGTTGGTTCGGTTGCCGACGAGCGCAACAAGCACATGCACGCCCTCAACGAGGCCAAAGGTGCGTACTTGTTTCTCCTCCTGCAATCTCTACTCACATGTGTTGGGTCTCTTAGAGCAAGTCGAGCAGCTCAGGGAAGAGCTCATGCAGGCGATGCAGCAGTCGTCCAGCCAACAGTATGCCATTGAGAAGCGTGCCAAGGCTGCCGAGACCGAGTTGCAAAACGTGCGTGCCGAGTTTGAGCAGCACAAGGCCCGCGCCAAGAAGATTCTCTCTGACGTACGCAAAAAAAATTCATCTTCCTGTTGGTTGAAAGCGCCTTTTTTGGGGGGGTCTGACAGCGGAATATCGAGACCCTGCAAGCCAAGGCGGCCTCTCAGGACCAACTGATTTCCGAGCTGCAGCGGGCCAACGAGTCGCACCAGGAGTCGGTGGCGGCGCTGCAGGCGTCCCTCGAACAGGCGCGGGCAAACCTCGATGAAGCCAACGCACGACGACGGGACCTCGAAAACCAGATGGCACCCCTCAAGGAGCGTGCTGAGCAGGTGATCCGATGGCGTGAAGAGAGCGCGAGGATGACCGAGCGCGTAGAGACGATGGAGAAGTCTATTCGTGATGGTACTTTCTACGCATTCATAAAACAACTGGTAAAACTTACCTTTTCGCTGTAGAACGCAAAGAGATGCTGCGGAAACACGGCGCGGAGATCAAGGTGCTGCGTGATGAGGCGAGCACCTCGTACACCGAGCTAGAGTCAAAACTGCGGAAAAAGGACCAAGAGCTCGAGGCGTCGCAGCTTCGTGCGGTGAGCCTGACGTCCCAGTTGTCGAGTTTGCGCGAGGAACTCCAGCAGGCACTGCAGCAGCAGCAGCAGCAGCAACACTCCGTCTCCGTCTCCTCCTCTTCCGTGCCCGGGACCGCGTCGTCCTCGTCACGGCACCTGGCTCCGATCGAGACCGACTCGAGCAAGCTGTCGCCGTCCATTCCACGTAACTGCTGAATGGATTTAATGTTTTCTTCACTTTCTTAAATACTCGGAACTTGTCTAGTTCCACTGCACGACCTGCTCAATGGTGGTGGTGCAAGGGAGGTGCCGAGCGAGACGATCAAGGCCCTGCAGACCAAGATTGAGCACATGGCCGAGCTCTTGAGCGATTCCGAGAACAACATTGAGCGACTGACGGCCCAGGAGCGTGTGCTCAAGGAGGAGATCCGGCGTCTGGATGGCCTGCATGGGATGCAAGACATGAATGTCGCCTACGTCAAGAACGTCCTGTTCAAGTTTTTCGAGACGGACGACCGACCCTCGCTCGTGCCCGTGGTCGCGACAATGCTGCACCTCTCGCCCGACGAGGTGCGCCGTCTGCGCGAGTCGATCAAGATCCAGCAGGGCCTCGTCAACACGCTCAACAGCACGCTCAACACGAGCGTCACAAACATGATCGGAGGCCTGTGGGGCACGACATAGGCCCCTATTATTATCTTATGTATCCTTTTGGAGGCACAAAAGAAAAAACTCTCTTAGAACGTGAGAACCTCCGTCTCCTTGACGCCCTCGTCAGTCCACGCCTTGACCGATGGATGGGCCAGTACCGCGTCAATGTACGCCTTGGTGGTGTCGCTCACGGGGACGTTGTACGTGACGAACCGTGTGGCGACGGGGGCGTAAAAGGCGTCCGCGTTGGAAAAGTGCTTGCCAAAGAGGAATGGACCGCCGTAACGGGCGATGCAGTTTGCCCAGATGTCCTGGATGCGCTGGATGTCCTTGAGCAGCGCCTCGCTGGGGCTCTCGGGGAACGGGAAGCGGCGCTGGATGTCCATGGACAACGCGTTGCGCACGGCCTGGAAGCCCGAGTGCATCTCTGCGCAGATCGAGCGGGCGTGGGCACGTGCGAGTGCATCGGCCGGCCACAGCTGCTTCTCGGGCACGAGCTCGGCCACGTACTCGGCAATGGCGAGCGAGTCCCAGATGACGTGGTTGCCCGGCTGGACGACGAGCGCGGGCACCTTGCCCGAGGGCGAGTGCTGCAGGATGGCATCCTTGCTGCCGGGCACGTACAGAAGGATCTTCTCCTCGGCGAAGGGCAGGCCCGACACGCTCAGCGGCAGGAACGCACGCATCGACCACGAAGAGTAGTTCTTGTTGCCCACGAGCAGCGTCAGCGATGGCGTCATTGTGGTATCAAAAGTGCGCGCCATTTTTGCGCATGCCCTGACCCGTTCCAAATGAGTGCTGCTCGTGGGGTCACCGCACTGAGCGAGGCCGTGGCCGCCTTGCGGGCATCCAAAGTGACTGCCGGTTCGGCAGCAGCAGCAGCAGAGGCGGGGAGGCCCCGATTAAGCGGGCTGCAGCTGCAGGTGCTGGCGCTGTACCGCGAGTTTCTGAGGGTGGCAAGGACAAAGGCGCCCGAGCAGAGGAAGGCGTTTGAGGGGCATGTGCGCGATGAGTTTAAGCGGAATGCGGAGGCGATTGCACGAACAGACACCAACACGGTCGAGTAAGCTTGCTTTTTTCCCAAAGCCAGGAAATAATAGTTTTTCGTGTGTGTAGATGGTACATCAGGAGGGGCAAGAGACAGCTGGCAACGCTCAAGATGTCGCAGGTGCACACAATCAACTATTTTGTCGCCCAAAAGAACAGCAGCTCGTGAAAGGGTGCTGCTTTAATGTCGAGCGAAAACTTTTTATGAAAAAAAAGGAATATACGTATACGGCCATGTACAAAGACGAAAAGCATCAAGGGAAGAAGTTACTCAGGTCAATGTCGATCTCGTTGAAACCACCGTTGCCAATGCCGTTGTAGAGAATCGAGGCGTAGTAGATCAGCACGTCCATCGAGAATGGCCACCAGCTGGAAATCTGGGAGAAGGCGTAGTTGCCGCTGGTCATGGGAATTCCGTCGACGTCGGTTCCGACCCAGGTGAGGTAGATCTGCCATACGTAGAAAAGAAGACTGTCAATTTGCTGTTTCCTGCAAGCGTAATTTTTTTTTTCCACCACCTTGATGTTGCAGCTGTCACCACAGTCAATAGGCGCCTCGGCCGACATGCCACACGTGTTGTCGACACAGTTGATAGGGCAGCTGCCGCACCCAGCTGCCTCGTCCCAGTCGATCGAGCTGACGAGGCCTCCGCTCAACGTGACATAGACACTGCGGAACCCAACATAATATGGCGCCTGGTACCACGACCGGCCCGGCGAGAGCATAAACAGGCCTCCCTTGGTGCCCACGGCGACCGTGACAAAGGCATTTTGGAAGACGTATTGGTTCGCTAAAAAGCAACCGGTCAGTGTGCATGCAAGCTTTTCCGAGTAAACACTGTTACAGTTGGGGACCTCGATGACCGTGTAGTCGTCGACGATGGGGAAGTACTGCGCGGCCAGGGTGTAGTTGTTGCACGTGATCTCGTAAACGGTGGTGCCGTTTGCATTCTGGGCCGTCTGGTTTGTGCACGTCTGCGTACCGTTCACGCCCACCATCAGCATCACAACGGCCTGGTCGCCGCGCTTGAAATACACCTGGGAGGCGGCCTCGGTCGCGTCCGCGCCGCACGCGTACACAGACCCGCTGCTGAACCCGCAGTAGTCTCCGTTTTCCGTGCCGGGTGCGCCCTGGCTGGGTCCGCCGGGGCCAGTCGTCGGCAGGGCAGTGGGTGTTGCGGTTGACGTATTGTTCTGCAGAGTTATTAATTTTATTACGTGGCAAGTCTGAATAAAACATACAGCAGCTTGTGCTCGTGCTGTGCCAGCGGCCGCCACAGCGAGCACCAGCAGGAGCGCACAGACGTGTTGCCTCATGCCTGCGAAACAAAATAGACGCCCCCTGGGTGCGGCACTATCAATTATGGGGTCCTACGTCATGGACTCGGTTTTTTCTGTTGAGCGTGCCGAGTCCGGCGGCAACCCGTGGCGCGGCCCGGCGCGGGTGCTGTTTGTGTGGTGGGCTCGATTCTAAAACAGACCACCGGGGGGTGTTGCTTCTTTTTTTATTCCTGTCGTTCCGTGCAACCTCGTGCTATTAATCCGTCTCCTTTTTTATGTCTCAACCTGACTTTTCAGCAACCCCACACAAATGGAAACGACTGCAGCCAAGCCACCGGTGCCGAC
>Ga0302230_10001846_pt1 | contig 13225 bp, 13 predicted proteins | sample II_Palsa_N2_1_FD_193523 | JGI IMG/M metagenome (GOLD analysis project Ga0302230, IMG submission 193523) | Peat permafrost microbial communities from Stordalen Mire near Abisko, Sweden - II_Palsa_N2_1 | ecosystem: Environmental > Terrestrial > Soil > Palsa > Peat permafrost | place: Sweden... | reverse complement strand
TGACGGCGTCGTAGTTGGGGTGCTTGGCAGCGACGGATTGGCGCATATGCTCGCAGGTGGTAATGAGGGCAGACCGGTTGTCGCCGCCGATGAGGGTGCTGGTGATGGCGCCGGCGTTGATGAGCTGCTGGACGAGGTCGACGCGGCCGAGCGAGCAGGCGACATTGAGCGGGGTCATTTGTGCCGCGTCCTCAATCCTCGAGAGTTGCGCCGCCTCCTTCAAGAGCCACGCGATAATGTCGTCGTGCTGGTTGGCGCAGGCAATGTGCAGAGCGGTTCTCCCCGCGCCATCGACCGCGTTCAGGTCGGCCTTGTTCGAGAACAGCAACTGTGCCAGGTAAAGGTTGTTGTTGCTACACGCAATGTGCAGCGGTGTCCCCGCATCTATTATTATTATTTTATCAAGTGGGTCACTGTGAGTGTCGACCGCTGCCAACAGGAGGTACCGTTTGTCATTGCATTCACATCAGCGCCCTTCTGCAGGAGGAGGTTCACCACGGCATCGTGGTTGTTTGCGACGGCATAGTGCAACGCAGTCCATTTCCCTAATTGTTAGGTTCCATTAGCGAAACGCAACGTGCCGCGTAGTTTGTGCGTACGGTTGTCAAGGGCAGCCAGGTCGGCCAAATGGTCCAGCAGAAACAGGAGCACGTCAGGGAAGCCCACCTCGGCGACGACATGCAACGGCGTCCTACCCGCGTTGTCGGCGACGTTGACAGGCACGCCTCGCTCAACGAGCATCTGCACCATCCCGCTCTGGTCGTGCTTGACGGCGTGGTGCAGGGGCGTCTGTCCGTCTGTGCAGGGGCCAAGGAGGTTTATGAGCCGTGGTCAACAGAAAAGAAAAAAGAGTACCCGCGTCCTTGACCAGCGCACTCATGCCAAACAGGAGCAGCTGCTCCACCACGACCCGGTGGCCCTTGCGCACGGCGACGTGCAGGGCAGTGTCTGCGTCTGTTTGTTTGGGGGACAGACGGACGGGGATTGAACAACCGAAGAGAGGCGTGTCTTTTTATATTTATTTTTTTACCAGCCTTGCAGAGGTTTACGCCGCTACTGCTACGGCGCAGCAGATCTCGCACCTCGGGCTCGTCGCCTTGTGACGCCGCGCGGTATAGCAGGTCAGCAAGGCCAACTTCAGCGGCTTCAGACATTTTGGCAAGTGTGTTCCCTAGGTCCGGCAATTTGGAAGGCCGCTTGGTCCGCTGCCGGCCGCCTGTGCCTCCATGCTGTGCCTCTTGATGGTTGTCGACTGGGCGCACCACTTACCGTAGATACGTTTCCTCAGAGGCGGATTAATATCTTATAAAACACTTGCTGGCGCCGAGCCCTGTCAGTGGAACCATGTTGCCGAACCCTCAGTTCTGCCTTTCCTTTTCGAGCGTTAGCAAAGAGATCAAATTTAGACGGAAAACGACAAACGAAGGTCGCGGTTTCTGCCGCAGTTCAGATTGAGTCGCCCCGTGCTTCCACACTGGAAAGCAGCCGACCCTTGTTCCAAGCACACACGGCCGCTTCCTTGCCGCTTCCTTGCCGCTTCCTTGCGGGCTTCCTTGCAGCCTTGCGTTCGAAATTCCGTCGAGGACTCGGACAGAGATGGTATCAATGATCATCAATTGGAACGTTCTTTTTTTTTGGCCCACCTTCCATCGCGGAAGGTTGAAAATTTTTTCGACTACGTGTTTCCAAGTGCCTCTTGACCTCTTGGCTTTTGTTTCTTGGTTGGATTTCAAACATCCTTGCGTGCTTTCTTTGCGTGTTTTCTTTGATTTGGGATGTCGATTATGTGTTTTATGAAGGTAAACATGTGTTTTTTTTTTGTTTTTTTTTTTGTTTTTCACTTTGGTCAAGTGTCTCTATCTTTATCAGGCTTCTCAGATTTTTTTTCCCCCCATTCCCTCCTTCAGGCCGCTAAGGCTCGCTCGCTCTTCTCCAGTGCGCAGGTCCCTTGGCCATTTTGCAAACATGACTGGTAAGCCTCGCCCCCACGGCCAAAACAAACAAACAAACACACACACACCTTCCCTCATTGCCTCGTGCACTGGACTCGTACTGACCGGGCCCTCCTTTTTCACCCTTCCTCTTTATTACTCGACAGAGCGCGTCTACACAAAGATTATGACTCCTCCGCCGGCCGAGGACATTGAGTTGTCCTCTGGCAGCGCCAGCGCGGTGGCAACAGCACGTCTCACGTCAACGAGCGACGCAGTGTACGTACCTCTTTTTTTTTTTCCTCGTGTGTTTTCTCTCCAATGGGCTCGCCTGTAGGATCAACGCGGGACACACAACCGTCGACAAGTACTCGTTCTACGCGCTCAAGACGTCCGAGCTGCAAGACCTGGTCGATCCCAAGTCGGTTCAGAAGCTGCAGGTGAGTGTGTCGGGGATTGGAGTGTTTGTCTGTTTTTTCTGAGCCCTTTGTGTTTTTTATCACCACTGCAAGGACCTGGGGGGGCTGGACGAGGTCGCACGAAAGCTCAAGTCTGACCTGAAGAAGGGTCTGACAGAAGAGGTGGACACCGTGACGAACCCGGCTGGTGTGACCGTCCAGGAGCTTTTTGGAAACCGGCGTCTGCAGTTTGGACGCAATTTTATCGAGCCGCCCAAGCAGGTGCCCTTTTACATGCTCGCGTGGGATGCGCTGCAGGACCGCACGCTGCAGATTCTTTGTGTGGCTGCGGCTGTGTCCATCGCCATCGGTATTTATGAGGAGATCAAGCAGGACCAGGCGTACAACGACGCCATCGCTCACGGGTCGACGCCACCGCAAAAGCAACTGGGTGAGTGGGTCGAGGGTCTTGCCATCCTCATCGCCGTCATCATTATCGTGCTCATCAACTCGTACGACCCGTTTTGCTGCCCCCCTCTTATTTTTTTTTTTTCTTCACGTTAGGATCAACGACTACAACAAGGAAAAGCAGTTTCGCAAGCTCAACGAAAAGAAGGAGCAGCGCGACATCAAGGTTATTCGCAACGGCATTCAGGGTCAGATTTCAGTCCACGACGTCGTCGTCGGTGACGTCACGCTTATCGAGTATGGCGATATCCTCTGCGCCGACGGCATTTTCATCGAAGGACATGGTAATGACCAAACCCAGCTAAAACACTTCAATTTTTTATTTTTATTTTTTTGGCAGACATCAAATGCGACGAGTCGGGCATGACGGGCGAGTCGGACGCGATCAAGAAGAGCCACGATAAGGACCCCTTCCTGCTCTCGGGCACAAAGGTCCTCGAGGGCTCGGGCAAGATGATTGTCATTGCCGTCGGCGAGCATTCGCTCGGAGGCAAGACCATGTTGGCCATGCGCACGGAAGCAGAAAACACACCCCTCCAAGAAAAACTCGAGGAGCTCGCCGAGAGTAACAACGCTACAAAAAAAGTGAGTCCTTCTTATGTTACCCCCGTAGACATTGGCAAGTTTGGTGTTGTGGCGGCTGTAGTCCTGCTCATTCTCCTGATTATCATCTACTGCGCTCGATCGGCCCAAAACGGATGGGACTCTGGGGACGTCATCGCCAACAACATTGTCGGCTTCTTCATCACCGCCATTACCATCATCGTCGTCGCCGTCCCCGAGGGTATCCAGCGTCGTGGTTTTTTCGTACTCCTTCTTATTCACACATTCCTCTCGGATCAGGTCTTCCTATGGCCGTCGCGCTTGCCCTCTCGTTCGCCACCATTCAGATGCTCAAGGACCAGAACCTCGTCCGTGTCCTCGCCGCGTGCGAGACCATGGGCGGTGCCACGACCATTTGCTCGGACAAGACTGGCACCCTCACGCAAAACAAGATGACCGTTGTCAAGGGCTCCGTCGCCCGCATATTTTTCGAGAATGCTGATGATGCCGCGACGCTGAATGTCAAGCTCAGTGCCGATGTCCGAAGCAAGCTCATCCTCGGCATCACCGTCAACTCGAACGCCTACGAGGGCAAGGACGACAAGGGCGTTGTATGCTTTTTTTTTTTTTTTTTTTTTTTGGTTTTTTTTTTTGGTTTTTTTTTTTGGTACTTTTCGTTTAATAAACTCCTTTTTCTCGCCAAGGTTGTCTTTACGGGATCCAAGACCGAGGTTGCCCTGATCAACATGATCAAAAAGCTCGACGGCGGCAGCGGCTTTTCGGGCCAGGACTATCTTTCGCTCCGTGCCAACTACCCCATTCTCAAAGCCGTTCCCTTCTCGTCCGAGAAGAAGCGCATGTCCACCGTGGTCAAGAACCCTTTTGGCACTGGCAACATCCTCTTTTGCAAGGGCGCCTCTGAGATCATCCTCAGCCTGAGTGAGTCCTTTATCGACGAGACCGGCCAAGTCCACCGTATCGACCAGACCACCCGCTCAGAGATTGACGCAAAGATTGTCGAGTACGCCAACCAAGCTCTCCGCACCATCGGCCTCGCCTACAAGCTCCTCCCGGACACTGGCGCGTCGGTCGAGGAAGCCGAGATCTCGGACAAGGACCTTATCTTTATCGGGATTGTTGGCATCCAGGACCCCGTACGTCCTGAGGTTCCATCGGCCGTTGCGCAGTGTCAAAAGGCCGGCATCCGCATTCGCATGGTGACGGGCGACAACATCATGACTGCGCGCCAGATCGCCAAGGACTGCGGCATTCTCAGCAAGGGTGGAATCATCATGGAAGGCCCCGAGTTCCGCCGACTCACTCCCGAGCAGGTACATCTTTTCTTTCATTTCTCGCTGAAAAGAACGTGACCTTGCTTCTTTTTTTTTTCTTTCTAGATGGATCGCGTCATCCCCAATCTCGAGGTATTGGCTCGCTCGTCGCCCACAGACAAGCAGCTCCTCGTTGGCAAGCTCAAGGCCATCGGCGAGACGGTTGCTGTCACTGGTGATGGCACCAATGACGGCCCCGCCCTCAAGTTGGCCGATGTTGGTTTCGCAATGGGAATTGCTGGCACCGAAGTCGCCAAGGAAGCCTCAGGTACCTTTCCCCCCCCCTTCGTTTTACAAACAAACAAACATAAATAAATAAATAAAAAAAAGACATTATCCTCATGGACGACAACTTTGCCTCGATCGTCAAGGCCGTCCTCTGGGGTCGCTCTGTCTTCGACTCGGTCCGCAAGTTCCTTCAGTTCCAGCTTACGGTCAATATTGCCGCCGTCGTCCTTGCTTTTATTTCGGCTGTCTCTGACTCCCAGAACGAGTCGGTGCTTACCGCCATTCAACTTCTCTGGGTATGAAAGAAAGCCTTTTCTTTCTTTCTTTCTTTTTGATTCGTCTATTAAACGTGTTACCTCTAGATCAACTTGATTATGGACACGATGGCCGCCCTCGCCCTCGCTACTGACCCTCCGGAACCCGAGCTCCTCGACCGCAAGCCCAACTCCAAGTCGGAGCCACTGATCAACTACACCATGTGGAAGATGGTCATCGGACAGGCGATTTACCAGGTGAAGAAGCGGGGAAAAACAGCCTGTTTAACAAACTTTTTAATATTTTTATTTTTTATTTTTTAAAAAAAAGATCTTTATCAACTTGTTCTTCTTCTACTATGGCGGAACCCTGTTTGGCCTGGACGTGACCGACCCTGATCAGCGCACCACCCTTGGCACTATCGTGTTCAATTCGTTTGTGTTTATGCAGGTCTTCAACGAGATCAACTGTCGCAACGTGACGCGCGACCTCAACGTGTTCCGAAACATCCACAAGAACTACATCTTCCTGTCCATTGTCGTGATCACAATCATCGTCCAGTTCATCATTGCCCAATACGGCAACATTGCGTTCCAAACCGATGGCCTCAACTGGTGGCAGTGGCTTGTTTGCCTCCTCGTCGGCGTGTTCTCGCTCCCCATCGGCTTCCTCATCCGCCTCATCCCCGACAGGCCAGCCCCCGTCGACGAGGACCACAACGCCCGCGTCACCCGTGAGAAGCTCCTCTGGGAGACTGCCATCCGCGATGTCCGTCGCCAGGTCCGTGTCGTGCACGCCCTGCGACACGAGCGCAAGTCGATGAGCTTGCGACTAAATAAAAAGTAATGTGCAGTTTTGCACTCTACTCGTATAGATGGTTGCGAAAGACGGCATATGTATCGAAAAAAACAAAGCATGCAAGTTGAAACAATAAATACTTAAAAAGAAGGAAACAACCAAGCCAGAATGAAGGCAAGCATCAGCACGACGGCAGCCGCAAGCCCTCCCACGATGACGTGACGTCTCGCACGCACCATGCCGATGTTTGCTTTGAGCTTATCCAGCTCGTCCGCCAGCCGCCGCTTTGTCCTGGACTCGCTGTCGTCGCTGTCAGTCGATGTCTGTGCCAGAAGAGAAAAGGCATCCTCGACGTGTGTTTGTGCCTCGCTGAGCTGGCCGACGTACAACAGGGAGCCCGCGACATCGACCTGGCTCTGGACGACGTCGACGACGTGACGACGATCGTCTTCAGCAGCCGTGAACGCGCCCTTGCGGATGTCCAGAGCCCGCTGCAACAAGGCGACGCGGGCCCACGGGTCGCCCAGATCGAGCCACGCGGCCGCCAGCTGGTCCAGCATGACGGCAATGCAGGGATGTTTGTCGCCGTGGTGCTTTTCTGCGATGGTGATTGCGCGATCGAGCAGGAGCGACTCGCGGAGCACATCGTTCGCCTTCCCACTGCTGCTCGCCACCTGGATCAGTGTCTCCTCCATCTCTGCCGCGTCGGCGCCAAAGTGGTTCTCCTTGAGCACGAGCACACGCTCCAGCAGCTTGCGCTCGCTCCGCACGTCGCCCAGACGGCCGATCACGGACGCAAGCTGGCCCAGCAGCTCGGCCACACGCACATCGTCCGCGCCGTGCTGCTTCACCCCCGCCAGAACGGCCTCCTCAAGCTGCACCTTCCGCGCCCTCAACGCCTCTGCCGATTCCGTCATCGTGAAAGTATGCCACGGGTAGAGCACTCACTTGTCACGGACGCAATGGACGGCGTGGTGCCGCCCCGCGACCGCGCGTCTGAACAAGTGGCGCGATCGGTCGGCGCTGCCGTGCCCGCTGCCCCATCGACCGCGACATCCGGCGCCGCAATCGATCGTACTTGTTCTACACAAAGAGCCAACGCCAGTGGCGGTTCTGGTCAATAAATACAAATTATTATTATTATTAGAATCTGAGACAGCAGAGGGGCGAGGAAATGCGCTCTATTGGGCCGCTGGGGCAGGGCAGAGCCAGGTGGTGAGGCAGCTCTTGATGGCGGGCGCGTCGCTGGACAAGGCAAGGATAGGTACGAAGAATAAAAAAAGGTAATAATATACGTTTCATGCGGACGAAAAAGGCAAGCACACTGCGCTGCACATTGCGGCCGAGCGGGGACACGTGTTTACGATCGAAATCCTGCTGTCCTTTGGCGCCAAGGCGAGCGAGCGGGACGAGCGTACGTAAATACAAACTGACAAAAAAAAAAAAATAATAATTACAAAAAAAAAAAAAAAATTCTTTCTTAGACGGCCAGACGGCGTTGCATTTGGCCGCCAAGGGGTCGCACGTCGATGCCCTTAGATTGTTACTTGTGGGCGACGTCAGCCTGTTTATCAACCTCGCGGACGAAGACGGGGTGACGGCGCTGCACTGGGCCGCTCTCAACGGGCCCGCTGCGGCCGTGACCAAGCTGCTTCAACGCGACGCCCTGGCCAACGCGGAAACAACCACGATGGAAACCCCGCTTCACTGGGCAGCGCGCTGCGAGGACCCCGCCGTTGCGTCCGCGATCGTCAAGTCGCTTGTGGGCAAGAAGGCCACGATCGATCCGCGCCGCCGTGACAGCGGGATGACGCCATTGCATGTTGCGTGCAGCATGGGCAACGTCGCTGCAGTCATGGCCCTGCTTGATGCGGGCGCCATGGTCAACGTCGGCGACAATAACGAGCGATCGGCCCTGCACCTGGCCTGCATAGGAAACCACGTGTCCACTGTCGAGGTCCTGCTCAGTCGCAAGGCGCAGGTCGATCTGGTCGACAGGAGACACCGCACGGCACTCCACCATGCCAGTGCTGCGGGTCATGCAGCGTGTGTTGCCGTACTCATCAGTGCATTTGCAGTGGTTGATGCGCAATGCCAAGGTTTTTTTATTATTTATTATTGATGTGACGTATTTTATTGATCAGTCTGGGGGATATTTTTTATTTTATTTTGTAGACAATATGACCCCTCTCCTCTTTGCGTGCATCAACAACGCAGACAACGGACCGCTCACCGTAGAGAAAATTGAACGGCTCACTGACACGATCGGCAGTCTTCTCAATGCGGGTGCTCAAATACACATGGTAGAACGAGGTATTTTCTTACGGTTACAGCATACTTCCCTTCACACTTTTACTTGAAAGCATCGGGAAAATCGCCGCTTCACTTTGTCAGTCAGTACGGCATGACGTCGGCGGCCAAGCTGCTGGTCGATCGTGGCGCGAGCATGGATGCGCGCTGCAACGGTTCCATACGTAAAATAATTCTCGTTAAGTAATATTCCTTTTATATACAGGACTGCAAACGCCGCTGCATTACGCCAGCTCGAGAGGCCATGCGACCCTCGCAACGTATCTGCTACGTCGGGGCGCCGATGTTTTGGCTGTTGACAAACGTACGCCTGTTTTTGAAGTTATTATTGCTCAGTTGTATTTTGCACAGACGGACGGACGGCCTTGCACTTTGCCCGCATGTTTAACCAACCAGAGATAGTCCAGCTGCTCCTGGACCACGGCGCCAACCTCGAGGCCCTGGACAACGGTACTGAGCCGTGGAATTATTATTTTTTCTTATTCGGTCACCGGTTACAGCGGGCAACACTCCTCTGATGGCCCAAGGGCCAGGCGAGGGTACTGAGGCGATCCTGATGCTGTTGCGTCACGGCGCAAACGGCCTCGTCATGAACCGATCGCGTATGTCGTTCCTGGACTCGCTGTCCTCTGCGGCCGATCGCGACGTGGCCGCCTCGACCCTGACCGCCTCCCGCTTTGTCAACATGCAGCTGGACAACGTGCCTCTGTGCGTGGCCGTGGACGGCAGCGCAACCTTTCTCGACCTCAAGTACAACCGCCTGCAGTTTGCTGCCGTTGGTGCGCTTGCGATCGCGTCGCCGTCGTGCGCGTCCAAGCTGGTGGGCCTCTATTTGGACAACAACCGTCCGTTGAGTGTGGTTGCAGCGCGCGACGGGCCCCAGATGCCGCTGTTCACGTCCCTTCAGCACCTGTCGCTCGCTCACTGTGGTCTTCAGTCCAAGGACCTTGTGTTTCTGGCTGGCTGCACGACCCTGCGCTCGCTGGACATCACAGGCAACTACCTCGAGGGCCTGCCTAACGACCTGGGCCGGCTTGTAAACATCCGCCGGCTGGTCGCGAGCGAGTGCGTGTTCTCCAACTTCCCGCTTGTGATCCTTCAGCTGCACCAGCTGCGCAGCCTGGACGTGAGCCGCAACCCGCTCAACCGCCTGCCGGCCGCACTGGCCATCATGAACAACCTCACGTACCTTCAAGTGGCTGACTGTCCGCTGGCCCTGATGCCGATCGAGTGTCGCTACCTGGACGGGCAGGGCATGCTGGCCTTCCTGCGCGATCTGCACCAGTCCAAGCAGGAGCGCATGTATAACGCCCGCGTCGTGCTGCTGGGCGCACAGGGCGCCGGCAAGTCGTCGGTGCTGCACGCCCTCTGTCTACCCCCAGAGAGCCTGCTCAAGCGCAATCCAAAGGGAGGCGTGCTCGGTGGCAAGCAGTGGCAGGAGCGGCTGTGCGAGTTGCGTGGTACGGCATTCATCTACTACCGACCGCCCACTCGCCCGGGCGGGCCCGTCGAGGAGTCAGGCACGATCGACCTGATGGACGCGACGGTGAACCTGTCGATCGACAACGACGTCGACTTCTTCATCCTTCGCTCGGCTCACTCCCATGGTGACCACAGCAGCAACAGCGGCGGCAGCAGCAGCACTAGCAGTAGTAGTACAAGCAACAGTCGGGCAGTCCACTTTCGCTGTGCGAGTGAGGTCGATCGCGCCCGATGGTGGGTGGCGATGCGTTTTGCCGCCCAGGCCGCAACGAGGAGCAATACGACCGGGTCGGATCCTAGCAGCAGCAACGGCGACAGCAACGGCGACAGCTATAAAGAGCCTCCCGAGTCGGTCGTCATGCGAAAGGTCTACACGGGGGCAGAGATCGATATTGCGATCGACATAATCAACGGGTCCAAAGGGGGCACAGCGACCACACCTACTGCGTCTTCTCGTTCGTCTTCTTCCTCCTTGTCGTCAGCAGGCACAGCGACAACGAGTGCACCAGCCCCCTCCTCTGCCCTGGGAATGTCGCGGATCCCTCGTGGCGCAAGCATGACCGTGACCGTGTGCGACGTCAACCGAGGGACGGATCTGGACCCTATTGCTATCCCGCTTCGTGTGAGCCCCTCAAGCATCTACACGATTCTGTGGGACGTAAAGCTGGTGGGCCCGGCCGATGCTCTGCCGCTTGACCTCGCGGACAAGGCGGCGATCGTGGCCAACCCCGCTTACGACTTTCTGTGCCGCTCGCTGGGGGCCCTGCACCGACGGCTTCAGCTGCTCACGCCCGCACGGTGCGCGTCCGTCGTGATCTGCATCGTGGGCACCCACAGCGATCGGTACGTGCCCGCCCTCGTGAGCAAGAGCCGACTGGTTCGCTTCTGCCTCGCGCTGGTCACGCTGGCGGTGGAGCGAGTCAAGCCCAACGTGCCCACGCACACGCTGCCATGCCTCAACCTGCTGGAGCGATCCGACGTGCAGCTGCTGCGCAACCAGCTACTCATGATCCTTGGCACGCGGCCCTTTGTCGTCAAGGACCTGCCCGCCAGCTACGCAGAGGTGTGGCGGCAGGTGTGGCGATGGCGCGACGAGGTCTTTGTCGACCGCGTGCGAGAAGAGTACCTCCACCTCGTATCCTCCCGCGGCGCACTGCACGAGCACGTGCCCTCGTCCTCGGGCTCCTCGTCCCTGCTGTCAAGCTGGTTCTCGATGGGGCCGCAACATCAAAATCGACCCAACAGTATCGGCAGTGACGGGGAGGACGCCTCCACATCGACCGCCGCACAGACCAAGGTGGCCACAGCCGCAGCCGCAGCCGCGGCCCACGCAGCCGCAGCCGCAGCCATCTCCGACGACAACAACCACGGAGGTGCGCCAAACAAAAAGAAATCTGAAACGCCAATTATTCATGCTGCGGTTCCACTTTTTAGGACCGCCGGCCGTATCGCCGCCGCCGCCGCCATTGTCCGATGGCAACAGCGGTATCAACGACGACGCGATCAGCATCCTCACGACGGCGTCCGTGTCCAACAACTCTGTGCTCAAGACACGTCGTTGGCCAGTGCCCGTGTCGCTGTTGACCAAGGACGTGGAGCTGACGCGGACGCCGCTGATCAAGGACGTGGCGGTGGTGCTGCGCGCCCTGTGCTACCTGGACACGATCGGCGAGGTGGTGCACTGCCCCGGGAACCGCACTGCCGCCAGTGGCATGGCTGGCGACATTATTTTCTTTGCCCCCGAGTGGCTCAACGACTCGCTCGCCAGTTTGCGCGCAATGCTGCCGGTCTGGCGCGCGAGCCTGCACGACCGTGACGATCTGGACACCACGCAGCTGCTCAGCGCATCGACGTTCCGACGACACGAGCTGTTCCGCCAGGTGCCCCCGTGGCGTCGTGTGCACAAGTCCAAACGGGAGGCCTTTATCGTGTGTCTGTACGAGCTCAACGTGGCCATGCCGATCGTGCTGCAACGTACATCAAGTGTGAGCAGCGCTGGCCGGGTGCTGCTGCCATGGGGCCTGCCTGTGTCCCGCCCCCCTCCTGCGACGATCCACTCCTCCTCCTCCTCCTACCGTGAACTCAAAGTGGGCTCTGCCCTCGTGCTGCGCCTGACCACGCCCAGCCACAGTTCCCTCTGTCAGGCAATCATGTGCGAGTGGAACCGGACCAACGTGCACCCGCAGCTCGAAATCGACGTGGCCTCATCGTGGCAGTCGGGCATCGTGCTGGGTCGATCGGTGCTGGTGACGTGGGACGCGCCCACCCGCACGCTGCTGCTGCGCTTCTTTACCGCTGCCGCGCCCGTGCCGTTGGTGACGCTGCAGAGCTTGCTCGTGGGCAGCAAGAGCGCGCCCGGGCTGGTGCGTTCCGTGCTCGGCCAAGGGGCCCGCTTTGAGGAGCTGCTGGTGTGCCCGTGCAGCCACTGCCTGGGCTCGCTAGACACGATCGTGGGCAACGTGTCCCTCCTGGGCCACATCGTGTCGCTGTACGAGGTCAAGGCCAGCGTCATGGCCGTGCGCAGCCAGCAGGTGGCCGCGCTGCAGTGCCAACACGGCCCGACCGGTGAGCTCGTGTCGATCGACGTCATCCGCGCACACCTCGCCTTTAAGCTGATCGACCAGATGCTGACGGACCCGCTGTTGCTACAGCAGCAACTGCAGCGACAGGACGTGGCGCCCCTCGAAGCGACGCTCAGGCGAGCATGGCTGTGGGCTGACGATTGGATCGGGCGCAAGAAAGCCAATGACAGTGACCAAAACAACAGTGACAGGGACGTGTACGAGGACACCCTCATGCTGGCTCTTTGGGGCGCAGTCGTGGCCGCACGCATCTTCCAGACACCCTTCCTGGATCTGACGGCCGGCGTCGACCTCGCACCGCTGTCACGCCTCACCCTTGAGATCCTACAGCACATGGCCCAGGGCTGTCGCGACAAGTGCGCGTCAACGGAGCAAGTCGAGCAGCGGATCATGCGTGTGTGCCTCCGCCCGGACGTCACGGCAACGGTGCAGCTGCTGGGCGCGATCGTCCAAGACCTCGCTGATTGGCGTTTTGCAGACGGGTCTAGTGGCAGCGTCAGCGGCAATGGCGAGACGTACTCGACGCCCGTTCGTTCCGTGCTGGAACTGCGACTGATGGACATCTACGAGCTGCATCGCCGCGGCCTGCCTGACGACGACGACCTGATCGACCGCGCGATTGCATTGGCCTACTGCGACGCGACCGCTGTTGTCCAGTACATTCTCAACGAGGACGGCGACACAGCCATTGCGGATGAAACCTTTCCAAATGAATCGATAATCAATAGGCTCGAGCGCAACAGGTAGGAAATCATGTATACAGGGAAAAGTCAGGTAAAAAGTGACGAGATCAAGTCAGACGTCAACTTGACTCAAGAGAGTGCTCGCACCCTACGTTAGAATACTCGAACAAATTCGTAATGCATTTTTAGATGTACCCTTCCGCAACGTCTACAGAG
>Ga0302230_10001845_pt1 | contig 13226 bp, 10 predicted proteins | sample II_Palsa_N2_1_FD_193523 | JGI IMG/M metagenome (GOLD analysis project Ga0302230, IMG submission 193523) | Peat permafrost microbial communities from Stordalen Mire near Abisko, Sweden - II_Palsa_N2_1 | ecosystem: Environmental > Terrestrial > Soil > Palsa > Peat permafrost | place: Sweden... | reverse complement strand
CATGGCCTCGCCACCCGTGTGCACCAACGTGGCCTCATTCACCGACACCCAAGCGCCAAAGAAAAACGAGAACTTTGGCTACGCGCTCTCATTTGGGCTCAACAACCAATTGCTCGTTGGTGCCCCTGGTCAGTCCGCTGCGTACACCTACACCTGCACAAGCGCGGGTGCCTGCACTTACCAGTACTCGTTTGGATCGGCCGCTGGCTACGGTGTTTACAACAGCCCGATCGGATCAGGTGTTGTCTTGGGGTCTGACACGGTCACCAAGATGTTCTACTATGCGGCCTGCTCGAGCCCGTGCCAGACTTGCTCCACGTCCAGCACGACCTGCACATCGTGCGTCTCGGGCCAGTTCCTCTCGGGCACGACCTGCGTCACCACGTGCCCCGCCGGCCAGTTTGCCAACTCGGCTGCCTCCCCCCCTGCCTGCAACACCTGCAACGCCGCCTGCTCTGCCTGTACCGGCTCGGCCAATACCCAGTGCTCTGCCTGCACATCGGGCAACTACCTTTCGGGCACGACCTGCGCCACAACCTGCCCCACGACCTATTTTGGCAGCTCGTCAACAAACACCTGCCAGTCCTGCTCGGCCAACTGCGCCACCTGCTCCTCGGCTTCCTCCACCGCCTGCTTGACCTGCTCCTCGGGCGCGTACCTTTACAGCAGCGATCAGTGCGTGACCACGTGCCCCACTGGTACCTACATCTCGGGAACGACCTGCGCGGCCTGCAGCAGCAACTGCGCATCGTGCTCTACAGCGGCCGCCACCTGCACATCCTGCTCGACCTCGCCCGTCAACTACCTCTACAACTCTGTGTGCTACGCGACCTGCCCCTCGGGAACCTACGGCAACGGCGCGGTCTGCTCTGCTTGCGGCACAGGCTGCACCACCTGCACCTCCCCCACGGCCTGCACCGTTTGCGCGTCAGGCACCCCGTACCTCTACCTGGGTGTCTGCTACGCGAGCTGCCCCTCGGCCACGTTTGCCTCCTCGACCACGGCCTGCTCAGCCTGCAACTCCAACTGCGCCACGTGCTCTGGATCGGCCAGCACGTGCGTGACCTGCCCCAGCGGCCAGGTCCTCTCTCTGTCGGCAACCTGTGCTGCCTCGTGCCCCGCTGGATCTTACGCCCCGTCGGGATCGACCGTGTGCAGCGCCTGCTCGTCCACTTGCGCCACCTGCTCGGGATCGGCCTCGACGTGCACGTCCTGCCCCGGCTCTAACCAGCTCTACCAGGGCCTCTGCTACGCCACGTGCCCTGCTGGCACCTACGCCGCCGGCGGAACCCCTGCCTCGTGCGCTGCCTGTAACGCGGCCTGCTCTACCTGCAGCGGATCCGGCACCAACGCCTGCTTGTCCTGCCCGACCAGCATGTACCTCAACACGACCAACTGCGTGAGCACCTGCCCCGCTGGCACCTATGTCTCTGGCTCGTCCTGCCTGGCCTGCTCCGCTTCCTCCTCATGCGCGACCTGCTCGTCCTCGTCCACCACGTGCACGTCGTGCACCGGTGGCAAGTACTTGTACGGATCGACGTGTGTGTCGACGTGCCCTGCCGGCACCTACCTCAGCGGTACCAACTGCCTTGCCTGCGCCTCGTCGTGCCTCAGCTGCACGGGCCCTGCATCCAATCAGTGCACCACGTGCTCGAGCTCCTCGTCGACGCCGTACCTGTACCTCAACCAGTGCTACGGGTCGTGTCCCACGGCCACATACGCGTCTACCTCGACCTCGTGCACCAACTGCTCCACCTCCTGCAGCACATGCTCGAGCTCGCCCACGTCTTGCACGGCGTGCCCCACGGGCCAGCTGCTGTACGCCGCCACCTCGCTGTGCTACACCACGTGCCCCGCTGGCTCCTACAACTCGAGTGCGGTGACGTGCACGAGCTGCGCGGCCCCTTGCGCCAACTGTGCCGGCCTGGGATCGACGTGCACGAGCTGCGTCACGGGCAGCTACCTCTACCAGAGCCAGTGCCTCACCTCTTGCCCCACCGGCTTCTACGCTCCCAGCGGATCGCAGGTCTGCCAGCCCTGCTCGTCCAGCTGCGCGGCCTGCTCCGCCACCTCATCCAACTGCACCGCCTGCTCTAGCGGCCTCCTGTTGACCCTCGCGGGCACGTGCGCAGCCGCCTGCCCGTCGGGCTCCTTTGCCAACGCCAATCTCTGCCAGGCATGTTCCCCGCTGTGCGCCACGTGCTCGGGATCGTCCACAGTCTGCACCAGCTGCCCCTCGGCCAATCAAGTGCTCTACACGAGCCAGTGCCTGAACGTGTGCCCTGCGGGGACCTACAACACGACCGCATCCGGCATCGCCGTGTGCCAGCCATGCACGTACCCCTGCGCCAACTGCACCGGCACGGCCACGTCCTGCACCAGCTGTCTCGCCAGCTACGACCTGTACAACAGCCAGTGCCTCTCGGGCTGCCCAGCCAACACGTTCCTCACCACGGCAGCGAACGGTATACAGATCTGCTCCAACTGCGCGGCCTCGTGCGCCTCCTGCTCGGGCTCAGCGGCCGACGACTGCACTTCGTGTCCCGCCAACATGTAACCAATTGATACAATGATTGCATAATTACTAAAAGAAACGTACCCTCAAAAAAAAAAGGTACCTCAACTTTGACGGAACGTGCGTTTCGGCCTGCCCCACCGGCTATTACATCAACGGCTACCAGTGCGCGGCCTGCACCTCGCCCTGCGCCACGTGCACTGGCCTGTCGACCAACTGCACGGCCTGTCTTGCGGGCCAGGGTTCACTCTACGACAACGTCTGCAACAGCGGGTGCCCGGCCGGCACCACCTCGATCTCCCAGGTGTGCGTCCCGTGCACGTCGCCCTGCGCCACGTGCGCCACCGGCTCGACCACGACCTGTAACTCGTGCCTCGCCTCGTCGGGCGAGTACCTCTCTGGCTCGCTCTGCACAAGCAACTGCCCCGCCGGCACCTACAACACGACTACGTCGAACGGACCCACGTGCTCCCCCTGCTCGGCCAGCTGCGGCAACTGCACCACCCTTTCCTCGACCTGCACCTCGTGCCCCACGGGAAACTTCCTCTACCAGTCGCAGTGCTTCTCGTCCTGCCCCTCGACCGCGTACGCGTCCTCCTCGACCACGTGTGCTCAGTGCTCCGGGTTGGCCGGGTGCGCGACCTGCGCCGGGTCGGCCACGACCTGCACCAGCTGCGCCTCGGGCTACCTCTCCAACAACACGTGCGTGTCGTCTTGCCCCGCGGGCACGTACGCCAACACGCAAACGTCCACGTGCTCGCCCTGTACCTCGCCCTGCAGCACGTGCTCGGGATCGGCCACCGTGTGCACGGCCTGCATCTCGGGATACGAGTACACCTCCAGCACGTTCTCGTGCAACTCGTCGTGCTCAGCGGGCTCGTACGACGACAGTTCCAGTAATTGCCAGCCGTGTTCCGGAGTCGGAGGCGCGGGCTGTGCCAACTGCGCCGGATCGGCCACGAACTGCTTGACGTGCCAGTCGGGCTACCTCTACTACAACAACAACTGCTACAACTCTGGCTGCCCCACTGGCTCGCTCCCCACGGGCGATGGCCTGACCTGCACCGCCTGCACCCCGCCCTGTACATCGTGCCACACCACGGCCACGACCTGCGACAGCTGCCAGACCGGCTACTACTTTGACTCTGACTACAACGAGTGCGTGCTGCCCTCCGACTGCCCGAACTTCACGCTCGCCACCACGGTCGGATCGGTGGCCGTGTGCGCCAACTGCACCGGCTCGTGCGCCTCCTGCGCCACCACCACATCCACGTGCACGAGCTGCACCACGGGCACGTACCTGTACCAGTCGTCGTGTCTCGCGCAGTGCCCCGTGGGCACCATCGCCCTCGGATCCGACTGCGTTGCCTGCACCAGCCCGTGCAGCCAGTGCGCCGGCACCCAGACCAACTGCACGTCCTGCACCTCGGGCACGTACCTCTACGACAACTACTGCTACGCCGGAGCGTGCCCCGCGGGCACCTTTGTCAACGCCGGATCGGTCTGCGAGGACTGCACGCCTCCCTGCCTCAACTGCACCGGATTCGCGTCCACGTGCACGGCCTGCACCACCGGCAACGTCCTGGCCAACTCGGTCTGCAGCCCCGCCTGCCCCGGTGGCATGTACGTCCCCACCGATGCAAACGGCAACGACCTCTCCCAGGTCTGTCTGGCCTGCTCGTCCTCGTGCGCCACGTGCGCATCGGGCGCCAACAACTGCACGTCGTGCTCCTCGGGCGCCAACCTGTACGACAACACGTGCATTGCCAGCTGCCCCGATGGCTACTATGCCAACAACCAGCTGCACGAGTGCCTGCCCTGCAACTCGACGTGTGCCAACTGCGTGACCTCGCCCTACATCTGCACGTCGTGCCCCGCCGGTACATTCCTGGACGGCAACGAGTGCGTGTCCCTCTGCCCCGATGCGACCTTTGTCTCTGGCACCAGCTGCGCCGCATGCAGCCAGCCCTGCTACAACTGCAACGGCACCTCGACCACGTGCACGTCCTGCACCTCGGGCTTCCTCTACGACTCTGTGTGCTACCCGACATGCCCCGCGGGATCGGTCCAGGCCGACATCCACTCGTGCGCCACCTGCGACCCCAACTGCGCCACGTGCTCTGTCACGACCACTCGCTGCACGTCCTGCCCTGTCGGCCTCCTCCTGTACAACGAGCAGTGCATCGACACCTGCCCAGCCCAGACCTTTGTCGACGGCTCGCAGTGCTCGGGCTGCAACTTGCCCTGCTTCAACTGCACCGGCACTGCCGGAACGTGCGAGTCGTGCGAGACGGGCTACCTCCTCTCGGGCTCCTCCTGCCTGTCCACGTGCGCCTCTGGCACCTTCAGCTCCTCGGGCCTGTGTCTCCCGTGCACGCCGCCCTGCTCCAACTGCGACGTCACCGCGACCACCTGCACCACCTGCGCCACCGGTCTGCTTTGGAACTCGACCTGTGTTGCCTCGTGCCCCGATGGCACCCTCTCCATCGACGGCGGTGTGACCTGCTCGGCCTGCGACCCCACCTGCGCCACGTGCGGCGGCGGCAACCTCGGCTCGTGCACGACCTGCATCCCTGGGCTGCTCATGCATGACGAGGACGGCTACGGCCAGTGCCTGTCGACGTGCCCCGACGGATCGGTCCAGGTCAGCGACACGCTGTGCGCACTGTGCGACACCGAGCAGAGCTTCTGCATCAACTGCGACAACAACAGCACGACCTCGTGCACGTCCTGCGCCAATGGCTACGAGCTCTTTGGCACGGTCTGTCTCTCCACGTGCCCCATCGGCACCACCGCCATCGGTCCCGACTGCGCCACGTGCGATGCCGCCTGCACCGTCTGCAACGGCACCGTGTCCACGTGCAGCCAGTGCGCCACCGGCTACTTCCTCTACGTCAACACCACGTGCGTGTCCTCGTGCCCCGTGGGCTCGTTCCCCAACGGCGGCCTGTGCGAAGCGTGCTCGCCCGAGTGCCAGGCCTGCGATCGCGCGCCCGACACCTGCACTGCCTGCTACGGGTCGGACGTGCTGGACGGCCTCACGTGCGTTGCGGCCTGCCCCGCCGGCACCTACCAGGACGGATCCAACTGCTACGGCTGCCAGTCGCCCTGCGCCACGTGCGAGGATGCCTCCACGTACTGCACCTCGTGCCAGAACAACTTCCTCCTCTTCAACGAGACCCAGTCGGCCCTGACCTCCAACACCACCTTCAACAACACGTGCTTTGCGGCCTGCCCGGCAAACATGGTCCAGATCGGCGGCCAGTGCGTCCTCTGTGACGCCAGCTGCGCCACTTGCTCGTCGTCCCCCTCGTTCTGCACCTCGTGCGCCTTCCCCGTCGACGATTTCCTCACCCCCGATGGCCAGTGCCTTGCCACGTGCCCCACTGGCACCACGCCCACCAACGCCACCGGCGCCAACACGTGCGTCACCTGCACGCCGCCTTGCTCCCAGTGCGCTGCCGGCAACCCGACCCAGTGCACGCAGTGCGTCGGCGGTGCGTCCGTGCTCGACGGTGTTTGCTGGGACACCTGCCCCACCGGCTACGTGGCCGATGTCGTGCTGGACACCTGCGTCGCATGCACGGCCAACTGCTCGGCTTGCGAGAGCACAACCTCGACGTGCCTGTCGTGTGTCGGATCCACCAGCCTGTCTGGCACGTCCTGCGTCTCCATCTGCCCCGGGGGCACGTTCAGCGACACCAACGGGATCTGCCAGCAATGCGACCCCAACTGCGAGGACTGTGTCTCGTCCTCCACCACGTGCACCCGCTGCCCCGACAGCGACACCGGTAGCGGTTTCCTCTACGGCACGACGTGCGTTTCCACCTGCCCCGACGGCACCTACGAGGGCTACCAGGCGGGTCTCCCCGCCTGCCTAACCTGCCAGTTCCCCTGCGCAACCTGCTCACAGGTCGCCACCTTCTGCAACACGTGCGTGCCCGGCAACGTCCTGTACCAGCAGCAGTGCTTTGGCTCGTGCCCCGTCGGCACAGCCGCAACCGATAACTCGTGCGAGCTCATCCCGCCCTCGTGCCCCGCCACCGCCCTCGACAACGGACTCTTCAACGCCACCACGGTTGCCGGCATCTACGTCACCGGCCAGTGCGACCCCGGCTTTGAGGGCAGCGCCATGGGCTTCTGCAGCCCCGATGGCACATGGGACGACACGCAGTTTGTTGTGGATTGCAACTTTACCGTCGTGGTCTCGGGCGGCGACATTGCCAACCTCACGGCCACCTACATTGACTCGTCCTCGGTCACGCTGACGTGGGCGCCTGCCCACAACTCCACCGGTGGAGTCCTTCGTTACCTCGCCAAGCTGTCCAGCGACGGCCAGAACTTTGTCCAGATCTTCACGGGCGGCGCGCTGCGTGTGCCCACGGTCACCGCCACGGGCCTGCAGCAGGACACGCTCTACTACTTCCAAGTCTTTGGCTACACGTCCAACAATGTCGACCTGGCCGGTGCGCAGATCACCGCAACCACAAACATCAACCCGCCCGGTTCCCTCTACGTGTCCAACATTACCGCGAGCGACCTCGTGGTCTCGTGGACCCTCCCCGCCGACTCGCTCGCCAAGTTCTTCCTCGTCAACGTGGGCGTGATGGGCTCGCAGAGCGCCGGCAACGACAACAACAGCACCAAGCGATCCCTGGCGGCCGTCGACAGTACCTTTGCCCTCACCCTCGACGACATCGCCAAGAGCATCAGCAAGCGCCAGCAGCCCGTGGGCGCCTCCAACTGGACCCTCGCCGCCACGCTCGCTGCCTCTGGTCCCAACACCGTCATGGTCTTCCACGTGACTGGCCTCCAGGCGCTTACCTCGTACGTGCTGTGGGTGCAGGCCTCGCTCGATCGCACTCACCCTGAGCCCGTTGGCTCTGCTGCCCTTGTGACCACGACCAAGGACGTGGTCTCGTCCTCGTCGATCCCCACGAGCGTCATTGCCGGTGTCGTTGTTGCCATCTGCATTATCCTCTTGCTGCTGCTGCTTGCGCTCGTGTGCTACCGCCGCCGTGTCGCCCAGCGCCAGAAGCAGATCCTGGAGGACTTTGGCACGTCGATGGGCGACCTGAGCTCGTTCCAGGTGGGCCACACCATCCCCGACAACGTGGCCGTCGGCTTTGACGGCAAGCACTCGTCCGACGTCACCAAGACCCACACGCAGGTCGTCACCAAGACGGACGCGACCATGATCAACACTGTGCTCGAAGTGGCCCTCCCCGGCTTCCTCAAGCTCGACTACGCCACCGACCTCCGCACCGAGCGCATGCTGACTCAGGGTGGTGTTGGCACGATCTGGCAGGCCCAGCTGCTCGACAACCAGCTGGCCGTGCGCAACGGCAGCCGCGTCGTCGTGCTCAAGCACATTGAGGTGCGCGAGGGCATGTCGGCCGAGGAGCACGACGAGCGCTTCCACCAGGAGGTGTCGATCATGTGGGCCCTTGCCTTCCACCCCAACATTATCAAGCTGGTGGGCTACACGGACGAGCCGCGCTCGATCGTCACGCCGCTGTACAAGACCGATCTGTTCCGCTTCCTGCACAACCAGGAGGACAAGACCATGCTCCCGTCGGACCTGCTGCTGCACCTGTGCGCGGGCATCATGGCCGGCATGGACGCTGTGCACTCGATCGGCATCGCGCATCGTGACATCAAGTCGCCCAACATCCTCATGGCCGAGCCCCAGGCCGGTGGCATCTACCCGCACCCCGTACTGTGCGACTTTGGTCTCTCGCGCACAGAGGACGACTCGGCCGTGAAGAAGTCGGCCGTCATCAAAGGTCTCTCGCCCCGCTACGCCGCCCCCGAGGTCTTTGCACGCCTGCATCTCCGCAACGCCTCCTCGTCGGTCGACGACGACAAGCGCTCCGACATGTACTCGATCGGTGTCACCTTCTGGGAGACGCTCACGCGCCGCATCCCCTGGGACAACTCCTCGGCCGAGGACGTGGAAGCCGCCGTTCGATCGGGCGGCCGTCTCGAGCAGGTCATCGCCCGTGAGAAGGACGACGTCCAGATCCTCATTGTTGGCATCATCGACCAGTGTCTCCAGCCCAGCCACGTGCGCCGCCCCACGGCCAACTCGTGCAACAGCAAGCTCAACGACCTCATGCTGCTCCGATCGGAGATGCCCTCGTCTCCTTTGGCCTCGCCGCTGGCCGGCAGCGGCCCCTATTTCCCCGCGGCACCCGTCCCCGTCCCTTCGTCATTTCCCCCCGCGTACATGCATCGTGCCTCCACCAACGTGGGTAACGCTGGCCGTCCTCGCCCCCCCACGTACTACCGCGCGGACCCCGACGATCACGACTTTTAAGTGAGTTTCACACTCTTTCTTTTTTTCAGTTCATTTCCTTTTGGCCCGAGCAGTCTTCAAATTTTTGTTCAGTGTCCGCTGTTATTCGTGTAGAATGAGAAATCTGGGTTAATTTTAAAATCCTTTTTTATAAATAAACAGGTTTTTTGAAAAAGAGAAGAGAAGCTGAGCTGGCTCGACGTGGCTCATGAAGGCCTTGTCGACGCGTCGGGTCTTCTCCACGTGCAGGATGTCCGCCTTGAGAACTGGACGTCACCTCAGCCGTGGACGTCCGTGATGGACGTGCGTAAGGTCTGGAAACATCTGGAAGTACCCGTGTAAAAACGACTGATGACGACAGACTGTCGATTTTAAAAAAACGACTGATGGCTGGCGAGGATAAAGGCGAGCTATTGCTACGGTATTGGGGTAACGATAGCGTGGAGCAGCAAGAACCGCAAGAGCAGCCGGTAGGTCGGCACAGCATGGATGGTGCAGCTGCCTTCGCTGCACCTACCCTCGAGCATAATCACTCTGATACTGCAGAAGTCAACGCCGAGAGCGTTGATGCACTCGAGTGCTGGTTAGAGCTCAATTTGCCCGACGACCTCGTTTTCACTGACAACAACTGCAACGCGCTTTTGGCGTCCGTCCAACTGCCTGATCAGGCGCCAGTGATGATGGACTGCGACGGCTTCGAAGATTACGTCCAGCACTACACTCAATCCCTCGCAGAGAGCATGCTGGTTGAGGACTCATCTATCTCTGCGCCAATCACTGAGCAAGATGCTTATGATTTGATAAATGTTCGAGCTACGTCCGAATCATCGACTGTGCCATCGGAACCGACTAAGCCCTTTGCTTGCTTCTTTGATCAGTGCGAGTCTCGCTTTGCCAAGAAAGCGCATCTTATTGACCATGAACGTGTTCACACAGGTTTGTTTGCATGTTCTTTTTTGAGGAAAAAGAAAAATTTAATATTTAACGTTAGGCGAGAAGCCATTCGTTTGCGACGTCGATTCCTGTGGCAAGGCATTCACACAACGAGGATCCTTGTCTGTGCATGTTCGCATGCACACGAACGCCAAGCCCGTCGAGTGTTTGGAGAGTTGTGGAAAGAGTATGTCAGGAAGGAGAGGAAGGGGAGCTAACCGTGATCTATCCAGCATTCACTAAGCGCGGTCATATGCTCGTCCACCTGCGCAGCCACCAGGGCATCAAGCCGTACAAGTGCTCGTTTACAACGTGTTACAAGACGTTCACCCAATCGCAACACCTGAAACGACATGTACAAAAGCTGCACGCCTCAGTGGGACATGAGCAAGTCGATTCACATTCCCAGACCTCCTTAGATCCTTTTGATGAAAAAGGAATGATTGAATGAATTCTCCGTGAGGTCCATGAGAGAAATTAGTTTTTCTGTTTGCAAAGTCGGCATGTGTAACCTGGGAACAACAGATGAGAATCAGTTAAAAACATTAATTAATCGCGGCAAAGGTGAAGGCAAAAACTGACGTAGCACTTTTAGAGATTCTAGTTATTTATTTACTCTGTGACATAAAAAAATCACTGTCCTACGTCACAGTACTGCATTTTGTTTTGGGGGAAGGGGGGGGAATAAAATTTTCACTCATAAAGAGTTCCATGGCTGGAGTAGGAGGAACACTTCCCTTATGGAAGGGATTTGAGGTATCGCTGCTCGGAGGAACGGATCCCGTCTGCTGCCCGCTCGACACCTCCTCCATCGACGCGGTCTTATTGGAAGTACTTTGACTGCCAGTTAATTTCCAACGGATTCGAAAAATACTCAGCGAGCGGAGGCGATAGTAGAGTAAAATAGTGACCGGGACAAGGATCGTCTGCGAGGCAATAATGTGCCACATCCTGTCATACACCATACACGGTAGCATATTAGCACAGTCTCACACAGGGAAAGAAAAATTCATACCAGTATTGCATTCCCATGGCTGCTGCAGCTACGAAAACGAGCCCGTTAACGACCGCCAGAATGAGAGCGTTGATGGTTCCAGACTTGATGCGGCCTTCGAGGTCCTTCATTGAGCGAATGCTGTCGGCGAACTTATTGGAGGAGACGCCACCAATGTTTGGTACGAATGAGCTCGTAGAAAGGCTCTCAACGATGAGATGGATCTTGTGCACAATGAGGCGCAGTTTCATTGACGCGTACAGGAGCATCATAGACTGGGTTAGCGCCACAAACGCATGCATTGACCATGCGACAGTCAAGAAGTTTTCGAGCAGATCCAGCCGCGTCGTTGTGACACCGAGCACATTTGGGACAATAGTCAAGAAGACGCATTGGGTGACGGCGTACACGACAGCCACTGGACGGAAAAGGCGTGTAGCGAGGTGCTGTAGACGTACAGCCAAGTTCTTGGCACTATTATCCAGGAGGTGCTTCTGAATTGGATCAGAGTCAGGTGCAAGCATTGGGCTCACGGACGACGTCGGCGATGAGGTGCAGATGCGCTCGATCAATCGAGCTATGTTGCTCAACATCTCAATGTTGAGTTCGACATTCAAAACAACGAGGGCCCCAAATTGGAAAACCTGAAGCGTGAGCATGACTGCGGCGTCGACCACCACGTGGATGCTGACGAGGGGCTGAAAGACAACATAGCCATACAATATGAGAGAAACGAAAATCCAGATGATGTAGCTCGCGCGGACCGGTACGGGACTTCGGTCGATGCGACGCATTTGAGCTATCAAAAACTCGACCAGCGCAATGGCAAGGAACGCAAACCAGGCACAGGTGAGATCGTGATGGGCCTCTTGGTTCAGCGAACAAGATGGGGTGTACCAGCTGCCTGAGAAAACAATGAAGTCATCGTCTACAAGAAAGGCAGTTAAGATACTCCTGATTGGCACTGGATAGATACCTCGGTACCCAGGCGCGCATGAAGAGGAACCTGCCCGCTCAGAGAGCCCATGTTGTTCAGGGTTGAACAGCGCCATCGCACTAACGACAATTGACGACAAATGACGACAGTAATCTTTGCAAACAGCTGTCGTGATGAAGATCAGATGGTAAAAAACGCTGGCAATACCCAAACGACCGAAAGCGACTGTCTATACGACAGCAAAACAACAAACAGCAAAGCACTGACGACAGTAACGCGATTGCACATTCAGTTCTTATTCGTATGCTCAAATGACGACGCCTCGTGCTACTGATACAGTCGAGCCTGTAGTCAATGCTCGTTTGCTGGTCATTGGTGCAGGGCCACATTCGCTGTCGCTTGTACTGCGCCTTCTCGAGGACAGCAAAGCCGATACGCTCACCGTGGCCGAACAGGACCGTCTTTTGTTCTGGAATGTTCGTGGTCCTTCGCACCTCAAGGGAAGGGCGCGCCTGGATGAACAGGGCATCATCGTGGTCGATCCAAGCGGCGCATGGTTGTCACAGTGGGGCAAACAATTTGGGGCGCTTGACATTCAGCACTTGCGCAGTCCGGCCACAGTGCATCCTGATCCCTTTGACGACGACGCACTGCGCCGCTTTGCCTTTGCCCACGGTCGGCTCGACGAATTGATGGCACCCGAATCGTTTGATCGACTCAAGGGTATTAACAAGTCGGTGAGCTCGATCAAGCGCAGTCAGCTGAGCGGCTTCAACGAACACAATCGCTCCAAGTACCTTCTACCGAGCACGCGCCTGTTCTGGGATTTTTGCTCTGACCTCGTACGTTCGCATCATCTTCAAGACATCGTCGTTCCTGCCAGTGTTCTCTCAGTTCAGCATGAAGGCCCATCCGAGACGCACCCATATCGCTTCATTGTAAATCTTTCCAACGGGAGCCGCATCCACGCGGCCGCAGTCGTGTGGGCAGGCAACGCACTGCAAAAGCGCATACCGACCTGGGCGCGATCCTTCTACTCTATTGGACCACCACGATCGCCGATATTGTTGCACTCATCCGACATTATTGCATCATTCCCTTGTGCAGGCATTGGCAAGCACAGTGACACACCTGTCGAAAAGAGTGACAAGTCCCACTTCTTCAAGGCGGGCAGCCACGTTGTCATTATTGGCCGTGGCCTTACCGCAGGCCACCTGGTAATCAACGCTCTGCGTGCTGGCTGCAAGTCTGTGCACATGATTGTACGTCGCTATCTACGCGTGAAGCAGTTTGACCTCGCACCCGAGTGGATGTCGGCTGTCCGCAACAGACTGCGTCACGTCTTTCTGTCCTCGACCTTTGAAGAGCGCGCTGATGTTTGTCGCAATGCGCGCGACGGGGGTAGCCTCACACCGGAAATCAAGGCCGACATGGATCAATGGCTACACTACCAATTCCGCAAAATGCATTTCGGTCAGCGATAATGCATTATCTGTGTTCTGAAATGCATTATCGCCCGATGGAAATGCATTTGGCACTTGCGTAATGC
>Ga0302230_10001844_pt1 | contig 13230 bp, 16 predicted proteins | sample II_Palsa_N2_1_FD_193523 | JGI IMG/M metagenome (GOLD analysis project Ga0302230, IMG submission 193523) | Peat permafrost microbial communities from Stordalen Mire near Abisko, Sweden - II_Palsa_N2_1 | ecosystem: Environmental > Terrestrial > Soil > Palsa > Peat permafrost | place: Sweden... | reverse complement strand
AAAAACCAGGGGAATTTTTTTTTGTCATGGTTGGTCGGAATGCGCTGGCCAATCGTTGCTTCCACCGTCATCAAACCGCGCAAGTAACACTCGCGTGTTCTTTTTTGCTGCTGGCTCTTGGCTGGCCCTCTTGCCCTCTTGGCGTCTCGTCTGCTGCCACTGCGTTGCAAGCCGGTTTTTGTATTTATTTTTTTTAACGTCTGCTGGTAGATTGTCGCACGACCACGCACACCACGTCAACAAAGCCATTGATCTGCAATCCCCTGTGAGTCTGTCCTCCATCACCAGCAACCAGCAACCAACCACATGGGCCAGCTAGCAAGTCGTATGCGTTTCTTCTTATTTTTGGCATGTAAACCTGGACACGTTGGGGAAAACAAACAAACAGGCACACGGCAGGACGTGGAGGCACAGCGGCAGCAAGCCGGCCAGCGACCAGCGACCACCGGGGCCGCCGCCGACGTGGAGCGGGGCCTGTACTTTGGACCGCACTTTGTCATGGGGGGGCATGAGTACGCAGCCGCGCCCGACGCGTTCCTCTTTGGCGGTCTCACGGCCGACTTCTCGCCCGTGACGGCCTTTGGCCTGAGTCGCATCGGGCATCCCACGCCCGAGCTGCAGACGACCACGACCCTGCGGTCAAACGTGCATCTCAAGCGCAACACGGTCAAGCTCACGGCCGTACCCGCGACTGCATCGGATGGCGGGGAAACAGGGCAGCCGACAAAGTACGGTCTTTCGTTTGTGTTTGATGCGGACGTGCCGTGCACCGTGCAGCTCTTCATCGCCAGCACCGAGTCGATCAATGCCAAGCGCAACGTCATGTAATGCCAAATATATGTATATGTATATTCATCTTAATAAAAAACAGCTACACGCCTGCAAGGCCCGAGGGGCACTTCCCCGTGTTTTCGTTTGGCAAGGGTCTCGGACAGAAATTCACACTGCCCCAGGAGCACCTGATCGACCTGTCACACTATGTGGCAAGCGACCTTCAGGTTGAGCACGAGGACCACGTCAAGGGCATCTATCCGCTCGTTATTCTCATCAGTGCGATCCCTGCGACAGTGGCCGTTGCGCACAACATTGTCCCTGGTATGATGCGGGCTGTAGCATCTTTTTTTTTTTTTCTCAACAGCTGTCCCACCAAAGGTGAAAACGCCGTGTCGCACCAAATTTCCACCGTCCCTCCCGGCATGCTGTCCTCGTCGGTCGACAGCATGCAGACCGAGAGCACCCTCGCAACCTTCACGACCTTGAGTGGGGCGGTCCGGCATTTCGACGCAAAGGTCCTCAAACAGAAGATTGTCGTCCACGGCGTCTCCTTTATCCTGCAAGACATCTTTGGCATCGAGCAGAGCCCCGAGCAGGGCGATTCGAGGTACCAGTTTATTCTTTGCTTTTTCCCTGAATTTTTCTTTCCATAGCGACAATACACGCGAATGCGTCGTCTGCATGTCTGATCCCAAAGACACCATCGTTCTACCCTGCCGACACCTGTGCCTGTGTTCGCAATGCGCCGAGCAACTCCGCTACCAATCCAACAAATGTCCCATCTGCCGCCAACGTACTGCTCCTTTTTTTAATCTTCTTCGTAACGATGTTGCTCATTGCAGCTTTCCACGCACTCCTGCAAATCAAGGTTGGCAACAAGGTGCGCAGCCCTGCAGCTGGGTCAACAGCGCCAGAGCCAGCGGCAGTCGTCTCGGACCCAGTGCCCGCAAGTCCCGCACTCCGTCCGTCGGAAAACATTTGGCAGCGTACGATGTTAAAGATTTGTTTATTATCATTTATTGATTTATTTTTTGTGAGCAGAGGCTGCCATGACTGGTGAGGTACAGCTTTCAGACTTGAGGCCTTTGAGCCAGCCGGCACAAGCCACGACAACGACGTACACCCCTGTGGTGTCGTTTGGTCGATCGGCAGGCGCATCAGCCGCTACTCAGCTCCGAAAGTCATCGTCCGCCTCTGCAGAGGAAGAGGAAGACAGCAACCTCGACTTTGAGCACGACGACGACGGTGACGGTGACGGTGACGAGAACGCGGCCAGCCTGCAGCGCAACACCAGCCGAAAGGCTGGCGACCGCAAGAGTGCCGTATCTGACGAGGGGAAGGAGGACGACGACGCTTGGTCTGGCGACGAGCTCATGGACGGCGACGATGTCGTGGACAGCGGTGCTGCATCTGCGTCAATCACCAAAGATGACGAAGAGGCCGTGGCCAAGTCGTTTGCCGCACATGCATAGTAATTTTTCTTGCTCCCGTTCGTCTTTCCCCGATGAATCATGAGTGTCTGTCTGCCCATAGTCTTTCCTTGACGTAACCGGGGGGTGCAATGCGTACACGCAGAAATCAGTGCAGAAAGCAATGTGTACATGCGGAAGTGTACGTAGGTGGGTGGTCAGCGCTTTTGGGCTTTGTCAATGAAAACCACGGCCGTATTCCAGCATTTTCCAGTTGTAACGGTGCCGAACAGTACCAACAGAAAGAAGAAGAAACAAATGGCTGTAGGGCTCCTATTTATTCTGATGATTTGTTAATTATAGCAGTCCGAAACAAACCATACCAACCGATTGTCTAAAAAATGAAGAGAGAGAGAGAGAGAGAGGGAGAGATCAATCATCTAACGGCGACGTGCCGGACAACGAGCCCCTTGATCCGCGTCGCGCCAGCAGCGCGGTTGTTTCGGATGGTGCACTGGTCGCCTTGCTGCCGCCCTGGATGGAGCTCTGGCTGTGTCGCAGCGAGCCTGTGCGGGCGATGGCCACGGAGGACTGGAGTTGCTCGAGGCGCCGCTTGAGCTGCTTGAATGTGGGCCGCATCTCGGTGTCGACAAGCCAGCAGTCCATCATGAGCATAATGTCGTCCGAGGGCACGTTCGGTATACGCGCGAGTGTCTCGCCGCCGAGGATGCGTGCACGCACATCGTCGGGCAAGGCAGTGCCAAAGGGCACAAGCCCGTCGGTAAGCAGCTCCCAGTAGAGCACGCCAAAGGACCACACGTCCGAGGCGACCGTGTGCTGCTGCGGGTCCCGCAGGCTCTCGGGCGCCGTCCATGGGATGTCAACGTTGGTAATCTCCTCGCCCAGAAGGATGTTGCTGATCTTGGGCACGAGCTCGGTGCCGATGGCCGTCTTGACTGCAAAGACGTTGCGGGCAGCCAGGTGCTTGTGCACGAGGCCGCTCGCGGTCAGGCTGATCATGCCGTCGGCGATCCCAACGGCCAACGAACGCTTGTTTTGCAGCGTCAGAGGCTGGCCGCGGCGCGCTCGTTGGCGCACATAGTCGAGCAGGGTGTCTGCCTCGATCGGCTTAGTGAATGAATAATTGTATCAATAAAAAATTGTTTTTTAAATTGTTATGATGATGATGATATTGGTACCTCTTGCATAAAATACAGACGCTTGTCCTCCGGGCCCAGGGCCACGCCATAGATCGACACGAGGTTTGGGTGCTTGAGCGTGCGCAGGATGGCTGCCTCGGACAGGATCGCCTTGTGCTGGTCCCTGGGGACTGCACGTGCAAACACACCGACGCTCATGCCGCGGAAGGTGGCCTTGAGCGAGTCGCTGGTGGTGCGCTCGGTCAGGCGCATCTCGCCAAAGAGCAGGAGGGCCTCCGACTCGATCGGGGAGAGGGCCGTGTCTGCGGCCGCCTGGTCGACCTTGCGCTTGGCCGTGACGGCCGCCTTCATGACCACCTGCACCTCGTTGGCGACACACAGGTCCATCGGCGTGGCACCGGCGTTCGACTTGGCGTCCGGGTTGGCCCCGCTAAAGATCAGCAGCTTGGCCACGTCGCCAAAGCCGTACTTGGCGGCGTAGTGCAGCGGCGTCATCCCGCCCGCGTACGTGATGTTTGGGTTGGCTCGCATCTCCAGCAGCGCGACAACGACATCGGCATGGCCCAACACCGCAGCCACGATCAGCGGCGGAGGCATCCGCTGCGGGTACGTGTCGGGCTCCATGTTGAGCGACCCGATCGGCGCGAGGATGTTTAGAATGCCCGCGGTCAAGACGGCCTGCACAAACAGGCGCCACGGGACAGGGTCCTTTTCGTTTGTGTTTGTGTTTATAAAATCAGATAAATCATAAACAGGGTGAGCTCACCAGGTCAGCAAAGCCAATCTCGCAGCCGCCGTTGAGGACGGCCAGGTTTGCCTCGGTGAGGTGGCTGGTGTAGAGCGATCGGAGGAGGTCGGCCCGGTTGAGTGCCGCCGAGAGGAAGAGGATGCGGCCCGACGTGCGCTTGCCCAGCTTCTTGGTGCCCTTTGCGGCCCACGCGTCCACAAAGAGCTGCCCCTGGGGCGAGAGCCACGCCCAGAGGAGTGCGGGGAGGACGACACGCAGCGGCTCGTGCAGCGCCTCCTGGGTCGTGCGATCAACCACGTGGCGGACCTCGGACGGGAGGATCCCGACAATGTTTTGCGCTGCCAGGTTGGCGACGTCGTTTGCCAGCTCCTTTGCCTTTGTCTCTGTGATGTCGTCCACGGCGGAGCGGGCGATGCGGACAAAGAGCGGGTGGATGGCCTCCTGCTTGGTGTAGACGTACAGCGGCCAAGCCATGCACAGCACCATGTAGAACACGAGCATGAACGTCAGCGACAGGGCCATCGGCGTGCGGGCCTCGTCCGTGCGCGGCGGCGAGCAGAAGCCCTCGTCGTAGGCCACGCTGCAGTTGCGCTCGGTGGCGGACGAGAGCACGCAGCAGCCCAGCGAGGGGGCGTGGCGCGGGTCGTCAGAGGGCGGGGGGTACAGACCGGGGCACTCGGACTGGCCGGCAACGACCTGGGAGCAGCATCCCTCGTACCCAGCGTGCGGGAACTGTTCCCGTGTTTGTTGAATGCGGGGGGGTTATTACCCTTATAGCGGACACTTGTTCTTACCTGGCAGCCGTCAAAAATGTACACGAGCAGCGATCCAAACGTAATGGCGATCGCAAGGATGGACGCGGCCAGCAGCACCTTGTACAACATCAGGCGGCGCTGCTCGCGCTCGTGCGCGCGGTTCCAGTACATCCCGTCGACTTTCCGATGAACTACTGGGAGCACCACTGGTCTAAAATGGCATTATTATTTTTTTTGCCAGGCGCACGGATTTCTCTCTGCGACAAGGATAGAGAAAGAAAGAGAAAAGAGACGCGTCTGGCCCAAAGGTTGATCGTGCAGTTACATGTGCAGTAAGATTAAATTTGAAAAAAATAATAATAATAATAATAATAATAATCGATAGCGTGATAAAGTCACAGAGAATTGATGATTTTGGTTGTCTGCTTGGTCTGCTTCTTGAGAGCGTGCGAGGCATTGTCCACGGCAGTGTCCACCTTGTCCAGCAGCTCGAGGTTATAGTCGAGCGTCGATCCGAGTGCAGTTGCGAGCAAGGCCAGATCCTCCATCTTTGACGAAACCTCGCGAAGGTAGGCCTCCGAGCTGGGCACGACGACCTGCTGCTGCAGTTGGTGCCTGCCGACGTCCCTACCAGCAGCAGCACCACCACCACCATTGGCATCCCCTCCCTCGTCGACCAGCTTCCAAACAACGGCCACTGGACGCACTGGAGTCTGCGATGACGACGCCGACGACGACGATGATGCGCCCCACTGCTTGGGCGCGGATCGACGCTGAGTGACGACCCCGGCGGGCGCAGTCTCGGCGTTGGGCAGGTAGTGCTCAAGGTATTCGATGAGCACGCGCATCCGTGAGCTCAGCAGATCGGTCTCTCGGCCGCTTGTCTCGCGAATGGAGATCCAGTGACGCGGCTGGTCCAGCTTGACATCTGCGATGTCGTCGAGTCGGATCAGGAGCCCCGACGATGGCTGCTGGCCCTCGTTGTAGATGCACAGGCCAGAACTATCAAACGTAAGGATGCACGCTTGCACTGCCCGCAAAATAAAACAACAAATAACATATCGCTTATTCATCGTACCATGGGCTGGCGCAGGCGGGATCATCCGCACCACCTTGTAGTGCCCTCGCAGTTCAGAGACGAGCATGCTTTTGCCGGGCAGTTCGCCGACGGGAGCGGATGGCGTGGCCTGGGCTGAATACGGCGCCTTGCTCGAAGACTGGACAGATTTCGGCATGGACGATGCCGTTGGGACGTACCACCACGATGCAATACTGTTGAGCAGCTTTTGCGTGCGCTGCAGCGTGCCCTCGATCTCGTTCGTGTCCTCGTAAATGTGCTCCAGTTGTTCTAGCGTACGCAGTAATTTCAATTATTCATTAATATTTGAACTTGCTAACCTGTCTGCCGATTGAGCTCGTTTGTGGCCTCGATGCCAGCCAGCATGGCGTCATCGATGCGTTGCTGTTAGCCGGTCGGTTTTATTGCTGTAAGCTCAAGGGGATATGGGGGGTCATACCAATCCAAGTCGCTCTTGTGGAGCCAACTGGGTGCGCCGTGCCACGCCACCGCCTCCTTTGAGCGACTGCGCATCGGCATGGCGCAACTCGTTGACCGTTGCCCACCACCTTGAAGGCGCAGTCCCAGTTAGCAACACCTCCGGGCCAAAAACCAGTACCCGTTCCAAAAGTGCGTGATGACATCAAAGGCCTCTTGCTGTGCAGCCAGGCCGGAAATGTACTCCTTTTGCCCGTTGGCCAGCGTGAGCGTGACGGCGTCGTTGAGCACCCACCACGACACGTCCTTGACAATGCTCACCACATCGCGCCACGCAATGGTCCTGCGCACGAGTGCATCGGCCGCCTTTGCCGCAGCAGGAGCCGTCTTGACTGTCGTCGTCGTCGTCGTTGTTGGTGGCGCGCTGGTGGTGGTGACGAGCATGGCAAGGCCCTGTACCGTCACGCCGATGGACGTCGGTCGCCATGCCGCGGACACGGTGGCATCCGGCGACGGTGACGACTTGCTTCTCGCGTCGTACCACGTCGAGGCGTCGAGGTGCCAAAGGATGCTCATGAGTGAGTCAATAATGTGACGTCAGCGGGTCATCTTTCTTTCTCTCTGTTGATGTGCTACAGTACACCCTCTTTCATGGTCGAGTCGGCGGTCCCGGTCGTGGCCGTCACCACCGTGGAGGCATCCTTGCTGCTGCGACGCTTGGAGCCAGTGAGGTTGAGCACGCCGAGGGTCGTGAACACGGCCGAGTTGAGCTTGCGTTTGGGATCGCTGGCGGAGGTGGTGGGCTGATGGTCTGGGAAGATGAACTCACGCTCCTCGGTCAGCGTGTCGTAGCGATAGGCGATGCGTATATCGGGGACATTGGTCTTGGATATATCTAAGGGAAAAAAAAAATTTTTTTTTTTTTAATTTAAATAAGTAATTCTTTCTACCATTGGCGAGCGGCCCAACGCGGTCGCAGAACTCGCCGACCCAGTACTTTTTGAGGTTCATCTCAAAGCCCGACTGGAGGACGCTGTTGCGTGCGAGCTCGCACAGGTCGGTCGGTGTGAGGCGCCAGATCTGCGCGGCGCACGAGTACTCCTCCATCAGGGGCTCCTTGGTGTAGTGCAGCAGCAGGGGGTCGTCGGTCGAGAGAGACACGTTGAGGCCGCGGGAAAAGTATTCCGGGAACGGGTTGCGGTCATAGTGCAGAAAGAGGGCGTTATTGGACAGCGGCGACATGGCGATGCCGATCTGTTCAAGGTAATAGCTATTGATTTTTTTTTTGTTTGTTTTTTCAGATGCAAATATAAAAAATTTGAGCGCGTCGTACAGATACTGAAGTGCAGGCACTTTGCGCAGGAGGATGCCGTGCGAGATCGAGTGCGTCAGCAGAAAGCACACGCCAAGGTTTTCGTTGGCGTCATTGCCGGCCTCGCCAGCATGAGGGCGCAAGACAAACGTGTTGAAGCCACGTTCGCGACGCAGGAGGTTGAGGTACGCGATGTTGGCGTACATGTAGTAGACATAGTACGAGTACGGTGGATCGGCCTCGAGGTCCCAGTTCTCGGGTGTGGGGTAGATCTTGTGGATGCGTTTGGTGAGCTTGCTCTCGTCGTCCACCGAGTCAAAGCCAACGACCTGTTGCATCATACGGTGGATGTTGGGAAACTTGTCGGGGTTGAGCGTCGCATCAAACAGGGGCTGGAAGATGTCTGCCGTGTTTTTTTTATTATTTTAATATCATTTATTTATTTATTAAAAAGCGGGGGGACTTGCTTCGGATAAAGTCTGCGAAATTCTTGACGAGACCAGACGCCTTGTACACGCCGTACAGGCGTGGGATCTGGATGAGCCAGCGGACGTTGGGCGAGAAGACCTTGTTTGAGCAGAACCAGTCTGCCAGCTTGCTCCACTCGTTGGGTGAGCGGCCGTAGATGGAGATGCGGTACTCGGCCATCTGGTACTTGCTGTCCTGCAAGTCCGACATGACCTCCTTCGTGAGCTCGGCCAGGTAGCGCCCCTTGATGAGGTTGTCTGTTTTGAGGAAGATCTCACGCAAGCGCGACTCTCCCATCGGGTTGTACTTTAGGCTGAAGCAAGTAGTATTATTAACAAAATAAAATAAAAATAGAAATAGAGAAAGGGGTCTGTCGTACTTGAATTTGTCAAAGCGATGAAAGCTGTCGCTGTGGGCCTGCAAAAATAAGAGAAATCGTCACTGAAAGTTGACGTGAAAAACATGTCGCATTACATGCATGTCGAGCGTGTCGATGCTGAGATCGTGGGCTGTCAGGTGCAGCGACTGGAAGACTTGCTTGAGCGTGAGGTTTTGGTTGTCGCGAAAGATGACAACGTCCTAGTGGACAGGTGTGAAAAACAAGCAAGCAAGTTCAGAGCGGTACCTCGGAGGAACGCTTGAGCTTGGACTTTATGAAGCGCAACAGGTGCTTTTGGTTCATGCACGCGCTGTGATGCACGTGCGTGTCGACCTTGCGGACATTGTAGAAATCACGATGGGGGACGAGCTTCCCGGCCGCCTTCTCCTCGAGCTCGTTGAGTTGTTTGAACAGGCTAAACTTGGACTCGAGCAGCTTGAGGCGCTTGAACGAGAACGACTTGATCGGCCCGTCGGCGGTGACAAACAGGAGCGTGTTGAGGTCCTTGTAAAACTGGTTGACATCGGGGACCGTGTACGCGTCCGTCCGGTCGCTCTGCTTGATCACGTGGAAGACACCGTCGACAAACACGGCCTCGTACTTGTCGGCCCAGCTGGCGGGGAGGGGCCCGTCAAAGGGCTTGTATGCCGTTGTCTTGCCGTCAAACGGGCACGACTGGAGGATGCTCGGATCGTCCTTGGGGTTGTCGCCGGGCAGCTGCAGGCTCGCGGTCTGGTACGCCCTGCGCAGGTTGGTGCACTCGCGCAGCTGCTTGGACAGCTCTGCAAACTCGGGCGAGTTGCGCGTGTCCACGGCACCCTCGATGCGGATGCGGTGGTACTCGTGTCGCGTCAGCATCTGCTCCTCCTCGTCCTCCAGCTCGTGCTCGTGGTCGAGCAGGAACGTCTGTTCGTGCTGCAGCTGCTGTTGCTGCTTGCCGTGGTGAGGATGCATCGAGGGCAACGGTGTGGCGGCGGTTGCTGCTCCGTCAATGCTGTCCTTGTGCTTCTTCTTGATGTCCTTGAGCAGCGTCTCGTTCTGAAGCATGGTCATGAGCTGCTCGTGGTCCATCGACTTTTCGACGCGGTACGGGAGGTAAGGGTCGATCACCACGGGCTCATCGTGCTGGCGCAGGGGCTGCGGATCGTCCAAGTCAAAGTGCGGCTGCGGCTGCAGAAGGAGCGGATCCCCCAGCAGCATGTTGCTGGGGCTGCCAGTGCCCTGCACGACGATCGTGGGACGGACCATCGGCGAGACCGTGTGCGGCGGTGCGGTTGCCATAGTCAGCTGCGCGACACGCAAAATTTACTAACAATCAATTGCCTCACCCGATTTTCGCGGGTACCTTGAGGGTCCTCAATGAAAAACGAGGAACGAGACCCAACGTGTTATTTACTCAGTAGTTATAGAGTGTCATAAATTTAGAGTGTCATAAATTTTGCGTGTCTCGCAGGCTTTTCACTGACTTGCCATCCCTCCTGAAGCAAGTAGAAAGATCATGAACGCGTCTCCTTTTGTTTTGCTGATGGACCCGGTCCTCAGACCGGCTCTTACAAAAGAAAAAAAAACCCACAGCAGTAAAATGTAGTAGACAACATTGTAAATAAAACATTAAAAAAATAGGGATCAAACGTCGTCATCGGCATCGATGCCTCCACTCGGAGGATACAGCGAGTTGAGCTTCTGGATGGCCTCGTCGATGAACGGTCGATGGCTCTTGTCGAGACAGAGGCAGTACTCGATGAACGTTTGGAGACGCTTGGTGTACGGCGCATCGTTCGGGTAGGTGAACTTGCCGTTGGCGATGGCCAGGGCGAGACTGCCTCCTGCGCTCTGGCGCTCGAAGGGCGAGATGCCGTATGCGATCGCGTAGGTTGTGCACCCGATTGACTGTCAACAGAAACGAAAATTAAAAAAAAAATTTTTTTTTTAAAAAAAAGGGGAAAAATACCCAAATGTCAATTCGCTCGTCCAGAACACTGTCGGATTCAACATTGAACAACTCGGGAGCTCGATACGGCATCGTGCAGCGTTCGGCCGCAAGATCCTACGCAGTCGGCAATCGTGAATAACTCTCAAAATAGACATTTCCCCTTACGGTCAATGCAACCGCTTGCACGTGTGTCTTGACCTGGATTCGTGCCTTTGCAACACTCCCAAAGTCCTGTTTTTTTTTTTTTTTTTGGTTGTCCTCTTTGTAAGAACCCATCCGTACGAGAGATCAAACAAACCATCAAGATGGGAGTGCCGTCATGCGCCATGAGAATATTTCCCGGCTTGATATCCCGGTGTGCCAGCGGAGTCTCCACAGACGACGGTCCGGGTGGCTTAAAGTGATGCAGCTGCGCCACAGCCGCACAGAGTCCGCGGGTGATCCGGACGACCTCCGCCTCTGACAAGACAAAAGGGTGGCCATTTTGTGCAGCCTGTTTTGCAGTGATGATGTCGAGCACTGACCCGCGCCGGTGCAGTGGCAGGACCATGTACACGTCCTTTGCGACCGAGCCTGTTTCTTGGCTCCCTGACGGGAGCACGCACGAGTCCTCGATGGCGATGATGTTTGGGTGCGAAAACAGCCGGTACAGCTCGGCCTCGCGCACGGCCTCCTTGACCGTGGCCTCGTCCTGGCACGTCATGCGCTTGATGGCAAACTTGCGCCCCGTGCCGATCTCCTCGGCCGCGAACACGTAGCTGAACCCTCTGCGTTTTTTTTTTGTTTTTTTTTTGGGTTCATTCATGCTCACAGGTGATTTGCACTTTATTTACCCTTCGCCCAGCAATGTCAGCCTGTACGTGCGCCCGTTCAGCGTGACAGACTTTGGATGCCCGCTCAGCGCGCCCACCGATGCGTCGAACCACGCCCACAGCCCATCCAGGCAGCCGCACAGCAGAACCGACGTCGCTCTCGTGGCAGCCATTGCAGCACGGGAAAGCACTTGCGAAAATGGAGGTGCATTTGTTTCTCTCAGGCTGACTGTGCCGATCTCCCGTTCGTCACACAATGGTGCGCGTGACGTTCTCGTCGTACGCCTTTGTCAGCGTGGCACTGGCAGCCCTGGTCATTGCCAACGCCTTTATGCGCCAATGTAAGCAATGGGGTGTTTTCTGGGCGGTGTTTGAACTGATCAATCTTTGGCAACGACAGCGCAATTTTACCTCGCCTGTGTGTACCTGTCCAAGTCCAACCTGAGCCTCATGGTGCGTGTGCTTGCTTGCTGTGGCTGTTCTTACCGTGTGTGGCTGTACTAGGTGTTTGTGAACGCGGGGTTCCTGACCATGGTCGTGATCGTGCGCTTGCTGCAAAAGGTGTTTTTCGGACCGCTGCGGCCACTGGAAGTCGAGGTAAGCTGGCCAGCTCGCTGCTTTGTGTACTGAGCACACACACACACACACACACGCGCGGAACAAATCAACAGCACGCCTACGAGAACGTGTGGTACGCCATCACAGAGACGTGCCTGGCCATGACCATGTTCCGCGACGAGTTTGATCTGCGATTTGTCATGCTGTTCACCGTCCTGCTGGCGATCAAGCTGATGCACTGGCTCTTCCAGGACCGCATCGACTTTGTGCGTCGTCCTGTGTGTTGTCTCTCTCATGTTTGCTTTCGTAGATGGAGCAAAGCCCTGCGCTCAACCGCGTCTTCCACATTCGCATGATCGGGCTGTTTTTCACGCTCCTCACGGCCAACCTCGCGTTCCTGCTCCACGCAGCAAGCTACACTATGACCAAGGGGCCGTCCATGATGATCCTCTTTGGCTTTGAGGTGCGCCAAAAAAAAAAAACACAAAATGCTGACGAGCATACTCCAGTACTCGGTGCTCACAGTCATGCTCATCGCGACCGGCGTCAAGTACATCCTGCACACGATTGACCTCCGCGACGAGAACCCATGGGAGAACAAGTCAATGTACATTTTCCATCTGGAGCTTGTCGTCGGTAGCTATCTTGGCATTATTTACCACTAATGAAACGCTCAATTTAGACCTCCTCAAGCTGCTCCTGTACGTGGGCTTCTTCTGTGTGATCTTCACGTTCTATGGCATCCCGCTGCACATCATCCGCGATCTCTACTACACATTCCGCTCCTTTGTCACGCGCCTGGCCGACATGGTGCAGTACCGCCGCGCGACTTACAATATGAACGAGCGCTATCCGGACGCGACCGAGGCCGAACTCACCCAGACCGACCGCACGTGCATCATCTGCCGCGAGGACATGGATGCCGGCAAGCGGGTATGTTTTTATTTGTCTCCCCCGATGATATTGGGAAAAAAGAGTAACTTTCGAACCAGTTGCCCTGCGGCCACATCTTCCATTTCCACTGCCTTCGATCGTGGCTGGAGAGGCAGCAGACGTGCCCGACATGCCGCATGAGCGTGCTGGCCCCTGCGGCGCGGAGACCCGCGGCGGCGGCGGCGGCGGCGGCGGCGGCACCGGCTGCTGTACCACACGCCGGACCTGCCGTCGTCGCAGGCGTTGTACCGGCTGGTGCAGCGGCATCAGCAGCGGCGGGGCGAAATGGTGGCCGTCCGTCGTCGCGTGTTCACCAGCCCCAGCCCAACGACTGGGCGTCACTGTTGAACGGTTCGTGCTTTGTATATATATCCTCTAAAATCAAATGCAGTGTCGACAACGACAGGGCTCGCTGGACCGCAGGGGCCCCTCCTTTTGTACCCTCTGGATCCTGGGTTCCCCGCCGACGTCAACCTGGAGACCTTGTCGACGGA
>Ga0302230_10001842_pt1 | contig 13255 bp, 7 predicted proteins | sample II_Palsa_N2_1_FD_193523 | JGI IMG/M metagenome (GOLD analysis project Ga0302230, IMG submission 193523) | Peat permafrost microbial communities from Stordalen Mire near Abisko, Sweden - II_Palsa_N2_1 | ecosystem: Environmental > Terrestrial > Soil > Palsa > Peat permafrost | place: Sweden... | reverse complement strand
GGCACAGCACCACGAACTCGCGGCAGACCTGGCGGATCGCTGCGCCGTTGTCCTTGCGAAAGTCCGCGATCGTTTTGAAGTCGGGCGCCAGCCGACCGGTCAGCCACATCAGCTCGATGTTCCGATGCGCCTCGCGCTCCAGACGACGGCTCGACTGCACGCGATTGAGGTAACCGTAGATGTAGATCTTCAGCAGTGTCGCCGGGTGATAGCCCGGACGACCCGTGGCCTGTGCAATCGCCCGGTCAAAGCCCAGCGCAGCAAGATCAAGGTTGTCGACGAAGACATCCACGACCCGTACGGGGTTGTCTTCCGTCACGTAATCGTCGAGACGCTCGGGCAGCAAGGTGCTCTGCGAGCGGTCTTCACCTTCCACAAAACGTCCCATCGGCAACTCTCGTCGGCGCGGTGGTGCAAGTTTATCGAGTCAGAGGGTTTTCACACAGCCTGGACCCAAAGCGGACACTTGAGCGAATTTGAGACGGCTTACCCCGCCAAGAAGGCTAGGTGACCACCATTATGACTGGCCGGCACAATCGACTACACCTAGGTCGCATTGGCAACTTGAATCAACACTAGGTGCCGACGGTAGCTTCGCAAGCGCCAGAAAAGTCGTCGACTACTGCATCGGCAAGCCCGGCCCCAGAAAGGAATATGCCCACTTCGCCAGGCTCTGCATAATCCATTGGATCTGCGGATAACCAATTCAGGCTCGAAATAACTACACTGTCGGAGTCCCAAGCGAGGATCTTTGCGTGTAACCGAGGAGACTCTACAACCTCGATAACCACGCCGTCTGACGCGGCCTCTGCGATGATTCGCTTCCGCGTGTTGTACTTCACAGCACCCGTATTGCGGCCGAAGAAGACACTTCCCTTTACCGCGCCGTCAGATGCTGCACTTGCTAGCGGTGCGATAATTGCACTTTCAGAAACCGGCCCTAGGCGGTGGCTGGTCACGAAGATGCGATCTTTCGCAGAATCCCGAGCGTCGAGTACGAACCGGTTGTGATGCGCGCCAATAACCACGGATGCTTTTGCATTCGGATTCTTCGTCGATGGAAGCGACGCTATTTGATTGGTCAGCCGCATCAGTTCGTTTGTCACGTCAGACCAGATACCGCTATGGCTGTGGGTGATATTTGCCAGCACCCCCACGACGTCGGCAACGATGGTAGGGTCCCGAAGCACGACAGAAGCTTCATAGCTTTTGAACGGGGAGGTAAGCCAGTTGCAAGAACCAACCACCGCGAGAAACCCGCCTTCCCTCCGAGAATCGGCTACCACGATTTTTGCGTGGGAGCCGGTTGAGAATGGGTGAATTCTTAAGGAATCTCCCATTTCAACAACTTGCTCCTTACTAAGAAGAGTCTCAATGGCCCTTCTGCTGGATGCAACCTCCTCTAGATCTTCGCTTTGCCCCCAGAGCATGTCGATCCGCACTCCTCGACGTACAGCCCCAATCAGTTCAGGCAACAGCCCCTCCACGACGTCGGCGCGAATAAAGGTCGAGTGGATGAAAACGCGAGACGCGGCGGTGGACAGAATCTGCTTGATGATCTGTTCATGTCGCGTACCATCCAAGATCAGATCGGACTTCGAGAATCGAATCTGGCGTACCGGGGCGGAATGCTCCTTGATCGGCGTGGATACCTGATCGACGACCTTGGGAACAGAAGCTGGATCAATTTCTAGAGTCGCCGCCTCAATGATCTTCGCCCTGAGCGCGGGAACCTCCCGATTTGGCAGGCCGTCAACGACTTGGCCGTCTCGGACCGTAACGAGCGCAATTCGCTGGGAGGGCCGCTCTCCCAAAGACTCAAGAGCAACGAAGCGTTCATCGTCCTCCAGAAGCACACGATGTACTTGCTGGACGTCGTAATCCAGCTTTTCCGTGTCGACATTCAAGCGAACAATCCTCTCTGACTTTTCCCGGTCCCTGATCACGTAATCTTCGTGGAGCAGCAACTCACGATTCGCAAAAACCGTACCCGAAACGCAATCCACAGCGAATGACACCGAACGCACCAGTCGCCGCGGTGCATGCGGAAGTTCTGCGCCATGCGCCACAGTCAAACCAAGCGACGTTGAAGTGAATCTCATTGCCTCTTTGGATGAAGAAAACTCAACCCAACCCGCGCGCATGAGCCTGACGACAGACTCGATTACGATCCTTCGAGGGAGACTCGAGGAGGATTCCAGCTCACCGATGGTCCACGGTTTAGAACCTAAAGCCTGGAGAATTACATGCTCGACGACGCTCCAGGGACGGCCCTTGTCCAAATGGAGCTTGAGCCGATACTTGAACACCGGCACGGCAACCAGCACGATGCTCATGCGTCCACCCCACGCAGCGTAGCGAACGGCACGACCCTAATCTTTGATCCTTCATCTTCTATAGCGGCAAAGAGTTCCTTCAAGAACGCAATTTCCACAGTATCCTGCGGGGACTTGGCAATCGTAGCGGCTGACTTCATGAACGCCAGACTCCCCACAATGATCAGTCGCCACTTGGCTCTACTGAGGAGAACATTCATCCGCTTGGGATTGGATAAGAAGCCAAGTGCCCGTTTGATCGACCCATGCGAGTTGTTTCGAACCAAAGAAACGACCACAACGTCCGCCTCATTCCCTTGGAAGGAATCGACGGTATGCGCATAGCGCGTGCCGTCCGCTGCTCTAGCGAACGACTTCAAGTTGTTCAACTGCTTTTCGGCGGCGCGCTGGACATCCTCTTCTAGTAGCTTCACTTGTTGCGAGTATGGTGACAGCACTGCTATCGAAGGAAGCTCGACACTTGAAGTCGACGACAGCAATCCGAGCGCATAAAGCACAGCCAGCCGCTCATCTGGATTGTTCCATCGCGGCGACATATCGCCATCCTTCTTGTTCTTAGTCGTTTGTACCCATGGCATGTCGATCCATACGATTGGCGCGTCCGGCAGACGGAGCAGATCAAGCGAAACGACTGGGCACGGGCTGGTTTGGTAATGCTTCCGTTTTGCTGCGTCGGTTTCTAGCGAGCCTTCGTAGAAGGCCTTGGAGACTAGTTCGGCAATTTCAGGATGCATCCTGTGCTGGTGGCTGAGCTTCGCCGCAATTGGTCTTGCTTTGCTCGATTTTTCTTGCTTACTCTGCCTGTCTAGCTCAGCCTCGATGAACTTCTCGAAGAGAAAGAGCACTCGGCTCGACTCTAAACACAGGTCTGCAAACTCCTGTTCGTCGAGTTCGGACCCTCCGACCCACGCAAAGATGTCATCCATTGCAGGGCTTCTAAAGCGCCGACCAATCAGTCGATCGCCTGCGGACAATGCCTTTCTGAGCGACTTCGGTGATTGGAGAATGCGGAGCATGGGCTCCGTTCCAAATGCGGCGAGCTGCTTATGATCCCCGATGAGCAACCGGCGGTGAGACAGCAACATCGGAGCCAGGAGCTCGCCACCTGTCGCCTTCGCAGCCTCCTCTATTACGGTCCAATCGAACTGCCCGCGCTCTTCAACCAGGCGTTCCAAGTCAGCGGAGTTGGTGGTAGCGAACACCGCGTTTGCCGAGCGGAGCACCAGCCCCTCAAATGCTCTTTGACTGAACCGGTCGGGGTTCTCATCGCCGACGACTGACACTTCGTACGACTTTGCCAGCAAAGTCGCTCGCCGCCCCAATTCCTCGTCTACGCTTTCCACCAGTTTGCTGGTGGCAAAACCCTCCGCGATCCTTTTTGCTTGGACTCCTACATCAAATTTCCCGGCTTCGTCTCGCTTGTCCTTCGCCGTGCATCTAATGGTCAATGGCGGTATTTCTGCCTCGACGCTCAGGACCTTCTCCAGTTCATGAAGCAGATGATCGACCGCGTAGTTGCTTTGCGCGGACAGCAACATGCGAGTTGAGGGGTCGTCTTTGAAGCGCCGGCGAACTAAATCTCGAACCAAGCGGGTTTTTCCTACTCCAGGCGGCCCCTGAACAAAGAAAACCGGGAGTGTCTCGACTATCGTTCGGAGGGCTGCCTGCTTTGATTCATCGAGATTCAAGAATGCGTCGTCCGCCTGTATCGACTCATCGCTCTTGAGTACGCGTGAGCGAGGATTCGAGATCATTCGCGCTAGCTCGGCGTGCGTCTCAAGTGCCGAAATGTACTTGAGCCTCCTCTTGAGCTGCGAGTCCCGGCCCGACGATTCCGCAGATAAAAGGAAAGCGTTCTTCAAAGGTGGCGCCGCGCGATCGCCGACGAACTCAAATGCTGGGCTCCCATCCTTAGCCACTATTTCGCCAAGAAATCGCCAATCCGAGTCGGTCGGCGACCGATCGCCAAGCTGGCCCAGTTCCGTCAATTTCCAGCTCCCGTTTTCGACACCGTCGTTTTCCGTGAGAATTTCCGACAGCCGCTTTCCAGGTGTGTCATTTAACAATAGGGCAGACGAAAGAGTTTCTCGGTCCTTGTCTGCTCTCGCTCTTAGCAAGAGCGTCGCTTCGCCGCCGGCCTTTCCGCTGGCGTGATTACGAGCCACAATTTCGACAGGAAAAGCATCTGCACACGCAAATAAGCATTCGACGACATGTGCCATCCAAAGCGCGCGGACCAAAGCCTCTACGTCGTCGCGCTCGCCCGATGGGCTGAGTTGATCGCGAAGACTCTCCCATGAGCTCAGACTTGCGTAATTATTTCGATACTTCTTCGCAAAACCGACCGCGGATGAGACCTCAATGTCGGATCCATTAACGTTTATATTCCGAATTACGTGACTTGCCTGCGGGCCATTGGGCTCAGCTGCGTCGCAGCTCGCTGCACGCCACCCTGTCGGCGTCCGTTCCTTACCAACTAATGCATCTTCTAGATGGTAGGTAAGCTTTAAGCCCTGCATGACCATCTTGAATCTCCCCGGCTGACCGGCCAGCTTCATTGAGATGGCTCGCGCGCCTTGGACCAGATCGTCGCGCACGAACGCAACTTGGGAATCCAGGTCATCCAGTTCAATCCCTTCACCTCCGGAAGCCTTCCGGATTGCCCTCGAAAGAGGGCTTTGGGGACCAAGCAATAGTGCAAGGTGGTACTTGCCCCCTTTGCCAGCGGCTCGAGCACCGAGGCCCGCAAGGATGAGGTCGATTCTTTCGACGAAGTAGTCAGCGTCCGGGCGGCTAACCGGCAATATCCGGAGCATCTCGCGCAATAGCTTGATTTCGTCAGCTGCAAACGCCGACGCCACATTGTGGTTGGCTACCGATACGTTTGCTATTGCCTTTAGGTTCAATCCAAACAGGTCGATGGCGAGCTTGCCGAGTTGCTCCCAGTCCTTCAGAAATGACTCGGTTCCGGATTGAATTGCGGCCCCTTTTGGACGCCGTATATTTCCCTCGATTCCAGTTAGTCGAATTGACCACTCGAATCCCGTCAACTGAAAGTCCGGTTCATATCCCCCATCAGTCAGTACGGCCCATCGGTCAATGTTGCGATGTAGAAGACCCTGGTCATGCAGCGCGCCCAAGCCTTGGACGAGCCTTTTAACATTTCGCCAGAGCAGATTCTTGTTTGAGGCGCTGGTCGGACTCTCCAGCCATTCCGGCTTTTGTCCCACGTCTGAGAGGCTTGCGAGAGGCCGCCGTCTTCCGGTGCTCAACACCAAATAGAAACCTTGCGTGTCCTCTCCGGAATTCAACAGTTCTGCGATTACGTCTCCTGCTCCAGGAGAGCCGCCAATACGGTGCAGTTGCAACATTTCATTCCGCCAAATCTCGCGCAAATCGGCGTCTGACGATGCATTCTCTTTCGGCCAGACCTTGACCAGAACCGATTGGCCAAATTGGTCTCTGCCCGTACGAAGGCCTGGAACGCCTTTTGACTTTTCGGCTCTGTGAAGTTGCTTTCGATCAAGCTGATATTGGTCAAGAAAGCCGCCAGCTATTTTCTCTCGTAGCGTAAGTGTAGTCACAAGCCGCCTCGGGTCCGGTCGTACTAACAGAGTAGACGCTGGGCGGGTCTGGCGCGACCCCTAGTGGACTGCGGCATTAGAGAACTAAAATTCAGCTGACCTGCTCCCGCCCCCATTTCGCCTGCCCCTTCGTCGATCTCGACCTCTGTGTCGAATGGCGGCTCCTGGCCGATCCCTGCCGGTAGTAATGACGCTGATCCGGTCCGATGCCGGATATGAGCAACTCGTTGGCGAGGGTGGCAGGTTGGCTGGGGACCGTGGCTGGCTTCGCTCGCGACTATGGCCAATTGTTCTGGCGAGTGTGGGCGGGTTGCTGACGAATCGCAGCGAGCTCCTTCCGTGAATCGCTAGGCCGCGAATAGTCAGGGTCATCGGAGCGATCACTTTCGATCGAAGCTTCGATCATGTTGATCGACTCCAGAGATGCACGCTCAGTACGTGCTGCACGACGAATTGGAACGAACTGGGCGAAGTCCACTAATCGCAGTGTGATCGCCAAAGTATCGCGAACTGTCAGTAAAAGTTTACGGCGCTGATGCGTAATGTATGAGGTGATGGTTTCGGTCGGTGGTCAAGGGTCAGTTGGGGATGGCGTGTAGAGGAGCCTAGAGACGGGAGTGGCGCGCAGGTGGTGGGCGTAAGCGCACATACCGTTTCCTAATTTGATCACCAAAAACAGGTGGAATAACCTCAATGGCAGGCTGGCGAAGGCGACTTCGCTGGCCTTTTTTATTGAACTAAGGAAAGGGTAGTGACATGGCGAGTTTTCATCATCAAATCAAGTCGGGTGGAAGAGGCAAAGCAGCGATACACGCTGATTACATTACTGGTGAAGGAAGTCACGCGAGTCGTAAAGACGTCATTGCCAGCGGATTTGGAAACATGCCCCACTGGGCGGAAGACAAACCTTGGCTCTTTTGGAAGACGGGTGATGGGCATGAGCGAGCGAATGGGGCTGTGTATCGCGAGCACGAGATTGCGCTCCCTGCGGACTTGACCAGCGATCAGCAGATAGCCTTAGCCATGCGGCACATTGCGGACATCGCCGGCCATAAGCCGTATCAATACGCGATCCATGCAACGCACTCTTCTCTCGCGGGGGTGCTAAACGTCCACATGCACCTGATGGTTTCGGATCGCATGCCGGATGGTATCGATCGCCCGCCCGAGCAAACCTTCAAGAGATACAACCGGGAGCATCCGGAGCTAGGCGGCTGGAAGAAGGACAGTGGGGGAAAGAACCCGATTGAACTACGGGACGCAGTTCTGGGTTTGAAGAAGCAAACAGCCAAAGTCCAGAACGAAGAGCTGGCGCGCTATGGGCATAATGATCGTGTGGACCATCGATCATTGAAAGAGCAAGGTGTGGATCGAAATCCCGAACATCACCTGGGGCAGACGCGTATTCGGAGAATGTCTGCCAAGGACAAGCAGGCGTATGTTGCCGAAAGACATGATCGAAGATAGAAGTCGCACAAGGTGACGTAGTTCGCCGCGTAATGCAGTAGACACTCGACGTGGATCCGGATTCCTGGTCGCGGCTAAATTGACTATTGGCAAAAAGGGATGCGAAGTGGCCGAGTCTGATGACGCGGGCAACGGCGCACTTCCTAGAACGCCAACGTGCGCTCGATCAGCCGCCATGGTAGAAAGTGACCGATGGGACCCTGGCTGTCGTGGAGCCGACCGGCATGACCACCCAGATCTCGTGCGCACCTGGCGAGAATTCGTCCTGCTGGACGATGCGTTTGGCGAGGTACTGAATTGGGCAGACCGCTGGAAACTGCGTGGGCCTACAAAACCTGAACGCTGAAACGCAAACGGGCGTCAACATGTGCGTGTTGAAAGACGACTTCTCAGTTCCGAAGGATGGCTTGCGTTAGGTCGCAGATATGCCCTGGAAGTGTGGTGCACGCCTGGCGAGTTGCGATATTTGCAGCCCTGGAAACCCGGGCAAAGGGTCTGGGGTCGCGCGTGGCGGCCGTTAGACGGTGTTGAGTGGATCGCGCGGTTTGGCGTCAGAGACGCCGGATTCAGTGCGTCCATGTGCAAAAGAGCTGCTACTACCGCTACTAGTAGCAGCGGTAGCATGGTTTTCAGATGGTGCCGATAGCTGGCATGGGCTTTCTGCAAGGAGGTGTGGGCTAGAACGCCGATCATATTCGGCTGTTGCACACCGGACTGGATCGCAGTCTGGCGTTCCTGCTCGGGTACCGTCATTGAGCATTTCTCGGTCTGCTTTGGGCGGTGTCCACCCACCTAAAAATTGGCCCCGGACAGTCAGTGCGACTGGCCGGGGCGAATAAATCAAAATGAACGGAACTTAGGGAAAATAGTGCGTGTTGAGGTCGAGGTGTTTTTTCCCCGTCGGGGATGTCCAATGCCGGAAGCAGTTTTGCTCTCTTAAAAGATTAAGCAAAGGTTCCAGCTCTTCGGCCGGCATATGCGAGTTCTGCAACACGTGATTTTTCGGAACGAGTGTCCAATCCTCGAAAAGAACTCCCGTTACAGGATCGACATGAGCGGCGCACCAAGCGCGAAGGGCATCGTCGATCTTTTTGAGTTTTTTGACTAGGGGCTTCACCATGAAAACGCGAGCCGCATGAGCCAAAAACCACTCCACGATTTGAATGGCGCGTTTGACGGTGTCGGCCGAAATTTCCATTTCGGTGTTGCCGTCGTAAACATTGAAAATGGCAGCAACGCGGGTTATGAGCTGTGGTGACCTCTTTGCGAGAAGCCCCACACTCCGCCACAGTCCGTCATGCTCAATCAGGGGCTGGATATTCTCCATCCATCGGGCAAGCTCTCTCTTGGCTTCTGAGCTCAAGTAGAGCACTTTCGGCACAAAGTCCTTGGCCCTGGCCGAAGCGCCGTACTCGGTGAACATTCGCGCAGCCATGTCGCAGAAAAGATCGACGTAGGCCCATGACCGAACCGTGCCTGGGGTTGTCAACTTGAGCTCGTCTTTTTCGACGATTGCAAAAAAGCAGCGACCAAGGAATCCACGTTCAATGGCATCCTCGCCATATTTGTCAACGAACTTCTCCAGCGCCTTTGGGTAGGTCGCTACCGACATGGTCATGATCGGCTGTTCAATCCGAATCTTCCGATTCTTGCGGCCACGGTTGATGGAGCGGCCATCGAAGACGCGATTGAGATCCGGCTGGTCTTCCTTGATGGTGCCCTTCAGCAGGGCCTCGCCTTCATCGCTGATCAGGAGGATGGACTTCTCGCCGAGATTCATGGCATCGAGAATGTCATCAATCGAGCCACCGGTCTGAAGCATGTTCGGTTCAACGGGCTTGACTGGTTCATCGGCCATTTCGTCCAATGCCACTTCAGCTGCGGCGAGCTCGTGGTCGTCCTCCTGAAGTCCGCGCCTAGCCAGATCGGATAGGCGTAGCGACTTGCCTTTTTGCTTTGCGCGCCACTTCCGGTGTTCACGGTTGTAGGTGCAGATCTCGTCCTTGAACTTGTCGGTGAGAACCGACAAATAACTGTCCATCACACGGGAAAGACGTTTGTCGATCTGCGACTTTCCGCTACCCGTTTCCGAGGCGACGATGCCGAACAAGGACATGATATCGATGCTGCCCTCAAGGGTCTCGACCCGAAAGGGAAGTTGGAGGGTAGCGGCCATAAATGTCAGTAACTCTATAGTAGTGACAGCATCTGGTGCGCCAGTGTTCTGCCGGAACTCGAGGAAGGCATCACGCATTTCGACAGGAAATACCTGATAGGGGCAATCACCAACACGGAGAAGGTGGCCCCAAGGGCCACCTCCAATGAGTTGTTCCACTAGCGCTTCGAAGTCCAATTCAACAATACGCTGCTTTGGACGGTTAAGGCCGCAAAAGCCGCCTTGGCTACGCGCAATGAATTTCTGAATCATGCGGATACCTCGCGCTGATCACCGTTCGTCGTGTGAGATGCGGCTTGGGGGATCTGCGGGGAATTACCGAACTTGTCGGTCATGGTCGCTTTGCGCATCTTCGGTTTGCGCGGTGAGCCGAAGGGTTTGCAATTGATAGGCTCGCCGTGCTCCAAGCGGCGAGCACGCTCGGCATCCAGCATTTTGACAATGCTCGCTACATGGGCATCCGGCCACTTTTTGCGCAAGGTCGCGATGATCTGCTCAGGGCAGACCTCACGTTCAATCGCGCTGATGATCGACGGGAACATCTTCTCCATTTCGCGCCGCATCTCGACTTCCTTGCTCGGCACCATTGCCTCAAAAAGCGCAATTGTCTCGTCGAGTGAAATCGCTGGCGCAGGCTTGCCTGCCTTCTTAAGGGTACAGTTGGAGGTGTCGTTCATGCCGCATCTCCTTGGCCTTCACCAGCGCGTGCGCGTGCGACGACGCACTGGAACCAATGCTCGAATTCGGATTCGAGCCATTGCGACTTCGTGTTGGGAACCCTAGGCGGCAGCCAGTCCCAGGGAAAGGGTGGGCTCGCTTTCGCCTTTTTTGCTTCGTTGCCGACGATATTTTCGTAGGCCCACGCCCGCGAACGCCCAATTCGCTCGCAAATATCGGTAATCGAGATCAGTTTGAGCGGGGATGAAAAGCGCTTGAGGATCGTGGCGACGATGTCACAGTCCACATCTACAGGACTGGGATTTGTCCCGTCACCACAGCTCAGAGCGAGAGCATGCCGGGAAGTACCGATAGTGCGCAACGTGCGTGAATTGCTTGCTGAAACCATCATGAGTTGAACTCCTTGGATGCCGTACTAGACCTCCGGCAGTGCAGCTGTGGACGGATGCGCTGTAACGTCGCAAAGGCACACAGCCAGACGTTCGGGGGCGCCGGCAGGACATCAGCTAATGTCGAAAAAGTTGAGGGACACACCGGGGCGAATCCTGGCCTGAGAAGCAGGTCAGCATTAGGTTCCACGGCAAGTTGCCTTCGGAAAACTTCGAAGGCGGTAGTCCTGTCTTCGACGAAGCATTCGAGGGCGATTGGCCTTCGACAAGGGCATTCGGAGACAGCAGCTTAAAATTGAACTTAGTAAGCGCAAACGTTAGCTGCAGAAAAAATCATAACCCTAAAATCAGCTGACCAGCAACAACTATCTGCCGGACCCGAATCTTGAGAATTGGCATCTAGGGGCGATCTCCTCAAGCTAACGTTCCCGACTGCGTGATGCGTCGATTCGTAGAAATTGTAGATATTCGCTAACTTGCTAGGGAACATCTTCGAAGCCCGAACTCGCTTTTACGCGACTGTTTACTTCGGAAGTTGGATTGTCGTGTTGACGATCCTAGTGGTGAGCCGTAGAGCCATATTTAGCGCGTTATCTAGGCGATTGGTTCCAACAAATGTTCGAAAAGATTTACGCCCGGCTAAGCCTCAGCGTTTGAGCCCAACGGAGCCTTGTCCAACCCGCGGTAGTAAGAAAGTGCCAGATCATAGATTGATCGGTTCGATTGCACCGAAGCATCGAAATCTCTCAGTCGTACTGAAAAACTAGTCTAAACGTGTTGCGCAACGCTGATTTTTCGACGGCTATCAAGCATCGATGTGTCACGGCTGAAAGTTTACTGATAGGTGATGCGCCAAAAGCTGGTTTACCTGCAAAGATTTCCAATAAGACGGCCAAGAAGCCAGCGCGCACGAGTGCCAGAAAAGGCTAGCGACCAAGTCCAACCATGATCAAACTGAGGCATTTTGAATCTGCTATACACAAAGAGCGCACGCCCTTAGGGCGCGCGCTCTTTGTGTATAGGCCTGCTTTATTTTGTTGCGCGGTGAGTCATTGCTTAACCAGCAAACACCCCTTAAGGCGATGCCACCATACGACCGCCTAGATCAGTTAGACGGCGAGCTCAGCCAGCATTGCTCTTCAGCGCTTTTACCTTGCCACCAAGACGCAGGCCGTCGAGATAATCTGCCCATGCCTGCATCATCTTCCGGCGCTCAGCCAAGTGTGCTGTGCGATTGTAAGCGCGACCATTCGGGTCGCGCACGGAATGTGCCAATTGATGCTCGATGTAATCAGGCCGGAAGCCGAGGACCTCATCCAGAATCGTACGAGCCATAGCCCGAAAGCCGTGTCCAGTCATCGTCTTGGAATCGAAGCCCATTCGTCGCATCGCTGCGTTGATGGTGTTCTCGCTCATCGGACGCCCCTTACCTTGGAGGCTCGGAAAAACGTACCCACCGCGCCCCGTCAATGGCTGCAACTCGCGTAGTACTTCAACCGCTTGGTTAGCCAAAGGAACTATGTGCGGGGTTCCGGTCTTCGTCGCGATATAGCGCCACTCTCTTGAATCCAAGTCGATATCCTCCCAGCGCGCTGAGCGCAGTTCACCCGGACGAGCAAATAGCATGGGGGCCAGCTTCAACGCAGCGCAAACAATGGCGCTACCGTCATATCCCCACAAGGCGCGAAGCAGCGGAATGACTTCCGCAGGCTCAGTTAGGCTGGCGAAATGTTCTGTCTGTGGCGACTCTAACGCGCCGATTAGGTCCGTAGCAGGATTGCGCTCTGCCCTACCCGTGGCGATGGCATAACGAAAAACCATCCCAGCAATCCCACGAGCACGGTGCGCGGTCTCTACGGCACCGCGTTTCTCCATCTTACGCAGGACACCCAGAAGTTCGGGGGCAGATACTTCCGCGATGGGCCGGTCACCGATGTAAGGGTTGAGATCCTTCTCGACAATACGGCCGTTACGCACTGCCGTTGATTTGGCATTTTTCTTGCCCCGCATCGCCAGCATCTCCAACGCGATAACGCCGAAGCTGTTCTCCAAACGACCGCCCCGCGTGAGCTTCTCCACTTTGCGCTGCTCACCGGGATCAATGCCAGAACTCAGTAGCTTCCGCGCATCGACATGTTTGACTCGCGCCTCGGCCAGACTGACCTCAGGGTAGATACCAAGGGCGAGCCGCTTTTCTTTGCCAGCGTAGCGGTACTTCCAGCGCCACAGTTTGCCTCCGGAAGAAGCAACTTCTAGATATAAACCTCCGCCATCAAACAACCTTTGAGGCTTGGCAGAAGGCTTGAGTCTCCGAATTGCTACATCGCTTAAAGGCATGGGGGCATCTCTTCTTCACGGGGTATCGATGCCCCCATGTTTGCCCCCAAATGGGCTGGATTTCAATAGATGCCTTGAGATTGCCTTGGACGCCAGAACTTGATGAAACCAAGCATTGGCAAGGTTTTCTGGACTACTTTGGACGTCAACGGACTGGGAAATGGTGCGCTCGGCGGGATTCGAACCCACGACCACCGCCTTCGGAGGGCGGTACTCTATCCAGCTGAGCTACGAGCGCATTGTTGGCCGGCGTGGCGGCGAGGTCGTAAAGGCCTATGCCACGGGCGC
>Ga0302230_10001839_pt1 | contig 13269 bp, 12 predicted proteins | sample II_Palsa_N2_1_FD_193523 | JGI IMG/M metagenome (GOLD analysis project Ga0302230, IMG submission 193523) | Peat permafrost microbial communities from Stordalen Mire near Abisko, Sweden - II_Palsa_N2_1 | ecosystem: Environmental > Terrestrial > Soil > Palsa > Peat permafrost | place: Sweden... | reverse complement strand
TTGCCGTTAATAAATGAAGGGCCGTCACGCATTTCAATATTATCTGCATAACCTTCCAGGATCTGGTCAATATCATGGCTGTTCCAGGCTGCCTCTTCGAATTTTAATCTTTCTGCTGCAATATCCATGTCCCATGGTGGGGTCGGAAATTTTTGTGTAGTACTCATGTTTTTCTTTTTTAATGTAAATAACTCTTGTTTATTAGATACAAAGTTTGCCAAATAATCAAAGGTAGAACATGGACAAAATCAAGGTAAACATGGATTTTTATTTTTAAAGGTATTATTATTTGGCATTTAAAGTACCCATTCCAGCGAAAAGGCTGTCCAGCTAACAAAGGGTAGTTTCTATAGTGGTTACTCTGTTTGAAGCCATAACGGGCAAATCGATCGCTTTCGCATCAGATGAACACGGTAACTTGTTTACCTCATCAACGACTCAACTAACGATATACGCCGTTTAACCTATAATTCCAATCAAAATCAACCTATAAATTCAATTAAGGCCTCAACAACCTCATCTGGTTTTTCCGATTGGATGAAATGGCCGGCATCATTGATTTTTTTTAATTTAAGATTGGTCGTCAGTCCTGGTAATGATGCTTCTAACAGATTAAATCCGGTGCCACCGATCCCTAACACCGGGAGTTCCAGTTTGCTATAGGCTTTAAAGTCCTCGATATCTTTTGCAAATGCTTGATACCACGCATTTGATGCCCTTATTCCATCCTGACTATCATAAATATTTGAATAAACTGCTCTGCTAAAGCTATCAATGCAATTTTTGTCTGCCAGCATGTTGTCAAAAATCCAGTCAAGAAGGTAATGCATTCTCCCAGCAAGCATTTTCTCCGGAAGCACTTTAACCTGATTAAACGCCACCCACCATGGATGTGGATATCCCTGAACCGGCAGCATGGGCAACTTGTACATCTGCTCGTCCGGTGGTGGTGTATCCATTATGATAAGTTTATTGGTTAACTCTTGGTTATTAGCGGCAAAGCTAAACGCCACACTTGCGCCAATGTCATGACCAGCGATGTTTACTCTTTTATGGCCCAATAATTTCATGAGCGCAACTACATCTTTAGCCATCTGCTCTTTCTCATAGCCGTTAGCGGGTTTATCCGAATTTCCCATGCCCCTAAGGTCTATTGCAATTACATGATACTTCGTTGCTAAGGCAGGCATTATTTTATGAAATGACCACCATGTTTCTGGCCAGCCGGGCAGTAACACCAACACTTCTCCGGAACCACCCTCTACGTAATGAAGGTTTACGTTATTCACCGTCGCATACGCGTTGTTAAATCCGGGAAGCTTGCCAACTAATGATTCATCAGATAGTTGAGCCTCGGTAAAATTGTTATCGATAATAGCATTCATATAATGGGAGTTAGTGGTTAATCGTTTTTGACTGGTATTATACCAATACTTTTGCTAAAAGAATACCAGGCAAATTTTTTTATATCATTTCTGGCAACATCTCCAGACTCGAGTGCGGCGATCGTAACAGTTATCATTCCGTCAAAAAGAAAAAAAATCCAGTGCGGAGTAAGTCGTTCACTAATAATATGTTTTCGCTGAAGATCAGTGATCAGCAAATGCCATTTAGCTTTTACATCATCATCATTAGGGTCATCATGTTCTGATATGAGGGTTGGCAATACCCGTTGCTGAAGTTTATTTAAAAAAGCATATTTATAATTACAGTCAATTCCCGCATACAACATTTGCTCCAATTGCTTGACGGGTTCGCTGCTGCTATTGTATGCTGTATTCATCGCTTCCTTGCAGACGTTGTTCATTTCTTGTTTACATGCCTCTAACAAGGAATTGCGGTCACTGAAAATCCTATGCAGTGTTCTGCGCGTTACGCCGGCTCTTTCCGATATCGTTTCCATATTAGCTGAAAGATCATCGGTAAATACAACCACGGCTGCGTTAATAATATTTTGCCTGGTATTTGACATGCTCAAATATAGGTATTATGTCTCATTATTGAGAAATATTTCTCAATAATTTTAAATCTTAGGGGTCAAATGACAGGAAACTACCAGTAATTTAATATTTCAATTACCCAGGTCAACAGATGAGTTTATAACCGACACCACCGACATTCATTAACTATACAGCGTGTTCGTCCTTCAGCATCTTCCGGATATGGGCCATAAATACATCCATACTTTGTGAATTATAATGGCTATCATCACACCATATCTCCAGGAGTAACGTTTTTCTTTCCAATATTGCATTACAATTCAGAAGTAGCATGCGCAGCAGCGCTGCTTCTTTAAAAGAGATGTCATAAGTCCGCTTTAGTTTTCAGTTGCTGGCATAAAAAATCCAGATGGCATCCGCAAAATTCAAATGTATTTTGTTGCGAATTGTCTGTGACTTTTGTCTGAAAGCGATTCAGCAGCGACTCGATACGAACTTAATATGTCGATGCCTTCGGCCCGGGCTCTCCGCTGTATCTGCTACGCAGGATGCCGCAGCGATCCCTATCGCTATAATTTCCGGGGGATAAAAAAGGCATTTTAATTAAACCTTAATAAAGATCGCCATAAATTATTTATAGCGTCAACATCTGCATCGTAAGACGTGCCTAAAATTAATTTCGACACGGTATTTTTTTCATCAAATGTTATTAACACTGATTTATCGCCGTTTGACGACACGCCAATTGTCCTGGTAAATAGTTCGGTTGGACCATCTTGATACAACACGTTAAGGTCTGGAACCCCTTTTTCGAAGAAACAGTTTTACCAGAACCAATTGAGGTTATGACCTGTTGCCGTATTAAAGCAATTAAATAAGTCGTAAGAGGTTGGATGTTTGCCAGCCCATTTGATCCAATAACCTTTCTTCTAAAGTTATTGAGTACGGATTTAAATTATTTATCCATATTTATCAAATTGCAGCCTTGTAATACGATATTATTCTCATAACCCCAATTCCCTATAATACGCAACCAATTCCTGTACACTATCACCTATAAAGGCAACATATCCATCTGGCCTTATTAAATATATCATATTTGGTTGTGCGCCATAGGATGATTTGAAATAGCCCTCAGCATCAGTATAGCAATCTGTGTGATTACCTGGATTTCCGGATGGGTCTATGGCAAATAGCTTCACAACCGGGTACTCATCCTGACGCTTTAACAATTCAAAGATTAGGGCATCGCCTGTGGCCAATAGGCTAAAGTGCGGCCCTCTAAATAGGTCGAATAGTGTAATAGAATTGCCATTGTCGTTCTTTAAAGGTGCGTCTGGTGCGCGGTCACCGGCTTGTATTGGGGGTTGTAGTTTGGTAGCTTGTTTGCTTAGGCTGCTTTCCCGATAACTCAGGGTTAACTGGAACCTTTCGTTACCATCCGCTGATGTCGGCAACACCCTTGCAAACGACTGGAACTTATCGAGCAGCTTCGTAGTTAGCTTTAAAACAGATGCCGCTACGGGCAGGCGTTCTTCCTCATAAGTTTCCAACAGTTTTGGATTAGCCCCATGCAATACTAAGCCGAGTTTCCAACCCAAATTATAGGCATCCTGAATGCCCGTGTTCATCCCTTGACCGCCGGTAGGGGAATGCACATGTGCGGCATCACCGGCTATAAATATCCTGCCGATGACCGACCGCTCCACCATACGGATATTTACCTTGAACAGCGAAAGCCAGGTTGGGTCATACAGTTTAATATCCATACCTGTCCGTTTTTGAAATAGCTGCTGAAACAGTTCCAGTGTTGGCGCTTCCTCAAAATCAGGTGCTACCTGTGCCTGGAATTGGAATATGCCGGTCTTAGGGAACGGCGTAAGCGCAAAAAAGCCATCGGGGTGTTTGCTCCACATATGCGTATGCTCATGATCGAGCCCATTCAAATGTACGTCACCTACCAGCATCCTAACCGAATCGCGGGTCTCGCCTAAAAAAGCGATATTTAAAAATTTGCGCACAAAACTCCGCCCGCCATCAGAAGCTACCATGTACAAACATTTGATCTGTTGAGTTTCGCCATTCTTTTGTACCGTTGCCGTAACCGTATTTTTGTTCTGCTCTATGTAGCTGAGTTCGGTTGTCAGTTCCACATGCTTACCATCCTTAGCCAAGTGTTCCCTTAGTATACGCTCCACCTGGAATTGGGGCGTCCACAGTGGCGAGGCATAAGGTGTGGTTGGTGTAGGGGCGAGACCCTCATGTACATCAAAATCCCTGATTACTGTGGTGCCGTCATATTCGCGCAATACCGGGTGAAAATAACCGTAGGGCAAAAGCTTACCGAGGACACCCAGGTCATCCAGAACCTCCAGCGAACGCGGGGTTATTCCCTTTCCGCGCGAACCGGGAAAATATTCCGGCATTTTTTCAATAATGCGGAAATTGATGCCCCGACGTTGCAGGTCGCAGGCCAGGGTAAGGCCGGTCATACCTGCACCTACAATGAGCACCTCGGTATCTACCTCTTCTGTATTTGCTTCATTTTTGATCGCCTCCATATATTACTTTTTATAGTTGATTTAATACCGACTATTCGGTATGTTGTATTACAAAAAAAATTAATTATTAATTAGCAAATATAAATTGTTCCAGGCAGCAAACGCTTCCTGTCCAATAGCATTGGTATTGTCGGTCATGATCAGGTTGAGTACCACGCCATGCCCGGCATCAATAAACAGGCGGGCAAGTTGGTCATCGGGCAGTATCGCTTTAATTTCCTGATTTTCCCTCGCGTTTGCAATTATGCTTGTCCATGCCGCCAAAACTTTGTCTTCATGGCGGTTGATCTTGGTTTTAAAGTCCGGGATCAGCCGCATAGCCTCGAACATTAGCGCATAGCGGTTAGCCGCACCGGCAATCTCTGCCGTAAAAAAATCCGCACGCATTCTTGTCGCCTCCGGGAAATAGGCATCCAGAAAACCACGCAGACTGGCTTGCGGAATTTGTGTAAAATCCACCGTAGAGAAATTATCGATATACATATCGATCACCGCTTCGAAAATTTCCTGCTTGTTTTTAAAGTAATGGAAGAAGGCACCCTTGGAAAAGCCGGTTCTTTCCATCAGTTCCTGGAACGTTACTGCCTTAAAACTCTTCTCGAGGAAAAGCTTCAGCGCTGTTTGAAGTATGTGGTTTCTTGAGTCTTCCATATTACATACCGACCGTTTGGTATGCAAAGATATAAGTTTTATTTTAAGTACAAATTTCTGTCGGTGGATAAATCAGGGTAATCAAACCCGCTTAGGTTAAAAATCCGTTGAAAGCCAAATAGCTTTATTACTTGTCATTTTGCCTGTGAAGGTCAGCAACGGTTCGATACTTTCCATGAATTATAAATAACTAAAACTCAATTAAGGCAATATACTGATTATCAATAATATAATGGAAGGGCTTATATCTTTACACATGAACGGGAAGCTATACCGATGTCTTATAGCCCCTGGCTAACATTTCAAAAAACTTTTGATACCCTTCGCTCATTGCAGAGTCATTCCTTTTTACAAAGACGGTTGTCATCAAAGATAATTCTGCCAGGAGCGGAAATACTTTAACGGCTTTATATTTATAGTGACGCTCTATAAGCGCAACCGGTAGTAAAGAGATGCCTATGTTGTTTTCAACGGCATTTAAGATACCTTCCAGCGTATCCATTTCAATCAATGAAATTTGATTTATTGCCCAACCACTGATGATGCGTTCAAAGTGTTTACGATAGGAACACCCGTCACTGAAAACAATCAGCTTTATTTTTTTCTTTGAGTTTTTTAGCTGTTCATAGGAGGTAACCAGGGAGGATACGACAATTCCTAATTCTTCCGTTAGTACGGGCTGTACGATCAAACGTTCATCAACTAAATTTCCGGCGACAAATGCTCCGTCTAGCTGGCAGGCGAGTACCTCTTTGACCAGGGCGGAAGTTGTGCCGGTTTTTATCTTAAACTCCACCTCGGGGTAATCTTCTCCAAAGGCCTGTAAAATGCCCGGAACCCGCAAGGCAGCGGTGGTATGAATACAACCAACTTTAATGAGGCTCTTAAGTGGCAGATCTGGGCCTGTGATAGTTCTCTTTGTATTATCGAGCAGCAATAATATTTCTTTAGCTGATTTTAGCAATACCGTTCCGGCATCAGTAAGCGTGATCGTTCTGGATGTACGTTCAAAAAGCCTGGTATTAAATTCAGCTTCCAGAGACTTGATCCTTGCCGTAACATTGGACTGACCGGTATTGTTAGCTGCCGCGGCCTTGGTAAAACTTCCGTGTTCTGCCACAGATTGAAAAATAACAAGATCATTGATCTGCATAACATATTATTAATAATGATTCAAATATATCATTATTAATTATTTTAACCAATAAATAACAGGCTGTACCTTTGCACTCATGGAAAGCACAGCAAAAGTAAAAGCGCAATTCGGATCATTAGCACCGGCAATGACCGGCTTTGTTACCTTGCTCGTTAGTAACGGCATAGGGCGGTTTGGTTATCCTCCGCTCATTCCTGCACTGGTAGCTGCCAAATGGTTCACTGTATCACAGGCCGATTACCTTGGTGCTGCAAACCTGACCGGGTATATTTTAGGTTCCATGTGTGGAACGTTGCTTAACAGGTATGTTCCGTCGGTTACGCTGATCAGAACCATGTTGCTTCTTACAATTGCTTCTTTCGTACTATGTGCGTTTCCTTTTGCCTATCCGCTATATTTCCTTGTCAGGTTATTAGCAGGTTTCGCAGGTGGAGTTATTATGGTTATTACCGCACCGACGATTTTTAAACACACCTCGCCAGAACGTAAAGGCATCATCGGTGGAATCATGTTTTCGGGCGTAGGAATTGGTATAGCGCTTGCCGGCACTATTATTCCATTTCTTGTCCATAAAGGGCTGCCGGCTACTTGGTTAACCTTTGGCGGCTTGTCCCTTTTACTGACCATACTCGTCTGGAACAGATGGCCTGAAGGCAGTAATGAAATACATGTGCCGGAGTCAATCATTTCGGCCAATACCAACAAGCGCGTACTCTGGTCAGGCGCAGTCATATTCTTGATGTTATCCTATGCGTGTAACGCAGTCGGATTTGTCCCCCATACGGTTTTTTGGGTCGATTTTATCAGCAGGGGCCTGCATAAAGGAATTGAAACAGGTACTCACTTTTGGATATTATTAGGCTTAGCCGCGGCAGTAGGCCCGGTTGCGACAGGGGCGGTAGCCGATAAGATAGGTTTTGCGAAAAGTATCCGGATAAGTCTGCTGGTCAAAGCGGTCGGTGTAATTTTGCCTTTAATATCGGTTTCAACCTGGAGTTTAGCATTGTCAAGCATTTTTGTAGGTAGTCTGGCTTTAGGTATCAGCTCCTTAGCGGCAGGCAGAACCGCTGAAATAGTCGGTAATGATCAGCAAAAGCAGGTTTGGAGTCGTATGACCGTTGTTTTTTCGATAACCCATGCTGGTACAGCCTATCTCCTATCTTATATATTTTCAGTCGAGCATTCTTACCTGTTACTTTTTCAGATAGGAGCTGCAACCTTACTCGCCGGTAGTATTTTAGATTATCTTTGTACTAAATTCGCAAAACAATGAGTCGCAGGGCTAATTAAAAAGGCATTGAAATTTTTGTTATGGTCAATACAAAATAACCCGGTTGTTAAAGATTCTGTACCCAATAATACTGGGTCCTATTGGCGGTGGTTTGTCAACAGTTGAACTAACTGCAATTGTGTCTGAAACAGGCGGATGAGGCAGCTATGGCGCTTACACTTTAAGTCCGCAGGAAATGTAATCCTATAACTTTGAACAAGGCGGTACTTGCCGCCGCTGGCCATTTACATCAATGATTCGGCCTTTTGTAATCGGGGAATTCAATGAAATTAACGGAAGTGGCTTCTGATCCTCAAATGTGAGTTCACCATTGGTTTACTGTTGTAATTTCTTTGATAATCACGAATAGATCGGAGCCTAACGACAGGGAAATTGCGGCCCGGAAAGTTTTCAGCGATGCAGGATTTGAATTTGGCGAACACCTTAACTTCCGCGAATGGCTTTGGGTGCATTTTGCGATAAGTGCTTCAGTACTGCTGAACAACTTCGGGCGGGTACGCCTCGACGGGATGTTTAAGAAAATAAAAACCATAGCATGGAAGAGGCCGTACGCGTTGTGCGTGAGATCATGCCGGTATTATCTGCGAGGGGTGTCAAACTTGAAGATCACCCTGAACTGACATTTTTTAATCAGCCTGAGTTAACTGTCTCCGATGCCTTAGGAAAAATGCTGGACTGCCCGGCATTTCAGGCTGCTATTGACGTACAACCTAATCCGGAGGAAGTGAAACGTATGTTTACCGACGTGTTGGATGAGAGGCATCGTCTCGGGATAAAACTTTCCAAATTTGAGTCGCCAGGAAGTACATTAAAAAACAATAGTTTTTATGAAAAGAATTGATTCAATTTTTTCTTTGCTTGTACTAGATATGGCAATGTAAAATGACCGATATTGTATTCGTCCAAGTGCATATTAATCATATGCTTCTTCGTAGCGGGTTCACTATCGGTTGCTTTGATCTTTTCAAGTATTTCTACTAAACTTATTGTTTTTCTCTGAAGGATTTACAGGAGTTTATCCCAGGCATGCAAGTCAATAAAGAAAAGATTTTCGATAGGTAATAATCTGATCTGTTTTTCACGCATCACAGTAAGCAACGCTAAATTTTGATGGCAATAAATCATCTAGTAGACCAAGAGCATATTTAGAAAATCCCGGATGCTTATACCTGTATGTTTTTTCGAAACTACTTTCTATATCGTAATCTGCCTTAATTTCTACGTAAAGAACAATTTGCCTGGCAAAGCAATCCCACCAGGAATGCTCCTGATAAATCATTTGCTTCAAACCATGATTTCAACGATCGATCGCCGGATTTACCGATATAACTACAAGAAATACCAATTGGGCTACTTTTCGTAATCGGGAAATCAGGAATTTTGCCAATCAAAAATAAATGACATGCAAAACTTAAAAGAAATAGTAGCAGTTGTTACCGGGGCGAGTAGTGGCATAGGTAAAGCTGTTGCTATTGAACTGGCAAAAAACGGTGTAAAAGTGGTTCTAGCAGCCAGGAGAACTGAAGAATTAGATGAGCTTACCAACCAGATAAAAAGGAATGGCGGCGAAGCCACATTTGTAAAAACGGATGTAAGTGACCGGGCTGATTTAGTTCATGTAGTTAATCTGGCAGTTGAAACTTACGCCAAGTTAGATGTGATAGTGAATAATGCGGGCATTGCCCGGCTTAGCAGGATAGACGCCCTGGACATTGATGGCTGGGATGAAATGATCGACATTAATATCAAAGGTGTTTTGTATGGCATGGCTGCTGCAATCCCCATTTTTAAACAACAGGGCTTCGGGCATATTGTTAATATCATTTCTACATCCGGTATAAAAATTGTTCCAACACAAGGTGTATACGCCGGAACAAAAAACGCGGTTCGCACCATCGCGGAAGCATTCAGGCAGGAATCTGACGGCAGTATCCGCATCACGGGAATTTCGCCGGGATATATAAAAACGGATTTTGCCGTTAAGAGTGTAGCTACGGATGAAATGAAAACTGCGGCTGCTGCGGCAGTAGAGCAGATGGCCATTGCACCTGAGGCCGTTGCCCATGCAGTAATTTATGCGATTAGCCAGCCCAAAGAAGTAGAAATTGGCGATATTGTGATTCGCCCCGCAAAACAGGGTTGATTGTTTACAAACAAGAAAATGCAACAGGGTTTTAACATACATAATATTGCATCTATATCTCAGCTGCTGCGCGAGTTTGGCTTGCCTGCACCGCTTCATCCCCTGATCGCGCTGTTAGATTATGACCAGGTTTCGGTTGATGGGTTTAAAAAAGGGGAAAAGATCAGCATCGATTTTTATAAAATTTCTTTTAAGCCTTCATACAAGGGACAGAACAAATACGGCCAGGGTTATTACGATTTTGAAGAAGGCGGATTGGCGTTTTTAAAACCGAAGCAAATTGTATTCTCTCCGGAGAACGCGGACAGTTATCAGGGCTATGTCCTATATTTTCATCCCGATCTAATCCGGAACTATCCCTTGGATAAATCGATCAGCAATTACGGCTTTTTTTCCTATGATGTTTCCGAAGCCTTGTTTTTATCCGCAAAAGAAAAGGAAATAATAGGCAATTTGTTCAGAACTATCGCCAGTGAGCTGGAAACTAACACAGACAGTTTTAGCCAGGACGTTTTGGTAAGCCAGATTGAGCTGTTATTAAATTACAGCAACCGGTTTTATAACCGCCAGTTCCTCACCAGGAAAGCCATAAATCATAAGGTCGTGTCTACTTTAGATCAATTGTTAAACGATTATTTCGATACCAATAAAGGGTTAAAAAGTGGCCTGCCGTCGGTTCAGTTCATTAGCCAGTCCTTAAACTTATCGCCACGTTATTTGAGCGACATGCTGCGTTCAATTGCCGGGCAGAACACCCAGCAATATGTTCAGCAGTTAATCATCGAAAAAGCAAAGGAAAAGCTTTCCGCAACTAATTTATCCATCAGCGAAATTGCTTACAAGCTGGGATTTGAACACCCGCAGTCATTTAGCAAGTTATTTAAATCTAAAACGGATTTATCACCTCTTGCGTTCCGTCAATCATTTAATTGACAGACGCAAATGAGGAGTCAAAGCGATTAATTCATCGTGTTGATTTTCAGCTTATTAACATGGAGCGACTATTAAAGGTAGCTGTTTCGGTGTCACGTATGAGCTAGCCGTGAGATATAATTGACTATTATCAGCATGTCTAAACGCGTTGAAAGTGTTCTTTCCTAACTTTCAAGCGATTGCGCAAAGATCTAATCAAACCAAACGGGCACATGCTGAATGGTAGCCTGCTGACGTATATCATGATTTAACTAGAGATGCGCATCATTTTCTTCGCAGATATTTTCCAGCCTGTCATTGATTGAAGGGATTGTTCAACATTGCTGTTTAGCTTGGGGACAAGCCTGTTGTCAAAATTGTACCGGTTATGCGCTACGTCCGCAGATAACATGATCATTCCGAAATTTGACAAATTGACAAGAGGGGAACAGTGCCCCGGAGTATGCCCGGGTGTGGAAAATATACGCATTGACCCGTCCTCGAAAAGGTCGGTATCTCCTTTCAGCAGTTCCACTTTACCATTCTTTACCGCCTCGTATAATGCGGGTATATAGCCGTATTTCTTATAATCTGGCACAAACATCGCTTGGTGTTCTGTCTGCTGTATGTAAAATGTAGCCTCCGGGAATAAATTACAGTTACCCGCATGGTCAAAATGTGCATGTGATAATATTACCTTATCGATATCTCCGGGTTCCAGCCCTATTCATTTAGTTGAGTCCGGATAGGCCGGCTGACCATACCCCGTATGTTATGGGCCACGACTTTTCCCTCAAGCTGATAAAAAAGATTGTTTTCTATACCTGTATCCCAGAGAATCCATTGATTGGCACGTCGGATCAGATAGGCGTTGCAACAGAGCGCTATCGGAATTCTTTCACCGATGCCCGGAGAATATTCTGACTTGTCAGGTGCCATGGCTATTCCGCCGTCAAGGGGGTATAACCTGTCTATTGTTGCCGCATTTATCTGTCGCATAGGATTAAGATTTTAGAGATTTATTTTATTGGTAGACCACCTTTAATTTCCCCAGTTGCTCAATCTTCGCCCCATAACTTAATAAGGGCGAGCTTGCGATCGAGGAGCAAATTCTTATGCTGTAGCAAGTGCAGCTACTTTGCCCTGTAGATGTAGCCCTTGACGCTGCGGCAGAAAGTTGTACTTACCAAGATAAATCACAGCTTGCGATTCACTTACTTCTTTTTCGATGCACCACCGTACTAGGGCTTTAAGGCGCAGAATAAGTTCTTCCATAACTGAAAGGTTTACGAATTTAATCATCAGCTCCTAACTCCAGTCCTTTAATCACATCTGCATTTTGTGTCCGGGCAGTCAAGAGTACCAGCGGAATGTCCTGATCCACCAATCGTATATCCCTCACCAACGAAAATCCATCTTTCCTTGGTACCATGACATCGACCAAACATATATCCGGTTTATTTTTACGGAACATAGTCCATCCTTTCACGCCATTTGCGGCAATAGATACATGGAAATCTCCTTTTTTCAAGGGATTCCTGTAGAATAGCAGCAAGTATCGGTTCATCTTCCACTAAAAGCAATTCAATTTTTCCCATCAGCATTTGAAAGTAAGTGTAAATGTAATACCCTTAACGGGGTTACTATCCAACCTGATTTGTCCATTCATCTTCAACAGCAAAGTTTTGACCTGTGCCAACCCGATACCATATCCTTTTACTTCGTGTCTGTCACCAGACGGGAGACGATAGAAGCGATTAAAAATAAAAGGCTGGTGTTCGGCTAAAATACCAGGCCCGTTATCTATGATACACAATTGCCAACCACCATCAATAATACTCGCTGTCACGATTCTCCTTGGTTCTTGACCGCCATACCTTATAGCATTATCCAATAGATTGGCAATGATGATACTTAGCGCCTCAGGGAATGTCTTCACCTCAAGATTTTCTGGCTCAACGCTAAAGCGACTACCAAGTCGTTATTTTTTCTCATAAGCTATTGAAAATCAAATGGTAATAGAGATGCAGGTATAGCCCAGGGTGAAAATTATTCCAAAAGATTTAAGATGTGATGAGTTATACAGCAACTTAGCGGAATTGTTAAAATAGTGGGTAATATATTTATGCTTTCACCGGCGGTCAGAAACTGAAAAATCAGCCTTGCCCGCTGCATGCACACTGCTGGGCTAAAATGTAATGTAACTACCGCCCTAAGTATTGCCGTCACCTTGCAGAATAGCAAACTTAAAGTCTTTAACCAAATTTCAATTTCCGCGCCTGGACATTCCTGCCAACTGTGTACCTGGTCAACCATAATGTCGTCTAAACTGAAAATGAAAGATGGATTATAATTAGGTTTTCTGATAGTTTCGTGGTAAATTGGCTGTACGAGATAGTTTAAATGCCGATAAAGAGTTTAGCAAACGAAAGAATACTGCTTCAACAGATCGCTGAAGGAAATGAAAAAGCTTTCGCGACGCTTTTTAATGCTTACAATAACCAATTAGCGGAATATATCATTTCACTTACAGCTTCAGAAGAAATGACTGAAGAAATCATTTTGGACATATTTGTAAAAATTTGGTCAAACAAACTTGAATTGCCCGGTGTTGA
>Ga0302230_10001838_pt1 | contig 13272 bp, 10 predicted proteins | sample II_Palsa_N2_1_FD_193523 | JGI IMG/M metagenome (GOLD analysis project Ga0302230, IMG submission 193523) | Peat permafrost microbial communities from Stordalen Mire near Abisko, Sweden - II_Palsa_N2_1 | ecosystem: Environmental > Terrestrial > Soil > Palsa > Peat permafrost | place: Sweden... | reverse complement strand
CGGTAGCCGAATCGATCGGTGAGCTGGCGTTGCTGTCTTCGATGAAGTCGCCCAGATGCGAATCCTCGTCGTCGCCGATCGGGGTTTCCATCGAGATCGGCTCCTTGGCGATCTTCAGCACCTTGCGGATCTTGTCCTCGGGCATCTCCATTTCCTTGGCCAGTTCTTCCGGCGTGGCCTCGCGGCCGAACTGCTGGAGCATCTGGCGGGAAATGCGGTTGAGCTTGTTGATCGTCTCGATCATGTGCACCGGGATACGGATCGTGCGCGCCTGATCGGCGATCGAGCGGGTGATCGCCTGACGGATCCACCACGTGGCGTAGGTCGAGAACTTGTAACCGCGACGGTATTCGAACTTGTCCACCGCCTTCATCAGGCCGATGTTGCCTTCCTGGATCAGGTCGAGGAACTGCAGGCCGCGGTTGGTGTACTTCTTGGCGATCGAGATCACCAGGCGCAGGTTGGCCTCGACCATTTCCTTCTTGGCGCGGCGGGCCTTCGCCTCACCGCTGGCCATGGCGCGGTTGATGTCCTTGATGTCGATCAACGGCAGGAACAGCTTGCGCTCGATGGTGGCGAGCTTTTCCTGCTCGGCGTCGATGGTCTCGCGGTGGTTCTTGATGTTCGGCGACCATTTCTGGCGCTTGCGGCCCAGCTCGGCCGCCCACTCGAGGTTGCCCTCGTTGCTGGGGAAGGTCTTGATGAACTCGGCCTTGGGCATCTTCACCTGCTTGACGAAGATGTCCATCAGCACGCGCTCGTGATGGCGGATGTCGTTGACCACTTCGCGCAGCTTGCGCACGAAGCCGTCGATCAGCGCGGACGGCAGCTTGAGCTTGAGGAACTCCTCGGCCATCTGGTCGCGCAGCTTGACGATCTTCTTGTCGGTGATGCTGGCGGCTTTCGGCGCGGCCTTCTGGAACTTGCCGTAGTAGTCGCGCAACAGTTCCATGCGGCGCTTCACTTCTTCCGGATCGGGACCGGTCGGGCCGGCCTCTTCTTCGTCCTCGGTTGCTGTTTCGTCGTCTTCGACTTCAGCTTCGTCGGTCGGATCGGGCTCCGGCAATAGCAGCGCGGCGGCTTCCTTTTCCTTGCGGGCGAGGTCGGCGGCTTCTTCCAGATCGAGGAAGCCGGCCAGGATTTCGCTGAGGCGACGCTTGCCATCCAGGTGCTGGTCGTATTCTTCAAGCAGCAGTTCGATGGTCAGCGGGAAGCTGGCCAGCGCGGTCTGTACCTGGCCGAGGCCTTCCTCGATGCGTTTGGCGATGGCGATTTCGCCCTCGCGCGTCAGCAGCTCGACCGTTCCCATCTCACGCATGTACATGCGTACCGGATCGGTGGTGCGGCCGACTTCGGCGTCGACGGCGGATAGGAGTGCCACGGCTTCTTCGGCGGCGGCTTCGTCGTCGGTGCTGCTGCCGGCCTTGTCGGCCAACGGATCAGCATCCGGCGCGGCGTCATGCACTTCGATGCCGACGCCCTTGAGCACCGCCATGATGTCTTCGATCTGCTCCGGATCGACGATGTCGTCGGGGAGGTGATCGTTGATTTCCGCGTACGTCAAATAGCCCTGCTCCAGACCTTTGGAGATGAGCGCTTTGATTTCAGACTGTTGCTCGTGGGGAGCTTTGCTATTCATTAACCGACCGCCGCGGGGTTCAAGAACCGGACATTATAGCGATATGCTGCTTTTTTGACCAGATTTCAAGTGAAAAAGTTTCGATTGGGGTACGCAAAAATCGCGCCAGATCGGGCCTTTAGCGTGCTCTGCGAAATGCGCTTTATGTGGGCTCCGCTCGCCCGGTGTCGAGCCAGAAAGTTACCGGCCCGTCGTTCACCAGCTGGATCATCATATGGGCACCAAAGCGGCCGGTTTCCACCCCGGGGTGTGCATCACACGCGAGTTCGACCAATCGATCGAACCATATCCGGCCCTGTTCCGGTGTTGCTGCCGTCGAAAAGCCCGGCCGCATGCCCGAACGCGTATCGGCCGCGAGGGTGAACTGGCTGACCAGCAGCAGGCCGCCGTGGGTCTCCGCGAGCGAGCGATTCATGCGGCCGGTGTCGTCGGCAAACACGCGATAGCCAAGCAAACGCTCGAGCATGCGTCTGGACTGTGCTTCGCCATCGTCTGGCTGCACCGCTACCAGAGCCAGCAGGCCTGGGCCGATGCGGCCGACAAGTTCATCGCCCACATCGACGCGGGCGGACAGTACACGTTGGATCAGGGCAATCATGCTGGCATCTGGGTGGCTGGAGTTTCAGCTTAAAGCGACCCGCCGATGGGTGAAAGCACAGGCCTGTAGACGTGATCCCTGCGGTCACGTCGGACGCGCTCCCGTAAACTGTGCGGATGCGTGCCGACATGACCTTCGTTTATCTCTTCCTGCGCCTGCTCGGCCAATTGCCTCTGCGTGCGCTGCATGGCATCGGCAGCGTGCTGGGCCGGTTGGTGCTGTGGCGAAACAACCGCACGGTGCAGAACACCGCGGTGAACCTACGCATCGTGCAACCGCAGTTGGATGATGCAGCACAGGCGACGCTGTTGCGCGAGGTGATGATCGAGAGCGGCAAGTCGGTGGTCGAGCTCGCCAAAATCTGGGGCGGCGGCGCGGAGCATGCGTTGGAACTGATCCGTGAAGTGCGCGGCGAAGGCTTGCTCAATGCCGCGCTGGCCAGGGGCAAAGGCGTGATCATCGCCGCACCGCATCTGGGCTGCTGGGAATTGCTCAACTACTGGCTGTGCCGCAAGACGCCGATGGCGATTCTGTATCGGCCACCTCGCGTCGCAGCAGTGGAAGCCCTGCTGCGCAAGGTTCGCGGCGCGCTGGCGCCAGAGCAGGTACGTGCCGATGGCGCCGGCGTGCGTACGCTGTACAAGCGACTGGCGGCGGGTGGCACGGTAGGCATCCTGCCAGATCAGAAGCCGCGCGCCGGTGAGGGCGAATTCGCGCCGTTCTTCGGTCGCGACGCGCTGACCATGGTGCTGTTGCCACGGTTGGCGGCCCGTACCGGAGCGACGGTGCTGTTCGGATTTGCGGAACGCTTGCCGGCGGGCGCGGGCTATCGCGTCCATTTGTTGCCGGCACCCGAGAGCATCGTCGATGCCGATTTGGCCATTGCCTGCACGGCACTCAATCAGGGCGTTCAATCCTGTGTCGAGCTGGCGTTCGCGCAGTACCAGTGGCAATACAAGCGCTACTCGGCGGATGATCGGCCAAGCCCTTATGACAAAGAGAACGGCTGAGGGTTATCGAGTCGCGATGACTCTATGGAAGTTGCGTAAGACCGTCTTGCCAGCATGCCAATTTCTTGCGCTGTTTCTACAGGTTTGGCTTTTCCAGCCTGCGCAAAAACACGCCCATTTCCTTTTCGGCCTGCTTGTCGCCGCGCTTTGCGGCGGCGGCAATGCCGCTGCGCCAGGCTTCGGCAGCGGCCTCTTTCTGGCCTGTGTCCAGGCAAGCCTTACCCAATAGTTTCCATGCTGCTGAATAGCCAGGATCAAACACCACTGCGCGGCGCAGCTCGTCGATAGCGTCGCTGCCATTGCCGTCCGATAGCAACGCACTTCCCAGCGAGAATCTCAGTAGTGCGCCATCGCGTGGTCCATCGCGCTGCAGGCGAAGACTGGCGATCCGCTCATCGTTCATGGCTGCGAGCGATAGCGCCCATCCGGGATGGGATAGATGTGCGTCGGCTGAGTGGGTTCGGGCGGTGTGCGTCCAGAATAGATATCAGCCAGCGAGGCGGCTGGCCAGATCACCATCCACGATGAGCGGAACGGTTGCACCAGCAACGCGTAGCGTAGATCGCTGGCATCGAGTTTTTCGGGGTGATCGACGATCAGGCCATCGGGATGCGCCTGGGCAAACTCTTTCACCGCTTGTTCGCCCCAAAGCTCGGTGATCGGATGCAACAGGCGACCCTCGAAATGAAACTGGCCGTCATAGTTTCCAAGATAGGCGATCGGACGCTGCGCAATGTCCGCTGCACCCAGCATATGTGCGGATGGGTCAAGATTGTACTTGGGCCATAGCGCGAGCGTGAACAGGGTATTGAGCGCGAGCGTGGCAACCAGGCCAGCGACCGCCAGACGACGCATCTCGCCGCGGCCGCGTACGAGTAGTAGCGCACCCAGCAGAAGGAAGATCACGCCGAAAAAGCGACTGTACGCGGCGGGGCCATCAAACCACTCACCGTGCAAATGATTCCCTGCGACCAGCGCCGGCAGCGCGAACAGAAAAACGGCGAAAATGATACCGCCTATCCCTAGCGGCCATGTGCCCAGCCATGCATTGTCGGCCAGTATCGGTCGACGCTCGCGCAGCACGGCAACGGCCGCAGCGATCAGCATCACGCCACCACCGAATTCCGGCAATGGGTAGTACGCCTGTTTGCCACTGATCAGCGAGAACACCAGAAAATTCGGCAGTAGCCAGCAAAGCAGAAAATGCAGACCCGGCTCCAGCGGTTGGCGCAGCAGCACGATCAGCAGCGGCACCAGCAACAGAAGGATCAACAGGTGTTCCAGCTGCGAGGCATGCCAGTGAAAAACCAGCAGCGACAGCAAACCAAGCGCCGCCACTGCCATCAAACTCAGGCCCACCCGCATACCGGCGCGCCATGGCTTTTGGAAAAGCGCGATAGCGAGGGCAACGCTGGCGCGCGGCCACGCGCTGAAGGGAAACATCAACACCGGCAGATAAATCAGATACCACCACGAAGGATGCGCATGGCTCTGCAACGGCTCGGCATGCTGCATCCCCTTCACCACACGACCGGCGGTCTGGGTGAAGAACAGCCGTTGCCGATAGGCGTCGCCACCGGAAAAGCCCGCAGGGAGTGCCCAGGCGAGCAAAATCGCGCCACCAAGCAATACGGAAAGCACGCCACGACCGTACCAGCGCGCGCGATGCTCACGCGCCCATTCGTTCCATAACGGACCGAGCAACCACGGGAACAGGATATGCAGCAACATCACCGGCCCCTTGGTCAGAAGGCCGGCACCGATACATAAACCGAACAGCAGCCAGCGCGGCTCGGCACGATCGAGTTTCGGTGTCAGGCAAAGCAGTGCCGCCAACGTCCACGTTGCAAGCAGCACGTCGTACATGATCTGCTGGCCGAACAAGAAGGCATAGCTCAGCGCCAGCAACATCCACGGCGCGCCCTTGGCGATCCACGGCCGGTTAGGGAAAAGCCGCCGCGCGAGCACTGAGACAAGCACTAGCTGCGTGCCGCCGATCAGCACTTCAAGCGCGCGTGGCCAGACATCACTGGCACCAAACACGAACCAGCCAGCGTGTATCAGCCAGAACAACAGCGGTGCTTTTTCACTGTAGGGTTCGCCGTTGATGTACGGCACCAGCCAATGGCCGTGGCTCCACATTTCCCACGCCACCGCCAGCGTTCGCGTGGAGTACAGCGGCATTGGGCCGTGCGAGAAAATCGCCAGCAGCGCTACCAATGTCCACAGCGGAAGCCACGGCCACAGAGCCCGCAGGGTTTCGGAACGGCTATAGGCACTGACGGACACAGGCGCACTCGTGTGGATTTAGTGGTGGATTCTAGTCTGCGTGGGACATAGCACGGTTACGACGTGATTGTAGCGATCGTGATTCAGGCCGGGCCCCAGTAGCCAATGCGGCGGCGCAGCTTAAGTTTACGCCACGGATTCCACGGCTTGCGGCGGCGATTGCGTGCGCCCGCAGCGATAAAGGTATCCACTGCATCGAGTACACGCTCGCTCGATCGGCCGTCGCGATAAGGATGGATGGCGTCGGCGAATTCGCGGATCGCCTGCATCAGCTCCGGTGGTCTGGCCAGCGCGCGTTCGATCGCCGGTTCGAACTGCGCGGGATCATCAATATCGATCAGCTGCGGCCCTGGCCGGCGATTCTTGAACGTCACCACGGGCTTGCCAGTGAGCAGAAATTCGCTCAATGCCGAGGAGGTATCCGAGCACATCATATCGACCTGGGGAAACAGTTCGAGGATGTTGTCGTTTTCGGCGAAGCGGAGAAACTCATTCTGCAGCGCCTTGTAGCGCGCCGTGATTTCCGGATTCATCTTCGGATGAAAGGTGACGATCCAGCGCCAGCGGCCATTGCGCGATAGCCGCTTGATTTCCTCGTACAAGGTGTCGGCGGCGCTCCACGATGGTGAGAACGTCGAGTGATAGAGAATGACCGGCGGCTGGCGTACCGGCGGCAAGGCGCCGGCGATTTCGCGCATGAAGGGGTCGAGCTTGGGCCAGCCGGTTTCGATGACCGTGAAATGGCCGAGCTTGGTGGCCACCTCACCAAACGCCTTGGTGTCGCGCGGGCCGGTGGTGCAGTACAAATCGAAAAAGCCGCGCACGTAGACATGACGCGGCTTGCCGGCGTCGAAGCCGTGGAAGGTTTCCACCTTCACACCAGGGAAGAAGTGCGGCAGATGATTGCTGGATGTGATCACGGCGATCGGGTTCCACGCACGCACTTCGGCGACCGTCAACAAGCGCTCACCGTCGATCAGATCCTCAGCGCCGGGGCCGTCAAAGAACCATGCCGCTTCGTGACCGCGCGCCCGGATAGCCTCCTGCAATGGTCGCAGGATGGCCAGCGCGTAGCGCTCGGAGCCGTAGAGCAGGTAGTGCTTGACCAAGGCCGGTGCTGGTTGAATGGGTGCGGGTGCGTTGCTCATCAGCGATCGATGCCATGGCGAGTGAGAAGTTTGGCCGCGCGATCCACCGACTCGGGGTTATGTCGCATTTCGTAATAACGCATGCGCTTGTAGATGGCATAGCTGGCCGCGGTGTGCGCGATCATGAAACCGCGCCAGCCGTCCATGAAAGCGAGCCGGAAAAGGTAGTCCTTGATGAAGGCCAGGGCGAACACGAACGGCGCCTGCCACATGCGTACCGGTTTGCCCTTCTCCAGCCAGTCGCGACATTTCAGCTCGGCATAGCGCAGCACCTTCAGCTGCTTGTGCGGCAGGGTGGGATTGTTGATGTGGTTGACCGGTGCGCGCAGCGTGGGGGCATCGCCGTCGAAACGCAGCGATTCGTGTACTCGCGCATCCGTCCAACGGGCGCGGTCGCGATGATAAAGGCGTGCCAATTTTTCACCGACGGCCGGGCGATACCAGTGCATCGGCGCGCCCATGTAGATCGTGCTGCGGCGCAAATAGGCGGCCGGTGCATCGCTGGCCATCAGTTCCGGCAATCGATGCTCCAGCTCGATGGCGAGTTCAGGCGTCAGGGTTTCATCGGCATCGAGCGCGAGAATCCACGTGTGGCTGCATTGCGTGGTGGCGAAGTTACGCTGCGCGCCGAAGCCAAGCCAGTCCTGCTGGACGACGCGTGCGCCGTGGGCCTGCGCAATCGCTACCGTATCATCGTCGCTGCCACTGTCGATCACCAGTTTCTCGGCCGCGAACGGTACGCTGTCCAGGCAGCGCCCGATGGTGTCGGCCTCGTTGTGGGTGATGACGACGAGGGTGAGCGGAAGGGTGGGCATGCGGCGGATTCTAGCCGATTGACCCATGGCCTCATCGGATCCAGCCAATCCGTCGCCGCCCGCTTGCCGATTACTCTGTCGTATCGCGGGCACTCATCAGTCTCGCTTATCTTGTTAGTCATGGCAGATGCCAGCTGCCGAGTTGGGTATGATAGGTATTGGATAAGCGTCCGCATTGACAAAACTTTACCTGCGCCACGCACCAGCCCTGCCGAGCTTCGGCAGCGATCATGGGAAAATGCCTGCTAATGAGCAAGATCGCCAGCGAGGTTGTTATTTACGCATGCGCCGTATTTTCGGGCGGGAAACTTTCCCCTGCACGCCTGTCGTCGAACGTCTCTGCATGAGCCAACAAACGACAAGTTTCGCGGTGGTCATCACCAGCTACAACTATCGCGAGTATGTTCTGGAAGCGGTGGAGAGTGCGCTGGCACAGAGTCGCAAGGCGGCGCAGGTCATTGTCGTCGATGACGGCTCCACCGATGGTTCGGTCGACTTGCTGCGCGAGCGTTACGGCGCCGACGATCGTGTAGTTCTGCTTTGTGGGAACAATGGCGGCCAGTTGGAGGGGTTCCAGCGTGGCGTGGCGCGTGTCGAAGCGGATGTCGTGTGCTATCTGGATTCTGATGACCGCTGGGCGCCGGATTATCTGGCGCGCTTGGGCGAACTCTACGATGCTCGTCGTGATGTCGATTTCGTCTTCACCGATATGCAGCACTTCGGCGAAGAGAACAAGGTCGTGGGTTTTCATCGCAGCGCCGTCGACCTGGGTTATACCGCGGTGATCACGTATGCCCTCACACGCTGGTACGGCGCGCCCACTTCGGCGTTATCCATGCGTGCCCCGTGGGCCAGAAAAGTGCTTGAGGTACCGGACAGCTTTCGCGAAACCTGGCGCCTCTCGGCGGACAACTGTCTGGTATTCGGTGCAAGTGTGCTCGGTGCACGAAAATACTATCTGCCCACAGGCAGCGTCTGGTATCGCATCCACGATAGGAACGGTTGGTGGTCCAATCTCAGTGCGTCGGTGGCATACACCAACCGGCTGCGCTCGCGAGGCTTGATTGGCTACTACGCGCGCGTAGCGGGGCTGGACGAGTCATGTATCGAGCTATCCAAGCTCGAATACAAGACCAAGCCCGATCCGCTGTGGGCAGAAACCAAGCGTTATGCAGCGCTGGCAATGCGTGGACGCGCGCCGTTGTGGAAACGTGTCGAGCACATGCTGGCCATTCTGCTGGGATCAAAAGCAACGGGACTGCCTAAAAGCAGTTGATCGTTCGCCAAAATCATTGCCTCAGCGACTACTTGCCCGATGACTTGACGCCTTGTCCTGCCCATTCCACATCGGCGGTTTGATCTTGTAGGAGCGGTTGCAATGCATCCTGCAGAAGTCCTGCGAAACGCTGCTGATTGGTCTCGAACCAACCGCGTGCTGCCGCGCCAAGAGCTTCATATTCGCGGGCACTCATGTTGCGCGCGCGTTCGATCGTGGCTTCCAGCGCGGCTTCGTCGAAATGGTAACGCGTTGACGCATTCAAGCGTCCTACTGCCTTGGCGGCAACCAGAAGGCCTCGTTCGGGACGCACCAATTCATTCATCGGTGGCGCGTCACAGGTAATAGTCACAGCACCGCAGCTCATCGCTTCGGCGATGTAATGACCCCAGCCTTCGGCTTCGGACAGGCATAAATGGAAGACGTGGCTATTCTGCAGGTGGCGGATGTCCTCGATATCGCACAATGTGGCAATACGGTGCTGCACATTGTCGCGCTCCGGTGTCATAGGCATGCCTGGCGCCGTCTGTGGCGATTGCAGCACCAGTAGCGGCGGCCACTCGGGATGGCGTCGCCACAGCGCGAGCAGGCGCCCGGTACCCTTCATCCGGCTGGCACCGGCCAGATGGAGGAAATGTGGCTCCCTCGGCATTTTTGGAATCAGGCAATCCGTGCTGCGAAAGCCGATATAGCGCGTGGGTATGCCGCGTGCCTGAAATATGGCCGCAGCGACTCGAGTCTTGGCAAGCAGTGCGTCGAACCGGTGCAAATGCCGCTCGTCTCGCCGGGACAGCCATTCCGGATTCGGTATGAAAAAGTTGCGCCTTGCCGTGCCGAAGTAGGCTGGTTGCACATGCTCCAGCATGATGTTGGCATCGAACTTCCAGCGCACGCCGTCGCCACTTTTCAAAGATTGCCACATGAGTCGGAAGCGGATCCACAGCGCCCGGGGCGTCCAGCGCCGCCGCTTTGGGCCGACAGACGTCACATGCACTTCGTTACCCAGCGACTCGAGCGTTTCCCGCAACAGACGCAGGTCGTGACTCAGCCCTCGACCGTTATCCCAGCCGATCAGGTTGATACGCGTTGTTGGCATCCGATCAGACACGCAGCGCGACCTCTTCTGATGATTTCCGCCGACCGAGTAAAACCGCCAATCCAAGCACCAGGAAAAAGTACAGCGAATGCGGCATGGCCCGATAGAAGACGTTGTCAGTCAATGCACACAACGCATACATGCTGACAATGGCGACACCGACAGAGGCAGTGATGATCTCGCTGTCATGAGCATGCAGCGCGTGACGAAGAAAATAGCCCAATGGCACAGCGAAGATCAGCAAGATGACCAGCAAGCCTGGTGCGCCGCCGGTAGCGGCAGCTTCCAGGTATTCGTTATGGGGGTGTTCATATTTTGCGATAGCCGGGTTGGTGTGACCCTCGGCGACCTGCTGGCGTGCATACACACCAAATTGATCGATACCCACGCCCGCCAGTGGATGATCCATGAAAGCGTGGCCTGCCGTGTGCCACATCTCCAGCCGCTCGCGTACGGCACCTCTGGCATCGGTCTTGGAGTCGTAGCTTGTCATCTCCGAACCCACCTCTGCAAATCGCTTCACAAACACGGGCTGACTGTTGAGGGGCGTCGTCGTGGGGCTGGCCGCCGTGGTTGCCACATTCACATTTGCCGTCCCCGGGCCGTTTGCCTCGACAGTGGCTGGCATATTGACGTTATGCACGCTTCCTGCGGCAAGAACACCGCCACCCACAATCGCGACAAGCATCAGCAATCCCTTGCCCCAGCGATGGGTGCGGCGGGCGTAGATCACGATTAAAAGCAGCAAGATGGGTACGAAAGCCAGCAGCGGTCCACGGCTCTGGGTCAGCAGAGCGCCATACATGCCAAATACGGCGCCAGTGCCATGCAAGATTTTTTCAAGCAAAGGATTGCTCGAATAAAATACTTGCAGCCACCCGCTCAATGACAACACCAGTAGGGTCATGGCGAATTCAATAGCGCCCCAATCGCCGCCGTTGAGACCGAAAGCTCGGTCAATGCCAAGGAAAAAGTGCTGTATGAGGCAGACGATGCCGAGAACAATCGCGGTAAGGCTGAAACCGAGCCATACCCAGCGCATGCGTAGTGGCAGGCTGAAGACGGCTGCCGTTGCCATGTAAAGCAGAATATGGGACGGCAGATCGAAAGCGTTCCAGCCAAGCCCGTGACCAAGAATATTGAGCGCCGTATAGAGTACGCCCAGGCCACAAACAACCATCACGGGCCAGGCCTTGCGATAGCTGTTCCGAGTGGCGGCGCTTCTGAAAAGCAGGCCCAAGCCAGCGATCAGCAACATTAGCGCGGGTAGAGCTTTGACATGCCAGGAGACGGAAAACGACAGTGGCATCAGGGCAACCAGCAGAGACAATGCGCCCAACCCCCATGCGTTCGATCTTGCGTCCACGCCTTCTCCTATCAGTCAAATCATCTCCCTGTGCTGCACGAAGGGTTTGAGGTCTTCAGCACTAGCTTTGAGTTTACGCATGGTACTTTAGGTAAGCCCCTCGACGGCAAAGCATTATCAGGCCATAACAGCCGCGTTCATGTTATCTATTGCTACCCACTTTGTTGTCTATTACTAGCCACTTCCCCCGCGAAGTTCTTCGCTCGGATGCATAGGTCGATGCCTTGAAGCTTCTGTTCACCAACTTCCATGACGGTGACGGCGGTGGCCATACGACCTACGTAATGACGCTGGCCAAGGCCTTGGCCACTCGACATGAGGTGCATGTAGCGGTGCCGCCGACAAGCCGGTTGTACCTTGAGGCGAGCGCGGAACCGTCTCTGCATGCCTGGTCACAACCGTTTCCCAATGGACTGAAGAGGCTGGCGGCTCGCCGGCAGGCGCGACGGCGGCTCGCAACCTTGTTGCGAGAGCAGGATTTCGATCTGGTACATGTCAACGGCTCGGCCGACCATCGATTGGTGATGGCGGCCGTGCGTGGGTTGCCACGCCGACCACGCATTGTGCTGACCAAGCACAACTCCAAGCCGATGACTGGTCTTGGTCACTGGTGGCGCGCAAGGCGTGGTACCGACATGGTCATTGCGGTCTGCGACTACACGTATCGGGCGCTAGCGATCTCACCGTATCGAGGTTGCCGACTGACCACGGTACACAACGGAGTCGACATTGCCCATTTCGCACCGTGGACTCGTTCGCTGGCGGCCGTGGAGCGGCAGCATTGCATAGGCGATCCGTCGGTGCTGTTGCTCGGAAGCAACGCAGGCACGGCGGCCTACAAGGGCTGGATGGATCTGGTCGAAGCATTGGCGTTGCTACCGCTAGACGTGCGTGCCCAAATACATCTACTGGTCGCTGGCCGAACGCCGGATGCCGCCCGGCAGCAGCGCATTGGCGACCTGGGCTTGAGTGAGCAGGTGCATTTTCCTGGCCTGCTCGAAGATGTGCGGCCGGTACTGGCAGCCATCGATGCGGGTTTCGTGCTGTCGTGGGATGTCGAAACCATCTCGTTTGCCTGCCGCGAAATGATGGCGATGGGCAAACCGGTATTGGTCAGCGAATACGCTGGCCTGCCGGAGAATATTCGTTCTGATGTCGACGGCTGGCTGGTGCCACCGCGCAATCACCAGGCCATGGCCGAACGACTGCGGCAACTTCTGCAGCAACGCGCTGATCTGCCATCGATGGGCGTCGTGGCCCGCGCACACGCGGAGCAGGCGTTTGGACTGGACCTGTTCGTCGAACGTACCGAGACGGCCTACACCGATTTGCTGGCGGCGAGTCGCTGAGCACTCTCAGTCGGCGGCATCACTGTCGTTGTCATCACTGTGCGGCACGCAGCCGGGCAGCACTGCATCGGCCTTGAACATCCACCACTCGCGACGATTGGCGTGGCCGACGTAGGTGGCCTTGCGGCGATCCACGCACTGGCCCATTGCCACGTCGAGACTGAAGATCCAGCGTTGCGACGGCTCGGCACCTTGCCATGCGATGGCGTCGGCATATTGCTGCGGCCATGGCTTCAGGAAACCGAATTCGACAGTCGGCCCCTGCGTCATCAGCAGGTTCTGCTCCTTCCAGGCGAGCAGGCCGATGGTTGCCTGAGGCCCGGCGATGACACGCGCGTGCTGCATGACATCGCGAGCCGAGCGATCGCCGTTGAGCATCGGATAACCCCATAGACCGTAGAGGCCCCACAGTACGCCCGCAAACGTAAGCCAGCCCATTGCGGCGCGACGTACGCGCGTGAGCGCGACGATGACCAGGCCAACTAGGCCGATGCTGAGCAGCAGCCACCAGATCCGCGAATCCAGGCTTTGCTCGAACTGCGCGGCCCAGGATGGATGCCGAGTTAGCGCTAGCGCCGCCGCGGCGGTCAGGCCGGCACTCATCAGCCCGGTCAGCGCGAAGATCAGCACGCGGATGCCCCGCTTGCGCAGCAGGCCCGGCAGCAGCGGCGCCAGCGCCAGTGCGG
>Ga0302230_10001837_pt1 | contig 13272 bp, 22 predicted proteins | sample II_Palsa_N2_1_FD_193523 | JGI IMG/M metagenome (GOLD analysis project Ga0302230, IMG submission 193523) | Peat permafrost microbial communities from Stordalen Mire near Abisko, Sweden - II_Palsa_N2_1 | ecosystem: Environmental > Terrestrial > Soil > Palsa > Peat permafrost | place: Sweden... | reverse complement strand
CCCCCCCCCCCCCCCCCCCCCCCCCCCCCCCCCCCCCCCCCCCCCCCCCCCCCCCCCCCCCCCCCCCCCCCCCCCGCAAGCGTACTCGTCTGGTTGTTGTTGACAAAAGTATTGCCAGTGACAAAAAACGTCGAGGACGAGTAGTAGGTGGTCGCGTACAGTGTGAGCATGTTCATGCCCGTGTTAGAGGAAAAAACGTTGTTGGTGACGACCACCGCCGAGCCGACCTCGTACTGGAATTGCATGGAGACAATGTCGGCGCCCGACTTGACCGAGTTCGTGATCGTATTGTTTGTGAAGACGAGGCCGCCAGCGGTGTAGGACGAGCTCGAAAAGGTAAAGTAGACGACCGAGCTCGAGTCTGCCAGTGTCGTGGTAAAGGTGTTTCTCTCGAGGTAGACCCCGAGGCACTGCTGCCAAGTAGCCTGGATGGCATTGTACGTCGCGCTAATGTACGTGTTTGTGATGGTCGTGTTGGAGTTGTAGGGCTCCTGGATGTAGATGCCATTGGCCACGCTGGACAGGTGGCTGTTGGTGATCTGCAGCACGTTCACGCCGACTTCCTCGTACACTACAATCGCCGTGTACGAAATGTTGAACGCGGTGAGCGCGTTGATGTACAGGTTGGCTTGGTCGGTGTAGTAGGTGCTTGTGTACAGGTAGATGCCCTCTTCAAAGTTGCTGATGTAGAACGTGTCCAAGGTCATGACGGAGAGGGGCTCTGTGGCACCCCAGCTGATCTCGATGGCCGCGTAGGCGTACTGGCTCGCGGGGCCCAGCATAGTCACGTTGTGGGCGTACCACGTCGGATTGGGATTGTTGATGTACATGCAGACACCGTCCGAAACCGCGACCATGTACACGTTCAAGAGCATGGGGATGGCGTTGACACAGGTGAGGCCGCTGGAAAAGCCGCTCATGTCGGTGTTGTACAGGAACGAGCCGTCGCTGAACGTCACGCCGTCCGAGAGCAGTGACAGCGGCTGGGCAGTCGAGGTAAAGCTGATGCCTTGCCATGAGTTGGTCGTCGTGGTCGTGCCGTAGCTGCTGACAAGCGAGACGTGGTTCGAGGCCGTCCCGTTTACCCACAGACGTCCTTGGATAACGAGCTGTGAGTTGTAGCCAAACTGAACGACCACGCCCGCCGAGATCGTCAGCACCGACGTGGATGCCACCGTGTACGTCACGCCGTCCTGCAGCACGTACGGGTTCTTGTCAGCCGTCCAGGTCGCTGCTGCTGACTACGCGCGTGTGTGTGTGTATTTTATTTTTTTATTTCAGTCTTTTTTTTTTTGTTGTTTCACTCCCGGAAAAAAGAGAATCTTACAGTCAGTGTGCCCGTAACGATCTCTTGTGCGCTGGCTGCATGGTGCGGGGACCCCAGATAACAACAGAGGAGGACGGCTAGCAGCATTGGCAACGTATTGCGCGCCATTTTCGCCTTTTTTTTTTTTTTCTCTCTTCAGAGTTTTAGTCTCACTAAAAAAAGGGTTGACAGCAGATAGCACGGCAACCCGTGCCCAAGACACGGCGCTCGGAAGGGAAAGAGGGGGGAGAGAGAGACAAATAATAGTAACCCCACCACCCCAAGAAGACTGAGAAGAAAATGTTGTTGAAGAAAGGGCAAAACGTTTTTTTTTGCAAAAACGTTCTTCCTTTTTTTGCGAAATCGAGATCTATCGTGACAACGCGCCGTGAATTAGTTCCGTTCCCCCCAAAAACGGCCAGATTAGGCAGCGACTGAGACATGAATGACAATAGAAAAGCGCCTTCTACACAACGGCCCGCCCGATCGAGTTGCCGACCCGGACGAGTGTCTCAAATTGCCGAGCCGAATTTTCCAGCAAGTCAGAGTCAAATTGGATGGCGCCCTTCTTGAAAATGCAGATGACGGTGCTGCCACCAAAAGCGAAAAAGCCAAGCTCGTCCAGCCTATGCACTGTCGCCCCCTTTGACACAGTCAGTAGAATGCTACCGACGAGCATCGCTCCAACGAGCACGTACGCCACCTACATACACAGATATTTTCATTTCGCTTTTTTTTTCTTTTCAGGCATACGTACCGGCCCAAATTCTTTTGTTTGCAGAGCCATGACTGTCCTCTTGTTCTCGGTAAAGACATCGACGTCCTTCTCGCGGATGGCCATCGGGTTGACCGTGTAATATGTCCCTGGGATTTCTTTGACCTTTTCGACGATGCCATCCACTGGCGAGTGGAAGCGGTGGTAGTCTTGTGGAGCCAGTCTTTTCGGGGGTATAAAGTTGAAAAGGAAAAGAAAAAGAAAAAAAAAAATCGTACCGGCAAACGCATAGTGACCCACCCTCAAATTGGGAGGCCAAAGGCTTGCTGTCCAGGAGCCTCTCCAGGGAAAACTCGCGACCCTTGATCCAGAGTCGTGTTGCGTCGTTTATGCTCGCAAATGCCATCAAACGACAGTCGGCCGGTGACACGGCCACGGCGTGGTCGGGGGAGGCGATCTTGCGAGTGCCTGGCCTGAGTTTACGATAGAAAAACTCGTTGAATGTATTGAACGACTCGATCGGCTCGAGCACGTCCGCCATGTCGATCTCGTGAAACTTAATAAAACCTAGTTTGACGTTGTTGTTTTTTTTTTAGGTGAAAAAATACCAACGACATGACGATACTTTTAATGTAGGCCACCGAGGTGGGGTCGTCAAACTTTTGCCCTTGCTTGATCGACTGGCTGGAGAGGAAGGCTCGTGCCATCTTTGAGTCGAGGCTCTTGCGCAAAGAGCCGAGCCGGCTGCGGTAGACCATTCGGATACCCATGCGGATGTACACCGGGATTTTCTCGTCAATGAGCTGGCCGCTCTGCCGGTCGAGAACGAGGACGTTGGCGTTGTCCACACCAATGTCATGCTTGCCGTTGGCAATGTTGGACATGAAGCGCAGGAACCAACCTTTCTTTGCAAACGCCTCGGTCAGGAACCCGCCCACGACAAAGTCCTCCATCTCGGCCGTCATCCCACCCACGACGCTCGGGCCACCGATCGACGCCGACTTGTCTTCGATGACGATTGCCTTGACAACGTGGTCGCGGCCTTCGGGTGACAGCAGGAGCGTCTATTTTTGTTGTCCAAATTGGTTTCTTGTTTGTTTTGTTTATGACGTACGTCGAGGTAGCACGAAAACGACGCCGAAAACGGGTGACTTCCGTCCAGCAGGGTGTCGATGACGATCTGCTCGTTACTGTTGTCGCAAAGATCCATCGCATCGTCGGGGATGGGGACGTCGAGCGTGCTGGTCATCTCAAACAGCTCGAGCTGCGTGAGCCGTGGGGGTTCTGACCCAGCAAACGTGTTGGCGTGCTCGCGGGCGACCTTGGTCCAAAACACCCTGTGCATCTTGTCGTGATTGTATGCGCGTGTCTGCACCACAAGATGCGCTCGGGTCCCTCCCGATGTGTCTTGCCTATCGTGTCTTGACACATTCTATTGCGAGGGCTGGTGTTGCTATGTCTGGGTGCGACAGGGCTTACCAGTTGCAAGTGCGCCTCGACCCCTTTGTCCTTGTCATTGGACAGGTTCAGGAGATCCTCTATCCTGACATAGCAGTAGGCGATGTGGGCATTGTCAGACTTGAACTTGCCCCGTTGATATCTGGGGGGAAAAAAAGTGAAAAAAAAAAAAAAAAAGTATGGAAAAACTTGGAAACCGAAAAAGGTTGCGTACATGGACATCTTGATCATGTTGGACCGCTCGCTCTCTTTGACGACAAAAGCGACGTTCTCGTTCCAGTCTCGCCCGCGTTTCCCCTGCCTGGTCACGCGCGAGCGAAACGTGTTTGTGCCAAAGGTGATGACCACAAACGCGTTCACGTCCAGGTCAAACTGCACCATGCGCACTAGTTGCAGCTTGACGATGCCGGCTATTTTCGAAACGAGGGGTGCAACAGCAGGAACTGTGGGGGTCGACGGTACCTTGTTGCTGCTCATGACGATCAGCAGCGATGACTCTGTTGGCGTGACTTGGTTCTACGGTTGTATAAAACGCATTTAAAGCCAGACCCTGGCTTACTTTGTCTCCCAATACGAGCTCGTCTGTCGACTCTCCCCAGTCCATTGTCTGCAGATGGTCGGTCGATGCGGATGCGGACGCGCTGTTGCTGTTTGCTTGCGACCCCTCGGGCCCTTGGGCGTGAGTTGGTACGTTCCACCATGTTTCCATCGCGGTGGCCGCCGGATTAACATGCTCCTTGGAGATCATCGGGGCTGATGAAGACGACGAAGACGACGACGATGATGACGCCAGCCCAATGTTGAAGGACACTGCTCCTGCCGACGCCGAGGCATCTGCCGCTAGCCAGTGGTCGTCGTCTGTTTCGACTGGTGTTGTCGGTGTCAAAACGACGATATAAAGGTCAGATGGGTGGAAAATAATCTAGGCATACGCAGTGACATGGACCTCGACATGGGCAGGGGCGGCTGCGCTGGCAATGGGATGGCAATGTTGCTTTGGCCATCGCTCGCCCCGGCCGCCACCGCGACGAGACCAAACCGCAGCTTGATATGCCTCGTAAAAGACAACTTCTCGTGTGGGTTCTCCAGCAGGTACCACTCGAGGGGTGCCGTGGCGTACGAGGCGTCACCGGGGAGCTCGCTCAGCGGCAGGGCTACTTGCCCTAGGAAGGCTCTGCCCAGGGCTCGCACGTCCCACACCTTGAAGCTGACAATGACCAGGTCCAACTTGTCCGGTGGCGGAACAGGAAAGTCCATCACCGCTCTCCACTTGGGGTGCGCGCTGCTTGACACAGGGGCGGTCTCCTTGGACACTGATTCGCCGCCGAGCACACGGACGTTGACTTGGACCATTGCGTCTGTTCTCCTCTCTCCCAGTTAGCGCAGCTTGTGCCCTCCTTTTCTTACCAGACTGGGCTCGCTGGCCGCCCGAGTACAAGTTGCGGCCCTCGGCAACCATGACGCGCAGTTGTTGCGACATGTCCCGGCGCCGGACGGTCCGGGAGGTGAGTGTTTGCTAAGTAGAAAAATTTTTTTTCGGCTCTGTTTTTTTTTTTGCCAGGCACTTTTCACAGAGTCTTTTTTTTTTTTTTTTTTTTTTTGGTTCTTCTACGCGCCAACTGCAGTTTTGTATTGGGCCCGGCCAACGTGTTCTACACGGCTCATCAGCCGCGGACTGACCCGGCCAGTCGCTTCATGAACACATCCATGACTCAACGCCATTTTACGAGGATGTCGAGCCCAGGGTCTGGTTTCTCACGTCGCCTGCACCAGCTGAACGAGTAATGGGGGACTTGAGCGCGGCGTACCTGTACTTACGATGTGTACACTAGTGCGCTCCGGACGAGCACAGATGCTATCAATGGTCTCCGCGAGCGCTGCGAGCAGCTCGAGTCGTCTCCACAAGACACGGCCAGGTACGAACGCGCGCGCCTAGGAAAATACTTTAACGTGCTTTGCCTGGTAACTAGGGACCGAGAGTACCGAGACGTCATGACCCAGCTGGTTTGTTTTGTGGATCTTCTTCCCTCTTGACTGACGACAGCACAATGCTTGGCACAGATGACCAAGAAGATGACGATCGAGTACCTCAAGTTTGACCTGCTCACGTCCAAGCTCAAGGAGTCTGCACTGCAGCAGAGGTAGGGCTGCATGCACGCCAGGGTCGTCGCACTAACGGGCAAATTCTGCAGCGATTCCACCGACAACGGCAGATTCGAGTCTGTGGAGAGCATGCTGCTCGAGTTGTCGAGGACAGAAAAGGTCTTTGAGCTGGAGAACGAGATCTTTGACTTGGAGATGCAAAAGGTCCACCTGGAGAAGAGTACGTCTCTGCTGACCAAAAAAAAAAAGACATTGTGGTGAGGAGAGCTATAATGCGTCATGCTGCAGTGCAAAAGGAGGAGGTCGTCGACGGCGGGCCCGTTGTTCCTCTCAGCCCTGTCTCCAAGCTCAGATCGCTAAATCTGCCACAGCCGTCTTCGTGGCAGCAGCAACAACAACTGTACAAGGGTTTCACACAAGCCAAGCACTGAACTTTTTTTTGCAAACAACGACAGATGGGAGTTGCTAAAGAAACCTGTAAAGCACGAATATGTCCACGCGATGCTGGAAGACAGCTCGTCCTTTGTCTGTCGCAAGATTGCTCAATATATAAAGTGCGCGATTTTTTTTTTTTAATGCCCCCTGCAACCCACTAACTCTGTATGTTTCGCATAGCTACAATACAAGGAGGAGAAAGAGCACCACCACAACCTGGTCAACGCACAGACGGTCGCCTTCGTCAGAGGCCGCATCCTTCGAGACCAAGTCTGTGCCCGAACTAATAGACGCTCTCGCCATGTACTTCCTCGCGGAACACGCCGAAAAAGCATGGCACATACAGGAAAACTCGATCAAGGTACACCCCAAACAAACAAACAAACAAACAAACAAACAAACAACAACAAAAAACAGCTCGAGCTCGAGTGCTACATCTTTCCTCGGATGTACAAACACCTTGTGCAGCTGGGAGAGATGCGTGAACTAGACGACCTGACGTTGGCCAAGTGCCGCGAGTTTGAAATGGTTGGACAGGCAGAGCTCAAGATGCCGGCGAGCCTTCAGTCTCCCGAACCAGTGCCGTACGCCGAGTCTGTGGACAAACTGCGTCGAATCACCGAGTTCCAGACGCCGATCGAAAAACTGTATGCCATTTTTCAGTCGGCGCAGTCGGTCTATGCAAACGTTGCACAATACCACCCCGACAACCCTCTCGGTGGCGATGGCTTTATGGATGTCTGGATTTACATTGTCCTCAAGGCATGCATCCCAACGCTCTACACGTATGCTTTTTTATTTCTTTTGCCAAAAAAATTAAAAAAGGGATGTTTCCTTGCTGCTCAGGACGATGGAATTTATTCGGAATAATGCGGACCCCCAGCAACTCCAGGGCGAGTTGGGCTACTACTTTTCAACCCTCGAGCTTGCCGCTTCATTTGTAAAGGATTTAGACAAAGGCCAACTGGCCCCCCTACCACCCACAATGTCTGGCGAGCCGCTGGTGGTGTGTGAACTCGGTACCGAAAACAGATTTTTTTTTTTTCCTTCCTGTGTCTCGAATTTGATTTCATCCTCCCGCCCTTTCTTGTGTAGAAAAATACAAACAGCTCCATCGCGAAAAGCCGTACGTGAGCATCGTAAAGTCGGAAGTCGTGTTGCGTGGCTATAGACTGTTTGCTGTGAAAGAGTGGCTCTTTGCGGCGTCGCACTTCCACTCCACCGTTGCGGTCAAGACCGGCAACCCTGACGATCAGGTTACCGGCATGGTCCTGCGAATCAACAAGGAACGAGTCACCATCCAGCAGAGGGCCTTTGTCGAGTCGCTCTGGGTGCATCCTTCCACCGTATCCGGCCTGAAACTCGAGGAGACCTCTGATGGCTCGCTCCTCACTGCCAATCCCGCCGATCCAGACCTAAAGCTGACCCTCATACCTGTGGAGATGGTACAAACACTCTTTATTTTTTGGAAAAAAAGTTTTTTTTTTTTTTTTTAAATATTACAGCGCGTTGACAGGACAAGAACAAAGACGACTTTGAAGCCATGAAGCAAATCAAGCTTTTTGTGACGCGGGAGAGGCTCGGCAGTGGCAACGTCCGGCATACCGCCGTCGCCAACTTTCGCTCGTCCTTCAACCTTGACGCGAGCATGTCTCCAGACTACCAGGTGGACCGGATCTGCCGCGAAATCCAAGTATTTTTCTTTTTCTTTTTCTTTTTTTTTTTTTCCTGTGGTAGTAATCTTGCCGCTCCCAGATATCACTCCAGCACCTCGGATTTCTCAGTTTTTCGACGCCGCTGGAAGGCCTCATCAGCGATGTCACATTGAGTGCTGTGCGCCGGTTCCAAAAGGACTTTAACATTCGCGAGTCGAGCACGGTTGCCTCGAGTTCACGGCTTACTTCTGTACCGATTCGCACCTTCTTTTTCTGGGCAAAAGTCCAATACTTTTTATTTATTTATTGTCGCAGCTGCTGATGAGCAACCTGCTCGATGAGCCGTCGACTGCATCGAGCACGTCCGCGAGTTCAAAGACACCGACTCCGCTTCCGACGCCACCGCCTCCTGCGATTGACAAGCCGTTGCCTGCGCTCCCCGACCCACTGTCCTCGTCATCGTCAGGCGGTCGAACCCCTCCCCCGACTAGGAAGGCGCCTGTGCCGCAACCTCTCGCACTTCCAGCACGAGGGGAGACGACAAAACCTGGCGGCATCCCGATCCCGGGGGCGCACGGTTCGACACAGCGTTCCGAACTCACGCAATTGTCGCTTGGTACGGGTATTGCAAGCAGCAGTTCTCAGGGAAGCGGCAAGGGCGGGCTCTCGCGTTCAGCCACGTCCTCGCTCTGGCCCACCCTGCGCATCGACGGGATCGCAGACGCAGCCACGTGCCGCGAGTTGCGCGCTCGCATTACCGAGATTTCTACGACGCTGACCAAGCTAGGCCGCAAAGTTCCAACCGAGCCCATACGGAGCCAGTACGAGTTCCGTGCCGCGATCAAGGCGTTTCAAGAGTCGATCCATGTCGCCGCCATGGGCTCGTGGAACGAGGAGACCGCCGTGTCTGCACAGATGCTCCTCGATGCCAACAACAGTGAGAAGAGCGCCGCCGCAGCCAAGCCCGTCGACAGGCGAGCATTCACGTCTTAGCCATTGTAGCTGTCTTTATTTTATTTTTTCTCCACTCACGAGTACAGATCCTGGTTGTGGTTAAGCCCAAACATCTGACGCCACGAGTACGGTTGCTTCCAGTCTCCGGGGACGTTTCTTGTCGTGTGCTGGACCATGTTTAGGTGCATGTCGAGTGCGTTGGCCATGAGCACAGCGGCCTCAGTGTTGTTGCCTTCGGTCGTGAACATGACGAGGGTCGTCAGAGTGACGTTTCTCCTCTCGGCTCTGCTTTACAGTGGTTAGGACGTCCTTTCTTTTTCTCCTTTCAATTTGTAAGTAAATAAATAAAAAAAAACCACAACCTTTTCAGAAGGCGACGAGGGATCCCAGAGTTGTACAGCTTGACGTTTTTGAACGTGAGCTTGCCGCCGTCATCAAACGTCGGTTCGACCTCAAGCTCGGTCCATTGCACGCGCGCAAACAGATCCTTCTGCTCCTTGGTCACTGCCGAGGTCGACACGAATCGGAATCCCGGTCTACCAAGCAATACAATTCAGGCGGTACATCAATCATCTTTCGTCATCATACGAGGAAAGCTGCTTGTCCGTCATGCGGCCAGCATCGGCACCACACAGCACAAAGACTTGGGCAAAACGCTCCTTGGTAATCCATTCAATAAGCTGGTCAGCAAGCTTGCCTTTCAGTCCGCCGAGGACGGGCGATCGGACTTGCACAACGGTGAACGCGTTCTTAAAATCCTGGAACACCTCGACGGCGACGTGGAGGACACCCGCGCTGGTCTCCGAGAAGCAATCGTTGCCAACAACCGGGACCACATCGGGACAGTCGAGGTAGCCCACACGCGCCAGAGAGCAATTGGTGATCAGCAAGTCCACCGCCAATTGACCGACAACGCCCGCAGACACTGCAGGCTACGAGCAAAAAAAAATATATACATATACGCATACAGTTCAATTCAATAAGGCACGCCACACAACAAGCTCCTTCCCTACCAGAATCAGTGTCGAAAAGGCAAAGTTGGCTGCGAATGGGGCCGTTGGATCGGCGAGAAACGTCTGCGGCGGTGCTGACGACATGGCATATGGGTGGCACTGTGCGAAAAATGGTCTCTCCCTTTCAAACCAAACCCAAACCATGAAGTACGCAGTTGAGGTCCGCCGCGGGCGTGTGGGTGCTGCTGGAGGGCGTGTGGGCGAGGGTGTTGGAGGGCGGGAGGGGGGAGAGGACAGAAACGTCGGTGAGGATGGATGGATGAAGCAAACTGGTTGGATTGACCGGATTGGACTGTTGGATTGACCCACACCTTCAACAGGACCGAAATTTGCAACTTCTCTGGCATCAAGATCCACCCCGGCCACGGCAAGCGCTATGTCCGCATTGACAACCGCGTAAGCCTGCTGGCGTCTCGTTTTTCCGCACGTCTTGACTGACTGTTTTTTTTTTTTTTTGCGGCTGTTAGACTTTCATCCTGCTCAACGGCAAGTGCGAGGCTGCCTTCCTCCAGAAGCGCAACCCCCGCCGCACCAGCTGGACTGTGACCTACCGCAAGCTCCACCGCAAGGGCACTGCTGAGGAGATTGCCAAGAAGAAGTCGCGCAAGACCAAGAAGTTTGCTCGCGGCGTTGTCGGTGCTTCGCTCAACGACATTGCTGCCAAGCGCAACCAGAAGCCCGAGGTCCGTCTCGCCCAGCGCCAGGTATCGAGTCGACGTGGTGCTTTTGCTCGCTAAATGTGTGTATGTGTGTGCGATATCTCAGGCTGCCATCAAGGACGCCAAGGAGCAGGAGAAGGCTAAGCAGGCCGCCAAGAAGGTATGTCGCCGGCTTCTGCTGAGGGTCACGGTCACTCGCCTCGTTTCTATCCACCTCCTCCAAAAGATGGTTTTTACAACAAATCTGATATGCTTATCGGAACATCCTTCCTATCAAAGGAGGGCTCACGACGAAAAAAACTTGTTGCTGATGGAATTCCCTTTCTCTTTTTCTTTCTTTTTCTTTTTTTTTTTTTTTCAATCAGGCAGTATTCTGGTTTTGACTAAATCAATCCTGCCACCAGGCCACCTCGACCAAGTCGAGCAAGGATGCCCAGAAGGCCCAGCAGAAGGCCCAGAAGGCCATCAAGCAGCCCAAGACCAACAAGCCCTCGCCCACGAGCCGTTAAGCAGTCCTTTTTTTTTTTTGTTTTTTGTTTTTGTACTGCTGTGACCTGCAGCCGATTTCGAAAACAAAAAAAAAAAAATCACTGCATGATGAACGACGAAAACGCACCCAGGGTAACCGCCGAGGGCGACGCACGCACCGAGGCGACTTCGTCCCCTTGGCGGTCAGCAAGCAGCCTGAGTAGTACTGCGGTAGCGCCCGTGGGCGGGGACAGGTGACAACGCGAGCTTTTTTCTGGCTTGCTGTCTATGTAACCGTCGACACATGCAGGTTTGTGGCTGAACGGTCGTCAGACCTCGACCTCGCCGTCCGGTATGACCTGCTGGACGACGTGCCGTCGGTTCGACGAACGCTCTTCCAGGCCAGCAACGACCGGGACATTGCGCGCGACGAGATGCAGCGAAACTTTTGCGCCGTGCTCAAGTCAGAGATGTTTGGGCGCGAGGCCAACGATTTGCCGAGCGAGACGCGAGGGGCCGCGGTGGCGTCGTCAGCGGCCGCGGCGTCTGCGTCTGCCTCGGCGGCGGCCACGGCCACGGCAATAGCGGCGTTAAACATGGGATCCTCGGGGTCGTTGACGTCGTCGTCGGCTGCCGGCGTGGGTGAGTCGAACAACATGCTGCCGATGGACGTGCCGGCGTCGCCGCCGCGGAGTGGCCTGTTTGTGTACCACTCGCCCAAGAAGACACGCCTAATGGGCCATGTGGACTCGCCCGATCGAGCCGTCTACAACTCGTCGCCGCTCAAGATGGAGTCGCAGCAGCTACTGCTCTCGCCCAAGAAGGCGCCGCGCCAAATCCCAAAGTTGCCCATCAAAGTGCTGGATGCACCAGAGCTGCAGGACGACTTTTATCTCAACTTGGTCGACTGGTCGGCGCAAAATGTACTTTGTGTGGGGCTCAAGGACTCGGTCTACCTGTGGAGTGCCAACACGAGCAAAGTCGTCAAGCTGTGCGAGCTCGAGAGCGGCCTCGGGCCAGTGACGTCGGTCGGCTGGATGCAACGAGTATGACAGGTTTTCTGATCAAAACTCGACGGGCTAAAATGGCATGAATGCTACAATGACAAAAAAGGGGACACACCTCGCCATCGGCACGCACAAGGGCATCGTGCAGATCTGGGACGTGGCGCACAACAAAAAGGTTCGCAACATGTCTGGACACGCAGCCCGCGTAGGATGCCTCAGCTGGAACAGTAGCGTACTCTCGTCCGGCTCTCGCGACCGCAAGATCTATCACCGCGACGTCCGCCAGGACGACACGCCCATCGCCATCTCAGAGGGCCATACCCAAGAGGTCTGCGGACTCAAGTGGTCACCAAACGGCCAGCAGCTAGCCTCGGGGGGAAACGACAACAAGCTCTTGATTTGGAACGACATCCGCAGCAGCCAGCCCCTGCACAAGTTTTTCCAGCACAAGGCCGCCGTCAAAGCCCTGGCTTGGTCTCCACACTCGGTATCGAAGATCCATATTCCCCCCCCCCCCCCTTTTCTTTTTTTTTTTAAAATTTGCCGCATCCAGACGGGACTTCTCGCATCCGGCGGCGGTACTGCTGACCGTTGCATCCGTTTCTGGAACACACAGTCGGGCACGATCCTGCAATCGCACGACACTGGCTCACAAGTGTGCAATCTTGCTTGGTCGAAAACGGCAAACGAGTTTGTGAGCACGCACGGCTTCTCCCAGAACCAGATCGTCGTCTGGAAATATCCGTCCATGCAGCAGCTTGCCACCCTCACGGGCCATACCTTCCGCGTCCTCTACTTGGCCATGAGCCCAGACGGCCAGACCGTACGCTGTTCCGGCAATAATTTTTTTTTCCACTAAAAAAAAAATAAAACGTTTTTTTTCCTTCTCTCCATAGATTGTGACCGGTGCCGGCGACGAGACATTAAGGTTCTGGAATGTCTTTGCCAAGTCGACCGAACGTAGCGAGTCTTCCACGTTTGACACCCTTAGAGCGCACATTAGATGATGTACAGCAGCCATATTTTTAAGAGTGGTACATCCATGCCCAAAGTGTACGGACAGAAGAAGAAACGTTCGGGTTAACTGGATGAGTGCCTTCCAGGTATTCCTGCCCTGACGATGCGGACGACGATGTCGGGAGCGAGATGCAAGTCAACGACGACGAGAGAGAGCTCGATGCTGCCGCAGATGATGAAGGGGACGCACTCCCGAGGGCCCAACGATCGCTGCTGTCACCACAGTTCAAAGGCAGCACCAAGAGGTCACCCTTATCCGGCCGTACAAGAAAGCTTGTGCTCCCAAAGCCGAAATCGCCTGCACGCGCGAGGTATGCCGAGGAAGAGGCAGCGATTCGCCACGACGCAGAGGGGACTGCCGAGAAGGTGAAGCGGCTGTTCGACGAACAACAGCGCAAGCTGGAGACGGCCACTAGGCAAGAACAGGACCGGTTGGGTATGTGAGATTTTCCCTTGTCTTTGTCTCTCATTGTCGCCTGTTC
>Ga0302230_10001826_pt1 | contig 13331 bp, 15 predicted proteins | sample II_Palsa_N2_1_FD_193523 | JGI IMG/M metagenome (GOLD analysis project Ga0302230, IMG submission 193523) | Peat permafrost microbial communities from Stordalen Mire near Abisko, Sweden - II_Palsa_N2_1 | ecosystem: Environmental > Terrestrial > Soil > Palsa > Peat permafrost | place: Sweden... | reverse complement strand
CGAGGCTGTTGGCAAACAGGGGCAGGCGCACGGCCCCGGCCAGACGCTCCTTGGTCTCCTCGTCGAGGACGGCGGCGAGCGGGTGGCCGCTGGGGAGGATCGCGGAGGAGGCAGACGACCCGGCGGCGGCGGCGGCGGCGGCGGCCGAGAGCCAGTAGTCCCACTCGGCGTCGCTGGGCTTGTCGGCGTGGTTCTCGGCCGTGTAGATCTGGGCGAGGAGCAGGGCCAGGGTGATGTGGTCCTCGTGCAGCAGTCCGCGCGAGATGCGCTTGAAGGCCACGGCAAACAGGTCCGAGTTGAGGATGTGGAGGCGCTGTGCCGCGTCCTTGACGCCCTGGAGGGCCGGATTCTTGTGCAGGACGTACTCAAAGATGCTGTAGAAGAAATCGAGCGAGTACTGGTAGAAGGGGTGCAGCTGGTTGAGCGCCTCCATGACAAAGTACACGGCCGAGCAGGCGGCGGCCAGGGGCGTGTACTGCAGCGTGACCGTGTTGACGGCGGCCGCGACAGACTCGGTGGCGGCCATGCGCTCGGCAATGTCGGCCGCCTCGCGCTTGAGCGTCTCGAGCGTTGCGATGACGGCGTCGTTCTCCAGCAGGTTGCCTTGCGAGGCGTTGAGCGCGTCCAGAAGCGACTTTTCGAGCTGGCGCAGGCGCAGCTGGAACTCGCCCTGGGCGCGCAGGAGGTCGGTGCGCTGCTGGTCCGTGTCGGGGCGCTCGGCCTTGAGCACCTGGTTGAGGCACTGCGACTGCAGCGACGCACGCGTCACCGTAAAGTTGACAAAGGTCACGCGCGAGCACAGATCCGGCGGGAAGGACGCCGTCGAGTCACGCGTCGTGAGGAAGAGCGTAAAGGCGGGCGAAAAGTCAATGTCCTGCGCGCCCAGGCGGACGAGCACACGGCCACCAGTCTTGCGCAGTTCGCGATTGAGCAGCGGGTTGAGGATCGGGTCGAGCGCCTCCACGTCCTCCACCAACAGAGGGTTGCCAAAGCGCAGCGCCGACTCGAGCGTCTTGAGGAACGCCTTGTCCAGGAACGACGTGCGCGTGATCTTGCGCTCCTTAAACTCGTTCATGAGGAAGGCCGTGGCCTGGCCCGACGGGTCGATGATCAGCGGGTACCGGTTGAAGCGCTTGAGCAGGATCGCGTTCTCCGTCGCGAGGTCGTCCACGGGCAGCGCGTTGGACTGCCACGCCAGGCGCTCGTCGGCGGTCGAGAGGTACTCGGTGATCGACAGGTCGCCCTTGAGCTGCACGTTGGCCGCCTGCAGGTGCGCGGTCCAGCGGTGCAGGAGCATCTGGCGGTACTGCTGGTCATAGTAGCCGGCGTAGGCCAGGAACGCAGCCGAGATCAGCACATCGCCCACGATCGTGCCCATCTGCGCCTCAAAGGTCGCCGACGTCGTGCTCCAGCGGTCCCGCTCGCTCGAAAGCGAACCGAGGAGCTTGGTCGCGCGCTCGACCTTGGTCTTGACCGTCTCCATCTCAGACTTGAGCTGCTGCGTCTCGGCGATGAGCACGGCGTACTCGTCCTTGTAGCGCGCGATCGATGACTCGAGCTCGTTGATCATGCTCACGAGCTCCTCAGCCTTGAGGCGCGTCTCGGCCGCCTCCTTCTCCAGCGAGAGCACCTCGTTGCGCAGGGGCTCGACGCGATGGAGGATCTCTGAGAACGACACCTGCGCAATCACCCACTGCACGAGCGGGCCGCACGCCTTGGACGCGCGGTCGACCTTTTCAAACGTGTAGTCGGGGTTGCTCAAAAAGTTCTTGTTGATCTCGCGGCGCATGCCCTCGGTCATGTTGGCGTCCGTGTCATAGTTGACGATCGACTGGATAAAGTCGTTGCGGCGCAGGATGCCCTGGATCGTCTTCCACGAGTCGACCTTCTCGCCCAGGAGCACACACACACTCTCCAGCGCGAGTTTCACGAGTGCGGGCGGGTTGGCCAGGCCACGCACCTCGACCAGGTGCTGCGACTTGATGTTCTTGACCGACTGCTCGGCCTCGCGCACGGCCGGCTCGGCCTTGGCCAGGTCGATTTCGACCACCTTTTTGCGCTCGTTGATCGCGGCGGTCTGCTTGGCCACGGCCTCCTGCAGCGTCTCCGAGGCCTTCTTGCGGCTCTCGGCCTCCTGCTGCTCCTGGACCATGCTGCGCAGCTTGTTGTTGGCCTCGGTGTTTTTCTTCTCGAGCTCGACGTTTTTGATCGCGAGCGACTTTTGCAGCTTCTCCACGTCCTCAAACGTGTCTCGCAGCTTCTTCAGACCCACGTTCAGGTGCAGCTGCTGCTCCTCGAGCTGCTCGCGCTTGTTCTGGAACAGGCGGACATAGTGCTGGATAAAGTCTAGGTAGTGGCGCGGGGTAATGTGGCTGGCACGACCCTGGCGCTTGGCCACGCGCGCGTTCACGTCCTCGAGCGACTTGTGGATGTACACAAACGCGTTGACAATGGCATCGCGGTGCGAGGGCGGCACGGTCAGATCCGGGTAGGCCGCGGGGAAGTAATCGGGCACCTTGTACGTGGCCACGTCCAAGTCGAGCTTGTCGGTAAACTCCTTGCCCACCTGGAAGTAGGCCTGCAGAGACCAGTCGCCAAACCAATCGAGCACGCAGCGGTTGAACAGAGCGGGCGACGTGGCAGCACGGCCACCGAGACCGCCTTCGGGCGGGTTCATCGTGAAGACGACGTGGAGGTTGCGCATGACCTGCGCCGTGAACCACTTGTACAGCTCGTCGGGCGAGTCGAGCATCAGGCCGTCGCGCTGAGCGCCCTCCTTGCACTGGGTCATGAGCGCGCTGTGTTCGTCGCCGTCAAACAGGCCGGGAACCTCGCCGTTTGCCAGGAGCGTGTTCATGCGCTCGAGGAAGCCAGCGTCAAGGATGTTGCTCTCGTCCAGGATAAAGGCAATCTTCTCGCCGCGCGTGCCGGCACGGCGCAGGAGATCACGCAGGTCGTCGTCAAAGTCGTCCATCGTGTAGCCATTGTGGACCTTGATCTGGTAGACCGAGAGGCCGTTGAGCCACGCGACAAAGCGGGACAGCGTAGTTTTGCCTATTGTTTTTTACCATGAGTTTTTTTTTCTTTCTCTCTTTTTCTTTTGTATTTTTTTTTTTTTTTTTTTTTGGGGGGGGGCCTCCTTACCTGCACCGGAAACACCAATAAGCAAGAGGTGACCCTGGACCTGCTTGAAGACACGGTCGATGCGAAGGACGTGCTCGAGGAGGTCGTTGAACAAGACAAGCGGGACATCGAGCTCCTCCTCGTAGAAGACGCGCAGACGAGCACGGATGTAGTCGCGGAGCTGCTCCTGTTCGACCGGGACATAGTACTTGGAGAGCCAGTCGGAAAAGAGGATGGGGCGCTTGAGTGCGACCGCGACATCGACCGCGGGGAAGGACTCCTGGGCAATGCTGTCGAGCAGGGTGCCAGTCCACTGGCGCTCCTCGGGTGTCACGAGACGGTCAGCAAACAGGCGGAGACCCTCGTGGGCCCACAGGCGCACGAGTCCATTCAGGTCGAGCGACTCGAGCGGCTTGATGGCTTCGTACACACCACGGACCCAGCGCGTGAGCTCACGAGGCGAGTAGATGTAGTGGGCCTAAACAAAAGCATTTTAACACAATGAAAAAAAAATAAATAAATAAATAAATAAATAAAACAAGGGTGAGTAGTACCTGCTGGTCCGGGGTAAAGTGCTGTTGCGACTTGAGGTAGACAGAGACCATGGCATCGGTAAGAGCCGGGGCGAACGATCGCAGGGCGGGCTGCAGCTTGAGCAGGGCACGGTTAAAGGTGCCGTAGATCTGCTTGAGCGAATCAGGCCCAGGGTAGTCGACCATGATGAGGGGCGCATGGCGCATGAAGCGGTGCGAGAGGGGCACACGACCGGGGTCGGTTGGGGGGTTGCAGGCACCGACAAACTGGACGCGCGAGAGACGGACCCACTGCTTGTCGTGGACGCGCCAAAAGCCTCCCTGCTCGACCATCTGACGCAGGAACGAGATGACGCGCTGCGTGCCGTACTTGTCGGCCGCAGGCAAATTGATCTCGTCGCAGAAGAGCACAAGCCACTTGTTGAGCATGGTGGGTGCCAGCACGAGGCCCGAGGGCGTCTTCTTGTACTCGCAGTACTGCTCAAAAGTCTTGAGGATAAGCTCGGGCGTGGTGGCCGATGAAAAGTTGAGGCCGGCGACTTCGAGCTCGGGCAGGGCGCGCAGGGCAGCAAACAGGGTCATGGTCTTACCAGAGCCGGGCGGGCCGCAGAGAAGCAGCGGGCGGTGCTCGGCGAGCCACGTGTACAGCACATCCTCGTGACGAGCCGTGTCGATCGTGGGGATGACCACGTCTGCGGCAGAGACCTTGTGCGTGTCGATCTCGACGACGGGCACACGGCTTGACCAGGGCGCAAATTCACCCGAGCTCACTTGGACCTCAAAGTCGATCAGGGTTCGCTCGCCGCCAGAGTGGGGCAGGTCGATGCTGCAAGTACGGAAGGAGGGAAGGAAGGAAGGAACGAGTAAGTAAAATAAAAAAACTAGAAGGGGAAAAAAAAAAAAAGGCATACTTCATGATCGAGAGCACAAACTTGCCGAGGTCGGCACGCAGGGGCAGCTTGCAGTCGCCCGAAAAGGACCAGACGAGCGAGTAGAGGAGACGCTTGGAGAGGAACTTTTCGAGGAGGTCCTGCGACATGGGGAAGTCGGTGTGCTGTTCGTTGTACTCGAGGACGAGGCGGACCGACCGGTTGAGCATGGAGAAGAGCGTGTTGAGGGCGCGTGGCTGGGTAAAGTCCATAATGTGCTCAAGACCCTCGGCAAAGATCAGCGCCTTCTCAATCAGACCATCAGGGGAGAAGTGCGGGGCAAAGATGCTGGCACAGTCGCGCTGCACGCGCAGCGTCGGAGAGACCTCGGCTTCGTGCTCGCCGCTGGGCGTTGAGGCTAGTTCAGTTTTGCAAACAAATTTAAAATAAAATTCGTGTCTTCTTTTAATTGGAATGCGTTACGTGTCGCCGCGGACGAAGACTCTTCGGCGGCACCAAGCGAGTCGTCGAGGGGCACGTTGCGAAGCGTGTCGAGGTAATGGTGGGCCTCCATGGCAAACGTGACGATGGCGTCGCTAAACCAGATCATGCCGCAGCGAGACACGGTGGCGAGGGTGGCTGAGCGCAGGTCTTGGACCTCAAACATGATGCGCACGTTGGGCGGGAGGGCGAGACGCTCTCCGTTGGGCAGGGTGAGGAGCTTGTTGTCATCAAGGACACTGTTGAGGTTCTCGACCCACTCGGGGTCCACATCGCCATCAAAGATGATCCACTGGCGGCGGTTGAGCTCGCCACGGACGTTGTCAATGACCTTGCGGAGGATGTGTGTGAACAGACCGTCGGTCCACTCACGGGTGGTCGGGTCGAGAGTGCCGTAGAGGGCGTCCTTGGACATGGCCTTGGGATCGATGACGTGCGCCGAACCCTCTGCGCCCTCGATGCGCGCGAGCGCCGCCAGAAGAACCTGCCACGCCTTTGACTTGCCCGAGCCAGAGGGGCCCACCATCATCAGGCCGTGGTTGATGTTTTGGATCTGGTACAGCTGCATGACCTTCTCGACCCAGGCGGGGTCGGCAACAAGGTGGCGGTGAGCGCACACCTTGAGGATCTCGGCACGGAGACGCTCCAGGTCAGCGGGGACGTAAGGAACGCCAGGGAAGACGTCTGCCAAGAGCGACTTGAGCAGTGGGATATCCTCCTGTACGAGCTTGGGAACGACCGTCTCGGCAACCGACTGGATGATGATCTCCTGCTCGGCAATGTCGGGCAGGTTGCCGCCGCCCGAGGCCAGCAGACGCGCCAGGCGATCGCGCTTGAGGTTGCCAGCCGAGACCAGCACCGATTTGAGAGCGCGAAGACCAAAGTCGTAGTGGGGCTGGGGCGAAAGTTGCTCCTCGCACAGATTGAAGAACGGAACGACCTTGGAAGCGAGGACCTCGGCCGTGCGGAAGCCCTGCGAGTAGAGCATGACCTAACGAAAAAGAAGAAGAAGAAAAAAATACATCGAGTTTTAAATTTTTAAAAAAAATTTTTTTTTAGGATCTCGCGCTCACCTGAGCGATGAGCTCGCGGTCGGGTTTGGTCATGGCCATGCTTCGGAACAGCTTCTTAAGGTTGTCGGGAAGATTGGAGCGACCGGCGTAACCAGGGTTCATTGTGATGAAAATGCCGGTGGTGGCCTTGACCATGACTGTCTTGTCGACCAGCTGGATCTCAATCTTGTTTTGGCCCTGCTTCTCCTTGAGAGCCGTCTGGATCGTTTGGACTTGCTGCGAGACGGCCGAAAGGATGCGCTCCTCGAGACGGTTAAACTCGTCAAAGCACACCCACTGACCCGTCTGGCAGACACCAACAAAGATGCGGCCCATGGCCTGGAAGTCGAATGCCTCGTCGCAGCAAAACACCAGCACAAAACGGCCGAGCTGAGCACCGAGAGCCTTGACCGACTCGGTCTTGCCCGTACCGGCGGGACCAAAGGGCGAACCGCCCAGGCGGAGCTCCATCGCCTGTGTGAGCGTGAGGTAGCAGCGGTCCGTCAGAGGCGTCTGCACGAGCTTGTCGGTGAGACCCAGGTACTCGTAGCCATAGTCAAACGACGCATTGGCCATCTTGATCGACAGGCGGGTGAGTGGGTCGTCCACCTGTTTATTTTATTTTATTTTATTGCGCATTTTTTTTTTTAAATAAAAAAAAATAATAATAAATAAATAATTACCTTGGGGTTGAATGCAAAGCGCATGTGGTAGAGCCAGTCAAAGGACTTGTTGCTCGAGACGTTGGCGCGTTGGAGCGCACGGATGACATCACGTTGGTGGACGAGTTCGGTAATGAGGTGCTCGCACTTTTTGCGCATGATCGGTGGCAGTTCGTTCAGGACAGTGTCCGCGAGAATGGTCAGGATGGCCTGGAGGCGTGTGAGGACGACGCCGAGACCCTCGGCAGCCTTGTCCGACTGCTGCAGGGCCTTTTCGGTTGCCTCTGACCAAAGGACCTGTGACGTGAGGACGACGAGCTGGGCGGGATACTTGGTGACCCAGTCGAGGTACTGCTTGGCGTCGATGGTGGCCGAGCTCGGGGCAAAGAGGGTGGTAACCTCCTGAATGCTGTCGGTGAGGACGAGCGCGAGCGTGACGCGCATCTCGTTCTCGAGGGCAGTGAGCCACTCATTGATCTTGGGTCCGTTCTTGAGCGAGATGGGGTTGCGGAAGCGGACCTCTTCACCCTCGCGCGAGGCCATGCCCTCGATCACGGACGCGTCCTCGTTTAGCAGCAAGTTGGCCAGGCCAGCAAACATCTTCTTAAAGTGCTTTTGGATCTTGACAATGTCCTTGGAGTTGCCGATGATCTCGAGCAAGTCCTCGTCACCCACAAAGTAGAAGCGGGGGAACGCAGAACGTTCACGCTCGAGGTACTCACCAAGGGCCTAAAAGAATACTAAGAATGCAAAAGTTGAGAAGGAAAAAGAAAAAGAAACCTTTTGGATCTTGGCAAGAAGATCTGCGAGACGCTCGAGCGAGCGCTGGACACCCTGGATCGAAAGGACCTCGAGAATGTTGGGAGCTTTTTGGACCTAGAGCACTCAGGGTTACTTTCAGTCGTTCAGTTTTGGTATACCTTTTTCATGAGCGCAAGGAACTCGCTGTTGATCGACTGGAAACGCGAGGTCTCTGTGGGCAGGAGGTTCTTGATATCCGCAGAGCCCGAAAAGATGCCCTCGAGATAGACCCACTGGCGCTGAACGTCGATCCACACGTCAAAGAGAACCTGGATGCGCGTGAGCTTGTCTTCCCAGGCGAGGGCCTCGTCCTCAAAGACCTTGAAGTACGGGGAGAGCTTCATGGCCGAGAGCGAGTTGACGTGCTCGCCGCACTTGCCGAAGAGTTCGTCCCAGCCACGGATGAGACGGCACTTGTTCTGGTAGGGGACGAGCTCAAGCTCGTACGTCTGCCAGGTCTCGCGGACCTGCTTGAGGAACTCCTCGAGGGCCATCTCGCCCTGGGCAACGAGGATCACGTCTTTGATGGCCTGCTCGTTCTTGCTCAGGTTGAGGTCCCAGACGTGGCCGAGGGTCATCTCCTGAAGCAGGAACTTGCCCTCAACGCGCAGGCGCTTGAAGAGCATCTTCCAGTGGCGCTCGCGCAACGCGTCCGACTTGAGGTCCGACATGAGGGTGTTGATCTTGAGGTAGGCCCTAAAAAAAAAAAAATTAAAAAAAAAAAAGTTTGGGTTGGTTTTCGCTGCTCAACAATTGAACTGGTCTCACGGTACTTGAGCGTGGTTTGGACGTGCTCGTAGGCGGCGTACTGGCGCAAACGCGCAGGCAAGTCCTTGATCTCTGTGAGCATCTGGTCGAGGCGACCGCGGACTTTGCGGGGCAAAACAGACGACCAAGCTGTGTCGGCGAGCTCGGCAACAGACTACCAAAAGCTTGTCAGGAACGCGCAGAAAATAATAAAGAAAAAAATTTTTTTCTTTTTCCCTCCTTACCTGCCAGACACGACCAAGTTCAGTCCAGACGCCCTTGAGGTCGCGGAGTTCCTCGAGGAGGGGGGCGAGACGGTCGTCCTGGGAGAGCTCGAGGTTGAGGGCCTCCTTGGCCTTGCACACTTGGAGGTACTCGTCCTGGAGACGCGAGATGCGACCCTCAAAGACAGAGAGTGAGTTGGTGGCGACATCGGGCTTGAGGTCGCCCTGGACGGGCTTGTTCTGGTCCCACTCGGCCGTAAGGTCCTTGACGCGCTTGTCGACGGCAGCATCCTCTGCGATAATCTTGGTTTGAAGGTTGGCTAGATTGGGCGATTAATGAAACTTTCTCAACATTCACCTTTTCTTTTAGTACCGATCTGGTTTTGGATTGCAGCATTCTTGCGCGTGAGGATCTCGTTCAAGGCGGTCCACTCGCCGTTGACCTGGTCAAAGTGGAGCCAGTCCGCAGGGAAGAGGAAACGCTGGCGCTCCAGCAGCTTTTGGCCCGCGCGGTAGATTTCGAGGGCCTGGGTCCACGCTGGCAACTTGCGCTTGAGTTCCTGTGAATGCATTTTTTTTATAAGTACTTTTTTCGAATGAAATAAAACGAAACGGAACGGTACTCCGACAAACGTGATGAAAACGACGGCATCCGTAGTCTTCTCACCATCCAGGGAGTGGGCCTCGAGTTCGTTGCGGCCCTTGCTGATGACGCCAAAGAACTCGGCCATGGCACCACCCAGGCGTTGGCCAAAGCGCGAGAGGATCTCCTTCTGCCAGCTGTCGTACTTGGCATTGACCTTGGCCTGCACTTGGGCATAGTTGACGACTGCAGAGCCAAAGGAGCGTGACGTGTCGGCATTGTCAAAGGTGTTGCGAGCGGCACGGATTTCACCGAGGAGCTGCACAGAACATGATACTCTTTCTTTTAATAAAAAAAAATAAAAAAGGAAAGGTTTCAACACATCAGTACCTGCTGCCAGAGCGTGAGATCATCGCCGAGGCGCACATAGACGTGGTTGGCCTCGAGGTCCCAGAGGGCCTGGTACTGGAGCCATTCCTGGACGTATGCCGAGATCGCTTTGACCTTGTCATCAATGACTGCGTATGCCTTGGGAAGGTCGCCGCTCTTGAGCGTGGCAAGGAGGATGCTGTGGTAGGTAGTCTCTGTGGGAAGCTCGTCCTTGCGCAGACCGATGCTGTAGCGCGTGCTCTGGATGCGAGGGAGGGCAAGCACGATGCCTGAAAGGAAAAGGATAAATCTTTTGTGTTCTCTCTATGTGCGTTACCGAGCCAGACGAAAAGTTGCTGGATCCATGTGGAACGGGCCTGCTCGACCGGGGGCTCGAGGTGCATGACCTGGTTGCGGATGCGCAGCTCAAAGTTGATCGTGGGCATGTCTGGGAGGGTGGCGAGGGCAATCTCGCGCACCTCGTCGTCCACGTTACCCAGGTTGACATTCTCCGGGAGCTCGGTCGTCCTGCCAGAGGTGCCGACCTTGCGGTCGACGGCGAACGAGTGGATCCACACCTTTACGGCGAGCTGGAGACGCGCGGTGAGCGCGGTCTGGACACGTTCATTGAGCTTGGCAACCCACTCCTCCAAATTGCTGATGGACTCGAGGTTGAAGCGATCAATCTGAGCAAGTGTTATTATTATTATTTTTTATTTTCAGTTGTTTCCTTTGGTCGCATTGGGAAATGTGCATACCTGCTTCTGGAGAGAGTCGAGAATCTCGGTAAAGGCTTTGGGCTTGAACGCGCATGTCTCGAGGGCCTCGATGCTCTTGGTGATGCTCTCGTTGACCAAGATGAGGTCGTTGACCTTTTCATGGTAGTTGGTCACGACGTTGGCGAGGTCGCGAACAAACTTGGCCTGGGCGCTTTCGTTTGAACGGTTGTTCTCGGGGCGCGAGAACGCCTCCCAGCGCATCGCCTTTCCGCGCGTGATCATGGTGTGGATCTCGTTGATTTGTCCAGACACGAGCATTTGCTAAACAAGACGATTTTTAAACGAAAAAACGTTTTTTTTTTTTTTTCGCAAAGCTCTCGTCCTTACGAGCTCGTGGTGCTCTTGAATGCGTGTGTTGGCCCGGTCATACGTGCGAATAGTCTCCATCAGCGAAACAGCAAAAGGGTAGACTTGTTTGCCCTCTTTGGCAATGGATTGAATCTACCAAGGCGGGAAAAAGTGAATAATTTTCAACAGTTACTTGAACACGAGGGAGGTACCTTGTTGACATTGAAACCCATCCAGGTCAGGTTGCGCACCTCTTTGAAGAGGGTAATAAGCTGAGTGTCAAAATTGACGACAAGTTGCGTGCGGACACCAAAAGGCGTGCGCACGTCACGAACATCCAAGATCGGGCCTGACACCTTGAGGTTGCGTTTGGTAATGTCGGCAACCCACTCCTCAAAGATCTGTTTGTTGTTAAAAATAAAATAGAATACATAAATAAATAAGAAATTTTCAAACTTCGAAATACCGGGTGAGTGTCAAGCTTCTTGCGGAAGGACTCGGCCTCCTGCTGCAGCTTCTTGCCGGCGCTGTAGTTTTCCCAGCCCTTGCCAAGGACGTCTTCGACGCGAGCGACATAGGTGGCGAGCTGGCGTTCCATTTGACGAGCCCACATAATCGTGCCGGAGAGCTCGGGGATGTCACGGATGGTGGACATGCGAGCGGCCGACGAGGGCAGGTACTTGGCGGTGAATTTTTTGTGGAGTGTGAGAATGTCCTCCTCGACGCGCTTGATCAGAGACGTTTGGTACTCTTGGATGGCGCCACGGATCTTGGGGCGAACAAAGAGCGCATTGAAACGGCTAAACACGCGGAACATTTCGGACGCGCTCTTGGCCGTGGCAAGACGGTCACGTAGGAGAGCGATGATTGCATTCTCGACACGCGAAACGCGCTCATTGTATGCCTGGTTTTATTATTTATTATTTATTTTTTTAAAAAAAAAAAATTAAACTGAAATAAAGGCGGAGGTTTGGAAAGTAAACACACCTGCTCTTGAGCTTCCCAAGTGGCGATGCCATCAGCTGAAACATCAAGAATGTCGAGTTTTTCCATCGGCAGGTACGCCTGGTTGACCTCTTCGACGGGGTCCATGCCGCCTTCAAGGACGGCGAGGGGGGTCTGGTCAGCGGCGCTGGCAGCTTCAGCAGAAGTAGAAGCAGAGGGCGTGCGCAGGACGCGGTAAATGGTGTTGGTTAATTGCTCATGCTGCTGGCGGAACAAAGCAATGTATTCGATGCGCTCAAGCAGTTTCTTAAGCTGCTCGTTGTTGAACTTGAGCTGCACGTACTTTTCCTTCTTGAGCTTTTCGCGTGCCAGGGCGACAAACTCTTTCAATTGATCCTCCCACACGCGGAAAATATCCTTGGCGAGTGCAATGACACGAACAAAGTCGGTGTACGGCAGCGTCTGTTGGCGGAAAGCATTTGTATGCATATTCTTTTCTTTTTTTTTATTTTTTTATTTTTTACCATGAGGCGCTGAACCGACAACACGCGAACGAGTTGGTCATAGACATCGCGGCCAATCGCGTCGACAAGCAGGAGGGCACGACCGATAGGGTACGAGGCGGTCTTGAGCTTCTTGAGGAAGTGGGAGAAGATCAAAACAAGCGAGTCACGGATGCGCTCAATATCGGCTGCGGAGAGGAGCTCATTGATTGGGAAGTCCTTCATGATCACATTGTACTTGGACACTTTTTTTTTTTTTTTTTTTTGAAGTTTAGGTTTTTGCAAACGAGTCAATAGTACCTAGGTCCTTGCACTCTTTCAGGCCAACGTCCGAGTCAAAACTAACGGTGGCGTGGAAACGCTTGCCGTACTTGAGGACCTCGCGCGTGAGGACTGTATTGTTTGTTTAACAACAACAAGAAAAACCTACGAGTCGCTCCTTACCAACTCCATCGCTCTGGAGGTGCTCTTCGACGCGCTGGAGTGCGCGCTCCATGTGGATCCAAAAGTTGATCTCCTGGATGGCCGATCCGGTGGAGGCGTCACGCTCGAGCTTGGTCACCTTGTGCACCTCCTTGATCCAGCCGTTGACACCGCCTTGGAGCTTGTTCATGAAGCCCGAGTCGGCGAGAAGGGTCGCATCAACCTCCTCGACGGAAATCTTCTTGCGCTGGGCGTTGCACTGGAGAACGGGGAGTAGTGGGGGGTTATTTACAAATGACTTTTGCAAACTGACTTACGCGGTCGATCGCCTGCTGGATGGCTGGGTTGATGATGAGGTGCACCTCTGGGATCTCGACGTTTTGGTGGAGGTTGAGGAGAGACAGCTCGAGCTCGGCCATCTTCTTCTTGATCACGGGGATGCCGGTCTTGGCATCCTTGTCGTCGTCGTCGGCAAACTTGGCCGCGTACGAGTTGAAGAAGGGCGTGACGGCGTTACGGATGTACGCATGAAGGGTCTCGTACGGAGAGCCGGCAAGGAGGTTGAGGAGGTGGAGCTGGGGCGCGATCGGGCGCAAGGCGTCCAGCGAGGGCGTGCGCTTGATGAAGGCGACTGCGCTCGAGCGGCTGTCCTTGAGCGAGACGCTGAGCAGGACCTCGAGGGTGGCCGTCTGCTTTGCACCAACTTCGCTGGCCTCGTCGATGCTGGCATCCACACCAGAGTGCACAAACACGAGGACGGGGTGCTGCTGCTCGCTAGCAAACAGGCGCACGCGCTCATTGCCCTCGGCGGAGCGGAGCACGGCGTCGACCGCAGCCTCGTCGACCTGTGGCCATTCGAGTCAGGCGTCTCGTCCTGCCTAAAAATACCACCAAACGTAGCCCCCCCCCCTCTGCACACGCCCGCTCAC
>Ga0302230_10001824_pt1 | contig 13334 bp, 8 predicted proteins | sample II_Palsa_N2_1_FD_193523 | JGI IMG/M metagenome (GOLD analysis project Ga0302230, IMG submission 193523) | Peat permafrost microbial communities from Stordalen Mire near Abisko, Sweden - II_Palsa_N2_1 | ecosystem: Environmental > Terrestrial > Soil > Palsa > Peat permafrost | place: Sweden... | reverse complement strand
GCCGATATTGGCGGCACGCATGCGCGTGTTGCGCTGATGCGTGCCTCGCACGAAGGAACGCGCGGGGTCGAAACGCTGGCCTACCGAGTTTTCGCGTGCGCGGATTTCTCGACGCTGCCGGAACTGTTGCAAGCCTTTATCGATGTCGACGTACAAGCCCCCGTGAAGCACTGCGTGCTGGCCTGCGCAGGTCAGATCATGGGTAACGAGGTCGTCAACGACAACCTTGCGTGGCCCATCCACCTGGCGCAGTTGCGCCACACGCTGGCCCTGGATGAGGTTGCCGTACTCAACGACTTCGAGGCGCTGGCATACGCACTCGACGGGCCTCTGGCCGATGGTGGCCGGCACCTTTGCGGGCCGGACACGCAATCCAGTGGCCCGACCCTGGTGATCGGACCAGGCACCGGTCTTGGCGCGGCGGCGCACATTCCCGGTCCTGCCGGTGGCGTCGTGTTGGCGACAGAAGCTGGCCAGATGGATTTCGCGCCGAATTCCGTTCGCGAGCGCGAAATTCTCGCGCATCTGTCACCTACTGGCGGCTACGTGGCGTTCGAACACATCGTGTCGGGCCCCGGCCTACTGACCGTCTACGAAATTCTGTGCACGCTGCATGGAGAAACGCCGAAGCTGACAACGCCCGAAGCCGTCACAAAGGCTGCCGTTTCCTGCAGCGATGCGCATGCCGTGGAAGCGGTGGAAATTCTATGTGCTTCGCTCGGAAGCTTTGCAGGCAATCTCGCGATGGCCTTCATGGCAACGGGCGGCGTGTATCTGGCCGGGGGCTTCCTGTCGTCCATTTTTAAGCTGCTCAAGCACAGCGCTTTCGAGGAGCGCTTCCTGCACGGACGCAGCGCGCGTGCGCTGCTGTCGCAGGTGCCGGTATGGGTAACGGAGCACGGCCGCCACGGCGTGCAAGGCGCGGCTCAGTGGTACCTCACGCACGGCATGTCCGCAGCGCCACGGCATGCCGTGGCAGGTGGCGTGGACGCATGAACCACGTCACGGCATCAGCATTTTTCCGTTGCCTGGCCATGGCGTGCCTGGTGGCTACGGGCGCGGTCACTGCAGCGCCCGCCATTCCCAAGTGGTCGTTGTTGCCGCAGCCGGTAACGGCCAAGCCTGCCGGATCGGGTGCTGTCGAAATCGCCGAGGGTGCGGTGGTCTTGGTGCGCGGCGCGGATCGCCAACAAGTGCAATCGGTAGCAGAGCAGTTCGTAAAACGTGCGGCCGATACCAACGGATTGCATCTGAACGTGGCGACTACAGGCGCCGCGCATCCTGCGATCACGTTCGACGTGGACCCGCACGCCGACGTCGCGGACGCCGCCGGCTACCGCATCACCGTGAATAACGGCAGCATCCTGGTCGCGGCGCGCTCGCCGCGCGGATTGTTCTACGGCAGCGTCACGCTATGGCAGTTGCTGACGCCCTCGGGATGGACCCGCGGCACGCCCGTCGAAGTGGCCGATGGCGTCATCGACGATCATCCGCGTTTCGCATGGCGCGCACTGCTGCTCGATTCCGGACGGCACTACCAGAGCGTGGCCGACATCAGGAAGCTGATCGACTGGATGTCGCTCAACAAGTTGAACGTGTTGCTCTGGCACCTGACCGAAGACCAGGGTTGGCGTCTGGAGATCCCCAAGTATCCCGAGCTCACAAAAACGGGCGCATGCCGCCAGGCAGTAGGCCGCGACAGCGAGCTTACCGGTTCTGCCGACCTGCCCTATTGCGGCTTTTACACGGAAGCCGATGCGCGCGACATCGTGCGCTATGCCGCCGATCGCTATGTGGATGTGGTACCGGAAATCGATCTTCCCGGCCATTCGCAGGCAGCCATCGCGGCGTATCCGTGGTTGGGCGTCACCGGCAAACGTCCGTCTGTGTGGACTGACTGGGGCGTCAGCCCGTGGTTGCTCAAGCCCGATGAAAAGACGTTGCAGTTCGTCGACGACGTGCTCGATGAAGTGATGCAGCTGTTCCCCTCGCGCTACATCTCCATCGGCGGCGACGAGGCCGACAAGCAGCAGTGGAACGCATCGCCGGAAGTGCGCGCGCAGATGCACAAGCTGGGCTTGGCGAACATGGATCAGCTGCAGAGCTGGTTCACCAACCAGGTCGCCGCCCATCTCATCAAGCGCGGGCGTACGCCGGTTGGCTGGGATGACGAACTGGTTGCCGGCGCGACGCTTCCGGCATCGGAAGTGGTGATGTCATGGCACGGCAACGACAACGAACGCGTAGCGCTGTCGGCGATCAAGCAAGGCCACGAGGTGGTCATGACACCACAGGAATCGCTGTACTTCGATCACTATCAGTCCGCACTTCCCGACGAATGGGCAGGGCCATCTCCTGCAGCGACGTTGCGGCAAGCCTATGACACGATCGTCATTCCGAACGGTGCGAGCGCGATCGAAGCCCAGCGCATTATCGGTGTGCAGGCCGGCCTCTGGACCGAGCAGATGCTTACCTTTGCGCACGACCAGCATGCAGTGTTCCCGCGCATCGCGGCGATGTCGGAGCTTGCCTGGTCACCGTCAAGCGCACACGACTGGAACAACTTTCTGCAACGCATGCCGGCCGAACTGGCGCGTTACCGTGCACTCGGCATCGGCTATGCCGATAATGCGTTCGCACCTGCCTTTCATGTGACTGCAACGGCGAACGGTGCGTTACAGGTCGGGCTGTCCAATCAGGTGGCATTCGGGACGATTCGTTACACGACAAATGGCTCCGACCCAACCAATCAATCCAAGCCCTATGAGCAACCGATAACGCTGCCGCGTAACGCGACACTGCGCGCCGCAACGATTGCAGCGGACGGCTTTGAACTCGCCGCACCACGCACGCTGGTGCTGGATGAAACGACCTTGTTGACTCGCGACAGCAGCGCGTTTGCAACGTGCTCCAGTCAGCCGGCCTCGCGCCTGGACGGCAGCAAGCCAGCGCAGGGATCGAGGCCGGTGTATTCGGTAGATATTGGCAATTCGTGCTGGCTGTGGCCGCAAGCGTCACTGGGTGGCGTCAAGCATGTCGCGATGATGGTCGAGCGCATGACATGGCGCTTCGGTGATGAGGCGGCGGATGCCGTGGTGCGCCACGAGACAAGCGCGGCCGGCGAATTCGAGATTCACGCTGACTCCTGCACAGGGCCGCTGCTTTCCCGCTTGCCACTGGAGAACGCGACACAGGCAAAAGGGCAAATCCGTCTTGATGCAAACGTTGCGATGCCGGTGGGGGCCGGTGTTCGCAACCTGTGCGTCTTCGCTACCGGCGATCCACGCGATGGCCAGTGGGCGTTGGCGCGAATGGTGTTTTCGAAATAAGCGGTAAGCGGGACCTGCGTTTCGCGCAGTAGCACCAAGTGAGTGACGTTGGCTTGGGAAGCCATCGTCGGGGACATCGAGAACTGCATCACGACGGCGTGCGAAGCAGCAGGCACGGCCGGGGCTATACGCATTCTGGAATACCACGGAGCACCTGAGGTTCGACAGGCAACATTAACGAGGTTAAAGCCCATGTCCACCGTACTTCGCAAGCATCCATTGTCATTTGCCATCACTGTGTCGTTGTTTGCCGTCGTGTCGACGTCGGCTGTCGCGTCATCTTTCGTCTACGACCAGACGGACGGCCAGGCAGCGCAGACCAACACGGCGCAAACCGCACCGGCGACAGCTCCGCCGGCGCCCGACGCCAAGAAAACCGACACCAAGACCAACGGCACCGACGCGGGAAAGAACGCGGTCACTCTGTCAACCGTATCTGTCTCCGGTGTGCGTTCGTCGCAGATTCGCGCGATCGACCTGAAACGCGATGCTGCAAACATCCAGGACAGCATCACGGCAGAAAACATTGGCGCCCTGCCCGACACCACGATCACTGACTCCCTGCAGCGCGTCACTGGCGTACAAATCAACCGCGACGCCGGTGTAGGTACGTCGGTGGACGTACGCGGCTTGCCCCAGGTCGGCACCATGTTGAACGGCGAAGTATTCATCACGGCGGATCAGATCGACACGCAGCAGCCGGACTTCACGATGTTGCCGTCCACGCTGTTCCACGGCGTGGATGTGGTCAAATCGTCCACCGCCAACGAGACCGACGGCGGCATCAGCGGCGCCATCGACCTGCATACCTACCGCCCCTGGGATCTCCCCAACGGATTCACCTACAGCTATTCCGCTGATGGCGAGCGCGGCAGCACGACCAGCCGTTTGGGGCCCGAGGCCAATGGCCTTATCTCGTTCAACGATGAAGGCCGCTGGGGCCTGCTGGTAGCCGCCGATTTCTCCAACACCACGCGGATGAATGCCACTGAGGGTCTGGACCAGTACGGCGTCGTGCTGAATGGCGAGAACGCCGCCAGCGCAGGTGGCTACAACGGCTTTCTGACCCCGTGGAACGGCGCGCCCATCCCGTCGAAGATCGCTCAGAACGCCGACGGCAGTGTTGACGTCAATGGTGATGGCAAATCCAACGGCGTCTTCATGGGCAGCCAGGACATCGGCCTCAATGACATCATCACCCAGCGGAAACGCAAGTCCGCCAATGCCTCGTTCCAGATGGATATTGGCAATGGCTTGAGCCTGACCAGCGATTATTTTTACTCGCAACAGCGCGAGTACGACACGAACTACGGCATCCAGTTCAACTCCACCAACTGGCAGGGCGCCACTTACGTGCCACTGCAATCGCGCAACACCGGAAGCCCCGCACTCGGCTCCTACGGCACGCCAGAGCCAGGCTGGGAGGGCTCGCAGATCTACACCACGCAGGTGTACGAGAAATGGCCGGGCGACGTGGAGTCGTACTCGCAGATCATCCAGAAAAGTTCGGTTGCGAAGAACTTCAACTTGCAGCTGGATTACGACGACGGCGGCCCCTTCACGGGAAGCGTGCGCGGCATTCATGACACAGCCTCCCAGTCGAACCAGGAAACCGACGTCAACATTTCCGACTCCGACGGTGCGCTTTGGCCCAACGTGTTGATGCCCGGTGTGCCCGACGATGCCGTGCCGCCGGGCACCTTTGTCTACCCGGCGCAGTTGGGCGGCAACCGCGTGTTCAACGCCAATGGCGTTCCGCAGAACACGGTTCCGATCGTGGCAAACTTCGGTGGCCGCTATATCACGGTCGGCATGCCTGCCTCGCTGGCCGCTGATTTCGCCAACCCCAACGCGTGGACGATGAAGACGTTGGAATCCTCCGGCGACTACGACCGCCAGGTGGAGCTGAACGCATTGCGTTTCGACGGGAAATTCGCGTTCAACGACGGCTTCAAGCTCGAATTCGGCCTGCGCAACAGCATCCGTAACGCCAGCAACTACGGTTGGACACTGGAAACACCGGTGTATGCAGGCATGGGGGCAAGCGACCCGAATGGATGCCTGGTGCGCTATGTCGGTGCCGACGTAGTTTTGGATAGCGGCTCCTGCACCGCGGGCAACGCGCAGGGCTATTACCGCGCAGGGCCATTGTCCGCGCTGCCGATGCCGAGCACCGCAGCGCCGCTATCGAGCAATTTTCAGCAGTACAACAACCTGCTTGGCTCGGGCATCAATTTCTGGGCGATCAATCCGAACTCGATGATCAATCCCATCGACTATTGGAAATCGCTCTACCCCGATACCGTCGAGGTGGCTGAGCCGGGAACGACCTGGAACGTGACGTTGAAGGAGTTGTCGGGCTACCTGCAGGGCGATTTCAACGGCACCCTCGGTGACATGCCGTACAGCGGCAACGTGGGCGTGCGCTTGATCCACACCAATCTCGACGTTACTCAGTACCTGAGTGGCGACCCGGGTGCGTACGGCGATGAACCTGTCTCGGCCGGCACGTCCAACAGCAGGCGCACTTATCAAGACGTTCTGCCGTCCGCCAACTTCTCGATAGACCTGACCGAAGGGCTGAAGCTCCGCCTGGCCTACTCCAAGAACATGATGCCGCTGGACCTCAGCACGTGGGGCGGCGGCTTGCAGCTGAACTACTCGCTGGCGGAGACACCGCAAGGGCCAATCTTCCGCGTCGCGGACGGCACATCGACGGGCAATCCGAACCTCAATCCCTGGCGCTCGACCAACTATGGTGCATCGCTGGAGTACTACATCAACCCCACCAGCATGCTCAGCCTCGCACTGTTCCGCATCAACGTGGACAGCTTCATCAAGAACGGCAGCGTGACCAACTGTACGCTGCCGGACGAGGACGGCGTGGTTCGCGATCATTGCATCGTGATCACCCAACCCGTGCAGGGCACCGGCAACAGCATTCAGGGCGCCGAGTTCGACTATCGCCAGGGCTTCACTTTTCTGCCAGGCATCCTGTCCAAGACCGGCGTGGAGGTTAACGCCACCTACGCACCCAGCAACTCGGGTGAAAGGGATTTGGCCGGCAACAAGATCCCGTTCCAGGACAACTCCACCAAGTCCGGCAACTTCATCCTGTGGTATCAGGACGATCGCTTCCAGGCACGCCTCGCCTACAACTACCGCTCAAAGCGAGCAGTGATGGACAGCGTGGGCGGCATCACGGGCATGGAGATGTACGAAGCGCCGCAGAAATACCTCGATGCGTCGATCTCGTACAAGCTCAACAAGTACGCCGAAGTGTTTCTGGACGGCACCAACCTCACCAACGAATACCAACGGTACTACCTCGTATGGCCTGACCAGCCTGCACACTCGACGTTCTCCGAGCGCATGTTCATGCTCGGCGTGCGAGGTCAGTGGTAAACGGAGCGTCTCCCCTCAACGCTCCGGGCTCGGTGGTGACTCCATTCCTGCATTCGCGGGAATGGAGTCACCGCGGCGCTGGTTGAGTTGAACGTCATAAGATCATCCTTCGGGGGTAGTTCCATCGCACCCGTTCGCAACCCACCACGACAAGGCAAGCATGCAGGACTCCAGCGCGCCCCAGCCCGTTCGCGATAACGCCTTCCATCGTTCGATCGGGCTGTTCTCGGGAACCGCGATCAACATGACCCAGATGTGCGGCATCGGGCCGTTCATCACCATCCCCCTCATGGTTGCCACGATGGGTGGTCCACAGGCGGTCATCGGCTGGATCGCCGGCGCCATCCTGGCCATGGCCGACGGCCTGGTGTGGGCTGAACTCGGCGCGGCCATGCCCGGTTCCGGGGGAACCTATGTCTATCTGCGCGAAGCGTTCCAGTACCGCACCGGCAAACTGATGCCGTTCCTTTTCATCTGGACGATGCTGCTGGCGATTCCCTTGCTGATGTCTACGGGCATCATCGGCATGGCGGAATATCTGGGGTTCTTCTTCCCCAACCTGGGCTGGTGGCCGGTGCATCTCGTCAGCTTGGCGGCAACCGCCGTCGTCACGTGGCTACTTTATCGCCGCATCGAATCGGTTCGCGTGATCACGATTGCGTTGTGGGTGATCATGCTGGTCTCTGTCGTTGGCGTGACCGCGGCGGGCTTCTCACATTTCAATGCGGGTTTCGCGTTTGCCTATCCGGCCGGCGCGTTTGGCAGCCACTTTTTCATGGGGCTTGGCGCAGGGCTGATCATCGGCATTTACGACTATCTCGGTTACAACACGACCGCCTACATCGGCGACGAGTTGCGCAATCCGGGCCGCACAATGCCCGGCTCCATCATCATCTCGGTGATCGCGATGATGTTTATCTATCTTCTTCTCAACATCAGCGTGCTGGGCGTGGCGCCATGGCAGGAAATCGCCCAGTCCAAGTCCGTGGCTTCGCTGGTGGTTGAGCGTAGCTGGGGGCATCTGGCTGCCGCCGTCATGACCGTCCTGATCATTGTCACCGCATTCGCCTCGGTGTTCACCGGCCTGCTGGGAGGCTCGCGCGTGCCCTTCCAGGCAGCGCAGGACAAGGTATTCCTGTCTGTGTTCGCGCGTCTGCACGCCAAGCACGGCTTCCCGCATGTGGCTTTGCTCACGATGGGCGTGGTGACGGCTATCGGCACGTTCTTTGATCTGACCGAAGTCATCAACATGCTGCTGGCCGTGACCATCATCGTTCAGTCCATCGCACAGATCGCCGCGCTGGTGGTGCTGCGCAAGCGTCAGCCGAATCTCGTGCGGCCATACAAGCAATGGCTTTACCCGGTGCCGTGCGTGATTGCGCTGGTGGGGTGGATCTACGTGTATGTGTCCGCGTCCACGTTGTCGCTGATTCTGTCCGGTGTATGGATCGTCGCTGGCCTCGTGGTGTTTGCAATGTGGGCCAGGCTCAATCGGTCGTGGCCGTTCGCACCCGTTGAAATACGCGAAACCTATCTTGGGAAACAGTAACGCCATGCAAATTCCAGCCAGGTACTCGCTTTGGATGATGGTCGCGATCGTGGTATCGGTCGCGCCGGCCGCACTCGCCCAAACGGCCTACGCTCCCACTCAGATATCAGTCGACGTCGGCTCCACTAACGCCATCGATCATTGGCAAATTCAAGACAGCGCGAAGGCGCAGCAAGGCGGTGCCGACATCTCCTCGACAGGCTTCTCCACCGAGGGCTGGTATCCGGTGAGTGGGCGAGCGACCGTCATGGCCGGACTGCTGGAGAACGATGCGTTCAAGAGCAGCACGTTCAAGAATGACGTGTTCTACAGCGACAACCTGCGTGCGGTACAGGTGCCGGACTCCAGCGGCAACCTCTTCGTGACGCCGTGGTGGTATCGCGCCGAATTCAAGCTGCCGAAGCAGCAGCCGGGACAGCACACAATACTGCGTACCAACGGCATCATCGCGAGCGCCGATGTGTGGATCAACGGACATCTGGTCGCGGACCACGCCGACGTCGCCGGCGCCTATCCCGTGCACGGTTTCGACGTGACGCGCTGGGTACACACGGGCACCAACGTCCTCGCCATGCGCGTGCATCCGGCCGATCCAAGAATGAGCCTGTCGATGGGCTGGGTGGATTGGAACCCCACGCCGCCAGATAACAACATGGGTCCATGGCGCGGCGTGGACATCGTGCAGGCTGGCCCTGTCCAGTTGAGCTATCCCTACGTTCTTTCGACGTTGTCGCCTGATCGCGCGCGCGCCACGCTGGTCGCGAAGGTGGAGGCGAAGAATCTGGATACGGTGACACACGATGCGACGATCACCGGCACCATGGCTGGCGTTCCCGTGCGACAAACCATCCACCTCGCGCCCGGACAAACGCAAGTCGTTTCGTTTTCATCCAGCACAACTCCGGGCCTCGCACTGGATCACCCGAAGATCTGGTGGCCAGTGGGCATGGGAGAACATCCACTGTATCCACTTGAGATGACCGCTGCAGTCGACGGCGCAGCATCCGACCGGGTCACGGCGACGTTCGGCATTCGCAGCGTCAGTTCGAACCTCACCAAGCAGGGTTATCGCCAGTTTTTCATCAACGGAAAGCCGCTGCTGATTCGCGGTGGCGGCTGGGCGCCGGACATGTTTCTGCGCGACGACCCGACTCGGATGGAGGCTGAGTTCAGCTACGTCCTCAACCTCGGCCTCAACACCATCCGCAGCGAAGGCAAGTTGGAGAACCAGGGCTTTTACGACCTCGCCGATCGCAACGGCGTCCTGATACTGGCGGGCTGGGAGTGCTGCGACAAATGGGAGTCGGCGGCCAAGACCGGCGGCTCTCCCTGGACCGACGCCGACATGAAAGTGGCCGAAGAATCCATGGCCAGCGAGGCGCGTCTGCTGCGCAGCCATCCTTCGGTGATCGGCTTCCTGATCGGCAGCGACAACCCTCCGCCTGGGCCTGTCTCAAAAATGTACGTCGACGCGTTGCATGCGGCCGACTGGTCGTTGCCGATCATCTCGGCGGCTGTCCCCAAGGGCACCGCCGAAGCCGGCCCTTCCGGCCTCAAGATGGATGGTCCTTACGACTGGGTACCGCCGTCCTATTGGTATGCCGACAAGCTCGGTGGTGCGTTCGGTTTCGATTCGGAGGTGAGTGCAGGAGCCGATATTCCACGCCTGGAAGATGTGCAGCGCATGCTGTCGCCGCAGGAGCAGGAGGCCCTGTGGAAGTATCCGGCGGCGAGGCAGTACCACGCATCCGCGGACTGGTCGACATTCGCCGTGCTGACACCGTTCGACAACGCACTGGCGCAACGCTACGGCGCGCCGACGAGTCTTGCCGACTATGTCGCCAAGGCCCAGCTCGACAACTACGACAACGTCCGCGCGCAGTTCGAGGCGTTCAACGCGCACATGGATGCAGACAAGCCGGCGACCGGCGTAATCTACTGGATGCTCAACAACGCGTGGCCATCGTTGCACTGGCATTTATACGACTACTACATGAATCCCGCCGGCGCCTATTTCGGCGCCAAGAAAGCCAACGAGCTGGTGCACATCCAGTATTCGTACGACACGAAGGGCATCGTGCTGGTGAATCACGCGCTGGATGATGTCCATGACCTGCAAGCGAATATCCGCGTGCGCAATCTGGACGGCAGCGTGCGCTTCGAGAAGCGCTTGCAGAACATCGACCTCGCGGGCAACCACACGCAGCAAGTGGCGACACTGCCTGCCATCACCGGTTTGTCATCCGCCTACTTCATCGAACTCGACCTCGCCTCTTCCGATGGCAAGCCGGTTAGCCGCAACGTCTACTGGTTATCCACTCGAGCGGACGTGCTCGACTGGGCGGGCTCGAACTGGTACCTCACCCCGCTGAAACAGTACGCTGACCTGACCGCCCTGCAGTCCTTGCCGACCGCGACAAGCGAGGTCCGCGCAACGACGCAGCGCGAAGGCAACGATGACGTCACCACAGTCACGTTGTCGGTGCCCGCATCGTCGAAAGCGGTGGCCCTGCTCCAGCACGTGTCGATCAGGCGTGGTGCGCACGGCAACCTTGCGCTGCCGATACGCTGGAATGACAATGACGTCACGCTCTGGCCCGGTGAGTCGATGGTCCTGACCGCGCGTTACGCATCGCAGGGAACGGCCGAACCTGTGGTCGAAGTGAGTGGGTGGAACGTTTCCGCCCAAAGCTTTCCGGCTGCCGCCACGCAGGGAACAGATCATTGAAGACGCAAAGGCTTCCATGTCGCGCGTGACCATCAACGATGTCGCCCGGGCATCGGACACCTCGAAGAAAACCGTATCGCGCGTGCTGAACAACGAGCCGAACGTGCGCGATTCAGTGCGGGATCGCGTGCTCTCGGCTGTGGCGGAACTCAACTACCGGCCGCTCACATCGGCGCGCAGCCTGGCGACAAATCGGTCCTTCATGATCGGCCTGCTCTACGACAACCTTTCGCCGAGCTACATCATGGAAGTCCAGGCAGGCGTGCTGGAAGCATGTGAAGCCCAGCAATACAGCATGATGGTGCAGCCGCTGGTCTCGACGGCACCAGACTTCGTCGAGCGCGTCGAGAGCATCCTGTGGCGGCACCGGCCCGACGGGCTGATCCTTACGCCACCCATCACCGACCATCCGGAACTGCTCAAGTACCTGCGCAAGAACGACCTTCCGTTTGCTTCGATCGCGCCACGCCAAGCCAAGGGCTGCATCGGGGTAATGCTGCGCGAGCGTGAAGCCGCCGCGGCAATGGTCGAGCACCTTGTGGCGCTGGGTCACCGCCGCATCGCCCACATCCTTGGCGATCCGAAGCATGGCGCAGGCATCTGGCGCCTCGCCGGGTACCGCGACGGCTTGAAGCACGCAGGCTTGAACGAAGACCCCGCGTACATGGTGCAGGGTCGTTTTTCTTTCGAGTCCGGCGTGGCAGCAACGCGCCGCTTGCTCGCGTTGAAGAACCGGCCAACAGCTATTTTTGCAGCCGACGACGATATGGCCGTGGGCGCGATCTGGGCAGCCTCGGAGGCTGGAGTGTCGGTTCCCGGCGACATTTCCATTTGCGGCTTCGATGACACCATGATCGCGACGCAGGTGTGGCCTTTGCTGACCACCGTCCATCAGCCCGTGCGCGACATGGGCAAGCGCGCCACCGAGGAACTGCTGCTTCGCGTGCTGGGCAAGGGGGAAGCCAGCATGGTCGAAGTCGGCTACGAAATGCGTATGCGCGCATCGACGGCACCCGCGCCCTGAACCAGGCGCTATCTTGCAGCCCACGCCACCGATCAAGAGGACAAGCCCAATGCCTGCCACCCTGGACGCCAGCAACCCGACACGGAAATTCCATTTCATTTCAGGACTACCGCGCGCCGGCACCACACTACTGGCCGCCATCCTCAACCAGAATCCGCGCTTCCGCGCCGGCATGACCAGCCCACTGGCAGACATCATGGGCGTGGTGATGGCAGAGGCAAGCAGCAAGAACGATTTTTCGTTCGATGTCTCCGACGATCAGCGCGTCGCGCTTTTACGCGGCCTGGTAGAAAACTTCTACTCGCATCAGGCTGGCGCCGACGTGATGTTCGACACCAGTCGGCTGTGGTGCAGCCGTATGCAGTTGCTCAACACGCTGTTCCCCGGCGTGAAGGTCATTGCGTGCGTGCGCAAGTTGGCGTGGGTGCTGGACAGCATGGAGCGGTTGGTGCGCAGGCAACCGGTCAGCGTCAGCAAGGTATTCCGCTTCGACACCAACACCACGGTGTACTCGCGTATTGAGGCCTTGACTGATCCACGGGGCATGGTGGGCTTTGCCTACCAGGCCACCAAGGAGGCATTTTACGGCCCGCAGGCACAAAATCACTTGCTGATGCTGACCTACGAAAGCCTGGAGAGACCCCGCCGCGGCCATGCGCGCGGTCTACGAATTCCTCGACGAGCCTTCGTTCGAGCACGACTTCGACCACATCGAATACAACGCGGACGAATTCGATGCCCGGGTCGGCATGCCCGGCCTGCATTCGGTCCGGCCCAAGGTAGAGTCGATCGAACGTCAGCCCATCCTGCCGCGCGAGATCTTCGGACGCTTCGCGAATGAAGCGTTCTGGATGGATCCCAAGAACAACGTCAACCAGGTACGCATCGTGTGATGCCAGGTACGCCAGTGTGTCACTCAGGCGGCGACAGACGGCGCAATCACCTGGTGTGCAAAGCGCTCCATTTCCTCCAGCTGTGGGCTCATCTGCAGCAACAACAGATCCAGCCCTACGGCAGCGAATTCTTCGATACGCGCACGCACCTGCTCCGGCGTACCCACCAGACCCGGCCGTAAGCCGCGATTGGAGACGGAGTACTCCTCGATCTTCAACTCCCGCTCCAGTTGCGTGCCGGAAAGCCATTGATCGAAGTTGGCGAAGCCGGGAGCTTCCGCATCCAGCGTGGTGATGCGTTCCACTTCAGCCTGTGCTTCGGCCTCCGTATCACGGACGATCGCGTAAGCGGCCATGCCGTACTGCATGGGTGGCAAGCCTGCACGCTCACGGCGAGCACGCATGT
>Ga0302230_10001809_pt1 | contig 13422 bp, 9 predicted proteins | sample II_Palsa_N2_1_FD_193523 | JGI IMG/M metagenome (GOLD analysis project Ga0302230, IMG submission 193523) | Peat permafrost microbial communities from Stordalen Mire near Abisko, Sweden - II_Palsa_N2_1 | ecosystem: Environmental > Terrestrial > Soil > Palsa > Peat permafrost | place: Sweden... | reverse complement strand
CACGAGCAGTTGCGAAAAGGGCGCACTCGACGTGAAGGCGGCGCAAACGGTCAAAAAGTCCTTTTGGTCCTCGTCCGTCTGGAGCTCGTGGGCGAAAAAGTGCACGGATGCCGTGAGGAACCAGGCGAGGTCGGGCGGGAGACGCTGGTGGCCGAGGGACACGAGCAGCGGCTGGAACGACTGCAGGTATGGGTCGGGAGAAACGGCCGAGAAAAGGCATGTCAACGACCACAGGGCCAGCGACTGTTCCTTCTGCATGTAGGGGTACATCGACGACAAGATCCATCGCACGAGCGTCGCGTGGTTTGATCCACTCAGCTTCCTGAACACCTATCAAGTGACATTTTATATTTAATATCTAAAATAACGCCACTTCAAATTTTTTCGGGTACCTTGAAGAGAACGGATGCGAGAAACGGACGAGCGGTTGTCTGGGACACAAACTCGCCCATGACGGACGAGAGAACCTGCTCCACGCCCATGCAGTCCAGGAGGATCGTGGGCAAAAAGTCTGACAGGACGGACGCCTCCTGGTACGAGCCGTTGTTGAGGCGCTCAAACAGCGACATGATCCGATCGATCACATGCACAGACAGGTACGGCGCGTTCTGGGCCGCGGCGGACGAGAGCGACGCCGAGGACGCCGAGTTTCGCATGCTGCTGCCGCCGCCACTTGTCAGGCTGGTGATGGTCGAGGAGAGTGACGACGACGCCAATGACATTGGACGCCCCTTGGAGTCAACCGACGAGGGCAGATGAGCAGCAGAAACAGAGGCGGACTGTGGTGCTGCGGCCGCGTTGGCGGTCGACGCAGAGGCAAGGGACGCGTACAGCGACGTGATCATGAGGCCGTTGGCGGCGTTGATCTTGGCCGGAGAGAGCTCGCTACGGGAGAGGCTCACGGTGCTGCTAGTGAGCGTGAGCACCGAGGCCCGCAGGGACGTGGGCAGCGACACTGCAATGACAATATAAATAAATAAATAAATTACAAATACGTATATTATTTTTACCGCAGAGGAGAAGACGCTCAAGGCTGCGCAGAACCGTCAAGTAGACGTGCTCGGGACAGTCGCGGCGGAAGGCGAGGGCTGCGGCGGCGGCCACGGTCTTGCGGGCGAAATCCATCTGCTCGACCTCGGCTGGGAAGGACTCGATCAGGCACATGGACACGGAGAGGGCCAGTGCGAGTGTGGGCGTGGGCAGCGACGGCACAGAGGACGAGGGCGTGGTGCCGCTTGCTGCTGCCGATGCGGCGGCAGTGACTGCCGAGGCAGACGAGGGCGTGAGGCTGGCCAGGAGCTGCTGGGCGTTGAGGGCGATCGTGGCAGAAGAGGCCGCGTTCTGGATGTGGGTCAGAAGGAAGCGGAGGAGCAGTGGGAGCGACGGGCGCACGATCGCCTTGGCATGACCCTCGATCAAGTACAGAACAGACGACATGGCGGCAGTATAGGCAAAGCAGTAGCCACGCTGGGGAGCGAGGAGCCGCTCAAGGGCACTTGTTACCTCTGCGATCTGTGCGTTGGACGCCACGGTCAGGCCCTCCAGGGCCGCCAGCGACTTGCACAGGCCCAGTGCTGCCCAGGGCAGTGCAATCGAGTCGTCTGGGTGCGTGGATCGGAGGAACTGGGACATGAGCGCGACCATGCGCTCGTGCTCGGCCGTGGTGCGGAACAGGTCCGACAGTAGCACGAGCTCTTTGGCCGCCTCCACGGGCAGCGCCACCGACACGACCTCGCTGGCCTGGAGGTACTGCTGCAGCAGGGCCACCGAGGGGCGCAGCAGCTGCGAGACCTGATCGGCCGCATGCTGCCGTTTCAGCAGGCCAAACAGGGTCGATGGCTGGGCGACCGTGCGCACGTTGGTCAGGGCACGCAGACGCTTGCCATCCTCGGTCGATGTTTGCGAGGCCGTGTCCCAGTTGTTGCCTTGTTGCTGTTGCTGCTGCTGCTGGACTGCTGCCGCTAGATCGCCAGACATGGAGGACGACGACAGCACGTTGGCCGGAGGGGCCCCCGTGTACGGGTTGCCTTGGAGCAGCGACGCCACGGGCAACTGTGAGACCTGGAGCCGCGATCGCCCGAGTCCAGAGGGTCGCTCCACGTTCTCCATCAGGATCGTCTGCCCAGAGCGCGTGGGTAGCTCGCCGCTGCTGCTGCTCGAGCTCATGGTCGTATCCCAGCCGACGCCGTCGATCAGGTCGGGCAGCAGCGGCAGACGGTCGTCCAACAGGGAAAGCATCTGGGTGCGCCCGTCCAGCCGTCGGCGTGTTCGAACCAGCTTGTTGCCCGCTTTGGACCGCAGCAGGGGCAGACGGACCTCGCGGGGGAAGTGCAGCAGGGGCGAGCCGGGGTCACCGGGGGTGCCGCAGAGCGACATCAGCAGGATGGACGAGAGCGAGCGCAGCGCACCTAGCTCCGCAAGCACGTCATCCACTTGCACGCCCACCTGCACCACCTGACCAAAGACCTCGGCGGACGAGCGGTCGTTGCTGAGGCCTCCCCCGCCCGACCCGAACCCGAACGCACCCAGGTTGGCGCTGTCGGAGGGATCGTTGACGTGCACCCACAGACAGCTGCGCGCCAGCCGCTGGAGGATCGTGAACTGGACGCCGGGCGTCCAGCCGACCTTGTTCGCCAGGTCAAAGATCGAGCTGAGGTACATCAGGTCCATCTTGGTGTGCGCCTGACGCTGGCTAATGTCGAGCTGGCTGATCGCCGACAGGGCGGCCTGCAGGGACGCGCGAACCTGCTCGATGCGGCCCGCGCTCGTGTTGCTGTTGGCAGAAGAAGAGGCGGTAGACGCGACGGGCGCCGCGATGTTGGCCTGGGAGAGCGACCGCGCGCGGGCAACGCTCATGGAGCGACCCGAGCGGGACAGCGAGTCGCGGTGGGACAGCAGGACTACGGGGGTGGTCAGGATCGACAGCTGGGGCTCGATCAGCTCCTGCTGCACGAGCTCAAACAAGTACAGCTGGTTGGCGTGCAGGTTACACAGGACGCTCGCGAGCACGTTGGCGTCGTCGTGCGGGCTCAGCGCGTCGGCCCCATCAGCCCCCTGTGTACGCAGCCAGCGTCGTAGCCACATCAGGCGGCTGGTCAGGTCCCAAGCTGAGAACGAGGAGGGGGACGTGGCCAGGCCGCTCTCTGTCTGGCCAATGCTGGGCAGGCACACGTGCAGCAGCGAGAACAGGCTCTCCTCGCACTGGTCCCACGCCAGCATGACCTCGGACGCCATCAGGATCGAGTCGCTCAGACGGGACGGCGACGTGGCAATGTCGACCCACCAGGTCACGAGGCGGCCGCACGTCACGAGGATCCATCGCAGCGCGTGGGGCAGCGTTGGCGGGCGGATCGTGCTATTGACCCAGCTGGACCAGAAGCGCAGCAGGGCAGTCACACCAACGGCCTCGGCCAGGCGCAGTGCCTCCACCTGGTCTTGCAGCAGAGGCAGCAGCGTCTGGGCAATGTGCGCCAGCGTGAACACGGGGGAGACATCGGTGGCGGTGGCAGCGTTAAAGTACTTTGGCGCGACGTCCACGAGGAGCTGTTTCGTGTGGTCCACAAGGAGCGACTCCAGCTGCGCGATCTCCGCGCTGTCGTTGATGTTGGAGGAGGAGGACGAGGAGGCGGAGGCGGAGGACCCGCTGAGGACAATGTGGCGGTGCATCGACGAGGCCAACAGGGCACACCACGTGCGCAAGTGAGGGGTCTGTTGTTGGGCGAGTGCTTGTTCGCGCAGGTACTCGAGCACGGGGACGATCGCACCGCCCTGGTCAAAGGCCGTGGCGATGGCCTCGACGCACGACAGCTCGCCGTACGACGTGGGCATGGACGGCACGGCGATCCGAGGGAGCAAGTGCGTCTCGAGCAGGCGCCACCACCATTTGCGGTCGATCGACGTAGGGAGTGAAACGTCCGCCGTCTGCTGCTGCTGCTGCTGCTGCTGCTGCTGCTGCTGCGTCTTGCTGAGGGACATGGATGCGGCAGTCGACGCGGAATCGATCGGCGACCACATGCGCGCCTCAAAGGTGAACTGGCGACTGAGGGACGGGTACGCCGTTTGAGCGGCCGTGTTGATCGCAGAGGCGGCGCCAGGCAGCTGCATGAGCAGCGTCATGATCCGGCGGTCAAACTGTGGGCGGCGAGGGGGCACGGGCGGCAGCGTCCGCTTGTCCCACAGGACACGGAGTTGCTGGCCCAGCCACTGCTTGAAGGGAGCGTCCTCGGGCAGGTTCTGCAGGAGGGTTTGCGTAGCCGGCTGATCGGTGAGGCACAGCAGGAGCTCGACCAGGGCGCTCGGGTTGGCCGTGCTCAGCCACGACAAAACGGGCACCTGGCCGGCCAGGGTAAAGTCCTGCTCCGAGGCGGCAGACAGGGCGCTGGCAGAGGTGTAGCCACAGTACATGTTGAGGGCGAGAGAGCACAGGCCGACTACCTCGGTCATTGGCGTGGCCGCGCCGCGCGACAGGCCTGCGATCGTCGAGCTGGGCAGCAGCGAGTATGGCAACGCGAGAGAGACAAAGGGCATCCACACGGGCAGGTCAGAGGGGCCACGCAGGGCAGCGACAAAGTGCTGGCAGCGGAGGACAAGGGCAGGACAGAGACTAGCGAGCGGTGCAGCCAGAAGGCAAATCCTGTCAATATCCTTGGCGATCGGGGCCGACTTGGCGGCCAAGCAGTAGGTGGGTGTGGCGACTGCTGCGTCCGGACCTATTTTTAAATATAAGAATTCTTTTTTTAAAAAAAAGAGAAAAACTCTTTCTTTTTCACCTTGGATGAGGAACACGGCAGTCTGGATCAATTCGCACAAGCAGACAATGTGGAATGGCAGGGCAACCGAGCCGAGATCGCTGCTGTTTGGGAGGAAGATGGCAGCGGGGACCTGCCTGTTTGCGACGGCGACAAGTGCTGCCTCGATCCAGATCAGGAGGGCTCGGAGGAGCGTGTGCTCCTTGGTCTCTGTGGTGGCATCGTCGGTGCAGACGTACGCGAGCGAGACAATGTCGGACGTGGCGTTGACCAGGGCCACGCTCTCGGCCAGGACGGCCTCAGAGAGCCGGCACATTGCCTTGAGGAGCAGGGTGACTGCAGGCGTCCATCGATCGGCCGTGAGCGCAATGCTCGCGACATAGAGCGCTCGTCGTTCGCTGGGGTTGGACGTGGCCTCGATCGCACTAGGCTGGAGGCCCGAGAGGGACGGGGCGACCTTGAGGAGGGTGCTGAGGAGGCGCTCGACGGGGCGGTGTGCGGCGGGGGCAACGGCTGCCATGATCGTCGTGGTTGCGGCCATGTCCTCTGCGTCGCGAATGAGCAGCCGGCCAGACAGGAGCCACTTGAGCGTGCTCTCAAGCACCTGCTCAGAGTAGTTGACGTACTTCTCAGGGCTGTTGCGCATCGCCCGCAGCAGATCGGCCAGCGGGGCCAGGGCCAGCGGCACACGAGGCGACAGGTTGAGCAAGAGGTGAAACAGACGGTCCTCCAGGTAGGGCAAGCTGCTGGGAGTCGAGAGCGGGTCAAAGCTGGCCGGTAGAGCACTGTTGCTGTTGCCGCCTGCTGTTGTCCCAGCTGTGGACGCAGACGACGCGGACTCATCCACAAAGATGTTGGCCAACACAACCTCGAGCAGCGGGAAGATCTGGCGCAGACGACACGCGGCCCACGTGCTGGCTAGCCCAAGGGAGATGTCTCGCTTGTCGGCGAGCTCGATCTCGTACGCGATCTGGTTGAGAGTCATCTGGACACGCGCAGCGGTCGTGGCGGCCGAAACGGCTGCAGCCGATGATGACGATGATGATGATGATGATGATGCATGTGTGGGAGTGAGTGCGGCGGCCCCCTTGGCGACGGCGTGATGCGACGCAGGGCCGGCCGTGGTCCAGGGCGAGGAGGACAGCTGGAGGACCGAGCTGGGCGCGGTCGCAAGGTTGACGCAGAGCTCCGTGATCAGTGGCACGACACGAGTGGGATCGGCCGTGACCGTGGCGCCCAGCTCGCCCAGCTGGTGCACGAGGAACGCGTGGTCAGAGACAAAGTTGAGCTTGGCGCCGTGAAGGGCATCGCGGACCATGAACAGAGCGGCCACACCGACGGCGACGTCGCGGCGCTCCTTGTAGGCCTTCATCGTGGCGAGGATGAGGGGCTTGAGCAGCGACAGCGGCGACCCCGTGGCACCAACCGATGCCGTTGTCGTCGAGGCGGAAACAGCAGAGAGGGACGACGTTGACGAGGCTGCCTTGGTAATCGGGATCGGCAGGGAGACGGTGGCCGCGACCGTGGGCGACGACACAGACTTGGCCAGGTTGCTCGCAGCGGATCCTGTGCCGTTGGCAGCGGCTGCGAGGGCCGCGACCGGGGGCGTCGTCCGCCTCATCGACGAGCTAGGGATCGATGCGGCGGCCGCGGTGGCCGATGGTGCGAGGGCAGTGTCGTTAAAGGAGAGCGTCGGCGGCGAGAGCCCAGACTCGTTGTTGCCCTGGAAGAGCGGGGGCAGCGATCGGCTGGAGAAGGACGTCGTGAGAGCTGCGCCCAGGACAGACGATGGCGTTCGCTTGGTTGGGCTTGCAGCGCTGGGGGATGCGGGCACAATGAGGCCAGTGGAGGCAGAGGGGTGGACAGCAGGTTTGCCAGAAGGCGACGATGCACTGTCGACGCCCTGTGGCGAGGCAGCGCGACGCCTGCTGCTCGATCCTGCCAGGTGGTGCGTCTGGCTGCGGGCGTGCATCTGCGACATGAGCAGCGATCGTGAGAGCCCCATGGCTGGTCGCTCGACAATGACGTTGACCAGATCGACGCTCGAACCCCTGCCTGCTGCGGCTGCATCGCCGCCACTCGCTGTGGCCGCGGCTGCTGCCTGACGGGCGGCCGTTGTCTTTTGGGGCGACGAACGCGCGTAGTGGTGCAGCTGCTGGGCGAGGACGACATCAGGCACGCCAAAGAGCATTGCCTCCTGGACAGACACGACGTTTGCGGCCGCGACCGACGTGGACGCCTGGGCCCACACGGCCACGCGGAGGAGCAGGGCAGATGCGATGGCACACGACGCAGGCGCGAAGCGCTGGATCGCCGTCAGCCACGAGACGAGCGTGGCCATGTCGGCTGCAATGAGCGACAGTGCGGGCCGCATTTCGTCGCCGCACCCGGACAGCAGCGTCCAGAGCGATACCACAAACGTGTCGACAATCGAGCTGATCCACACACAAAACAGGTCGTCCACAAGGGGATCGTTCTGCCACGACGGGAGCCCAGAGCGACCTGCGCCTGCCCCGCCGCCTGTGCCGGTACCGGTACCGCCTCCTTGGCCGCCCACAAAGTTGTTGCCTGCGTCCTCTGCGCCTCCCTCGCTGTCGCCGCCGCCAGAGGGCATCTGGGATCCGTGGCCTGCTCCTGCACCACCAGCACCGGAAGCACCTGAAGCGGAGGACCCCGGGCCACCTCGCGATCCGGCACCGCCCGCGTTGGAGCCGGACGAGGACGAACGCAGCGACAGGCACCAGGAGCGGTACGCGCTGATGAGGACCTTACCCAAACGGCCGTACTGGGGACTAACCCCGCGCCAGTCGCTAAAGTGCTGCTGCTGCTGTTGCTGCTGTGGGCTGTCTGCGTAGTTGCTGCCCCCTGTGGTGGGGATGCCGCTGTTGGGCAGAGGCGGGGCAGTCACAAAGGACGGATCGGACGAGTACGTGCGAGCAAACGTGGCCGATGCCGACGACGTCGTCGTCGATCCAGACGAGGAGGAGGACGCGGACGACGCAGACGCCTTCGGGGGCGATGCAGGCATGGAGGAGGAGGCCGGGCTGGACGACAAGGCTGCCGTCGTCGTTGCCGATGACGAGGAGGTGCCCGGTCCTGCGCCCAGGTTTGCCATGCCGATGGCTGCTGCCGCATCCGTGTCAAAGATGTCCTCGAGGGCCGAGGACGTGGACGAGGTTGTGCCCGCGGCCGTGTTGGGCGCGTCGGGCCGGATGACCGACACGGGCGTGAGGACGGCGAGGACGACCGAGAGCATTCGCAGGCAGCGTGCCGAGTGGCAGAACAGCAGCCACGCGTACCGTCTGCGCAGATCGACCAGGGTGTTGGTCGCGGTCGAGGGCGGCGGCGGTGGCGGCACGGCGGACGAGGCGTTGCTCGTGGTCGTGGCGGCAGAGAGGGCCGTGAGCTGGGCCGCGGCAGGGCTGAACAGGAGGACCAGGAGGGACAGGATCATGCTGTGCGTGCTGAGATCGGTGGAGGCCCAGTCGTACACGACGCAGTTGATGCACCGTGGGACAATGTCCTCGACCCAGGGCAGGACTGCCTGGAAGCCGTCCTTGTTCCACGCGGTGGAGCTGGAGACGCCGCGGAGGGCGGCCGAGCTGGTGGGCTGCAGACGTGGCACGAGCATGTGCAGGACCACGACAGAGGTGGGCGCGGGGAAGCTGGCCGAGGGCAGGTCTGGGAAGACGATCTTCTGTGTGACCGTGCCGAGGGCGAGGTACACGCTCACCTCGGTGGAGCGCGTGGGGGCCGATCCGCTGTCGGTCTCGGGCATGAGCGTCCGCACGAGGGCCGCGTAGATGTGCGAGGCAGCGTCGTTCTGCTGCTGCATGGCGACGCCCGTGCGCTCCGCCAGCAGCGACGGAAGCACGAGGCTGGTCTTGTTGGCCAGCATGCCCACGATCGCAGGCGTGGACGGCTGTCGTTGAGCAAACACGGCGTCGGCGTTGAAACGCGGAAGGAGCGAAGCAAAAGCAGAGCTCACGTGGGCCTGTACACGTGGATGAGGGTGCTTGAGCTGCTGGACGAGGCTGTCAAACACCCGTTTGGCCTGCGACAGCGAGATTGCATTTGCGCCCTTTCAAAAAAAAATAAAAAATAAATAAAATTAATAAATAAAATAATTATTACATGTTCCGACGTTACCTGAGAGTACTCGATTGCAGAGAGGGACACGCCGTGCTTGGTGTCGATGTGATCTGAGGCCTGGTAGCGCTTCTCCGCGAGCATGACGGCGATGAGGTCGAGCGACGAGAGCACTTTGACAACTTCGACGCGCACGGGCCAATACCCATCGTCGGCCAGAACGAGCATGCGATCGAGCAGGAAGACGGCCTCGCTGGAAAAGACGGTGGGCATGAGCACGGGGATGAGCTGGGCGGTGGCCTGGGCGGTCATCTTGCGGGGAATCGGTTCACGGTTGTCGAGCAAAGTGGCCAGCACCACCACGAGTGCGTGCAGGTTGGTCACGGGCACCTGCTGCTGCGCGCTCGACGGTTGCCGCCATTCCCAGCAGGAACGGTCGGATCGCAGCTGGATGACACGCGGATCAGGCGACGGGATCATGGTCGGCGGGGTCTGAGCGAAGGCGGTGAGAAAGGATGTGATGATGGGTGCGACCTGGCCCATCACCAGTGGGTCCTCCCCAGTGTGCATCTTCACTAGCGACATCAGGAGCCTTGAGGGGGTTGATGAGGACGAGGACGAGGACGACGACGACGACGACGGCGGGGAGGAGGAACTCACGATCGTCGTGTAGGCGAGCTCGGGAAAAAGGCGAAAGCTGAGAGCGAGGTTCGACATGCAGATGGCCTTGTTTGAGACAAGCAGTCGGCTGCGGACAGGGAGTGCTGCTGACGCTGACGGTCCTGCGGTCGTCTTACCAAGAGGAGGCGAGACGGTGAGCACGAGCTGTACGATGCGGTGCAGACATGCGCGGGCGAAGGCTGCAAGGTTGTCGTTGGCGTCGGCAAGCGAGTCGATTCCACGGGCCACAAGAGGCCAGATGGTCAGGCCAAGTTCGAGCGACGCCGTGAGGACGTTCTGGTCGGGGCAATGCAGCAGAACAACGAGGGCCAGGAGCACCGTCTGCAGCCTGTGCGTCTTCCACTTGGGCCGATCCTTGACGACGCTGTTGCCACCGCTGTCGGTTGAGGAGATGCTGGGCGCAAAGATGCTCGACGCGTGCGTGCTGAACGATGAGCGCCTGCTGTTGCCGGTGCGCACGCCGAGGTCGGTCGCGGGAGGGGACGAAGCAGGGATATCAAAGGCCTCAGTGGGAAAGGACGATGCCGCCGTGGGAGAAGAGGGCGACACGAGGTTTTCGAGGGCTTCGTCCAGGGCGAGCTGGTCGACCGTGGTGTTGATCGAGAAGGTCTCGTGGTCGCCCATAAACCTGCCGTCGTCGTCGTGCTCCTCGTCCGCGTCGCGGTTCTGCGTGGGAATGATGAGACGATGGGGAGGCTGCTGCGCCGCGGTCTGCTGCTGCTGCTGCTGCTGCTGCAAGTGTTGCTGTTGGTGGAGCTGAAGGGCTTTGAGTCGCTCCAGGGCAATCTCGTTGGCGATCGTCTGGTCCATCTGTCCAAAGAGGGAGCGGATGGCACGAAGTGTGCCCTGGAGCTCGGTCGTGAGCTTCCACAGCTCCTTGCCACCGAGGTACAGCAGCGGCTGGTCCATGCCTCCGCCGACGACGATCTTGTCGATCTTGTCCAATGCCCCTCCTGGCAGTGCGGCAAAAGCGGCGTACGGCGCGGACCCGCCACTGACGGCAAGGTCGCGAAGCTGGGTGGCGAGTTCTGCCTCGGTTGGAAAGACGGACGGAGGAGCGTCACCCTTGGCAGACGTAGCAGCGGCAGCAACGACGGCTGCAAGGCTGTCGACGACCTGATCGTGCAGCAGCTTGAGCAGCTTGTCCGACATTGCCGTGGGGCCGATGCGCGAGTACTGCGCCAACGCCACGAGGCCAGCAGCTGCCGACCGCTGGACCGACGACACGGGGCCCTTGAGGTTGCTCACGAGCGAGTCGGCCAGATGGGCGCACGGCGACGACTCGAGGATCCCCGAGAAGGCGCCGAGTATCCTGGGCAGATCGTCCTCGAATTGCTCCTATGCGTCGAGGTCGTGCTTTTATGGCGAGGGTTTTTTTTATTTATTGCGCGCATTTACCTGGAGAGGTATGTTGTCTCGCTGGCTCACGAGCTGGAGGAGGATGGGGATGATGGCCTTGGCAAGCGTGGGCCGTTTCCGCGGCCGTGTCCTTGGCAAGAGGTCGCAGAACCTGCTCAGCGCCGTTCGCAGCGAGCGCGAGCCGCTGGGGGCCTAGAGACAGCATTAAAAGGACGTGCATCTAGCGTTCGTTTACCTTGATGCCCTTGAACAGGGCCACCTGGATCCAGTACATGTTCTTGTCGCTGTGCGTGCGGATGACCAGGTTGAGGCACTCGCCGGACAGGATGCGCACCGACGACTCGACGTCGTTATGCGCGTGCAGCAGGCTGGTCACGGTCAAGTCGAGGCACACGGTAAAGTCCTTGGTGGCCCTGTGCGTGTGTGCATGATGCAAGGTGCATGGTGCGTGATCGGGCAATCAGTCATCCACAACCACGACCACCAAAAAAAGAAAACGTACATGAGCTCGGGCGACGTGATCAGCTCGACCAGCACACGGCAGGCATGCAGCCTGTCTGCCGGCTTGCTGTTGTTGGTGACCACGGCCACCGGCGCCGCCAAGGGCCTCCCGGGCGGTGCGGCAGCTGCGGCCTTGCCCGTCGACGAAGAGGAGGAGGAGGAGGACGCGGTCTGAACGAGAGGCGAGGGTGACGGCGGCTTCTCCTTGGGCCCGTGCGTGAGCACCTCGCAGTGCCGTTGCAGTCGCTCCGTCATGAGCGGCGCCTTGTTTTAGTGTATGTGGTGTTTAAAGAGGATCGTGTGGACAAGCGAACAAAAAAGACGCTCGCTCAAGTGCTGAGCTCAATGAACTGGGGTATTGGAACAACAACAAACTTAGCAAGCCTGCGACTAGCTCTTTAGTCGGTCCAGTTGATCTTCTTCTTGAGGTTCTCGTTGAGCTTGACGATAAACTCCTTGGTGGTGAGGTAGCTCTCGCGCTTGAGGTTGGCCTCGGTGCCGGCGACGCACAGGGCGAGGTCCTTGGTGTAGAAACCGGCCTGGACGGTCTCGACGCAGACCTCCTCGAGGGCGGTGGCGAACTTGGCCAGGTCGGCGTTGTTGTCGAGCTTGGCGCGGTGGAGGAAGCCGCGGGTCCAGGCAAAGATCGACGCGATCGGGTTGGTCGAGGTCTCCTTGCCCTGCTGGTGCAGGCGGTAGTGGCGGGTGACGGTGCCGTGGGCAGCCTCGGCCTCGACGACCTCACCATCGGGGGTGAGCAGGACCGAGGTCATGAGGCCGAGCGAGCCAAAGCCCTGGGCGACAAAGTCCGACTGGACATCGCCGTCGTAGTTCTTGGCAGCCCAGACGAAGCCACCGGACGACTTGACGGCGTAGGCGACGAGGTCGTCGATCAGGCGGTGCTCGTACCAGATGCCGGCAGCCTCGTACTTGGCCTTGTAGTCCCTAGAGTTGAAAGAGAAAAGGAAAAAAAAAATCAGTTGGACCAAAAACAAACAAAAAAACAACAACGTACGACTCGTAGATGGCCTGGAAGACGTCCTTGAACTTGCCATCGTACTTCTTGAGGATGGTGTTCTTGGTCGAGAGGTACAGGGGGTACTTCTTCTGGAGGGCAAACTGGAACGACGAGTGGGCAAAGCCGATGATCGAGGCCTCGGTGTTGTACTGCGACATGGCGACACCTGCGCCCTTGAAGTCGTACACGGTGATCTCCTGGGGGGCGGCGCCCGAGGCGGGGATGAACGAGAGCTTGAGGGTGCCGGGTCCGTCGGCGTAAAGCTAGGGGGAGGGAGAGAATGAGCTCACGACAACCTCTCGTTCAGTTTACCTCGGAGGCAGCGTACTGGTCACCAAAGGCGTGGCGGCCAATGACGATCGGGGCCTTCCAGCCGGGGACGAGGATGGGGATGTTGTTGCACAGGATGGGCTCGCGGAAGACGGTGCCGTTGAGGATGTTGCGGATGGTGCCGTTGGGCGACTTCCACATCTTCTTCAGGTTGAACTCCTTGACACGGGCCTCATCGGGGGTGATGGTGGCGCACTTGATGCCGACCTGTTTTGAGCGCGCGTGTGTGCATTAGTCTATCGAAAGTGGAACGACCTCCGTGGCCCAGCTTACCTTGTGCTTCTGGATAGCGTAAGCAGCATCGAAAGTGACCTTGTCCTCGGTGAGGTCGCGGTTCTCCATGCCGAGATCTAGACAAGACACAGTTGAGCACACGGCCGTCTTACGCTATCAAACACACTTACCATAGTACCTGACGGCGCGGCCGGGGAGCGACGCAGGGTGGCATGGGAAAATCGTACGATATTAGCTAATGGCATGGGGAAAAGAAAGCTTACTCGATCGGGACGTCGAGGAAGGGCAGGACGACTGTCAAAAGGGGGCGCCAGAGACAGAAGGGTGAGTGTACGAATGAATAGCAGGAGGGAACGTACGGTACTCCTTGATCCAGGCCCAGAGGACGCGGGTCATCTCGTCGCCGTCAAGCTCTGCGTTGGGGAGAGGGGAAAAAGTTTTTTTTTTTTTTTTTTTTTTTTA
>Ga0302230_10001805_pt1 | contig 13445 bp, 22 predicted proteins | sample II_Palsa_N2_1_FD_193523 | JGI IMG/M metagenome (GOLD analysis project Ga0302230, IMG submission 193523) | Peat permafrost microbial communities from Stordalen Mire near Abisko, Sweden - II_Palsa_N2_1 | ecosystem: Environmental > Terrestrial > Soil > Palsa > Peat permafrost | place: Sweden... | reverse complement strand
GACTTGCCGTGCGCCTTGCGCGTCTTCTTGCCCGCGATAAACATGTGCAGAGCCCGCCGCTTGGCGGTTACCTTTCGCCCCATCGCAGGTCAAAATGGCTTCGCCACATGGCCCCCCATGCAACATTTTCAAGAGTATGGACCCTATCGTGACAGATCCAAGCGAGGGCTGCGAGGCCGCACACCCGGCCGCACACCCGGCCGCACACCCGGCCGCACAAACAGCCATACCGCGCAACTCGATGGCAACGTCGATCATCAACATGTACATTGACTCTCCAAAGGGAGGCGGCGGCGACGACGAGGACGATGGACACGACGAGGCGACAAGGGGTCCGTTGAATGCTGCGTTGAATGAGGACGGAGGAGTTCTGGAGCAAACATCGAGCGGCACGACTTCACCGGAAGAAGCCCGACAGCATCCATCCACACTTGGCGGGCCTTCTTTGTCGCCCAAGGCATCCAAACAGTACTGTTGCATGATGTCCGTAAGCGATTGTTTTTAAATTGCAAATACAACCAGGACGCGATACTTTACCGAGCGGAAAACAGACATCTCGGATAGTGTGCTGATCATGAGTGGGATGCTGGACAAGCTGTCGGGGGAGCGGCCGCTGTTTCCTGTCTTCCAGACGCGCTTCTTTAAACTCGAGACTTTTGTGTTTTGCTGGGCAGCCAAGGAGGGCGTAAGTGCTTTCAGTTTTCTTTCCTTCCTTTTCAAACCCGATCTGCTTTCAATAGGAGTCCATTAAAAACTCGATCTTTGTGGAGGACATCCGCGGGATCGGGGCAGTTCCCACCGATCAATTTGGGCATCCGCACATGTTTAGACTGGACACGCCTTTAAAGACATACTTTCTCAAGGTTTGAGGCACAAAGGTACCTTTGAAACGCCAAGACTAAACTCGCCGGGATATAGGCGGAATCCGAAGCAATGTGTCTTAAATGGATCAATGCGATCAAGCAGGCTGGCTCCGTCAACAAAAGCAACAGCGACAGCTCATCGGATGTGTCCGTGTCCTCCTCTGTCCACAGCTCTCCCGATGCTGCAAACACTAGAAAGGCGTCGGGGAAATCATGGAGCATGCTCAGCAAGCTCAAGGTCATTTAATTTTCCAAGCCACCACTGATGATATAATTTGTTGAAATAAAAAATTGTTGTTGAAGAATACAGGGGTTTTGTAAGGTTTCTTTCGAGTTCATCAGGAGGGACAAGGATAGATAGACGGAAGTAAGATTAGCAGATTCTACACGTGCAGATTGGACTGGGGGACCGCGCCGTAATCTCCTCGCCCTGGAATTGGAGACTGGTGGTGTTGCGACGATGGGGGCAGGTAAGATCCTGAGCTGCTCCTTGACAGGGTGTCGCGCGGGATGGTATTGGCAGGTGATGCGGAAAAAGGACTAAGTTTTAATAAAAATAGAATTAAATAAAAAATAATAAACAATTGAGCAAGTAAATACCTTTGAGTCAGGCCATCGTCACTGCCTTCGTCGTCGTCGGCAATGTTGTTGGACGGGTTCAAATGAGCCTTTTCGCCAGTCCTGGCATTGTCTTTGACGGCTTTGGAGGACCTGTTTGGATAGTAGACGAAAACTACGAGGAGTATCGAGATTGGGACTATTTCGCCCAGCAAAAAGTACGATGCGGACCAGGCAATGTTGCCAAATTGGCGCTTCAGTGATAAAAATAATAATAAATAAATAAATAAAAAAAGCAAGGGAGAGGAAAACGGTACCGTTGGCATGGTCCCGATGTAAACACCTCGGTATATATAGCACGCAAAACAGCATCCCGAGATCACGATAATCTGCCACAGCAGGCGTGACGCGTGCTCATTGGAAAAGCTTCTAAACTTTCGGTAGAGCCGGTAGCCGAAAAAGAGGAAGGACACTGCGACCACGATAGAAAACGCGCAAATGCTAGACAAGCCAACAATTACTATTTTTTTTTTCTTTTTTAAACAAAAAACGGCGCTGCATACCTCGCGATCGTGGCAGTGTACAGCTTTTTCCTAAACGATGGGTCATGGCTCACGACGATGCCGGCACCGATGACCATGATGTAGAGCGCCGCGTTGGCAGCAATAACTAAGCGAAAGATCAACACCTTGATTTGCAATCGCCCCCGTGAGGTCATGTCGATGTTTGCCCTAAATATAAATAAGTAAATAAAAACACCATGAGGACACAATCACTGAGGTGGGCTGGGGTGTGTGTACCAAAACATCAGCAAGACCGAGTACGTTGTAAAGTAGAGCGTGTCAGACACCATGATGAGTGCTGCCAGCGTCTTCATGCGGGGATCACCTTGGCCCTGTGGTACCTCGCGCCAAGTGTACACGAGTGAGAAGAAGACTGCGCGCACTATTGTTTTGGGTGGGAGGGGGAGGGGGAGTGAGAAGGTTGGCACAAGCGGGCAACATGACCACTGCATACTCAGTGTTTGCAGCATCACGAGGATGTAAAAGGCCAGGCGCAGGTTGGACCTGGTTCCCAGTTGGTTCTGCGTCTTCCTCGCTCGAAAGGCCAGGATAAAGTTGACAAGCGCCGACAACCCCAAAAGAAAGTACAGCGACGCCATAGACGCGTCGTAAACGTGCCTGTTCAGTAAGGGGGGTTTCGGATTTCAGCCACCACCACGGTCGGGGGTTGAAAACACGGTACCAAAGCTGCTCGTTGTAGCCATCGCCGGGATAGGGCCAGCTGGCACCTCCAGACCCGGCCGACGTCGAGCTGGACGCAGAGGCGGCTGACTCTGATCCCATGTCAGATCCGGTGAATGTCGCTGAAACTGGGTTTTCGCGATGAATCGCCGCATTTTTTTTTCGAGTTTTCTTTTCTTCAAAAAATTATGTCCGCGATCCAAACTGGGCACACAGATAGAAAAAAAACAGCCGAGGAGCAAGCTACCATTCACAGATGGGGGCGCCAATTTCGGTGATCTTCTCGATGGTCGAGTTGAGATCAAAGACCTTGCTGAGGACGATTTTGAAGATCTTCTGCACGTTGATCGCATACGACGCGGAGCAAAAGATGAGTGGGGCCTGATCACACCATCAATAAACAAGTAAGTAAACAAAATTTAATTTTAAAAGGACACCTTCATGGCCCTTGCAAACTTGCGTGCTTGCTCGGTAATTTCAGCCTGCTCCTCGACTGGGAGTGTTGAAAATTGATCAAATTTGGTGCCGATGAGGAATGGAATGGCCGACTGCAACACACAGTTATTTGAATAAAATAAATTAAAAAAAGGACACTGTGAATTAATAATAATAATAAATACCTTGTTAAAGCCACGCGCTTGCCGATACCACTCCTTGATGCTGTTTAGTGTTGTCTTTCTGGAGAGGTCAAACATAAAGAGGATTGCTGCAGCATCATTGCAGACAAACGGGAGCATGCTCACAAACTCTCGTTGCCCTAATTTTTGTTATCATTAAATTTCTTAATTTGAAAAACAAGAACACGGCACGCAGTCGTGCATCCATACCGCCCAAGTCCCAGATGCTGAACATGACCTCTGTGTTCCGGATGGAAATGGTCTTTTCCATAAAGTTGACACCTAGGAAGGACACGCGTTGATGTTACTGTCATCCTTTTGACGTGTCGTTGCGCATACCTAGTGTCTGGATGTAGTCCTCGTCAAACGTGCCCTCGACGTACTTGACCATCAAGCTAGTCTTGCCGATCTGACTGTCTCCGACCATACCCACCTTGACGACGACACTACAGACAGACAGAAGCGCGTGTACTTTTATTAGCAGCCAGTTGGCAAAGCATGCGTGCATCGCACCTCGCCTTCTTCGACTCGTCCACACCGGCTGCGGCGCCGCTGGGGCCTGCGGGCGCGCTGCTAACTCCGCTCATGTCGTCCTGCGACTCGTCCGTCATCTCGTGTGTTTTTCCGATACCTCCACCTGTGCAGCAACAGACGCACGTTAGTAAGCAGGTCTCCCCCCCCCCCCCGAAAGGCTCTCCACTGCCATGTTTTCATAGAGGAAGCAGTAAGAAGGAGCGGACACGGACGCCGTGTTGTTTTTAGAAATCGAGGGATTGGAACGTGTAGCACAAAGCAAACCAGGGATCAACACGCCAAAATACCGCCCAACCGGTGGCCGGGGGCGTGGGACAGCAGGTTAGTGGAAGTCACGGAGTGGACAGCACAACCAAACAAACGCCGCTCCCACTCAAGTCCCAAAAACTTTCGGACAACAACGAAAAAAAAAAAAAATTAAGAAAAAAAAATGCTGCGCACGCTGACCCGAAACGGCGCTGGCGCGTTGGTGCTGGGCGCCTTGGCCCACAGTGCCAGGATGCACGGGCTCGAAGCCGACAAGGCTGTACCGGTCACGACGTCGACCCCACTGACCGGTCTGGTCGGTGTGCCTGCCAGTGCTGTGCATCAGTGGGACGCCAACTGGGACTTCCGCGCGCCACCAAACAAGGGAGAGGACGCGAAGGACGCCGCGGTGGCTCCGACGCCACTTGCGGCTGCAGACCCGTTGGCAAGCGCCACTACTGTCTCCGCCGCTGGCGCGTTGGACAGGAGCAAGAAAGCAACGGCTACGCGTCACATTGTGATGGTTCGACACGGCCAGTACCAAGACAAGGAGAGCGACCACGCCAAGCGGGTCCTGACCGACCTTGGGAGAAGACAGCTCGCGCTGACCGGCGACCGGTTGGCCAAACTGTTCCCCGAGATCACGGCCGTCTACTCGAGCGACATGCCGCGCGCCGTCGAGAGTGCCGCGATCGTCTGCGGGCGCCTCACGGAACTGCTGCACAAGGACTTTGTGGCTGTGGTCGATCCGATGCTCAAGGAGGGCGCGCCCGTGCCGCCGTCGCCGAGCTCGTCGCTCTACACGCCAGACGTTTACTTTCGCGATGGCGCGCGCATCGAAGCCGCCTTCCGCCAGCACTTTTATCGCGCATCGCCGTCGCAAGAAAAGGACAGTGTCGACGTCCTCGTCTGCCACGGCAATGTCATCCGCTACTTTACCATGCGCGCCCTCCAGTTGCCCACGTCTGCTTGGCTCCGCACGTCCTTGCCGCACGGTTCAATCACCTGGATCTCCATCCGTCCCAGCGGCAACGTCTCCCTGCGGTACTTTGGAAACGACGGCTTCATCCCGGCCGACCAGGTGTCGACTTCTTAGAGACTTTTGCAGAGAGATGCTATTACTTGTCAGGGTTGCCTCTCAAGTATTTAGTCCAATATCCTACTGGTCACTTGTTAAAACGACGCATGAAGGCTGCATCGTTGGGGGGACGGCCCAGAAAGTCGCGCAGCATGACGTCGCCCGTTTTGACAGCACCGGGCTCGAGGATGGTCTTGCGGTACTTTTTCCCAAGTTGGCCGTTCATGCACCCCTCGGGAGAGTCCTCAAAGCACGCGTAGACATCGCAGGCTAGCACCTCAGACCACAAGTAGCCGTAGTACCCGGCATCGTATCCTTGGGCAATGTGGTACCACGAGGCGAGAAAGGACGTGCTGGGCACAGGCTCCAAGCCCGTCATCTCGCGCTGCATCGTGCTGGAGATCTTGAAAAGGTCCTCCGCAGTGTGGATCGCCTCCGCGGCCGCGGCGCTGTGCAGATACAGGTCGAGCAACGACATGAAAATCTGCCGGCGGTAGCGGATGCCCTCGCCGATGAGACGAGTCTTTTGTAGACGTGCAATCTCGTCGTCGGGGAGCGGCACCGAAGAGACAAAGTGCTTGCTCAAACGTTTCAGGACCTTTGCTGTCAAGGAAGAAAGCCAGCCAAAAAAAAAAGCATTTCAGAAAAATATACCGACGAAAAACAAACCTTCCCACGTCCAATTCTCCAAAGCTTGGCTCGGGATCTCGAGAAAATCGTGCTCCACGCCGGCAGGGTAGGGCACCACCGACCACGCCCATGACAAAAGACAGTAGTCTGTCCGAGAGCACAGGTGATGCACAACATGGCCAAACTCGTGGAAAAACGTCAAAACCTGGCTATGGTGCAGCAGAGACGGCGCATCGGGTCTCGGCTTGGGCAAGTTTCCGATATTTGCAGCCACTAAAATAATTCCCTTTTATTAGTGCTTTTTTGGGGGGAGAAAGGGGGGGAAGGGGGAAGTTCCACTATACCAGGCGGCTGGACAGTGCCGTTTGGACGACGAAAGGTGGGGCACACGGGTACGACGCACTGGTGGCTGTACTTGCCCTCACGCGGGAACAGGTCGAGATAAAAGTAGCCGAGGATCTGATCGGTGTCGGCGTCCTTGAGCGTGAATGATTGTACGTCTTCGTGCCAGGTGGGCAGCGCGGGCTCAGACACACTGATGCGCACGTGCAGCAGTTCCTCGTACAGTCGGAATATCTCGTCGCGCACGTGCTCGAGAGGGAAATACTGCCTCAGCAGCTCTTCGTCCACCTGCGCTTCCTTTTCGCGCAGCTTTCGTGAATAGAACGAGATGTCCCACTGCTCCAACACAACAGACCCGGTCCCGACGTGTTCTTGTTTGAGGCTTTTCAGTTTTTGCATCTCCTCTTCTCCTATCGGTGTGAGTTGCTTCAGAACCGAGCGCCTTTTAATAAAGAAACGTTGTTGATCTTTGTAGGGTTCTCACTAAGAGTACTGATGAAACATACATGAGATGTTCGGCGGCTTCGGGGGTCTTGGCCATGTTGTTACTGATACGTGCAGCAGCATGGGAAGGAGCGCCCAGAAGCTGCGCAATCTGGTGGCGCGTGCGCAAAATCTCCAACAGCAGCGGTATGTTGGTCTCGAGGCACCTCATGTCACGCATCGTCAGGACCTGGCGCCTGCAACCCAGCGTGGTTCACAATCTTTTTTCTTCCTTTTTTTTACTTTCTATTATTTCATACCTCACATCCGCATCCTCGCAGCGCTGTAAAACCTCGAGGACATCCGGCGGCTTGGTCGTCACGCACAAGAGCCCGTCCTCGGCCGTCTGGAGAGACTCGATAAACTTGCCACCACACCCTTTGAGTTGATCAGCCGAAAACAGCGCGCTGGACGTATCTTCGTTCAAGTTTTGCTGATACTTGAACTCGAGCCGTGTGAGCTCGCCACGAAGCGCCATCAGGCGAGCGCGGTCCTCGGGCGCCAGATCAGTGCCGTTTTGACGGAAAAGGCTCAAGGAAGCCTCCAGCAAGCGTGTTTGCTCCATCGACAACTCTTCTTTCGGAAGCTCTAAAACAGGGGATGGAATTGATAACAAAACAAGAGAGAAATACGCTTCGATACCACGAAATACGCGGAAGAGGTCCTCGCGGGCGTACGTTTGGTCAAACGCGTCCTTGAGGCGCTCCTTTGCAGCACTCGCCTGCTGACGGACCGCCTTGTCGGTCGAGACCATCGCGGGCAGGGTAACTTGTGCTTGCGTGGTCGCAACCGTTCCAATCACCCCCTGCCACTTCTCGAGGGTATTGGCGACTGTGCGTTCACTGGTTACGTGTTTTACAAATCAGCAAAAAAAAAAAGAAAATTACAAACAAACGCACCTCTGCGGGACGGCCAGCACCTCCTCCTCGGCCCGATGCAGCTGCGCAATCAAATTGTGCGCAAGTGACTCGATTTGCTCTGGCGATTGCCGGTAGTTCAAACCCATCGGCGGGAGCAGCATCTTCAGCCCTTGCTGACGTGACACTGGTGGTGACGAAAACGCACGCCGCCACATTTAATTATATTTGGTCGCCCAGACCGGAACGCCGCGCGAATGAGCCGCAACAACAAGGACGAGGAGCGCAAGCAGCTGCTGGACGACTTTTACGACACGTATGCATAGCGATTCCTTGAATTCATCTTGCACTGACTGACTTGTGTGTGGCGCGCATGTGCAACGTCAACCGCCCGCCCGCCCACTCGATACGGTAGTGACGAAGAAGATGACGCCTTTGACGTGCCAAAGCCGAAAAAGCCAGCGCCCGCGGCCGCCGGGGGATCGCGCACTGGTTCGTCATCGGGTGGCGGGGCTGCAACGAGTGGAAGCGACAAGATGCAAAAGGTCAAGAGCCAAGTGAACGAGGTGATTGGCGTGATGCACCAAAACATTGAAAAGGTCCTCGATCGTGGCGCCAAACTGGACGACATTGAAGATCGCACGGGTACGTTTTCTTTTTTCTTTTTTTTTCGTCAGCGGCTCGTGCCCTCAGTTTTCTATCTTGCTGGATTGAAAAAAAGAGGCTGAATATTAAGAAAAAATTTTTTTTGCAGACCAACTCTCACAAACTGCACGGAATTTCTCCACCCGGAGTCGACAGCTGCGAAGGCAGATGTGGTGGAAAAACTGCAAGGTTAACCTAATCATCGCCTCCATTTGCCTTGTTATTATTATAATCATTGTCGGTACGCTCAAATTTCCTATTCCTTTTGTTGCTGTTGCTCACTGTAAAACAACCACTGGATAGTGAGCATTGTCGCATCACGCAAGAGCACGTAGTCAGAGTCTGTCCAACCTGTAGTGTGGTTTGATTGATGATTGAAAAGAGTTCCAAAAAAAAAGAAAAGAAAAAGACCACACTGGCGACTCCAGTGAAACCCCCACGAGCAGGGCGAGTGCCTGTGCAGTCGCCTGCTGCGTCCGCGCCGGAGGCTTCTCTAGAAGAGGCCGCTGTGTTCGGCGCGTCGACTGTATACGCGGCAGAGGTAAGGAGGACACTGGGAGCCTTATCTCTTCTCAACAAAGGAAGCAGGGCCGCGTCGATGAGGGGCACGCCCACGTCAACGGAAACACAACTGCAGCCGAAGCAGCCAAGCCCCCAATGCCCGCGCGACCCCGTCCTGCTGTGCCTGTTGTGCCCGTCAGCAGCAGCAACAACACCGTCCCAGAGATCGTCATTGCAAGTGAAGCAGTCGTCGTCTCACCACCTCAACCGCAGCCGCAGCCAAAGGTCAAGCCGCCAAAGCCTCCAAAGCCAGCATTTATCCCTGCCCCGGGCAATAAATCCTCGCACACGTCGCCCCCGGCCCAGCGATCTCCTCGACCCAACGCCGTCGTGTCGGTAGACCTTGCGACCGAGCAACAAGCTAAACCCGTCGTGGCGGAGCAACAAGATGAACCCGTCGTGGCGGAGCAACAAGCTAAACCCGTCGTGGCGGAGCAACAAGATGAACACGTCGTGCTGGTCACAACGAGCGAGCAACACAGCACCGACGTGGTGGAGCCTGCGAAGGAGTTGTCCACCGACAAAGAAGCCGTCGTCCTGCACGAAGACCTTATCCTCCCGACGGCGCCTGAGAACCCGTTTATCGACGAATCTGCCCTACACGTTGACCCCCTGGAGACTCTGCACACGGACCCCCCAGCGACCCACGAGCCTCTGCACGAAGAAACACCTAAAGCTGAGGGCGCAGAGGAGAATCCGTTCCTGGAAGGACCAAGCAGCCTCGGTCAAGAAGAGGTGACGCCTTCAAACCCGTTCCTCGATGACGTGGCCTCCACGCCACCTGCAGCGAATACTGCGCCCGCGCGGCCGCCACGCAATGCCGCCGCTTTGGCTGACGCTGTCACCGAAACAGCCGTGACTCTGCCGGTTCGCCCCCCGAGGGTGACGCCTTCCGCCGCCGCCCCTTTGCCAGAAGCTCCAGAGGAGGAGCCTCAACTAACCCCCACCAAGCCCCGCATGCCGCCGCGCCGCTCGTTCGCCCCCAAACCCTCTGTTGCTCAGGCGGCAACTGCGACGACGGCGGACCGTCCTACGGAGGCTGACAATGATCTTCTGACGGTGCAACAACCGATTCCCGTTCTGCCCGTGCGTCCCCAGTCGGCATCTGCTAACACGAGTGTACGCAATCCCAAGAAAAATTTTATTTTATTTTATTTTATTCTTTTTTTTTTATAAGTCACAGACCACCCCCCCAATCTCGTCGTCCTTGTCGGCACCCTTGTTATCACAGTCGGCACCGAGCCCTGTTTCTTCGCAGCAGCAGACCAAGCCCACGAAGATCAGCAGCGCCTCCGTCGCGTCCTTTACGACGTACACAGTACCATCGACGGCCCAGCCGGCAGCGGCGGATAAAGGAGAACACCTTCAGAGACAAAGCAGTGCCTCCAACGTGGTCAACTCGAAAATTGCAGCAATCGGCGAGTCCTTTGGCAGTGTCCTCAAGTTTTCCCGCAATTTCTCCCTCCGCCGCCAGGCGCCGGCCAAGCCAACGCCCAAAATTTCCATCATCTCTGCTGCGCCCATAACACCACCGTCGGCTGCCGTCGTGGTTTCTGCTCCATTGTCACCACAGCCACAAACCGTCCCGGCCGAGCCATCGGTGACCGACGAGCCGGCGCCACCGCCACCGCCAAAGGATACCGGTGAAGTCAACCCGTTCCTGGACGCCGAGGACGATGCTACTGAGACTCCTACAGAGCATGTCTCCACGCCGGTCGTGGCGACTGCTCCACCTGTCGACGAAAATGCCTGGCGTGGCAAGCGTACAAACATCATGAACGAGATCTGTGATACCGAGAAGAGCTATGGCGATGACCTTGAGGTCCTGCGAGATGTACGAGTGCATTTTTTTTTCCCCGAAGATCTTCAAAATAACCCTCCCCTTCAAAAAAAGTCGTACCTTATCCCGTGCCTTAGCAATGAAAAGATCACCAAGCACGACGCAACCATCCTGTTTTGCAATCTGTTGGACTTGCTGCAGCTGTCCCGCGATCTCACTGTATGTTTTTGCAAACTTGTTTTCCTTGACGTCTGCCTTTTTTTTTTCCTGCAGACACAATTGGAGCAAATCATGGCGCAACCCCAAGAGGAACAGCTAGTCGGCTCACTGTTTCTGAGTGTGGGCGACCGGCTCGCTCGAGAGTACAACGACTACTGCAAAAACCAAGACAACGCAAACAAGCTTCTGTCTGATCTGCAACAGAAGCCCGAAACATTGGAGTTTTTCCATGTAAGTTTCCCCCTCTTTTTTTTTCTTTTTTTATTCACCGGTGTGCATACCCTAGCAATGCCAAGAGTCGGCGGCCGGTCGCACAAATGCGTGGGATCTGGGTTCTTTCCTCATCAAGCCAGTGCAGCGACTGCTCAAGTACCCGCTCCTGCTCAAGGATCTCCATGCCAAGGGTACTCCACCCAATCACCCTGACCGCCAAAGTCTTGAAGAAGCCATCGTGCGATGCGCGGACGTATGCTCCCCCCCCTTTTTTTTTGGGTTAACGAAACAAAAACGTACAACTGATATTTATTCAATGCAGATGGCCAATGTCATCAATGAGACAAAACGACGCAAAGACATTGTCGTCAAGGCCGCCACAGACCAGTTCCAGATTCAGGAGCAAGTAAGCAAGCTCCTTCGTGGCGAAACTGTCAACAAAAAGGCTTTGCGTGTAGCCCAAATGGTAACCTTTATCGCTATGTTTTATTTATTTAATATCCGCTCGAAAAAGCTGGGACAAGTGACAGGTCTAAAGGCATCGTCGGCAGACCCAACCTTTGATGAGCTCAGTGAAAAACTCGAGGGCTCCGAAAAGGCCATTAGGACCCTCATGCGCGAGGTCAGGACCTTGAAAGAGACGATATCAGGTATTTAAATTCAGTACTTTTCTGTTCACCGAGCGTTGTTTTCTTCGCAGACATTTTTCAACATCAGTTGGTTATCGCGGCGACGCTTGAAGACATGTACATCACGTTTGGAAGCAACAAGCACCACGTCGATCCGATCCTCAACTACCGGCAAACGTGCAACGGTCTCAAGTCGGTCTTCTTCGAGTCTTTCGTATGCACACCTGGTCGGAGGGCGCTGACCTGGCAAATCTTTTTCTTTTCTCTAGTCGGAGCGTTTGGAGACCTCGGTGATGAAGCCTTTGTTTGACCTCGTTTCGTGCTACACGGGCCCGCAGACAGTCGTAAAGAAACGCCAACGCAAACGTCTCGATTACGACCGCTGCAAAGATATGGAGTCACGCAATGAGAAGCCCGAGAAGCTGTTGAAAGAAAGCGCGGAGGCGTACCTCGCCATCAACCAGCAACTCGTGGAGGAGCTCCCTATCTTTCTAAAGTTTGCCAAGAATGCATTGGAGGTGAGTTTTTTTTTTTTTTTTCCCCTTTACCCTCTCTTCTGTCCTACTCACTCGAAAATTTTTCAGCTCATCGTCGCACAGCTTGCTTCAGTCTTGGTCTCTCACTTTGAGGACGTCCAGAACCAACTGCAAGTGTTTACAAAGGCCTTCTACAGTGACGATTGGAGAAACAGCATCCATGCTCAGATTGCCGATACTTTTACCGAGCAGCTTTCGGCTGTTGTGTCTCCCTTTGCCGGCTTTGTTCTGCTCACAAGTTGGAACAAGGCCAAAGTCATGATGCTCTCGGGCACGGATGCTTCGGCTGCTCTGGTATTAAACTGCTGTACACAGTCGGACTCACGGTTTTCGTAGACCCTACAGACGCAGTCCCGCTCGTCCAAGTCCTTGCCGGTGATCCCCACTCCGTCCTCTCCGCTCGTGCAGAGCAACTTGCCTTCAGCGGCTGAGGTGCTCGCGACTGCCGAACTCTTGCCGTCGCCCGAACCCCTCTCTGCGGAACCCCTGTCGGCTGTCCCTATTTCCCCTTCGGTTACATTGCACGCGGAACGTGCTGGTATGTTTCCAACAAATCTTGAGACTAACAAGGTATTTGTTGTCCAAGGCACGATCTTGGATGTTGTAATCGACTATAACGCCGAATCTCTCGACGATCTTTCTGTAAGCAAGGACGATCGTCTGGTCACGGCCGTACCATCGGAGAGCAACGAACATCGCGCCGGTGCCGAATGGTACTATGCAAAGGTACTGGTTTTATTTGCAGAAAATATCAAAAAATGCATTCCATTGATTCTTTATTGATAGATTGTCGTTGGCACACATGCCGGGCACCAAGGCTACGTCCCAGCTCACGTCATTGCTGTTGTTGAAGCCCTCTAGGCGCTATTTTCTTTTTTTTCCGTTTTTGTTGCAACTCGGAGTTTGTTTTTGTGTTTTTGTTTTTTGTGTGAAAGAAAGAAAAAAAATTACATTTCAACTGTACAACGCCACAAACTGGAAACATATCACTGTAGTCAAGGGCTCACGATGATGGCGTAAAGAGCACCCGAGAGCGCGGCCACACAAAGCAACGTAATGATGACGACGCTGATCCTGTTTGTCTCGAACTTGGCTTGTGTGAGCAGTGTCATTATCCGAAAGTATCTGTGCACATGTTAGAAGAGAGAAAGAGATCACATCGTACATACCGCGTTGTGGCAACAATGAGGAAGCAAGCACCAAGTATCTGGTTGGTTTGAATGTCAGCATCACTTCGTTGTTTTCACATGTGTTCTTCACGCACCACAAAGATGTACCCAGTCAGCTGGGCTGTACTGGTCTTGAGCAACTGCTGGATGGCGATCCCAATTGCCGCGATGCTCAGGGATGTGCGCAGCCACGCCAGAAACGTCCGTTCATTCGCGAGATGGTCTCTCGCCGTGCTAATTT
>Ga0302230_10001804_pt1 | contig 13450 bp, 22 predicted proteins | sample II_Palsa_N2_1_FD_193523 | JGI IMG/M metagenome (GOLD analysis project Ga0302230, IMG submission 193523) | Peat permafrost microbial communities from Stordalen Mire near Abisko, Sweden - II_Palsa_N2_1 | ecosystem: Environmental > Terrestrial > Soil > Palsa > Peat permafrost | place: Sweden... | reverse complement strand
TTTTGCACCACCTCAAGGCTGTGTGTGCTTCAGCGATCTCGCTCTGCATCTTTGAAAACAACTCGACTACGTAGACTGTGTACAAAAAAAAAAATTTTTTTTTATAATCTCAAAGAGCTAATCAGTTGCTGCCGGTGGCGTTGTTGTCGAAGCTGGCCTTGTTGTTGCTGTTGTTGTAGCCAGCGTTGTTGTTGCTGTTGTTGTAGCCAGCGTTGTTGTTGCTGTTGTTGTAGCCACGGTTGTTGTTGTTGAATCGGTTGGTACCCCTCTTGTTGTTGCCGTTGCTGTTGTAGTTGGTGTACTTCTTGTTGGGGCCGTTGTTGGTCTATGATATGATTAATATACTCTGGTGGTTTCTCCGTTTTAATAGTTACTTGCTGCTGAGCAGGACGCGGCAGACGCTCGCCAATGACCTTGACGTTGGTGGCCGAGGTTTGCTTGCCATCCTTCAGGATGTCAAACTCAACCTTTATAGAAAAAAATATGAGCCGGCTTCCTTTTTTTTTTTTGCAATCAAAGCAGTGCAGTTACCGTCTCGCCAGGAACGAGGTAACGGTAGCCGGGCATGTCGATGTTGACGTTGTGCACAAACAGGCCAAGTGTCATCTTAGTGTTGGAAACAGGGGCGGCGGGAGCATCAGTGCCGGCACCTTCAGCAGGAGCGGCGGCGGCGGCGGCAGCAGCAGCAGCGGCGGCCTCAGCCTTGGCAGCGGCAACCCTGTCAATGGTCTCCTGGGGGATCAACGACTTGTCATCGGGGCTGATGAAGCCAAAGCCTTTTGAGATGTTGAACCAAGCCACCTGGAAAAGACGTGGGGCGAGTTGGATCTCTGCTCAATGAAAAGAGAGCTCGTACCACGCCAGTCGCGTAGTTGCGAGTGGCAAAAGAGTTGCTAGTCTTGACGGACGAGCTGAAAACGTTCTTGAACAAGGCAGAGGCCATTCTTGTCTCGGGGGATACGTATCCTGCAGTATAAAAAACACAAGGGAGGGCATAAGCACGCTGAAGGAGAGAGACAGAGAGGGAGGGGGGCAAGCAACGCTTTGGGAAGAGGAGAAAAAAAAAAAAAAGGACCGACCCACGTGTCGAAAAAAAAAACTGAAGTAGCCGCGTCTCAAAAAGTTGCCAAGTTGAGCAGGGGGCCCTCTCCCCGCGCTGCACATATCGGTCGCGAACGTTTATGCATGACTGCACAGGGCAGCGGTATCGAGAGGAGGCGGATTCGCTGCAAACAAAGCGCACATGGCAATCACCATTAAAAGAAATACACCCCCTAAAGCTCAGTTCATCAACGCCACGTGGCTGTCCAGCTAAAACCATGAGCAAACTGTCGTCGTCGATGAAGGCGCCCAAGGCGCGCAGTGGCCACCAGCTGCGCCACGGTACGACTGGCTCTCGCTCTTTAAAAAAGCACAAAACGGGAGCCTGATTGGTCCATACAGATCCCTTGCACGTCCAGTTGACCAACGACCAACAGGTCACGGAAGACGCGCAGAACAAGGGGCGCGGTGCACAGCGTCGCATACGCCAGCAGGAGCAGGGTGGCAGCAAGAGCAGCCGAGAGGTAACGTGTCACCACAGGCATTCCATGGTCCTAACCCGACCTCCCCGTCCGTCCAGGCGTACGTGCCCGAACAGCTCAGCCGCAAGATCCTCGAGCAGGCACGGCAGCAGCAGGACGAGATGGACAAGGAGGCGGCCGCCGAGGGGGGCGACGATGACGACAACGGCATGGACTATAGCGGCAACGTTCACGCGGCGTCGCAGGCCAGAAGGAAGCCCACATCCAAGCTCAGCCATGACGATGATGAAGAGGAAGAGGATGAGAACCTGGACAACGTGCCCGATGACTTTATTGGCCATATTGAGGACGAGATCCTGGTATGCTGTGGGCGTGTACTCCCTTTTTTTCCCTTCCTTTTGGGGGCTAAAAGGACACATGCTCGCACAGCAACTCGACGAGGAGGACGAGCAGGCTCTCGACATGTTCATGCCAAAGGAGCCACGGAAGCGCTTGCAGACGCTCGCCGACGTGCTCGACAAGATGAAGGAAAAGCAGGCAGAGGCGTTGGACGGACAACCAGACCGTCCATCGATGGAGTTGAACCCAAAGATTGTCCTTGTCTATGAGGGGTATATCATTTTTTTTTTTAAAAAATAGCTTCCTTCACCTGACGTTTTCAACACACTTAAAGAGTGGCCAAGGTGCTTGCACGCTACCGATCTGGGAAGCTTCCCAAGGCTTTCAAGGTCATCCCTGGTCTTAAGAACTGGGAAGAGTTGGTGTACATGACCCAGGTACGAGTAAAACCTTTTTCTTTTCTTGTGTATTTGATTATTCATTTCTAGCCCGACAACTGGTCGCCTCAAGCAATGTACCAAGCCACCCGCATCTTTGCTTCCAATTTGAACGCCAAGATGGCGCAACGGTATATCGTTTTCTTTGGACTTTATCTACGAAAAAAAACAATTAAATCTTATCATTCTAGGTTTTACAACCTCGTGCTCCTCCCGCGCATCCGCGACGAGTTCCGGATGAACAAGGTCCTCAACTATCATCTGTACATGGCAATCAAGAAGGCCCTCTTCAAAGCCGCAGCCTTCTTCAAGGGTGTCCTCATCCCGCTGTGCGAGGCCGGTGACTGCTCGCTCCGCGAGGCGGCCATCATCGGCAGTGTGTTGACCAAAATGTCGGTTCCCATGCTGCACACGGCCGCTGCCCTCCTCAAGATTGCTGAGATGGAGTACACAGGTTAGTTAAAACTATTTTTTATTTTTTTTTAATATTTGGAGAACACGACTTTATTTTTATTTTTTGTACTAGGCACCAACAGCCTCTTTTTGCGTGTTCTCTTGGACAAAAAGTATGCGCTGCCGTACCAGGTGATCGACGCGCTCGTGTTCCACTTTATCCGCTTTGAGAACGACCAGCGTCAGATGCCCGTCCTTTGGCACCAGGCCTTCCTCGTCCTCGCGCAACGCTACAAGGACGACCTGACGGTCGAGCAAAAGGAGGCCCTGCTCAAGACGATCAAGAAGCAGTTCCACCCCACGATCTCGTCTGAAATCCGACGCGAGTTGATCAACTCGCAGTGCCGCGGAGACGCCACGCAGCCCGTTGGCGAGGACGAGCTCAAGAAGCGTGCTGCCCGCCTCGCAGCGCTCGCGGCGGACGACAACGATGAGGACTTTGAGGATGTTGACGACGACGACGACGCTATGGAATAGTTGTGAAAAATAGGGTACGTAGACTGATGTACACAACAAAGCCGATAATTTTCCCGCAATATTTTCTTTGGTGGTACCCCCCGGTTTTATCGATCTTTTGGTCTCTCTCGACTGCCCCGATACAGGTTGCCCGCTGTGTTATTCTTCCGGTTGCCGTCCTTGTGGTACATGTTGGGGGGATTATTTGGGTTGGGAATAAAAAACATCTGGGCGACAAGACGGCAAATTTTCACTCTACAGCTTTTCCCGTTCTCAAACAATGCGTCTCTAAACTCGTGCCCGTTCCATCAAAATTTCGGCTGGTGGCAATTTTCCTTTTTCCTGTCCTCAAGTTTGTGAATACTTTGGCTTCGTTAATCGTCAATGAGAGCAATTTAAAAAAAAAACACCAAACGGATTTCGGAATCAGAGAACCATGCCAGTCACTTGGGACGTGGCACCACGCCTGAACGGCCCCTCACTGATGTACTGCTCGACGCGAGGGAGGTAGAACTTGACGCTGGTCTCAAAGTCTGGCCCGAGCACGGGATCCGATCGAAGGCCCTTGAGCTGTTGGATCACGGTAAACTTCCATTCGATGCCCGTCTTTTCCGACTCTGTCTCGCGGTTGAGGAGGTGCGACATGAGCTCGGGCACTTGCAACTTATCGGCAACGTGAATTAGAAGAAAAACAAATAAACGCTTATATTTCATTTATTTTTTTTATTATTTACCATGCGACGGCGACCCCACGACTTTTGGGCAAGGGCGTTGATCAGACCGTAGGCCGTCCAGCGCGTCTCATCGTTGACATCAGAGATGATGGCCACCGTGTAGTCGGGCTATTTAATAATACAGTTCAATTAAACCTGATGATGACATTGAATATGTTACCCTGGTCGCTGCACGCACGCCGGACGACGAGTATGTGGGCCAGGTGGACGCGACGCTCTTGTAGATATTGCACATGTCGATAAAGAGGGCGTCGGCGAGCTGCGGATCGGCTGCGTTCGTCAGAATCAGCGTCAAGGCCGTTTGGCACGCCGAGCGAATGTCCGAGCTCTGCAGGCCGCGATGCGTATACACATACAGCAGCACGTTCCACGGAGGAGGGTTGTACGTTCGCAGCATGCTTAGTCCGGTAGGCGACGAGCCGATCAATCCGATCGCCGTGACGGCTGCCTCTTGGACGAAAGGCTGACTGTCGGCTTGCAAGAGCTACGAAAGAATTAAGCGGTGCAATTCTTTTTTCTATACAAAAGAGTTACCACAGTCAGGAAGGAGAGCACAGGTGCGTCGTACTCGAGGACTTGCAGGTCAGCGATCGACAGCTAATAATTTAAATTTAAATAAAAAAAATTAGCAAAAAAAAACAAAAAAAAAAAAACAAAAAATCGATACAACGTGCCTTGCCAAAGAACCCGACAAGGGCGGGTCCGACAAACGGAGCAGCCATCACGAGCTCTGCGTCGTCCGCCCGGCCGGGCAGCTGTCCAGATGAAATAAAGGCCAGGACGCCGATGAGGATTGGCGTGATCCGCTCCTGTTTGAGCAGCTTGAATCCGCCCGGGGCACTGGTCAGCTGCGACGCCAGTTCGACCGCGTTGAGGAAGGACAAGACGTCACTCAGGTCGAAGTCGGCCGCGGTCAAGAGGAGGCCGTGGGTGTTCTCGATCTGTGTTGCGGCCACGGCAGACTGCTGAGCCAGACGAACGCACAGACTGATAACGCGGAACTGGACGATCGAGCTCCTGCAGGTCATGGTCCATGTTTTAGGGAGGGGGAGGTAAAAACAAAAAGAGAAGAACTACCGCTCTTTGAGAGACAGGAGCAGGTTGACGTGTTCCGGCTGCAGGAGAGCGACGAGCCCGTTGGCGCGATTGCACGCCTTGATGATCAGGTTGGCGGCTTGCGAGGCCACGATCGTGGATTCGTCGGCTAGGCTGTGCAACACGACCGTGAACAGTCCTGATTGGACCTGCGTGCGTACGTCAGCCACAAGTAAGTAATATACACCCGGCCGTCCAAGTACCAAGAGATCGAGCGCGTTCTCGTCATTGTCCATCCCCTTGTCAAACACGTTGAGTGCGAGCGCGCGCACGGCCTCGAGCGGGTGCTGGAGGCCCGCCGTGGCATAGTCCTTGTACTGCAGCACGACCGACTCGAAGGGCAGCAGCTGAGTCAGCAGATGCGACACCTCGCAGGCCACCTCGACGATCCGCTCGCTGTCAGAGCCAAGGCAGGCAAAGAGGATGTCCAGAGGCACGGGCACGAGCGATTGCATGGCAGTGGACGCGCCCGATGCGTTGGTGGACGCGCGCACAGCTGCTCGTATGCATGTTGAGAATAGGACAATTTATTAGGGCTACCTCGCAGGGTCGTGTACAGGCCCTCCAACGCCTTGCCCACGTCGTCGCTGTTGACATCGCCCTTGGCGACGCAGCGTTGCAGCGTGTCTGCAGAGCGGCCCCACTCGATGTCCATTGCTTTGCGGAGACGGAGTGTCAGTCGGATGACGAATTTGGGTCACTTTTTGGTCACCATCCTTCCGAGTGTTTCTTTTTTTCTTTTTTTTTTTTCCCGTCTCATCGATTCCTTCTCATCGATTTGGACCTATGCCCTCTCGAGTACCATATAAGAAGAAACTGCTTGACTTGTTTTATTATTCTAGACACCGATCTCGTTCATGATCTGTTTGTGCATGTACGCGAGGTAGTCGACGTAGGACATTAGCCCGTTGTTCTTGTCCTCGATCATCGCGTTCAGGTGCTTGACTGCACATGCGGAAAAAAAAAATAAAATTATAATTGAATAAAATTTGAGGTGCATACTCTCGCTGGCCTCGCCTTTGCGTGCGAGGAACAGGCTCGGAACGCGACCACCGGTGGCCTGCGCACGTATGTCCTTGATCAGGGCGTTGACGCGCTTGGACAGCGGATTTTCCAGCTGAGGCAGGGATGTCTAGAGTGAAAAAAAAAAAAAAAAAAAAAGAAGAAGAAAAAAGGTGATTACGCCCCCCCAAAAAATAAGTGAAAGAGTTCTTCGTACCATGGTCACGTCAATGCTCTCGAGATACTGCGTATTGAACAGGCCCTTGAGCACTTGCTGGTTGACGTTGGTTCCGATCCACAAAATGAGACTATGCCCGGTCTCGACGAGGTAGATGCCCTCGTTCTCGCAGCGGTCGATGGAAAGGCGAACGATTTCTGGGGCAGGGTACAGCTCAGGGTTGTCTTCGAGGGGCTGGGTGGTGATTGTGTCGATCGCATACATCTTGGGGTAGATCTGGATGACCGACGCGGGCACGTTCACACCCTTCCACATTCTGCAGCAGAAAGACAAGAACGTTAGCACTTCCATGTTTCTTGCGAGGGTTACCTAAGAGCGTCCACACGCTCGTCAAAGGACACGTCGGTTGCGCGGAACGCTGCATGCTTCATTATGGAGAGGGCGTAGATTGGCATGAGCTTCATGGACTCGGGGAGGATCAGCTGCCCGCTGGATGACGAGACGGCGACGCAGTGCTTGCGGTAGGCTGCCAGAATCTTGATGCAGACTTCGGTCAGCTCATCGCGGATGGCAGCAAGAGACTTGGACACGGCGAGCGATGACAGACGCTTAACCATCAAGTTCAGGGTCGCGTCCAGTTCGGCCATCTTGAAGACGTTGGCAATGAGAGGCGTGACTGGCAGGCACAGGTTGTGCACTCTGTAAGCAGGAAAAAAGCAAGTCAGAACATGCGCGCGTGCAAGGCAATTGCAGAACCTGATGCGGCGCTTGCCTGTGGCAGTCGTGTAGAGGAGGGCGCACTGGATCGACACGGGCTGCTGTTCAGAGAGCTTGTTTTCGTGAGCGAGCAGGACACCGATGGCTACAGAGACGGTTTAATGAGGACAAAGACAAAGAAGAACGTACCCTTGTCAGAGTCGATGCCACCGAGCTCGAGATCCGTTTCGTTTTGCATGTAAAAGTGCCCATAATGATCGACGATCTTGATGCCCGTGCTGGTACGGATGCGCATGAGCCCGTCAAAGCCAAACTGCAGCCCAGTGGTCTTTTCGCGGAAGAAAACAATGAGCATGCGCGAGTGAAAAATACTGGCCAGTCTTACGCGAACAATCTCGGACTGCAGGGCCGGGCCTTCGCGGGCGGCAGCAAAGTTCTTGTAATAGTGAGTTCCGCCACCAGTCGTGCTCGCGAGCAATCCGATCGTGGCCAGGTCCACGTACGAGCGAGTGGGCAGGAACAGTTCAAAGGACACGCCCTGGCTCGTGCACTCGATGGCCAGCTTTTTGTAGAACTGGTCCTGCGGCACGTACAGCTGGCGCTCATTCTCGTTACCGAGTAGCTTTATGTCGTCACGCTGCTTCAATGTCCCGGGGCCGACATTGGGGAGGATTGTCTGGAAAGCAAACACGCGTCCACCGCGCCCAGTCTACGACAACAACGAGAAAAAGAAGAAAAAAAAATAAAGTAAGGTATAAAGCAGGGAAAAAAAAGGGGGCAACGTTACAAGTGCCAGCTTGGCTGCTGTGGCCGCCGCACCAAAGCACGACTCGTTGATCTGAGTGCTCTTGAACATCTCGGGGATCTGCGTGAGCAAGGACTTGAGCTGGTCGGCACTTTCCTCCACGTCGACGAAGAGGCCTTCGGACAGCGGCACAAACACGTCTTCAACCTCAGAGACGACGTACATCTGCGGGCCGGTCAGCTTGGCAGACAGGTTGTAGAAATGAACGTGGCGATCGTAGGTCATAATGGCCACACGCACAGGCGACTTTTCCGGGAGCTGTCCGTTGATCTCCTCGCCCAGAGGAAGGTTGGCCAGCGCGTTCAAAATTCCTTTGGCGGCGAGGGCAGTCACGCCCGAAGAGACGCTGACATAGGACACGTCGATCATGTAAATGTAGTGCGCAGGCACAGGCGGCCGGGTCGAGTACTCTTGCGATGGAACGGCAAAGTCCACAGTACCCAGGCGCAGCTCGGGTCGGAGATTCAGATCCACTCGGCGTCCTTGCATGTCGAGATTGCAAAAGTAGTCTTCGGGAACTAGAAAACGAATGGACGAAAAATTTGTGTTCATAAGAAGAAGGAAAAAAAAAAAAGGCAAACACAGTGTCCTTACCAGTGCTGACCATCTGGCACATGTTGCAAGAGAACTTGCGGCCCCCGTCACTAAAGAGCATGAACGGGTTCATGTAGGCCTTGCATCGTTGGCAGCGCACCGGTCCCTTGTCGCCAAAATCGACCAGGGGAACTGGGGCCTCACCCGCGTTGAGCTCTGCCAGTGGCTGAATGATGACGCCGATGGGAATCTTGACAATCTTTGAAAGCTCCTCAGACTCGGGGATGTTGTACAGAGTCGAGCGAATGAAGCGTGGGTTGCTATTGCCTGAATAAAAAGCGTTTAGATAATCGAAGGAACAAAAAAAAATTTATATCATATATTTTTACCTTCATCGACGGCAACAAAATTTGTGCTTGCCAGCGGTGGCATGATCTTTGAATTGGTACGGTAGTCGTCGGTCGCAAAGATCTTTTGGTCCATCAACTGAACGCCGATTGCAGACGGAACCATGTCGGGATCGATCTTTGGACGCGCTGTTCCATAGTTGTTTTCAGCAAATCGGTATCAAGAAAACAACCATACGCTTTTGCTGTTGGGGCAATTGCTGCGGAGGCACAAATGCGCTTTGCGTGGGGGCATAGGGGCCCTGCTGCTGGTACTGTTGCGGCGCCTGTTGTTGATACTGCTGTTGCGGCGCCTGTTGCTGCTGTTGGAACTGCGGTTGTGGCGACGGCTGTTGGAACTGCTGCTGATACAGTGGCTGCTGCTGCTGCTGAGGTACCTGTTGGTACTGCTGTTGTGGTGGAGGTGGGGCTTGCTGTTGATAATGCTGTTGCGGGGGCTGCTGTTGTTGCAGAGGTCGAGTCGGCTGGAAGAGTTGGGGCTGCTGCGGGGGCTGTCCATTCCACTGTTGTTGTTGGGGCTGCTGCTGGGGCTGCTGTTGCGTGGACAGCGGACCAACAGGCGAGCCATACGCGGCAATTGATGGTTGCTGCTGCTGCTGCTGCTGGGGCGAGCCGGTGGCTGTCAGCACAGGACCAGCAGAGGGGTAGACACGGCGCTTGGGCGGAGCAGCAGCAGTTGCAACGGGCGCTGGTGCTGCTGCTACGGGCGACGCCAGGCTCAGGTTGGCTGTCTGAGCAGCAATGCCCGAGTACTGTTGTTGATGCTGCTGTTGAACAAGGGGAGGAGGGGCAACGGCCTTAACGGGTGATCCGGGGGCACTGCCACCGCCGACGAACGGTGGCTGTTGTTGCTGCTGCTGCATGAATGGCGGACTCGCACCAGCAAAGGCAGCGGCCGCCGGACGTGCACCTTGGGGCGGGATTGCGAAAGGTGGCTGACCGACGACCATCCCGGCCGGGGGGCCGGTTGCAATGGGGGCCACACCACCAGCGGCACCGAGCACCATACCCGGTGGCGGGGGGCCGGCAATGGGACGGACGCCTGGGGGCAGCTGTGCATTATGTCCCCGGTTTAGTTGCTCGGGAAAAAAAAAAAAAGACACAGAGGGGGGATGGAAGGAAGGACACGTACAGACATCACAACGGGTCCGCCAGCGGCGGAAGGCTGGAACGGCACCATGCCGGGGGGCAGTGGACGCGCGGTGGCAGGAGGCGGAGGGGCGGTGGCCATGGCCGTTCTGTCTGGTTTTTTGCGTGCGTGTGAGTTGTGGTTGGTTGTGGTGAAAGGTTGTTTGCGTGTGCAAAAAAAAGGGTCGAAAATCAAAAATTTGGAAACGAGTCGTTTCCTTCGTTTCCTATCGTCTCCTCTAATAGTACAGCTTGATAAGCTCATCAGAAACGGCGCTGGGAGTGAGCACGCCCAGGTCGGTGAAGAGGAGGGTGATGTAAGCAGGCGGGGTGTAGTCGATGGTCTGCTGGAGGACGTCCACTTGGCTGTCCTTGCCTTGCGGTTTGGAGTCGGACGCGTTGAACTGGTCGCTGCCCTTGATGTTGTCGTGCACAAAGCGCAGGTTGCTGGACGAGCCCTGGATGAGGTCGTACTGATTCAGAGGGAACTGGCGCACAAACTTGTAGCTCTCCACAAGGACGTAAAAGGGCTTTTGCAGGGCTTTTGCGACGATGGCCATCTGGTACGTGCCAATCTACAAGAAACAAAACAAAACAAAAAAAATTACAATGCAATGTCAATACAAAAATGCAGTACCTGGTTGATGATGCCGCCGTTCTCGACGACACCCTCGGCGCCCACGAGGACCAGGTCGACTTTCCCCATGATGTAGCCCACGGCCGAATCCAGAACGACTTTGGTGGGGATTCCGACCTCGCCGAGGGCGTTGGCGGCCCAGTAGCCGCTCCCTTCAGTTTTGTTGGAGTGAAATAAACAAACAAATAAATCATGGTAATGGTACGGTACCTGCTGGCCGTGCCTCGGTCACGTATACGCTGAACCGCTTGTTTGCCTTTGCGGCACTGAGCAAGAGTCCCATGACGACGCGCGAGTATGAGTGCACGAGGATGACTGCGCCGTCCTGGATGAACGGCTGGCCCAGCTGGAAGATGCGCTTCTTGCCCTCGGCGGAGCGGTTGAGGAAGAGCTCGCCCTGCTCGATCAGCTTGTCCTTGCACGCTTGGAAGTCCTACAATAACGGGACGGCTTAATGAAGCGCGCGGGGGGCTCGTGTATGTCACATGCGTACGGGCACATCCATCGATGCACGAGTGACAAAGCGCATAAACAGACTCGAGCCTGCCGAGACCGACATGGACGACTGCGTCCCCTCAAACAGGTCCTTGATGGCCTGCTGCAGCTCGCGGCTGAGCTCGATCATCGTCGTTGCTGCATGCAGGTTTGCTTTATTAGGAGGGGATGGGGCGGGTAGTGTTTACAAATGTACCGCGACTGCGCTTGATGGTCTTTGTGAGCGCGAGGATGCTGGCGACAGAGAGCGACAGGCTCTGGTCGTCCTTGAGCAGCTGCTGAAAGTCCACCACGACGGCCGCAGTTTCTACGGTGTCCAAAAAGGTGCAAGCAATAAGCAATCCCCGCCGTCGGTCGGCCATCGGCGCGTCTCAGTTACCTGCTGAAGAAGGAGACGAAGAAGACATTCGCTCGGTGGTGCAACGGGAGGGAGAGAACGAAAGGAAAAAAAAAAAACACCAGTCGCGACGATTTTGTGCCCCTCCAGAGAAACGGGAATGAACGTCTCGACTGTGGTCGTGGTCCTCCTCGCGTCGATGGTGGCCGCGGCGCTGCTCGTGGATCTGGAGCAGGGCGCGTCGGTCGTGCTGGGCGACCCCTCGTACGACATTGCCGAGGTGGACTCGCCCCGGCTGGCCGGCTGGGGCCTGGCCGTGTTTGCCAAGCTGCTCGGTTCCACGCCCGTGCTGGGCCGCCTGGTCGTGCGCGTGCTCATGGCGAGCAACCGGTTCTACCTGGTGGACAAGCTGGCGGCCCAGGTCGACGATGCGCCCTTGCTGTACCCGCTGCACCACCCATCGGCCGAGGAGGTGGCTGCCCATGCCGCCCTGGCCCTCGAAGCCAAGCCCGTTGTGTTTGCGCACCCGCAGGCCGAGCACCTGCCGTTCCACTTCCCCACGTCGCAAGACTACGTGGCCGCGTACCTCGCCGGCACGACCACGCCCCTCGAGATTGCCCGCGCCTTCATCGCCAAGGTCAAGGCCTCCAACGCGGCCGTGCCCCCGCTGCGTGCCGTCGTCAGCATCAACGAGACCGACCTGCTCGCCCAGGCCGCCGCCGCCACCCAGCGCTACAAGGACAAGGCGCCGCTGAGCCTGCTGGACGGCGTGCCCATCGTCGTCAAGGAGGAGTTCCGCGTGTACGGCTACGGCACGACCTGGGGCACGTCCTTCTTGGCCCAGCACGCCGGCGGCGCCGGTGTCGTGGACAGCGTCAGCAAGGAGGCCACGCCGGTGCAGCGCATGCGTGCCGCCGGGGCCCTCATCGCCGGCAAGACAAACATGCAGGAGCTGGGCCTGGGCGTGACCGGCCACAACCCCCACTTTGGTGTGCCGCGCAACCCGTACAACACGGACCACTACTCGTCGGGCTCCTCGTCGGGCAGCGCGGTGGCCGTGGCCGCGGGGCTCGTGCCGATCGCACTCGGCGTCGACGGCGGGGGTTCGATCCGTCTGCCGGCCGCCTCCAACGGCATCGTCGGGCTCAAGGCCACCTTTGCGCGCATCTCGAGCCAGAACAACGGCCTCGTGCTAGACTGGACGGTGGGCCACCCGGGCCCGCTGGCCGCATCCGTCGCCGACGCCGCCCTCGCCTACCAGATCCTCGCCGGCCCGGACCCGGCAGACAAGCTGACGCTGGTGCAGCCGGCCGTGCACGTCGCGCAGCTGGACCAGCTGGACGACCTCAAGGGCGTGCGCATCGGCGTCTACGAGGCGTGGAACAAGCATGCGCAGGAGGACGTCGTCAAGGCCGTGGACCTCGCCTTGGCAACGCTCACGGCCCGTGGTGCCACCGTCGTCCCCATCAACATCCCCAACCTGGGCGTGGCAAACATGGCCCACACACTCACGATCCTCAGCGAGATGGCCTCATCCGTTGGCCCGTACATCAAGAACCACACGGGTGACTTTGCCTACGAGACACAGGTCAACCTGGCCGGCATCGCCACGTCCGTCAACGCGTACGAGTACATCAACGCCCAGCGCCTGCGTGCGCACTTTATGGACTTGCTCCACGACGACATCTTTGTGGGCCAGAAGATCGATGCGATCGTCTCGCCCTCCTCGGCCATGACCATCCCCAACATCCCCGCAGACGCTGTCGACCAGGGCGAGACCAACCTCGTCAACACGGCCAGCATCATGCGGTTCGCACAACTGGGCAACTTCCTCGGCCTGCCCGCCATCAGCGTGCCCTTTGGCTACAGCGCGGCCCACTCGACCAATCAGAGCAAGCCGCTGCCCATCGGCGTGCAAGTCATGGCCAACCACTGGAACGAGCACGTCGTCCTTCGCCTCGGGGCCGTGCTCGAGTACGATTCTTGAAGAAGCTATTTGAAATAATATTATTTTAATCCTGCTTCCATCAGGCGAGCAAACAAGCCGATCAAGCCCTCTGTTTTTTACGAAATCTTCTCCACTTGAGTCCGCCGCACGCCGGGGGGGGGGGGGGGGGGGGGGGGGGGGGGGGGGGGGGGGGGGGGGGGGGGGGGGGGGGGGGGGGGGGGGGGG
>Ga0302230_10001801_pt1 | contig 13481 bp, 21 predicted proteins | sample II_Palsa_N2_1_FD_193523 | JGI IMG/M metagenome (GOLD analysis project Ga0302230, IMG submission 193523) | Peat permafrost microbial communities from Stordalen Mire near Abisko, Sweden - II_Palsa_N2_1 | ecosystem: Environmental > Terrestrial > Soil > Palsa > Peat permafrost | place: Sweden... | reverse complement strand
CCGTCGTGTGGATGCGCGGGCCAACCTTTTTACCTGCGCAGAAAAAAAAAAAGATAACAGGTAAAAAATAAACACGACAATAAAACTTTTGTTATTTTTTTTTTTACCAGCCTTGATGAGTTCAGCATCCGCAAAGCCCACGATGGTATCGAGGGACGGGTTGTGGACGGTCGTGACACCGAACGCGAGCGTGGACACAAATTCATACGACTGCTGCACGTTGAAGCCGTACACGCCGCTCCAGTGGGCGTGGGCGTCGATGAAGCCGGGCATGACAACGCCGCCCAAGGCATTGATGCTCGTCGTGACGTCGTCGGGCTCTCCGATAAGTGCGCAGCTGCCGACCTTGTCGATCAGGCTTCCTCGCAGGACGACGCAGCCATCAAGGACGGGAGGACCGTCCATCGTGAGCACGGTGCCATTGAAGATGTACGTAACCTGATCGTCGCCGGGCGAGCCGCTGTCCACGGTCACACCGAGGTCGAAAACGTCCTCCTTGGGCCGGACGCAGGACAGACCATAGCGGCCGGCATCGTTCGCGGCGCACTCATTCACGGTTGAGGCAACATTGGACAGCGAGAACAAATCCGCACCAAGCAGCCAGGTAAGCGTTGACGAGTCGCTCGACCAGGCGAGGTAGAGACCGCCTTGAAAGGGAGAGGAAAATGTTTAAATTATTTTGAGAGTGGTCGTTCGTGGGGGTTTACCATCGACCGAGCCACGGATCGTCTGGAGCCCAGATGTCGCGGGCGTCTGCAGCTTGGGCACGGCGGTGATGGTGAGGGTCTCGAATGTGGACGAGTCGGTGGAGGCAAGGAGATCGCCGAGCGAGGTGACGTAGACCTGGTCAAACTCGACAAAGGCAGCATACTTGCTGTCTGGGCTGACGACGATGCTCGTGGTATAGCGACCTGACGCGATCGTCTTGGACGAGACGACGCTGACAACGCCCGTCTCGGCATTGATGCTCAGCTCGATCTTCACAGAGGCCGAGCCGTAGTCGACAAAGACGGCAAGACCACTGGCCGAAAACGTGGGCGTCCCGCCAGAGGACGTGATCAGCTGGGGCGTGCCGACGACGCCCGTGACAAGACCCGACGCTTCATCGACCTGAAGCTGGGCAAGGTAGACACCAGCACCGAGGGGAGCACGGGGGCCGCTGATGCTGTCCGCGCCGATGCGCTGGTACACGAGCAGCGTGCCTGACGGAGAAAAGCGAGGGTTGGTGTAGCGTCCGAGCTCGGTCGTGACACGGAAGAGGTCGGTGCCATCCTGCTGTTGGCCTGTGGTTGGGTTGAGCGTGACAATCTCGATGGCGCCCATGTCAAGGTCGTCCCAGGACGCGATCGCGAGCTGCTTGCCGTTGGGCGAGACCGAGGGCGTGAACTCGAAAATGTTGGCCGCGGGCGGACGAGACGAGACAACAGTATTCTTGGAGCCGGTGGTCTTGTCGTAGACGTACGTCTGCGCGAGCGAGGTGTAAAAGACAAGGTTGCCCGAGACCGTGGCCGTCTCGACGATCTTGGTCTTGAACGAGGAGCCGTACGCCGAGGTGATGTTGGCACGGACCGTATCGGCAAGGGCAATTGTGGCCTCGACTTGGATGTCAATGGGGGCAGCAACGCCCGTGTTGACGTCGATCTGGATAATCTTGCCGAGTGCCCAGATGACTATCGACGAGTCATCCGGCGTGAAGGCAAAGTTGGGGTAGACACCGTGGGTAGCCGAGGTTTCCTGCTGGTCGATCGAAAGGGACTGGTACAGCACACGCTCCTCGCTCGTAGCCAGGTCGTGCAGGATGAGCGATTCGTTGAAGAGGTGACGGCGAACTACATGGAAAAATGAACTAATGCAAGGCAACGTAAATGAGCATACCAAAGGCGAGCGTCTTGCCGTCGTGAGAAATCACTGGACGGGCAGCACCACCAACTCCACCCGTGACGACCTCGGATTGGTTGGTGGCCAGGCTGACACGGAGGATGCTGTAGATTCCTAGCAGAAGGGGAGGGAAAAAAAGGATTAAACATTCAAATACACCGTTTTGCGTACCAGCATGGGGATCCTTGCTGTAGAGCCAGTTTGTCTTGCTATCGGCAGTGTTCTCGCTGTAATAGACGTAGGTGTTGGAGGGGTCAAAGATGGGCTCCTCGGCGCCGACCTGGGCGTTCAGGTTGACGCGAGGGACGAGGTTGCGACCTTGGGTGTCGGGCTGGTCTTGGACGCCAAAGATCCAGATCTCGCCAGCAGGGATCGATCGGCTGCTAGTGAACCACTTGACGCCGACCACGCTCGAGCCGTCCTTGTTCCACTGGCCATTGTTGACAAAGCGGTACGTCTCGTTTGTGATCTGGTGCAGGTCCAGGTAGTCGGATGTGCTGGCACGCCACAGGTTGTCGTTGCCACTGCGATCGCTCCGGAAAAGGATCTGCGAACCGTCGAGCGAGTAGCGCGGCTGCGTCTCAAAGGGTACGCCCACCAGGACCGGCGTCGCGAGTCCGCCGCCGATCGGCACAGTGTAGATGTCGCCCAGGACGTCAAAGACAATGGTCGAGCCATCTGGGGACACGTCCAGGTTGGTCCACGTGAACTCGGTGAACAGCGTGGTCATCGTGTGGTTGTGGTCATAGTCCAGCACAATGTCCCACTGCTGTGACTGCTCGCGCAGCGGAAGCACGTCGACGTCGCTCGTGGAAGGCTGGTAGCGCCAGGCGTGAGAAAAAAGGAGCAGAACGAAAGGGAAAAAAAAAAAGACGCTTACCGGCAGGACCACCTCGCCATTCGACGAGTTGCTGGACACGATCACCGAAAGGGCAATGGCCAGGCCCACAAACCCGAGCACAAAGAACACGAGCAGGCCCAGGACCAGGTACCTAAACACGCGGCACTGTTTAGGTCAATCGAAGATCAGCCGATCTAAACTAAACGCACTGGAAGGCCTTGCTGCTCGCCTTGGTCTCCTCCTCGTCCTCCGACGTCTCCGACCGGCGGCGTGCGGCCGACGCGGACGACGAGCCGTGGTAGCTCACGCCTTCTTCGTTGGCCACGAGCGGCTTTCGCTCGTCGCCGTCGTCGTTCAGCGACATTCGAGGGCGATTAAATAGCCGGCATATTTCCCGTGTGTATCGCGCCCTGATCAGGCCTCTCCTTTCGTGCTTGGTGCCACGCACGCTTTGGTGTGCCCCCCACCCCACCCCCTTGCTCTCCTCCACCACCACCCTTTTCCCTTCCCTTCCTTACCTTTGTGATTTGTGGCTCCTCTTTTGTGTTGGTCGTCCTTGCTGATCCTGCGCACTGGTCCAGGGATGCTGCTCAAGATTGTGCTTGAGAAAATCCTGGTCGAGCTGCCGTCGTCGGGCAAGAACAACGAACTGCGCGACACGTTCCAGTCGGCGCTGGAGAAGCTCAAGTCGTCCAAGGTAACACGCCGCACACACACAAGCACACATGCAAATGTTTTTTACGCCCCCCCAGGAGTTTATCGACGGCGACGCGTCCGACAACAGCAAGCTCGTTAATGCTGACCACTTCTGGTACCCATTCAAGCTCGCGTGCGAGACAGGCTCGCCCAAGGTCGTCGAGACCACGCTCGACTGTGTGCAAAAGCTGATTGCGCATAGGCACCTCCGCGGCGCCCTGTACGACCCCAAGCAGAACGGCTTCCTGGTCTCAGAGGTAACCAACGCGTGTTTGCGGCGGCCCCAATGAGACTCACCAGCGACGTTGTTGTGTGTCCCAGATCATTGACGTTGTCAGCGGGTGTTTCGTGTCGGGCAAGACAGAGGCCGCCGTGCAGCTGCAGGTGATCAAGGTTCTCCTGACGGCGATCACGTCGCCCTCGTGCGAGGTGCACGACGTTGCCCTCCTCAAGGCCGTGCAGACGTGCTTCAACATATTCCTGTTTTCACGCAGCACCGTCAATCAGGTATGGCCCCCCACCACCCCACACCCCACACACCCCACACACACTCTTGCACTCTGAAAACTAACACCGCACGCGGGTGGCGGCGTAGGTGACTGCCAAGGCTGCCCTCACACAGATCGTCAACCAGGTGTTCCAGCGATTGGAGAAACACGCCGTCGTGATCCAGCAGCAGCAGCAGTCTGAGAAAAAGGTCGCGGCCAGTGCACCTGCATCACCCGAGCTCAATGGAGCTGCCGGTGCTGCAGGCGTCAATGGTGCAGCAGCGACATCGTCCGACGTGGGCACAAGCGTCCAGAGCTCGCCAAGCCCCTTGTCCCCACTCAAGGCGCCCGGGTCTGCGACTGACGGCACCGATGGCGGCGACAATGCGGTCGAGGCAGCGGGAGCCGCAAAGACACCGTCGCCGGCCACTGTCGGAGACGGACAGCCCGGAAAGTACGGCTTCTGCATCGTCTGCCACAAGAAGGCGGATCACTATTGCTCGCAGACCAAGGATCCCGTGTGCTCCAAAGAGTGCAAGATGGTAGGTCTTCCTCCTTCCTGGCGTTGTGCTAATGTACGTGTTGTCCAGGTGAACCTTGAGCGAATCGAGGCAGAGGAGAAACGGCGCCAAGAGGACATCAATCAGGCCATGAACTACCTGTCGGTGACCACGGGCGATGGTTCGTGCAGTGAAATTTCTTTTCAGTGCTTAAAATGCGAGCCATGTAGACTCTTCTCAGCAGCCCTCCCCTGCAGCGATCGTTCGCGACGAAAAGACGGGCGAGGTGCTGAACCCCTACGATGTCACGTCCCCGTCGTTCACCAAAATCCTGCGAAAGGACGTGTTTTTGCTCTTCCGCCGCTTGTGCTCTCTGTCCAAGTCGCCAGACGAAACCAACCAGGTGCTGGACCAGACTTCCAACGAGCTCCGTGGTCGCATCCTTGCGCTCGAACTGCTTCTCTCGGTCCTCACCAACCCAGGACCCGTCTTCCGTACAAACGACCTCTACGTGTCCCTGGTCAAGAAGGACCTCTGCCTGCCGCTCTCCAAGAATGGCATTTCGTCCAATCGTACGGCTTGCTCCTTCTTGTCGTATCTCATTTTTTTTTTCGTTTGCCAAAACCAACAGCGTCGCTCTTTGACCTGTCTCTGTCCATCTTCTTGATGCTGCTGAGCCACTTCAAGGCCCCTCTCAAGAGCGAGATCCAGGTGCTCTTCCGCGATATCTTTTTGCAGATCCTCGGCGCCCCTTCTTCGAGCTACCACCAAAAGTCAATGGTCATGCAGGTATGCCAAATTTTTTTTTTATTAATTTTCTTTTTTCTTACGGTTGCACAAAAAACAGGCCCTCATCAAAATCTGCTCGAACGCGCAAACCCTCGTTGATTTGTACCTCAACTATGACTGCGACGTCAACGGCGAGGACATTTTCGAGACTACAGTCAAGGAAGTCTCGCGCATCCTCACGCAGAGCTGGGGTGCAACGGACCAGACGAGCCTCGCCGAGGTAGTCGAAACAAACTTAAAAAGAAGAGTTGACATCCTCGTGTATGGCAGATCCGCAAGATTCGTCTACGTGGCTTGCAGACCTTGAGTGCCGTCGTCCGTTCGCTCGTTCAGTGGGGCACAATGTCTCCCGAGGCCACCGCCAACATTGACTCTGTAGGTGCAGCAGATGATTCTGGGTACGCTATGTGTAATTACGCTCTCTAAATATTGGCCCCCCCCTAAAAAAAAGGTCGGTTAGTGCAAACGTCTTTGTTCCTGCTTCAGCCGGCGGCAACAATACGTCAGCTGGTGATTCGGCGTTCCAAGAAATGAAGTCGCGCAAAACTGTACATCGGATTCGTTCATTTCCTTGCAAACTCTAAAAGAAATACATTTTTCATCAGCTCCTGAAACAAGGCATCGAAAAGTTCAACTCGAGCAAGCCCAAGAAGGGTCTCCAGTTCCTCCAGCAGAACGGATTTGTGAACGAGGATGCTGACGCGGTCGCAAAGTTCCTTCTCACAACTGTCGGTCTCGGCAAAGCCTCCATTGGCGAGCTCCTTGGCGACGAGGATCCTGTACGCATTCTCTTTTTTCTTTGCTTTCTTAAAAGTGTTTCTCCGCCTCCTTAGAACTTGATCAAGATCATGCACGCCTTTGTCGACCAGTTCAACTTTAAGAACCTCACATTTAACAACGCCCTGCGCCACTTTTTGCAGGTATTTTTTCCGCACTGAATTTGTTCTTAAATAAATAAAATAAAATAAAAATCAGGCATTCCGTCTTCCCGGCGAGTCTCAGAAGATCGATCGTCTCATGGAAAAGTTTGCCGATCGTTTCTGCGAGAACAACCCAGACATTTTTGCAAACGCTGATACCGCCTACACACTTGCGTTTTCAGTCATTATGCTCAACACGGATTTGCACAGGTTCTTCCCCCTTTTTTTTGTTTGTTGTCAGCTCCACACTAATTCTTACAAAACTATCAGTAATCAAGTCAAGAATAAAATGACCAAGCAGCAATTTTTGCGAAACAACCGAGGCATCAACAATGGTGGAAACCTCGAGGACGCGTTCTTGGACCAGATCTACGACGATATTTCCAAGGATGAGATTGTGATGGAGGAGGAGCAGTCTGCCGAGCTCGTCAAGGCCGCCGCTGCGGGCGAGAACTTGAGCACACAGCAGCTCCAGGAGCTTCACCGGATGCAGGTTGGCCAGCTCACAAGGAAGCTCCAGACCCTTCTACAGCAGCAGACCTCGGCAACCGTCTACCACTCTGGCTCGCATGCAGAGCACGTCGGACCGATGTTTGAGGTGGCGTGGATGCCCATCCTTGCTGCTTTCGCTGTCCTGTTTGAGGAGAGCACGGATGCGGACACGGACATGATCGCGCTGGTTCTCGAGGGCTTTACGTACGTCTCCATACACAGAATATTCTTGTTTACTCATTTCATCTCTTGTTTAGGAATGCGATTCACGTCGCAGGCCAAAACATGCTGGCCACTCCGCTCAAGTCCTTTATCCAGTCGCTCTACACATTTACTGTGCTTTCAAACGTGACGCAGATGAGGGTATGTCAAACGTCCCCTGTACGTTTTCCTTGTTCAACTCTTTTCTCCTGCAGTCCAAGAATATTGCTGCGGTGCACAGCCTTCTTGGCATTGCCCATCAGCATCGGAATGCCCTTAACGAGTCGTGGGCGCAAGTGCTCGAATGTGTCTCTTTGATCGAGTTGGTGCAGGCGATGGGCAAGACACCCATTGACGCGGCGGCTACAGCAACGACGACGACGGCGAGCTCGGCAGGTCAAAGCGAGGAGGACAAACAGAAGAAGAAGTCGGTCCAAGAGCAGACGATTATGATGATCAGCACGATCATCCAGACGGCCGAGACAAGCCCACAGACCAAGCAGCAGCTGGACATTATCGTGCGCGAGTTCCAGTCGCAGTCGATGATCCTGGCGATCGATCGCATCTTCTCGTCATCCGGTGGCCTCACTGGTCAGTCGATTGTCCACTTTTTCCGGTGCCTGTGCGAAGTGTCCCGCGAAGAAGTCAGCCTTGCGAAGACCCCGCGTCTGTTTTCGCTTCAAAAGGTCATTGAGCTTGCCTACTACAACATCAACCGCATTCGTCTCGAGTGGTCACAAATCTGGAATGTCTTGCAGCCCTACTTTAACGTGGTATGTTTTTGCTTGCGCTCAAACGTCAAAACCAAAAAAAAAAATTTTTTTTTTTAAATATGGAACATTGAAGGTCGGAACGCACAGCAACCCGACGGTGGCAACAATGGCAGTGGATTCATTGCGCCAGCTTGCAATGAAATTCCTCGAGCGCGACGAACTCGGCCGCTTCCACACCCAGGGTGAGTTCTTGAAGCCAATCGAACACATCATGAAGTGGAGCCAGTCCCAAACCATCAAGGAGTATGCTCTCCGGTCGCTCGAACAGATGATCCAGGCCAGATCACACCACATCAAGTCTGGTTGGAAGTCGATTTTTGTGATCTGCGGACGGTATTACTTGCTCCAACAAAGAAAAATCACTTCTAATGCACACCGCAGAGCATCATCGGAAAAGACACGGGAAATGGTCTCGCAGGCCTTTTCGTTGCTCGCATCGATCTTCACGCACCACTTTGAGCACGCGAGCTCGGCCTTTGTGGACTTTGTCAATTGTCTCGTCGACTTTACGTTCAACACGGTAAGTGAAGACATTGCGCTGGCATCCATCCACCTCCTGCAATCGTGCGCTGCGCAGCTCACCGAGGCTGCTTCCATCCAGCCCGAACTGCCCTCGCCCGACTCTGCCACCACGTCAAATCCTGCACTGAACGCGTCCTCGTCTTCCAGCAGCATCCTCTCGGTCCTCTCAACCACTGCCGTAGGGCCACTATCTCCTTCCATGGTATGAAATTTATTTATTTTTTTGCGTGTGTGTCGTCAAGGACGCGGCCTCATTCTTCCTATTTTTTTGCGCAGCAAATTCTACAGAACGCCCCAAATGTCCTCGGCAAACTCGACATGGACGGCTTCTTCCTTAAATGGTATCCGATTCTGTCTGGTTTGTCGCGCGTGGTTATCGACTCTCCCTCGCTGGCCATCCGCAAAAAGGGTACTTGTGAGACTATTTAAAAGTCTTTATCAACATTTGCTTCTAGCCCTCGACACCCTGTTCCTGCTTATCCGGAGCAGTGGGCGGTCCTACGCGCAAGAGTACTGGAGGACGGTGCTGCGGAGCGTGTTGCATCCCATATATGAGGATCTGCGTGACACCGAGTCGAAGAAGCAGGAACTGCCCTCTGATCTCTGGGTTCAAGCGTTGCGATCTGAAGTTGATGTACGATTCTTTTTTTAAAAAAATAAAAATAAATAAATAATAGCTGTTGTTTTAATCTTTGTTTGGTCCTTGTAGCTCTTCACTGCGTTCTTCTCCGTTTTGTCGGCAAAGCCATTGCTGGAAATGCACCTGGAGTTGCTTCTCACCTTCATGACCCAGCGCAACGAAAACCTCGGCAAGACGGGCGCGATCTGTCTGCATACACTCATTTCCAAGACGTTGAAGGTGTTTGTATTTTTTTTTTTTGGTGGAGTACGTGTTTATCTTGTGTTTATTGTCATTTCAGGTGTTCACTGCCGACGACTGGAAACTGATCACGGATCTACTCGAGCTCGCCTTTGCCAAGACTACACCGATCGAACTGATGAACCCGCATAGGGAGCTGGATTTCGGCAAGGCCATTTCCAAGGTGGCCGTCCACCTGGAATTGATCAAGTCGCTCAAGGATATTTGCACTGGCGAGACCATCCAGTATGTCGTTCAGGCGCCCAAAGAGAGCTGGACGAGTTGGCTTCAGGTAAAACAAGTCTCAAAAAAAAATAAACTGTGTATTTATAAATGTAAAATTAATAGGTGCTGCGAAATTCATACCGTTTTGGCCGCAGTTTCAACAGCAACTATGAGCTTCGGCTGTCCCTGATGACTGCAGGGTTCGTCAACAACGTGCCCAACCTGAACCAGCAGGAGACCCTCGCGGCTGCTGCGTACTTGCAGTTCTCGTTCAAGCTGTTTGCCTATTTCGGCTGCAACAGTGTGTTTGACGACGCGGTCCTGTTTGACGAGTGCAAGGCCCTTTTGGTATATTTGGTCAAAAAAAAAAATTTTTTTTTTCTAATAAATTTGCAGGACGCCTTTGTGGCGATGCTGTCCGAGCCCAAGAAGAACGAGCGCGACATCAACGCGCGCACACACATTATCATCCTCATCTTTGATGAGCTGACGGCGCTGGACTGGTCCCCGTCTGGCAAGACCCGTAGCTTGCGCAACCACCTGGGCGATTTCTTCAAGTTTGCCTCGCAGGCCCTCCTGGTCGAGACCCAGCCCCCTCGCAAGGCGATCCAGGCATTCCTAGACAAGGTCGGCAGCGAGATCGTGCAGCCGCATCTAAAGCAGCACCCCGCAGTCTCTTCGGACATTCAATAACAATTTATGAGATGTTTGCAACTTGTGTTTGCAACATGAATGGGAAAAAAAAAAAGACCATGAAAAATAAAAAAAGAAAAAATTTTTTCTTCCATCATCGACAAACAACGAATGAACGCTGGCACTGTCGAACAGTCTGCCCTGCTCACGTCGGGCCAAACGGGCCAACCGCTGGAGCAGCTCCTACCACCGGGCTACTACGCCAGCCAGCTGGTGTCGTACCTGTCTGGCGGCGACCTGTACGTGCCTCTCACTCGTCTATGCTGACGACGCCTTTTTTGCAGGAACAACGCTCGCTTCCTGTGGAAACGACTAAAGAACGCGGACGAGGAGACGGCGGCGGTGTGGCGGATAGGCCAGGCGCTGTGGAACCGGCAGTACGGCGAGGCGCACAAGGCGATCCACGGATTCCAGTGGTCGGCAGCCCTTGCACCGCAGATCACGTCGCTCGAGGCAACGTTGCGGGCTCGCACCGCCGGGCTGCTCGCAAAGGCATACACGGGCATCTCAGTGTCGGACACGGCCGATCACCTTGGGCTGGACGAGCAGAGCACTGTTGTTTGTACGTTGATGCACCAACTGGCACAACAACTGACGCGTATGACGCAGACACACACAGCCTTGGATGGACACTAGACACTGGCAGCAACATCCTGCGGCCAAAGGCGCCGGTCGTTGCAAAGGATCAGTCCGTGCAGCTGGCCCACCTCAATAGTCTCGCAGACTTTGCGATGCACTTGGAGCAGCGGTTGTAAAGTCCAATGTTTTCCTCATAAGTATGCACAGCCAGCAAAAAAAAACAACAACAGCTATTTAGTGGGACTGCAGAGAGGCCATGTACTCGGACTCTTGCGTGACGTTGACAAAGACCTCCTCGAGGGTCGTTTGCGATATGCTAAAGTCGACGATGACGTCCTTGCGCGACTCGATCAGCTCAAAGAAGGCGGCCAGCCGGCCGGTCACGATGGGCGAAAGCGAGTAGTTGACGTAGACGACCTGATCGACCTGGTTCTCTCGGACAAGTTGAGCCTCGGCTGTTTTTGACAACTTTCATTTAAAAAAAAAAAAAATAGGCTTTCTTGGAGGGGCATACTCAAGTGCTTTGTGACCAGACCCTTGGCTTCGCCCAGTTTCGCGACGTTTACGACCAAGTGCATTTTGTAGCCAGCAAAGCGGTTCTTGAGGTGGACGGGCGAGCCAACACAGCGAAGCTTGCCCAGGGCCATCACAGCGATCTTGTCTCCCAGGACGTCGGCTTCCTCCATAGACTGAATAGGATTTTTAGGAAGAAAAAAAACACACTGTACATTTTATTGCTTACATGCGTCGTCATCACAATCACGCGGTTCTTTTTGAGGCGCAGGATAAGATTCCAGATATCGCGGCGAATGTAGGGGTCCTGGTTGTGTCGATATTTCATTTTGATTTTAAGAAAAGAACCTTCCACCGCAGTAAATACCATGCCCGTGGTCGGCTCATCCAAGTAGACAATCTTGGGGTTGCCGACAAAGCTGAGAGCGACGGAGAGGCGTCGCTTCATGCCACCGCTAAACGTGCCAACGGCGTTGTTCTGGACGTCGAACAATTGAACATCCTCGAGGCGTTCGCGGATGACGTCGTCCACTTGCTCGTACGGGATCTGGCGTAGGTCGCAGAAGATCTGCATGTGCTCGCGTGCAGTCAGGTCGTTCCACAGGATGTCATGCTGGGGGCAGATGCCCATGATGTCACGGACCTTGTCCATGTCGTTCTTGACGCTGAGGCCATAGATGTACGAGTCGCCCTCAGTCGTGCTGAGCATGCCCGTGAGCATGTTGATGGCCGTTGTTTTGCCCGCGCCGTTGTGACCTAGCAAACTGAGGACCTGGGAGTCCTCGCACACAAGGCACAGGTCGTTCACAGCAATGTTGGTGGCCGCCGGACGCAATTGCAACATGGATCTAAGGCTATATTTGTGGAACCTAAACGAAAGGAAAATAAACTTTTTGAGTACACGATTGAAATCCTGCCGAAAAGCAGTACTTTCGCGTGAGGTTTTGCACGAGGAGCGGATAATGTGACGACTTTGTCTTGGTGAGCTCGCGCTCGTTGGCGACATCCACATCCTCGGTGTTGTCCGATCCCGCAGGAGGCGCCGACGCAGTGCGGATGTCAGAGGTGTCGGCGTTGATGCTGCCCGACCCGTACATTGTGTTTATGGACGCGCTGGGTGCTGCTCCTCCACCGTTCACGACTGTGATAAACACAATGTTAACTAAGCCTCTTTTAAAAATAAAAAAACATTTTTACCTTGACTGCTTTCGTCCTTGTTTGATTTTTCAAACTCGATGCCCCAGTACGTGGGCTGGAGGAAAAAGTAGAGCGGACGCGGTTCGCCGTTGCTGCTGGGTAGGACGGCGTCGAGGTACCACGTGAGGAAGAGGAAGATGAGGCAGTTGAAGATCATGAGCATGAGACTTTCATAGGTCGACGGCATGGGCTTGCAGTAGTACTGTCCATCGACTGTCTTTGGGATGCACTGCTCGGCAAAGAGCATGTCCCAGGTATAGCGTGTTGCGTTTTTAGGATTTCCCTCTGTGTCCGAGGTAGCATAGGCCATGTTGATATCGGCCATTGCCTAGACGAGAAAATAGAGAAGAAAAAAGACGTGTAAACGTAACCAATTTCATTAAAAAAAAATTTTTTTTTACCTTGGCAAGGTTAAAAGGCGGCACAAACGAGAAGCTGATGGGCACTGCGCGCGGGACCAGGTCATCGTCGTAGATGGCCTGGATCGTGTACGCGTTGCCGACGATGGCGACAAAGAGCAGGCCGAGCACAAAGATGCCCATGCCCATGTTCAAGGACGACTTGGCTTTTTCGATAAACACGCTGATCCACATGGCCAAGGTCACGATAGAGAGCGAATAGATGAGGAAGAGCACAAAGTTGACCGAAAAGTCGGTGTTGGTGAAGTATTGGAACTGTGCTGCAGAGCCTGAAAGATGAACGAAGAAACATTATTTTGTCACTTTCTTTGTACACAAAAGCGATACCAGAGGCAATGAGCACGAGCGAGGCAAGGATGCAAATCACAGTAGCACAGAGGATCCATGACAACCAGTAGACAGAGTCCTGTTTTGTTTTTGTTTTAATAAAAGTCGAAAACGGATCCTACCTTGAGACCAATCATGCGCAGCCCGCGACGAAGGGCCAAGTCCTTTTCCATGCAGATGTTGTACAGCAGGATCACAAACTGGAACATGATGCCGCAGTAGAAAAAGGTGGTGCCGTATTGGGCAGACGCTTCCAGACCGCCATCCTGGTAGCCGAGAGACGGGAATTGCTTGCTGCTGACGGCAAGCTCGACTGGCCGGCCCACGCGCAGGCTGATGAGCGCCTTGTCCACAGAGATCTGGAGTTCGTTGCGGCTGTCTGGCTTTCGGCGGATGTCGATAAAATTAAAGTTGTCGTAGCTGGCGTTGAAGTAGATGGTGTAGCTGTAGAGGTCGCCGCTCAGGTGCCAGAAAGCCAGGCCTTTGTTTCATTTGGCATTTTTTTTTTTTAATTTTTTAAAAAAGCGGACAAAAAAAAAAAAGCACGTACCAAGCAGGGTTATGTTGGG
>Ga0302230_10001797_pt1 | contig 13503 bp, 11 predicted proteins | sample II_Palsa_N2_1_FD_193523 | JGI IMG/M metagenome (GOLD analysis project Ga0302230, IMG submission 193523) | Peat permafrost microbial communities from Stordalen Mire near Abisko, Sweden - II_Palsa_N2_1 | ecosystem: Environmental > Terrestrial > Soil > Palsa > Peat permafrost | place: Sweden... | reverse complement strand
AATCGGGGCTAGCGCGACATCAATGTCATGCCATATCGAAACGGCAGCGGCGGCAATGGTCGGCGGGTCCGCACCTTCCCTTGCTCGTCTGGCAAGCAAGCCTTGGATACCGTGTGCGTCGGTCGGCATCTGTGGTCCGGGGAACGCGCGTCGTGCGCATTTTGGAAAACCTATAATACGCGCTAACGTGTGTCCGTAAGGCATTTAATCGCTTGAGGTCGTGTAGCGGGAAAAAGTCCAGATCAACGTGACCGGGCCGGTGCATGGAATAGGTAATCAACACGGCGATGGACGGCCGCCTTTGCTTGCCAGTCTGTACCCGGCGGGGTGACACTGCAAAGTCACGCGACCCTGCGAGCAATCGATGAGTTTGGCCGAGACGCGACGTGATCAACTATTCCCCACACTCTGTGCGGTGCAGATAGCGGTAGCGCAGCATTTTGCGACGGCGCCGCCGCAACGATTCGAGCCAGGCGAAACGCTGTATGCCCTGGGCGAACGGCATGCACCGGTATTTATCGTCACCTCAGGCGAAGTGACGGTCACTCGCGGGCATGCAATGGGTGAGGATCAGCTGATCGCCGTGCTGCCGATTGGCGGTATCACCGGCGAAGTGAGTCAGCTCGGCGGCCGCTCGGCGCTGGCCGAAGCGCGTGCCGGAGTCGCCGGCTGCGAAGCGTTGCGTTTCGATACAGCACATCTACGCGCGCTGATCATCGGCTCGGCCGAGATCGGCGAGATCATCATGCGGGCTTTTCTTTTGCGCCGTACGATGCTGATTGCGGAAGGTGCCGGCACCTTGCTGGCTGGTCGGCCGGGTGAGCCCACGCTGGTGCGACTGCAGGGTTTTCTCACCCGTAACGGCCATCCGTATTCGCTGCTCGACGTGGCCGACGGTGGCGATGGTCAAGCCCTCGTCGAGCGGTTTGGCGTACACGACGATGAGTTGCCGATCGTGCTGTGCCCTAACGGCTCGCTGCTGAAGCACCCGACCAACGTCGATCTTGCCGCGTGCCTCGGCATGACGCCGGAGCTCGATCCGGATCGGATCTTCGACGTGGCCGTGGTCGGCGCTGGCCCTGCCGGCCTGGCGACGGCGGTGTACGCCGCGTCCGAAGGCCTTTCAGTACTGGTGCTGGATACACGCTCGTTCGGTGGGCAGGCCGGCGCGTCGGCGCGCATCGAGAATTACCTTGGCTTTCCCACTGGCATCTCCGGCCATGCATTGGCTGCACGCGCATTTACCCAGGCGCAGAAGTTCGGCGCCGAGATCGCCATTCCGGTCAATGTCACTGCGCTGGAATGCGGCGGCGATGAGCGCCAACCAGGCGACCTTTTTACCCTGCGGCTTGAGAATGGCATGGGCATGCAGGCGCGTAGCGTCGTGGTTGCGTCCGGTGCGCGCTATCGACGTATCGATATCGAAAACCTGAGCCTGTTCGAAGGCGCCGGTGTGTCGTACTGGGCCTCACCAGTGGAAGCCAAGCTGTGCGAGGGTGAGGAGATCGCCCTGGTCGGCGGTGGCAACTCGGCGGGACAGGCGGTCGCCTTCATGGCCCCGCGGGTCAAACATCTGCACCTGGTCGTACGCAGTGATTCACTGGACGCATCAATGTCGCGTTACCTGATCGAACGTATCGCCGCGCTACCCAATGTCACCTTGCATACGCGTACCGAAGTCACGGCGTTGCAGGGCGACGTGACCAGTGGACTGACTGGCGCAACGTTCCGTCATCGCGATACCGGTGCCGAGTGGACCGGACCGCTACGTCACTTGTTTCTGTTCGTTGGCGCCGATCCCAACGCGGCATGGCTGGAGAGCTGCAACGTCGACGTGGATGCCAATGGCTTTATCTGCACCGGCCAGATCGCCAGCGGGCCGATATGGTCGGCCGCTGCCCGCGCACCGCTGGCGCTGGAAACCAGTGTGCCCGGTGTATTCGCTATTGGCGACGTGCGCGCTGGCTCGACCAAGCGCGTAGCCGCAGCAGTAGGTGAAGGCGCCCAAGTCGTTGCCGCCCTCCATCAGGTACTTGCTGCATCCCCTGCCCGACTACCGGAATCCACTGCATGAGTGATTACTGCAAGCACCTTGCCGATATTGCCGACGTAACGCCACGCACGCTTGGCTGTGAGGAATGCCTCAAGTCCGGCTCGCACTGGGTCCATCTGCGGCTGTGCCGGACCTGCGGTCACGTCGGCTGTTGCGACCAGTCGCCGGGACGCCATGGTACCGCCCACTACCATGCCACCAAGCATCCGATCATCGAAGGCTACGATCCCCCCGAAGGCTGGGGCTGGTGCTTTGTCGATGACACTCTGGTCGACCTCCCCGACCAGACGCCACAAGTGGGGCCGATACCGCGATATGTCTAATGCATTGGCAGGCTTGTTTGGATGTCTAAATAATCACCTGGACAATCAGCTGGCTGTCAGCAGCTTGATCTCTCGTGAGGCGACTCTGCTTGATCGTATCGACGCGAACATCCGCATGAAAACAAAAGGTCCGATGGTAAGAGTTGTCATCTCTCGCCATCGGACCTGAGTTTCACTCCATCTATTTCCAGCGAATCAAACCTTGCCGATCGATTCGCCGCACCGCACTTCTTCTTACCGTCCCAAGTCCTGCAGGAAACGGTTGGTGTATTGCAACGACGTACTGCCGCTGACCGAGTTACACGTTGCCGACGCCGAACCGGTATTGCTTGAACAAGGTGTATCGCGATCCAGCGACCAGAAATGGATGCCCACCAGGCCATTGCTCACTGCGTAATTGGTGAGCGTATCGACATCGGTGAGAGAGAACACTTCGCTGGAGACATCGTTCATGCCGATCATCGGCGTCAGCTCGATCTGGCTGGCCGGGATGCCGTAGGTATGCTCCAGATTTTCCGCTGCCTGGATCGCGGACTGCCCCATGTTGCACGCGCCGTTGGATACCACGCAGACGCTGGAACTGGCCCCACCAAAATCCATCACCATCAGGTTGATCGTGTAACTGCTGAGATTGGCGCTCTTGATCGACTTGACCACCATATCGCCCAGCGAATTGAGCCCGCCGTAACTGCCATCCGATGCTCCCAGTGTGGCCAGCGTGAAGGAGATGCGCAGATTCGGATACAGCGTATGCGCATAGGCGGCCTCGGTCACCAGACTGCTGATCTCCGCCTGGGTCTGGCCTCCTTCGATATCGAAATCCATACCGACCAGATGCGATGAGTTGTAGGTCGAAAGGAATTGAGCCATGCCCGATGGCGTCGAGCAGGTGAAAACACCCGCCTGACCGCCGGTGGAAACCACGTAGTTCACGCCCGCATTGGAAAGCGCCTGAATGTTTGCGCTGGCAAAGCTGGCCGCGGGAATACCGCCCCAGTTCTCGCTGCCGCATTCGCCCGTTGCAAAAGCCAGCGTGATTGCGCCGAGATTGGGTTCGACGGTCGAGACAAGACTACCGCTGCCAACCACCGGAATCGCTGTGCCGGTCACCGCCGTTTGCATCACGTTGGTGTTCCAGTTGAGATTGATGGTGACGTCCTTGTACGGACTGAAAAGCAGACTGCCTGGCGCAGGGGCTGGGGCTGGGGCTGGTGCAGGAGCTGGGGCCGGTGCGGGAGCTGGCGCGGGTGCCGGTGCGGGAGCCGCACCGCAGGAACCTTGGGATGTCCAGGGTTGGCCGGAGCCCGCCCCACCGTTGTTGGTCGCCGGGTCATTGCCCTGCGTCCACCAGTTCGCCAGATAGTTGATGCCGTTTTCGCTGGCAGTATTGCCGGCGGTGTAAACCTGCGACGCGCTCCAGGCCGCCGCGCAACTGGGCGCAGTCTGCGCCTGCAGCGTCTGCACGGGTACTGCGGCCAGCAAGGCCATGGACAGACCTGTCGCTGCGATGCTACCGAAAGCGCCAAGTGCCAGACGTAGGCGCAGGGCGGGCCGTTTTACAAAGGGTGATGGTGGTTTGACTGACATGGAATCCTCTCCAGATGGACTTGCATCAATACGAGTGAGTTACCAAGGCAGTTCACAGCCGCAATCCGATCAGCCATGTGGGGATGTGCCTCATCGCGTCCCTGCACGCTACCGCTTGTTATGCGTGAGATATGTCCCGTGATAGACCTTAATGACAACGTTGTCTATTGGAAAAAATCCCAACTGTGACGGTGCGCGTGAAACGCCGTTGGGCACTGATGCGGCCTCGGGATGGGCAATAGCTCGCTTCTGTTTTGCTGCTTATGCAGCATCTCAAAGCGAAAGTGGCCCTGCCGTTTGACTGGCTTGATATCGCACTGCAGCAGTGTTGATCGTGCCTCGGCAGATCGAAGCGCTTTCCAGGCGTGCCCGAAAGTGAGTGCAAAAATTAGGAAGTGGATCTAATTGAGCAGAACCATGTCACATCCTCACAAGAAATCTTCGCCTGCCGCGTTATGACGCTAAACCTTATTCGGTGACTATCACGAATGAGGACGCCAAATGACAACGTTATCTATGCGTACTGAGTGGAGAGCGGACGACAGCCTTGCGCTGAGTCAGACCTTCTTCAATCAGGCCTTCTTCAAAAAGCAGACTTTCAGCACCAGCCCTTTGATCTTGTCCGAACTGCCTTCGATATGTTCGTCGTCGCCTTCGACGAGACGAATGTTCTTGATCACCGTGCCCTGCTTCAACGGGATCGACGAGCCCCTGACCTTCAAGTCCTTGATCACGACGACGGTGTCACCGGTGGCAAGCACATTGCCGTTGACGTCCCTCACCAGCGTGCCGATATCGGTTGCCACACTTACGGCGATGGGCCACTCGTGGCCGCAGTCTGCACATACGACACTGCCCCCATCCGGATAGGTATTTTCCATCGCGCACTGCGGGCAAGCAGGAAAGTCAGACATGCCTTGGTCCATCGGGATCGTTGAAGAGCGCGGAGTATAGATGCCCGACTCAATGAACCCGACCCTGATCGGGATGCCCCGATAGCAACGAACACGCATCCATCGCTGCACCGGAATGGCACCTCCATTCTGTCATCGTTGCCTAGCTTTTGACGGAATGTGCATGGCCTGTTGGCGGCGTTGACGAAACACTTCGACACCGGTCGGTCACCCGCGGTAATGTCTACCCACAACCTAATGTCTGTTCGCTGCTGTAGACGTCCTGACCAGGAGTTTTAATGGCCGACGCAACACCTGTGTTTGACGAGATGGGATGGCCGGACAACGTTCGCGCACCCTATGCCTTGATCGATGCCTGGTTGAAATCGATGCCCGCCGAACAGCTGTTGCTGAAGCGCCGCGAGGCAGAAGTGCTGTTCCGGCGTATCGGCATCACCTTTGCGGTGTATACCGAAGGCGGTGACCCTGAGCGCCTGATCCCGTTCGACTTTATCCCCCGCGTCATGGCGCAGGCCGAATGGGTGCGTTTGCGTCAGGGCCTGGAACAACGCGCGAAGGCGCTGAATGCGTTTATCCACGACGTCTATCACGACCGCGAAATCGTTCGTGCCGGTCGCATTCCCGAGAAGCTGATTCTGCATAACAGCGAGTTTCGCCCGGAGATGGCCGGCCTCGATCTGCCCGGCCAGATGTATTCGCACATTGCCGGCATCGACATGGTGCGTACCGGGCCCGACGACTACTACGTGCTGGAAGACAACTGCCGCACGCCATCGGGCGTGTCCTATATGGTCGAGAACCGCGAGGTGATGCAGCGGCTGTTTCCGGACCTGTTCCGTCGCAATCGCGTCGCACCGGTCGCGCACTATCCCGACGAACTGCTCGCTACGCTGCGTTCGCTGGCGCCGCCAAACTGTCCCGGTGAACCGACCGTGGTGCTGCTAACCCCTGGCATCCACAACAGCGCCTACTACGAGCACGCGTTTCTGGCCGACGAAATGGGCATCGACCTGGTCGAAGGCGCCGATCTGGTGGTGGACAAAGACGTCTGCTACCAGCGCACCACCGCCGGCCTGTCGCGTGTGGACGTAATCTATCGCCGTATCGATGACGACTATCTGGATCCGCTGGTATTCAAGCCCGGGTCGATGCTCGGCGTGCCGGGCCTGCACTTTGCCAACCGCGCGGGCAACCTCACGCTGACGAATGCCATCGGCGCCGGGATTGCGGATGACAAGGCGGTTTACATCCACGTACCGGAAATGATCCGTTTCTATCTCGGCGAAGAGCCGCTGCTGCGCAACGTGCCAACCCATGACTGCAGCAAGCCCGACGAACTGCGCTACGTGCTGGACCATCTCAACGAACTCGTAGTGAAAGCGGTGCATGGCTCCGGCGGCTACGGCATGCTGGTGGGGCCACACGCCAGCCGCACTGAACTTGAAGATTTTCGCGTGCTGCTGAAAACGCGACCGCAGGATTACATCGCGCAGCCGACGCTGGCCCTGTCCACCGTGCCGACCTTCGTCGACTCCGGCATCGCACCGCGCCATGTCGACCTTCGACCGTTCGTGCTTTGCGGTGCTGATCGCATCCGCGTCGTACCTGGTGGCCTCACTCGCGTAGCGCTGAAAGAAGGCTCGCTGGTCGTCAATTCATCGCAGGGCGGCGGCACCAAAGACACCTGGATACTGGAAAACTGATGCTGGCACGTACTGCAGAAAACCTGTTCTGGCTATCGCGCTATATGGAGCGGGCCGATTACGTGGCGCGGCTGCTTCAGGTGACGGGCCAGATGAATGCCGTTCGCGTCGACAGCGACCGCAACAGCGAATGGGAATCGGCGATTGTTGCAGCTGGCGGCAGCGACAGTTATTACGCCCGCCACACGGAAGCGGACGAACCGTCGGTCATCCAGTTCCTCGCCTTCGATGCGGACAACCCCTCATCCATCGTCAACTGCATCGAGATCGCGCGTCGCAATGCGCGGGCCGTGCGCACGGCGTTGACCGCCGACATGTGGGAAGCGGTGAACACCACCTGGCAGGAGCTTTCCACGTATCGCAATACGCCGATGACCGAGGATTTGCTCTCCGAATTTCTCGAATGGGTGAAATCACGCGTCGGCCTGTTCCACGGCGTGTGCTCGAACGCGATGCTGCGTCGAGACGGTTTTCACTTCGTGCGGGTAGGCCAGTATCTGGAACGCGCCGACAATACCGCGCGTCTGCTCGACGTCAAATATCACGTGCGGCTGCCATCGGTCAGCGACGTTGGCGGTGTGATCGATTACTACCAGTGGCTGGCGATTTTGCGCGTGGTCGGTGCACGCCGCGCGTATCGCGTGATGTTCAAGGGGCCGGTGGAACCCGCACATGTGGCCGAACTGCTGATCATGCGCGGCGAGTTTCCGCGCTCGCTGGCGTTCTGCTACAACCAGATCACCCAGCATCTGGACCTGATCGAAGACCAGGATCCGCAGCGCGCGGCGGAAGCCAAGCGACAGGCGCATGCGATCTACACGAACTTGCGCTACGGCCAGATCGACGACGTCATCAACAACGGCCTGCACGAATACCTGACCGACCTGATCGTGCGCACCGAAGCGCTGGGTTCGCAAATCTCCGAGGGACACCTGTTTTGATCAGGCAACTTTAATCATGCAACTCACTATCGTTCACGACACCGTTTATCGCTATGGTCAAGCCGCCAGCATGATCATCCAGGCCCTGCGCATGTGGCCCGCACCCAGCGCCGGGCAGACCATCGGCGACTGGCGTGTCAACGTCGACGGCCGGCGATTGCAGCCAACGTGCAGCGACGGCTTTGGCAACCCGGTGGCCACGCACACCATCGACCGCAGTGTGGAAACCCTGCGGCTTTCGGTACGCGGCTCGGTCAACACGCGCGATCTGCACGGCGTGCACGGTGACCGCAAAGAGTTGCTGCCGCCGATGTTCTACCTGTCATCCACACCGCTGACCGAAAGCAATAAAGAGATCGATGACCTCGCCCGATCCGTCTCGGGCACCGGCACCGGACTGGAGCGCCTGCACCGACTCAACAACGGCGTGCGCGACCGCATCGACTACCTGCCCTATCAGACCGATGCGGAAACCACCGCCGTTGAAGCGTTCGCCGCGCAGGCTGGCGTGTGCCAGGACCATGCACACGTGCTGATTGCAGCCGCCCGCTCGCTGGGTTTTCCGGCGCGCTACGTCAGTGGCTATCTCTGTCCCGTCGAAGGTACCGCCGCGGCCAGCCATGCCTGGGCTGAGATCTTTGTCGAGGATCTGGGCTGGCTGGGCTTCGACGCCGCCAATCGCCAATCGCCGAACGAACGTTATGTCCGCATCGCCTGCGGCCGCGACTACCGCGATGCAGCACCGGTGCGTGGCGTACGACTGGGTGGTATTGCCGAGTCGCTGGAAGTCGAAGTGTCGATCGCCGAATCCGGGCAATCGCAGTCACAGTCGCAATCCTGGTAACGATTGCCCAACACCTCCCGTGTCGAAATCCGCCGGTTTCGTCTGCCGTGACCGAGCGCGGCCTAGGCTCACGAGGTCACCTGTCTGATTTCATAAAAAAGGATTCGTTGATCTCGTAATTGCTGCGTGATAATCAGGGCGGGTTACCAGGGAGGCTGTACCCGCACATACCATCACATAGGGGTCGAGATCATGCAAACGCAACGTTTTGCCGCTCGTTCCGAATGGCCCGGTTTTTGGGCCATCCGTCGTTGGGTCGATCATCGCCACCGGGCCAAACGCTTTGCGCTGGCGGCGCTTTTACTTTTAGCCGTCTATCTGCCAACCGCTGTCAGCGCAGCCAGCTCGGGGAGTTTTACCGCCGCTCAGGCGCAAGCCGGCGCAGCCGTCTATAGCCAGGAATGCTCGGTGTGTCACGGCTCGAAGCTGCAGGGTGGTGCCGCACCGGCGCTTAGCGGAGCCACCTTTGGCGCATCGCTCAAGACCAACTATCCGACCGCCGAAAAGCTTTACGGTTTCATCTCCAGCCAGATGCCAGTGAGCAACCCCGGCTCGCTCAGCAAGACCCAATACGAAGATACGCTGGCTTTCATCCTCGCTCAAAACGACTACCCAGCGGGTAGCACAGCGCTTGATGCAGCCCATCTGGATAGCGTGGCATTGCTGCCGTATCCGGCTCAGAACAACGATGCGACCACCGCCAACGCCAATCTGGAAATCCAGAACATCGGCATCTCCAGCCGCATGGTCTACGGCAAGCTGCCTGACAAGGCCAGTGTCACGATTACCGACGCCATGATGGCCAGCCCCGCTGACCATCCTGCTGACTGGCTGCTGCACGGCCGCGACTATGCCAATCAGCGTTTCTCGCCACTGAAGGAGATCAACGACAGCAACGTCAAGTCGCTGACCGCCGTGGCCCTGGTACAGACCGGCATCACCAGCAGCTTCGAGACGACGCCAATCGTGGTCAATGGTGTGATGTACGCCACCACACCGGTGGTCGACAGCAAGATGAAAATCATCGCGCTGCATGCCGATACCGGCGACATCATCTGGGAGTCGACCTATAACGTCGGCAACTTCAAGATTTGTTGCGGCCCGGTCAACCGCGGTGTGGCCGTGGGCTACGGCAATGTCTACGTGGCCACACTCGATGCACGGCTGATTGCCTTGAATGCGGCCACCGGCGACGTGCTTTGGAACGTCGGCGTGGCCGATCCCACGGTCGGTTATTCGGAGACAATGGCGCCGCAGCTTTACAAGGGCAAGGTCATCGTCGGCAGCTCCGGCGGCGAATGGGCGATCCGCGGATTTGTCGCCGCCTACGACGCGACTACCGGCAAGCAGGCGTGGCGCTGGCAGTCGACTAATCCCAAATCGTTCGCGGGCGATGCGTGGCAGCGTGGTGGCGGCATGGTCTGGACCACGCCGGCCGTCGATCCGGAGCGCGGCCTGCTGATCTTCTCCACCGGCAATCCCAATCCCGACCTATACGGTGCGGGCCGCAAGGGTGACAACCTGTACACCGATTCGATCGTCGCGCTCAACGTGGATACCGGCAAGCTGGCCTGGTACTACCAGGAAGTGCCGCACGACGTATGGGACTACGACGCTGTGAGTAACGTCGTACTGTTCGACGTACAGGACACCCGCGGCAAGACCATTCCGGCCGCCGGTGAAGCGGGTAAAACAGGATGGTTCTATATCGTCGATCGTCGCAACGGCAAACTGATCCGCAAATCACAGCCTTTTGTCGATCAGTCGAAAAACATGTTCGCGCAGCCGACCAAGGAAGGCGTGCAGATGCTGCCCGGTGCCAACGGCGGTGCCGAATGGTCGCCGCCGGCGTATTCGCCGCTGACCCACGCGGTGTACATCCTGGGCATGAACCAGCTGATGACCTTCACCACCGGCGACGATCCGGGTTTCCAGCCCGGCTCGATGCGTCTGGGCAGCTCGTTCACCAACGTGCCGAAGGATCCGATCCAGAACGGTACCTTCACTGCCATCAACGTCGATACCGGCAACATCGCCTGGCAGTATCACGCGGCGCAACCACTGATCGGCGGCGCGCTGGCCACCGCAGGCAATCTGGTTTTCATGGGTGAAGGCGACGGTTACTTCGATGCCTTCGATGCGACCAGCGGCAAGAAGCTGTGGCGCTTCAACCTCGGCGCGGGCGTCAATGCACCGCCGATCAGTTACAGCGTCGACGGCGTGCAGTACATCGCCGTTGGCGCCGGCGGCAACTTCCAGATGGGCTTTGCCTACGGCGATACGATCGCTATCTTCAAGCTGCCGAAGTAAGCCACTGACGAATCATCGTGATGTAAAAGAATCGGGCTGCCCGTCATGGGTCGCCCGATTCTTTCTATTACCTGGGTTGTGCGCCTGAGTTGCCTGCGATACGTATGGCGTTCAGCGCAGCTGGCTATCTTTGCTGCCGCGCCGATTGAAAGTGCTGGCACTGGCCTGCTCCTGATCCTTCGCCTCTTGGCATGCCACGCAAAGGCGAACGCCCGGCACCGCCTTACGGCGCGCCTCAGGAATCCTGGCATCACATTCCTCGCAATGCTTCAGACCCGGCCCCTGTCGCAACTGCTGCCGCGCACGCGTCACCGCATCATTAACGGTGGCATCGATCTGGTCCTGCACCGCACCGTCGCCTGCCCAACCGGTTGCCATGAAAGTCTCCCATCAGAAGATTGACTGAAAGCCTGATCTCGCAGGCATGAACCCTGTGTGGACTAAACATGTGGGTGCTGGCGAAGTACTACCAGCACACCGACATAGCTCATTCAGATGCCTGACTTCCGACGCCATACGCAACGAACGGCCTATTCAACCGGGGCGAAATGCGCACCATCGGCCGGCTCCAGCCCATCAGTCCGACTGCCGCGGCATGGCTAAAAGCGCCAGCAGGGTCAGTACCGCGGCGGCCGCCAGGTAATAGCCCACGTAGGCCAGCCCATAGGATTTGGCCAGCGAGGTGGCGATATACGGCGCCAGCGACGCGCCGAAGATACCCGCCATATTGAACGCCAGCGACGCACCGGTATAACGCACCGCCGTGGGAAACATCTGCGCCAGAATCGTGCCCAGCGGGCCGTAAGTCAAACCCATCACGCCCAGTCCCAGTGCCAAAAAAAGCAGCACGCTACCGCTACTGCCCGCGGCAAACAGCGGTGCAAAACCGATGCCGAACGCAATGATCAGTACCGTGGAAAGAATCATCGTGAAGCGGCCGCCTCGACGGTCAGCGAGCAAAGCCGACAGTGGAATGGTCGCCCCGAAAAACAGCACGCCGACCATCTGCAGTATCAGGAACTGCTCGCGCGAATAGCCCAGCTTGGTAGTCGCCCAGCTCAGCGCAAACACAGTCATCAGATAGAACAGCACAAACGTGGCCAGCGCCGCGAACGTGCCTGCCAGCAGCGCGCGCGGGTATTGCGTGATCACGGTAAGCATCGGCAGCTTTACGCGCTCGTGATGCGCCATGGCCTTCGCAAAAGCCGGCGTCTCATGCAGCTTCAATCGCATCCACAGACCGATCAGCACCAGCGCCGCACTGGCCAGAAACGGCACGCGCCAACCCCATGCAAAAAACGCGGCATCGCCGATGCCCTGCGTCAACCACAGGAACAATCCGGTAGAAAAGAAAAAACCGATCGGCGCGCCCAGCTGCGGAAACATGCCGTACCACGCGCGTTTGCCTGGCGGCGCATTCTCGATCGCCAGTAGCACGGCCCCGCCCCACTCACCGCCCAGGCCCAGTCCCTGACCAAAGCGACACAACGCCAGCAGCAACGGCGCCAGCACACCGATGCTCGCGTAGGTCGGTAGCAAGCCAATCGCCACGGTGGAAATGCCCATCGTCAACAGCGCCGCCACTAGCGTCGCCTTGCGACCCACCCGATCGCCAAAATGCCCAAACACGGCCGATCCGATCGGCCGTGCAAAAAACGCCAGTGCGAACGTCGCGAACGACTGCAGCGCGGCCGATGCGGGATCGGCAGACGGGAAAAACAGCTTCGGGAAAACCAGCACTGCTGCAGTAGCGTAAATATAGAAATCGAAAAACTCGATCGTGGTGCCGATCAGGCTGGCAAATAAAATGCGGTGCGGCGAATTGGCCGGCGCGGTCTCGACAACAGTCATTCCACAGATGTCCCAGCGATGCAGGTCCATCAATTCTGCCAGAGCATGTTGGCAAATGCCGACTTTTAACCCCACTGACGGGTTTGCAGCGATTATCTGTTATCACCACGGGATCGGAGTCCCATGTTCAGCACCCCAACCATGCCAAACGACCGGACTGTCGTCGATACGTTTGCCTTTCTGCAGATGCAGCTGCCGTGGCACAAGCAGGCCAGCTCGTCTGAAACACCAAATGCCGAAACTCACCATGTCACTGACGAAGACTGCATGGCTCGATATCGGCGAGGCGATAACCAGGCGTTTCAGATGCTCTATCTTCGTTACCGCGAAAAACTGCATCGCTACCTGCTGCGACTTGCCGATCGTTCCACCGAAGCCGAAGAGGTATTTCAGGAGGTCTGGGTCGCCGTCATTCGCGGCAAGGATCGCTACGAACCCAGCGCTCCTTTTGCCGCCTGGTTGTTTTCCATTGCCCATCGTCGTGCAGCCGATCGTTGGCGCACGCTCAGCCGGCATGCGCCCGACTGGCAAAGTCATAGCGACGATGACCGGGATTTCGAACAACGCCCAGCCGTCGCTGCACACACGCCCGAACGACTCGCCCACAACGACGAGATGGGTCTAGCTCTGCTCGAAGCGATCAGGAATCTTCCACTGCCGCAGCGGGAAGCCTTCCTCATGAAGGCAGACGGCGACCTCAGTCTCGATGACATCGCGATGGCGACACAGGTGTCGCGCGAGACGGTCAAGAGTCGATTGCGTTATGCCCAGCGACGACTGCGTGATGAGCTGGAGGTTTGGCGATGAATGACGAATCGATGGACGATCTTGTTGCGCTCTATCGCAAAGCAGCCCGTGAGGCGCCACGACCTGACGTCGATGCGCGGATGCTCCAGCTTGCCGAAAGTGCAAGCAACGCCCGTCACCGGAATCAGCGCTGGACATGGTTTGCCGCCGCCATCGCCGCCACCGCCGTT
>Ga0302230_10001791_pt1 | contig 13524 bp, 8 predicted proteins | sample II_Palsa_N2_1_FD_193523 | JGI IMG/M metagenome (GOLD analysis project Ga0302230, IMG submission 193523) | Peat permafrost microbial communities from Stordalen Mire near Abisko, Sweden - II_Palsa_N2_1 | ecosystem: Environmental > Terrestrial > Soil > Palsa > Peat permafrost | place: Sweden... | reverse complement strand
AGGCAGGTTTGGATGAGGGGGCCGCTATTGTATTCTGGGCAGCCGGTGCTGCTTCAGGTGCTGGTGTTGCAGTTCGAGAGGTTGTGACAAACGCTGTCGCTGCCTGTATGGGCGTGGGCAGCGTTACAGTAGCAACCGCACTGGGATCATCCCGCAGCTTGAGGTACAGCGTTGCTCCGTCGGCTGGCGTCTGCACCGTGATCTTATCTTCGGCGAAGCCTGTGGGTACATCGGTCGGGGTGACAAAATCTTTCGCTGCGCCGAAGGACTGCACGAGGAACAGGTTATTACCCTCGACAGTGCAGGTAGGAGAGTCTGCCGTAGTGCAGCGGATCGCTGTGATCTGTGGTGCGCGAACGAGAATACCAAGCGGTGTCCAGTTCCCCGCTGTACCGTCTGCAGCAACCGGACGCATCTGCAATTTGCCAAATGCCGATTGACCGAATGCCTTCAAGGGATCCAGTGTGGCAACGGCAGTATGCTCGTCCTGGAGCACGAGGTTGTTCGTCACAAGCGAGAGTGTGGTGTGGACTGAGCCATCGGCGGTAGCAACTTCAATGGTCTGTGTACGTGGAAAGGCGTCCTTCGTTTGCACCACGAAGGTGAGCTTACCTTCAAGCAGAATATCGTCCTTGCCACCGAGGCTGATGGGCAGCGTGCCGTCCTTTTGCGCGGAGGTGGCCTTGAAAGAAAGCAAATCCAGTTTCGGACGCGCCGCTTCGGCTGAGACCTTGACTGGCATCGTGCGACCGTCTTTCAGCTTTGCCGTCGCATTGGAGCCGTCGTCGGGCGAGACACCAGTGTCGGCCTGCAGATGCATTGTCTTGTCGTCGTTCTGTTCGCCGCTTGGCGTGAAGGTCTGCTTATTGATCTCAACAGAGACAACATCCTTAAGACCTTCACCAGTCAGTACGGCTGTCTTATCACCACCGTGGATCCTGAGGACATCGAGATGAATGCCGGCGCTGTACGCCGTGAGCGGAACCTTATCTGGATCCGAGTCGCCGTACTGCTGGATAGCAAGGGAATAACCGCCTGGTTGAATGGTCTTGAGCGAAACGTCCAGGCCGAGTGTGTCTTTTGCATCCTTGCGTGAGGCAGGTTTGAAGGCAACTTCTACATCTTTCGCGTTGTTGCTTGCAAGGGAGATGTGCTGGACGCAACCGCTTCCGTCACCCGTAAGGGTAAGGTGATTGTCCTGCCCAGCGAGCAGCGGTGCGCTGTCCACAATCTTCCAATCCTTGCCTTTGATTTGCTGGATCGTGATCGTAGGCCCTTCAAAGGAGTCGAAGCCCCAATAGCCACGGACGGTCCCCGTGATGGTTAAATCGGTTGTCGCGCCGATCTTGACGTCAGGCTTCATGGGTAGCGCGCTATCGTCTTGAGGCAGCCGGTCGTGAAGCTGCTCCCTCTTCTCTTCCTTCACTACGACAAGTCCGCCTTCGAACGCGTCAGGGGTCAGTGGTAGATTCGCGGGCGCGCCGGTTCGATTGAGATGCAGGACCAGACCGTGCGCGAAGCTGCTGGAAAAAACAAGAGGCGCGCCCTCCAGAGGAATAGTCATCTTCGGCTGCAACAAACATATGACCTGGTTGGGATCGTGGGGATGAAGCGGCGGCAGTTTGGCTTTCTGAATAGCGGGCAGACCGATGACGATGACTGATTCGGGTTTGTGGAAGGACGGCGGCGCGTTGAGCCTCAAACTGAGCGAAGCACCGTTCGGGAAGCTCAGTCCGGGAATGTACTGGTACTGCGCCGTGCGCAGCATGCCGACGAGGTGAACGAGATCGACAACTGCGCCGACATACGCCGAGTAGAGACCAGCCCCAACAGGCTGTGTATAGGAAGCAGCGTTGATAAAGTCAGAGGATGGACCGGTAGATATCGCCTCGGCAATGCTCTGCCCATGCCCATCATCGAGGAGAACCGGGGCGCTCGACTGGGTTAGGCAGATTACCTGTTGATCGACGGGCTGCTTGAAGCAATCGGCGTTCGGCTTTAGGGCGAGTGTAGAAGCCAGCTTCGCGGAGTGTTCCTGAATGGCCTTCTGGTCGTCTTGCGGAACCGTTTTCATGGCAGCGAGATAGCGCTCGATCCGCTGCTGCTCGAAGGACGCTTCATTAAGATCGGCATCGGCGCGAATGAACAGGCCTGGCTTGCCCTTGACGGCGGAGCGGAGTGTCTTGAAGTCGCCGCCGGTCTCAGGCGCGACGAAAAGCAGCGCCTCTTCAGCTTCGTTCGGAACGGTAATGGTTGTGCCTTCAGTGGTTTTCTTGTCCCAGGTATCGATCTCGGTGAACCAATTGTCGGGAGGCTCATTTGTCGTACCACGAAGAAAGGCAACGATCAGTATCAAATGGTTCGATTGGCTCGGCGGAAGATCAGCCTTGATCCATATCTTATCGCCTGGCTGAAGGTTGGGAACCTGGGCGATCGGAAGCGTTGAATTTGCTCGCGTCACGCGGATGTCGATGGTGGGACCAGCCAGGTCAAAGCGCGCTTTGTCGTCAGCTCGAAGAGCTGCGGAAAACGACACGACGAGAAGACAGATTACACCTTTCAGAGCTTTCATCTCTGATTCCTTGGATGCGAAAGAGTAACAAACGGGTTGCGTGTATCAGGAACTTGGGGGCGACTGGTCTTAGTGCGTAATACGCTGGCTCACCTCGAAATGGATAAGCCGTTCCCGCTGCCTGAACGTAGTTCGCCGCAAACTTGCCGGAAACCTTTTGCGAGAACTATGACGCCAGGTTTGCTCTTTTCTTGCTTGCTCACTTCGAGCAAGGTAACCGACATCCCTGGTCTCTGCGAAGTTCACGAACGGACGGTGACCGCGCGTCCGGCTTGCGTCTTCAGTTAGGGGCGGTGCCGATGCACGGCAATGGGAAGCCGGAAGCTCCTGATTTCGCCATGCGACAGACGGAGGATGAGACGTTATATTGTTCTCATGACCGAAGTCCCTCTATACGGAAAGGTGGAAGAAGTTTTAGCTTCCGAAATTGGACGAGGAGATCTGAATCCGGGAGACCGGCTACCGAGTGAAGATGAACTGCTGGCGCGATTTGGTGTCAGCCGGATAACGATTCGAAGAGCAATTCAAAATCTAATCCAGCGAGGTACGCTGGAAATCCGAAGGGGGCTCGGCACGTTCGTGCTGGCGCCAAAGGTTTCGCAGGAGCTGACGAAACTCACTGGCTTTGTGGAAGACATGGATATCCACGGGCGCAAAGCCTCGGCGCGCGTCGTGAGTAAAGGATTTGTTGCGGCTAACGAGATAGTCGCTCGCCAGCTTGGAATCACCAAAGGAACGCGTGTGATGCGAATTGAACGGGTGCGTCTCGCCGACTCGGTTCCAATGTCCTTCGATGAAACCTACCTGCCGCTGGACATCGGAAAGAAGATCGTCCGCAACGACCTGCGCGTGAAACCGATCTTCATTCTCCTTGAAGAGAAGTACGGATTTTCTTTGACGGAAGCGGAGTACAAATTGGAAGCCGTCTCAGCTTCGGCGCAGGTGGCCGAAGCACTTGCAGTGCCGGAAGGTTCACCCATCTTTCGAATTGAGCGAACGTCGTTCACGAAGGGCGGCCAGCCTATCGACTACGAAACTCTTTCCTACCGTGGCGACCTCATTCGGTTCGTCACTCGTCTGGCCCGCCAGTCACTCGTCAAAGGCACTCAGCCTCAGGCGGTACGTCCCTTGCGCAAGCGATAGGCGTCAATGGACCAAGGACTCGGCCCGCTCAGAACAAGCGCCACGATACAGACGATATAGAGCAGATCGCATTCGTACCCCGGAGGTCCAAACTGCGAGCGGCCAGCGGCAACGCTCACGAGCTTAATCGAGCTGAAGCCATATGGAAGATGAACTGTCACAATGGCGACGACGAGCAGGATAACCGTGGGAACACTTACCAGCCACACAAAGGCTCCAAGGAGAATGGCGATTCCACCGAGAATTTCGGTGCCAATGGTGAGCCACGCCATTAGGTGCGGAGCGGGAACGCCAATTGCATGCAAAATCGCGGCGAACGTGTCCGGCCCCTTCGACCACTTTGCCATTCCGTGCTCCAGAAAACCGTAACCAACGATCAGTCGGAGGGGTAAGGTCGAATATCTCGCCAACCCTTTCTGCGGATCGTTCCGGTAAAACAAGCTTTCTTTGGTCATCTTCGTAGTCTCCTCTTTGCATGCGCAGCATACCCCGGCCAAAGCCAGGATACACTTTTAACGGCGACAATATGACGTTATAATGTCTTGGAGGGCAAAATGCAAACGACCGCGGACAAAACATCGGCATCAGTACAGCCGACGTTCGCAGAGGCATTCTGGTTCTGGTGGAAGTTGGGTTGGATCAGTTTCGGAGGTACTGCAACGCACATCGCCATCATGCATGACTTTCTGGTCGAAAAGAAAAAATGGGTCAGCAATAGCCATTTCCTCCATGCGCTGAGTCACTGCATGCTTTTGCCGGGGCCGGAAGCCCAGCAGCTCGCCACTTACATCGGTTGGAAGCTGCATGGAAAAAAAGGCGGCATTGTCGCCGGATCGCTCTTCATTTTGCCATCGACGCTGGTGCTGCTCGCATTGAGCATCATCTATGTTCGCTTCGGGAACCTTCGCTGGATAGCCGCGATGTTCAGCGGTCTCAAGCCCGCAGTCGTTGCGCTCGTGATCCTGGCGCTCATCAGAGTCGCCCGACGTGCCCTCGTCAAACCGTTGCAATGGATCGTCACTCTGGGCTCCTTTTTTGCGATGGCTTGGCTGCATGTCTCGATTCCTGTCGTGATGCTCGTGGTCGTGATGCTGGGCGTCCTGGTGAGTTGGCGCCGCCCCGAGCTGCTCGCAAGTGAACCTGCGGTCGAGACAGCTCGCGAGAGCCCGGGAGCAGCGCAACTAGGGTGGCAGGAAGTCTTGCGATCGACCATAAAGATCGCCGGGACCGCGCTTTTACTTTGGCTCGCTCCCTTCCTGTCGTTGTACTGGTTGAGCCATCACTTCAGCTTTTGGAGACAGCTTTCCCTATTCTTTACGAGGACAGCGTTTGTCACGATTGGCGGTTCCTACACTGTCATCCCATACGTTGCTCAAATCGCTGTGACGAAATATCGTTGGCTCAGTCAGACGCAGATGCTCGACGGCTTTGCTTTAGCCGAGACGACTCCCGGACCACTCATCATCGTGGTGGCGTTCGTCGGGTTCATGGCGGGCTTCAACTACTTCCACGGTTCGGTGATCATGGGAACCGTGGCACTCCTCGTCACTACGTTCTACACGTTTCTGCCTTGCTTCCTATTTGTATTTGTCGGTGCACCCTTTGTCGAAAGAACACACGGAAAACGGAATGTCGAAGCCGTCTTGAGACTCATTACGGCGGTAGTGGTCGCCGCAATGTTGGACCTTACCGGCTTCTTGAGCCGAGGCGTTCTATTTCCTACTGGCAAGTTCTACCTGACAGGCCTCGACGGGATTGCCCTGACGTGGATCGGAGTGTCGCTCTTGCTGCTCAGAGTTTTCAAAGTTAACGTGGCCGCACTCATCGGTATGAGTCTCCTCGCCGGGCTGGCGCGCTGGTTCATTCACATCACCTGATAGCGAAAACGTTCGGTCCGTTGGGCCAGAAAGGCAGCTCGTCAAGGCTGCTACCGCAAAGCTGCTACGGTTTACCAACGTGTTGCATAAGGCCGTAAAATCGCGAGCGAATTTGTCCTATGTGTGCTCCTCCTTCCAACAGAAAAACCGAAGTTAAACTGTTGCGCAGGAAAAGACATACAGACTTAGCGAGGTTTGTCTTCCCTATTGGGGAGGGCGTTGCGGGAAGGAACGTCCCGCGGACATTCTCTCTCGCTTGTCCAGGCTTTTCTTTTCTCTTTAGGGCGTCCAGAGGGGATATTTCTCTTTTCAAAGAGCGCACAGCGAGATCATCAAAACAGACAAGCTGCTGATCTCAGCCTGCTTCCCGTTCCACCGCAAGGGTTGACTCCAGAGTAACTGCCGAATATGCGACCATCCGGCACTACGCCATTCCCGGATGCTACGACGATTATCAGCTCGAACGCCCGCCAACTGCTCTCACTCCGGGGCTGCACCTATTCAATGTGGGACTGCCACGATGGGTGTCGGATACTCACTGGGGCGCAGATTCGCACTTTCGGCTTTTCCGTCTGCTCCGAGCCAGATGCGGTAATCGATCGATCCCTTCTCAAAATTGACCTGATAAATATCGGCGCCGCCCGGTCCGACTCCCTTAAAAATCATCGACTGCAAAGCACCCATCGCGGCAATCATGGACTGGAGTTGGGGCAACTGCTGGCGTGTTACTTCGGCGAGTCCGGGGCTCATGAGATCGTAATTGGGCTTGCCAGTCTGGAGCCCATCGATCATTCTGCGCACAGCGGCCTCGCCGCCCGGTGCCGCGGTTTGATCCTTGAATCTCTTGTCAAATGCAGCCGCGGCATCGGAAAACTTTTTTGCCTCGACATCGTCCAGACGCTTCCCCGTCATGTCCCGGCCATTCTGATGAAGGATCAGCTGGCTTGCTGGCCCCTTTTCACCTTTGGGAAACTCAATCTCGGCATTGATATCCTTTGGGAAGAACATCGTCTCCGACTCGGCAAACAACAGAACCTTGCGTTGCCCTGTCGCCCGTGAGACGAGTTGACCGTTCTCTACTGTGATGGCCATGTTAAAGGTGGGCGCAAGCGCGTAGATTCCGGCGTATTGAGCCAGGATTCCTGGATCGACTGAAACGACGGTGCGAACGGCAGGTTGGAAGTCAGGCCATCCATAGACTGCGGCGACGCTGTGCAGAATCTCGTCCGCGATCCGGCCTCCGTTGGCAGAGTTGGTCATGACCACCGCGCCCTCGCCATTCTTCTCGTAGGCAGCGAAGTTATTGACGAAGCCCTCGTTCACTCCACCGTGAGTGAAGTATGGGTTGGCTTTGGCGCCGCCGATCTGCAGGCCGAGGCCCCAGTCTCCCATCCCCGGGGTCAGCATCTGGCGCGTCATCTCGACGGAGAGGACGTGGTTCGCCTTGCCTTCCAGCGACCTCTGAACCTCGATTACGTAACGGGCCAGGTCGGTTGGAGTGGTCCACAGTCCGGCCGCGGCCATCTCGGGGTAGATATGCGCGCCGCCCTTGATAGGCTTTCCGTCACCAGAATATGGGGTCGCCGCATAGGCCTGAAACTCCTTGGGCAATGGCTGCTCGTAGGTGCTTTGCGTCATGCCAATGGGTGCCAGCACTGTGTCATGCAGCAGCTTGGGGAACGACTCCTTGGTTACGTCGATCAGCGCCTGCTGCATGATCGTGTAGCCGCCGCCAGAGTAATTCCATTTTGCTCCAGGTACAGCCTCGCTGCGGATGGCCGGGGTGTTGGCCGGTTTCTCTCCATTCAGCACCTGCACAAGAGTGGGAACCGGCTCCGTGGTGGCATAGCCAGGGAAGCCGTGAACGGTGGTGCCCCCGGTGTGGGTGAGCAACTCACGCAGGGTCACTGGCTTGCCGGCAGCCAGCGGGTCGGCGGGGAATTTCCAGGTAGTCAGAAACGTGTTAATGTCCGCATCCAGTGAGAGCTTACCTTGCTCGACCAGCCGGATCGCCGCCATGGCTGCCAGGGGCTTGCTGATGGAGCCGGCCTGAAACATCGTCTCGGGTGTAACCGGAGATCCGCCGATACTGCTGACGCCAAACCCGCGCGCCCACTCGATCCTGCCCTCATGAATTACTGCGATGCTCACGCCGGGAATATTAAGTTCCTTCATTCGATCAGCAAGCATGTGGGTGGTGTGCTCATCGCCTTTGATGACCATACCGTCGGTCAGTCCTGACGTTACATGTTGAATGTGCTGCTCGGTTTCAGGAGACGCCACTGGCGCTTTCTGCGCAACAGTATACTGTACTGCACAGCAGGCCAAAGCCATGAGTGCGAACTCTCTGGAGACAGACTTGCGCATGAACCCTCCGCGCAAACACTTTAGCACGGTAAAACGGGGATATCTGTTGCTCTCAAAGCGTCCTTCCCACTATCCAACTTAACACCTGGACGCCCGTTGCACCTGAATGAATTCCCGAAAGCTCATTAGCTTTTGCATAATTATGCAGTATTGCAAGTAAATCTCCACCTGTGTTCTTATAGGCTCATGAAAATTGCGGCAGCCAAATGTCCTGAAAGCTGTTTCCCATACGGGTTGCGATGACAAAATCCTCGATTCAAGAGCTCAGACAGATTTCGAACCGCATTCGTATCAGTGCGATGACGATGACCAATCATTCAAAGTTGGGCCACACCGGAGGAGACCTGTCTTCATCCGACATCCTGACCTGCCTGTACTTCGGAGGCATCCTGAACGTCGATCCGGAAAACCCGAAATGGGAGCAGCGAGACCGCTTCATTATGTCCAAGGGACACTGTTCGGGTGCCTTTTACTCGATTCTGGCGACTCGAGGTTTCTTCCCTGCCGAACAACTTAAGACTTTCATGGACCCGCTGTCGATGCTGAACGGACATCCCGACCGCAACAAGCTTCCTGGTGTGGAAGCAAACACCGGCCCACTGGGTCATGGAGCTCCGATTGCCGTCGGAGCGGCCCTTGCGGCGAAGATGCGGGGTGAAAGCTGGCGCGCGTTCGTACTGACTGGCGACGGCGAGTTGCAGGAAGGTTCCAACTGGGAGGCCGCGATGACAGCCCAGCACTACCACCTCGACAACCTCGTTATCATCGTCGACCGCAACCGCATTCAGCAAGGTGACTTCACCGAAAACACGATCCGCATGGATCCCGTCGCGCCTAAGTGGGAAGCATTTGGCTTTGCCGTAAGAGAGGTGGACGGGCATAACCATGAAGAGCTGCTGAACACATTAGAGTCCATTCCCCTCTCACCAGGCAAGCCGACTTGTATCATTGCAAACACCATCAAGGGCAAGGGGGTGAGCTTCGCGGAGAACAAGCCAGCATGGCATCATGGTGTGCCAACCCGGGAACAACTTGCATTGGCTGCCGAAGAACTTGGAGTGGAGGTCCCATGGTAAGTCCTGCTGTCGACACAAAGCCTCTCTCATCCGGTGCTGCCGTCCCTCAACTCTTCGATTGCCGCGATGCATACTCGCAGACGCTCGAAAAGATGGCTGCTGAGGACAACCGCGTCTGTGCGGTGGTCAACGATTCAGTCTCGTCGACCAAGCTAAAGAAATTTCAGGAGTTGTTTCCGGATCGCTTCGTCAACGTCGGCATCGCTGAGCAGAATATGGTGGGCGTGGGCGCGGGTCTTGCGAATGGCGGCATGGTGCCCTACGTTTGTGGCGCTTCGTGCTTCCTTACCGCGCGCGCCATGGAGCAGGTCAAGGTCGACCTCGGCTACTCGAAGTGGAATGTGAAGCTGTGTGGCATGTCGTCCGGGATGGCGTATGGCCAACTGGGCCCCACGCATCACTCCATCGAAGACCTCGCCTGGACCCGCGTTATTCCGAATTTGACCGTCATCGTCCCCGCCGATCCCCAGGAAACTGAGCAGGTGATGCGTTACTCACTTGAGCATCAAGGGCCCATGTTTCTAAGAATCAGCCGCATGCCGGTTTGTAAAATTCACGCCCCTACCGATACCTTCACGCTCGGCAAAGCTTCCATGCTGCACGACGGCGATGATGTCACCATCATCGCGAACGGCGTGCTGGCTTCGCGTGCGGTCACCGCAGCAAAGATGCTGGCAGAACAAGGCATTCACGCCCGAGTATTGAACATGAGCAGCATTAAGCCGATCGACTCTGATGCCATCCTGAAAGCCGCACGAGAAACACGCGGTATCGTGACTGCCGAAGAGGCACTTCAGGCTGGCGGACTCGGTGGAGCGGTAGCCGAAATACTGGCACGGCATCATCCGGCCCCGATGCGAATGATGGGGTTGCCGGACGTCTTCGCGCCGACCGGCACCGCTGAGTTCCTGCTGGAGTACTTCCACCTCAACGCACAGGGAATGATTGACGCTGTGCTCGACCTTCTCGGAAGTAAAAAGTAGCCAACACCATGCCCGGCCTCATCCTCGCCATCGATCAGGGAACCACCAACACAAAGGCACTCCTCGTGGCTCGCGATGGGAAGCCGGTCTTTCGCGCCTCAGTGCCGCTTCCGCTGCTCATCCCCCAGCCTGGCTTCGTGGAGCAGGACCCGATTGCTCTATGGGACTCCGTCCTCGATGTGATCAGACAATGCGTGGCACATGCAGGGTCAACATCAATCGAGGGCATCAGCATCTCAAACCAGCGCGAGACAGCCGTTGCATGGCATCGCGGCTCCGGTTTGCCCGTCGCGAATGCGATCAGTTGGCAGTGCCGGCGCAGCGAGGAAGTGTGTTCCCGACTCGCTGACCATAGTGAGCGCATCCGTGAAAAAACCGGCCTTCCGCTCGATCCCCTGGTCTCGGCCAGTAAGTGGTCCTGGCTATTGCAGCAACAAATCAATCTACGTGAACTCGCCACGACCGGAGAGCTGTGCCTGGGAAACGTCGATAGTTGGCTGGTCTATCGGCTCACCGGCGGAGCTGTACACGCGACGGATTATTCCAACGCTTCGCGAACGGCTCTTCTTGATTTGGGGTCTCTCGATTGGGATAACGACCTTCTTGCGCTGTTTGCGATTCCTCGGGCAGCGATGCCGAAGCTGTTACCGTCTTCTGGAATCTTTGGCGAGGTAGCGGCGGTTCGAGAACTTGCGGGCGTTCCAATTGTCTCCGCAATCGGCGATTCGCACGCCGCTCTGGCGGGCCATGGTAAATATCGAGCCGGAACGGTCAAGGCCACTTACGGGACAGGGTCATCGCTCATGACGTTGACATCCGGCAATCCCGAACCCACGAAGAACCTCGCACGCACCATCGCATGGTCGATCGGCGATACCGTGCAGTTCGCGCTCGAAGGTAACATCACCATGACCGGTTCGGGCGTGCAATGGGTGGGCGAGTTTCTCGGTCTGCCAAATCCTACCGCCGATACGTTAGCCCTCGCTGAATCGGTAGCCGACTCAGGCGAAGTCTATTTCGTACCGGCGATGGTAGGCCTCGGCGCGCCGCATTGGGATTCTTCCGCACGCGGGACACTGGCCGGTCTTGGCCGCAGCAGTACGCGCGCTCACATGGCCCGAGCCGCTGTCGACGCCATAGCCTTCCAGGTGGCCGACGTCTTTCACGCAATGGAGACGGCAGCGGGAATGCAGTTGCCCGCGCTGCACGCCGACGGCGGAGCGACCCGTAATGCCGCTTTGATGCAGTTCCAGTCCGACCTGCTGCAGGTGCCCGTATATCGTTCGGCCTGCGAGGACCTGTCCGCTCTGGGCGCTGCCTGGCTGGGGGGCCTCGCTCTCGGCTGGTGGAAACAAATCTCGGATTTGGAGACGTTGCCACAGGAGGCGATGGCCTTCAAACCCGGCAAAACACGCGACGCCCACTATGCCGGCTGGAGACACGCCCTGATGCAAACCCTATCGAAAGAGTGCGCCAAATGAGCGACATCGTTTTGCAGGCGACCGGCATTCTGAAACGTTACCCTGGCAACATTGCGCTCGACCACGTCGACTTCAAGCTCCACCGTAACGCAGTCAATGTGTTAATCGGCGAGAACGGGGCCGGCAAATCGACACTGATGCGTATCCTCTCCGGAGTTGAGAAAAGCGATGCAGGCACCATCATGATAGACGAAGCAGCTATCACCTTGCGTAGTCCTCGTGATGCTGCAAGGCACGGCATCAGCATCGTGCACCAGGAACTCTCTGTCATGCCAAATCTCGACATCAGTGAAAACATCTTTGCAGGACGCGAACTGACAAAGCGTGCCATGGTGGACCGCAAGGCCGAGGACACTCGCAGTATCTCCGCGCTCAACCGTTTGCATAAACCGATGGCTGTGACCGGCCCTACATCTCAGCTTTCGCTTGGATGCAGGCAGATTGTTGAACTGGCTCGCACCATCGCTCACGGAGCAAAGATCCTCATCCTTGATGAACCGACCTCCGCGTTGTCGATGACGGAAGCCGAGTCTCTCTTTGAGGTCATCGCCGATCTCAAGCGTTCCGGCGTCACCATCGTCTACATCTCGCACCGCTTACATGAGCTACTGCATCTGGGCGACTATTTCACAGTACTGAGGTCGGGCCGTGTGGTTGGAGAGGCCCCGCGTGCTGAAGTCACACGCCAATGGATTGTGGAGCGGATGTCGGGTCGCGCCGATACGTCCGACCTCGGAGCCCGTCCGATAACTTCAACAGAACGGGTACTTACGGTGGAGCAGCTGGCGCTCGGCTCCTCAGTGGCAGGCGAAGCGGCCCAGGCTGCTCTGCATGGAGTGAGCTTCGCCCTGCATCGTGGTGAAGTCCTCGGCATCTACGGGCTGTTGGGAGCTGGCCGCACCGAGTTGCTTGAGACACTCGCGGGCAATCGCCGGCCTCTCTCCGGAGTCGCGACGCTCAATGGAAAGGCCCTCAACCTCACCTCTGTCGGCAACTCCGTAAGGGCAGGAATGGTGCTGGTTCCGGAAGATCGCCAGCGCGACGGCCTCGTTCCCGAGCTTTCGATTCGAGAAAACGTCGCGCTCGCCTCGACCTCTGGCCCCTTCCTCTCCCGCGCTCGAGAGACAGAGCGAGTAAAGCGACTAGCGACCGACCTCAACATTGGCGTGCACGATCTTGAGCTGCCGGTGACAGCACTTTCCGGCGGCAACCAGCAAAAGGTCCTTATCGCTCGATGCCTCATGCGTAACCCATCTGTCCTTCTCCTGGATGAGCCGACACGTGGTGTCGACGCAGGCGCTAAAGCCGAGATCTACCGCATTCTTCGTCACCTCGCGTCAGAAGGCCTCAGCATCCTCTTCACCTCTTCTGAGATCGAAGAGACGCGTACCCTTGCCGATCGTGCATTCGTTCTTTGCCAGGGACGCATCTCCGCAGAGTTCGCGCACCACCAGCTCACTGACGAAGCGCTCTTCGCGGCCGCCAGCCCCAACGTCACTACGGCGGGAGCCGCAGCATGAACTCCGTCTCAAGCACGCTTTCATCCTCCGAACGTCTCGCAGGTAACGGAGCCCGCATCGCCCTGATACTCTTGCGCGCTCGCGCCATCCTGGTTCTGCTATTGCTCGTAGTTCTGTTCTCGATCCTTGCGCCCAGTTTCCTTACAGGTGCAAACCTCTCCATCCTGTCAAAACATGTCGCCATCTCGGCCATTCTTGCCATGGGTATGACCTTCGTCATTCTTTCCGGCGGCATCGACCTTTCTGTCGGTTCCGTCGCGGGACTGGGTGGCATGGTCGCAGGGGCCATCCTCACGCAAGGCATTACGATCGGCGGCAACACCCATCATCCAGGCTTCTTTGTGGCCCTGTTAGCCACGTTCTTTGTCTGTCTTGTAGTGGGTGCGGTGAACGGGTGGCTCGTCTCCCGGGCCGGCGTGGCGCCGTTTATTGCAACTCTGGGCACTCTCTATATCGCTCGCGGTACCGCTCTGCTCATGTCCAACGGCAAAACCTTTCCCAACCT
>Ga0302230_10001779_pt1 | contig 13570 bp, 18 predicted proteins | sample II_Palsa_N2_1_FD_193523 | JGI IMG/M metagenome (GOLD analysis project Ga0302230, IMG submission 193523) | Peat permafrost microbial communities from Stordalen Mire near Abisko, Sweden - II_Palsa_N2_1 | ecosystem: Environmental > Terrestrial > Soil > Palsa > Peat permafrost | place: Sweden... | reverse complement strand
CGTTAACGTCGAAGGAGATGAGGAAGGCGAGGTCCTTCGGAGTCAGGACGTCTTTGAGGAAGCGAACGGCGGATTGCTGTTCTATGGGGAGGACGCGCTGCTGGCTGCCGCTGGTGTCGAGGAGGAGTCCGATGGTGAGAGGGAGGTTTTTCTCCTGGGTGAGGGTTTTGATGGTTTGGGGCTGATGGTTGTCGAGGACATGGCAGTCGGCGGGGGTTAGGTTGAGGACGTAGCCGTTGGCGTCGCGCACGGAAAAGTAGGTGTCGACGAGGCGGGTGGAGAGGTGGAGGGTTGGGGCGTGGAGCTCGGGGGCGGGCTGGGCGGTGGAGGCTGGGGGTGGGGCGTCGGGGGACGGGGCTTCCTGGGCGCTGAGGGGGGCTGCAGCGAGGAGCGCGGCAAGGAGGAGGGTCGGCGGGGCGAGCAGACGCATGATGCTATTAGACTCGCAGATGTTTCGGTCCTGCGCAGACGGCGAAGGGCTTCTCGCAGGGGCAACAGCCTTTTGAGGTTAATCGGGAGGGGCGCAGGGGTTCGCTTGGGTTCTGCACAACGAAGAGGGGGGCTGGTGCGTCTGAAGGGTATAGGCGCTGGTAATGGGCAGGAGGCGATGGGTGGGTGCAGTTGTGCCTCGGCGCTGGTAGTCTCAAGAGAGCGTTTAGGCTGAAATGTTTCAGGAAGAGCGTTGGCAAAGTTGTTTCAGGGAAGCGCCGCGGGCAGGATTGCTCGCGAAAGAGGAATACGGATGACGTTGGGTACGCAAAGGATGTTGGTGGGTGGACTGGCGATGTTGCTGGCCGCCGCAGGGATTCAGGCGGGGGCACAGAACCAGACGCAGGCGCAGCAGAGCGTTCCGGACGCGCCGCAGCCACAGACGCTGCCAAGGTTGAATTCGATTACACCGGTAGCGCCGGCATTGCCGACCACGCCGTCGCAGGCAGGGGCAAGCACGTCGACGACGGAGGAAGCACCCACGATCACCGTGGTGCCGGACCAGGATCAGGACCAGGGGCCACCGCCGGTGACCGAGCGGAGCCAGGCGAACACCCTTTCGGTGAATGTGCAGTATCACGCGATTCCGTTTACGGTGAAGGACTCCAAGAACCGCCTGGTTCCGGGCCTGACGTATCGGGATGTACGGGTGTATGAGAATGGCGTTCTGCAGAAGACGGCGGTGTTTTTGACGGATCCGGCGCCACTGTCGGTGGGGCTGGTGATCGACCAGAGCGTGACCAGTGACACGATGGAAAAGGTCAATGACTCGTTGGCGGCTCTTCAGGGAGCGTTCTCTCCCTACGACGAGATTGCGGTCTTCACCTACAACAATGGCGTGAAGGAGCAGACAACCTTTACGGCAGCGCAGAGCGCGCGGCTGGGAGCAGTGCTGGAGCAGTCGAAGGCAGTGGGACGCGATCCGCTGATGGGGCTGAACGGGCCGCTGGCGCACGGCCAGGTGATCAACAATATGCCGATTGATGGCGTGGCGGATGCAGGACATCAGCCGGGCAGCATGTCGTTCACGGTGCCGAAGGAATATTACACGTTGAATGATGCGATCCTGGCGGCGGCCAAAGAGGTCGCACGGGCGGATTATCATCGGCAACGGATCATCTACGTGATCTCGGATGGCAAGGAATATGGCAGCAAGGCCACGCAGAAAGAAGTGATTCGCTTCCTGCTGACCAACCACATCGAGGTGTGGGCGACGCAGGTAGGCGAGTCGGCCATCAAGGGCATGGGCTTTGTGGACCGGGTGCACATCCCGCTGACCATGCGCGACGATGCGCTGCCGAAGTACACGGCGGCCACCGGCGGACAGTTTGATTCGGAGTTCAGGCCGAAGGGCATCGAAGAGAGCTTCTCGCACATTACCGCCGAGGTCCGCGGACAGTACACGGTGGGCTATTACACGCACGAGTCTCCGTTCAACGAGAGCTATCGGAAGACCGAGATCCGGGTGCTCAGGCCGAGCCTGACGGTGATTGCGCCAGATGGCTATTACCCCAACGCATCGGATAACGCGCGGATGCGGCCGAAGACGGCGGCGACGACACCGGCGCCGGCGCCTGCGAATGAGACTCCTCAGTTGCGGACACACCCGGAGACGCAGCCGGCAACGACGCCGGCACCGCAATAGAACGATGGGCCTGACGATTCACGAGAATGCGCTGATCGCGCTTGCCTCCGCCGCCGCCTGGGGCGGCGGTGACTTTTCGGGGGGGATGGGAGCGAAGGCATCGGGCGGCCGCGTGGCGGGAGCGATCCGGTTTGTGATCCTGTCGCATTTGATCAGCCTGGTGGTGCTGGCAGGGATTCTGTGGAGGCTGCACGCAGGGATACCGCATGGGGTTGCGGTGTTATGGGCTGTTGCGGGCGGGGTGAGCGGTGCGCTGGGGCTGGTGGCGTTCTATATTGCGCTGAGCCGGGGAGGAATGGGCGTGTCGGCAGCGGTGAGCGGGCTGCTGGCGGCGGCGATTCCAGCAGTCGTATCGAGCCTGATGGAAGGTGCCCCGGGAGCGATGCGGCTGGCGGGGTTTGCGCTGGCGGGCGGAGCGATCTGGCTAATTGCGGCGGGAGATTCACCGGAGAAAGACTTTCCCGAGAAGGCGGGCGCGGCGGGCAGCACGATGGCGCTGGCGGTGTTTGCGGGCGTGGCGTTTGGGATTTATTTTGTGGTGCTGAAGTTGTCGAACCCGCTGGGGCTGGTGATGCCGATGACGATTGCCAGGGTGAGCAGCGTGGTGTTGTGCTCGGTGATGCTCTTGGGGATGCGGCTGAGTGGAACGAAGGACGAGGGTGAGGCGAGATGGTTTGCGGGGTGGGGATGGGCGTGCGGAGTGGCGCTGCTGGATACCGGCGGGAATGTGCTGTACCTGGTGGCGACGCGGATGGGTCGGCTGGATGTGGCGTCGGTGCTGGCGAGTTTGTATCCGGCGGGAACGATTCTGCTGGCGGCGTGGTATTTGCACGAGCGGCCAACGCGGCGACAGATGACGGGGATGGTGGCTGCGCTGGCGGCCGTGGCGATGATTACACTGTAGACGATAAAATAGGTAATTTGGCTATAATAGCTAAAGTAGCTATTTTCGGAGAGTGATGTCCATGATCAGGATGACTTCAGTGGAGGCACAGAATCAGTTTGGGAAGCTCCTGGACACTGCGCAGCGGGAGGTAGTGTCGATCACTCGGCATGGGCGGACGACGGCATTTGTGGTGTCCCCGCTGGAGATGGAGGAGTTACTGGATGCGCGGCGAAGGCGGGGGGAAGCGGTGGCGGAGCTCGAAGCATGGAGCGCAGAGGCGGGCAAGCGCGCGGGAAAGGCTGCGACGAAGCTCAACGATGAAAAGGTCAATCGGCTCGTGCATGGGGCGCGGTGAGACGTATTCGGCGGGTGGTGTTTGACACGAGCACGCTGGTGAGCGCGGCCTTGCGAACGGGATCGGTGCCGCAGCAGGCTCTGATGAAGGCGTTCGCATCCTGTGATGTGTGCGCGAGCGTGGAGACGTTGGAGGAACTGAACGCGGTGATGGGGCGGAGGAAGTTTGACAGCTACCTGGAGCGGGAGTTGCGGCTGAGGTTCGTGTTGTTGGTGACCCGGCGTGCGCACTTATTCACGGTTCCGACGGGGACAGTAACGCCAGGGTGTCGCGATGCGAAAGACGATAAATTTCTCGCGTCGGTGCTGTCGGCTGAGGCTGACGCGCTGGTAAGCAGCGACGAGGATCTGCTGGTGTTGCATCCATGGCGAGATGTGCCGGTCATGACGGCTGCCGAGTTTCTCGCTGGGGAGTAAATTGCAAGGAAAAGAGCGACGGCCACAGGATGGGCTCATCGCTCTTTTGATGTCGGTGGATCGTTGAAGCTTAGGCGGTGGGGGGCTTGGTGGCTTCGTCGGGTTTGGGGGTGACGTTGTGCGCGGTGTCGACGGGTTTGGCGTCGGCTTTCACGTCGTCGTTGATGCCCTTCATGCCTTCTTTGAAGCCGCGGAGGCCTTCACCGAGACCCTTGCCGAGCTCGGGCAGCTTCTTGCCGCCGAACAGAAGGATGGCGAGTCCTGCCAAGATAATGAGGTGCCACGGTTGAAATAGATCACCCATACGAAATCTCCCTGCTGCCGCCCGGCCTATGGTGCTGAGGAGCCAAGGTCCAAAAGGCGACGATTCATTGTCGCACGATACGTTGGAGAATGTCCGTTAGCGCGGGACGGCTGGCTTCTAAAGAACGCGGCAGACCGACACTTGGATGCAAGGATTTGGATGCAAATGCGCGGATGGGGAGCGGGGGCGGGGCGGGACGGTATATCCTTGGGGAGACGCTCTGCTGGATTTATGTGCGGACGCGCTACGCTTGGTTTCTTGGGGAGAGGCGCTTTCTTATGCGCGTCGGAAGAGTCCCTTAGAGACAGGCACAACCAGATGGACCCGCGCTGCTCGCTTGAGCCCGCCTACGAGGAAGATGCTGCAACTGATTAAGAAGACCTTTGACTGTGCCACTCGCAAGGTGGTTTGTGCGACAACCCTAAGCCTGGTGGTCGGTATATGTCTGACTGGAATTGCTGCGGCACAGACGCAAACGCCGGCACAGACGCCTGCGGATTCGCAGTCGAGCAGCCAGACGCAGGCGCCGACAGCGGCACCCGGGACCGTGGCGGTGACCAAGGCGGCGGCGGCAGCGCTGGCTCCTTATACCGGCCCGAAGTACAACAACCGGTGGGAACTTTATGCCGGCCTGAACTTCATGAATGGGCAGGCAGGGCAGGTGCAACCCGGGCGACGCTACAACATGGGCGGCGGCGAAGTGATGGGCACGTACTGGCTGGGCGGCGCGCCGGTGAAGCGTTGGGGCCTGATCGGAGACTTCCGTTTCGGTGCGGGAACCACGCCGGTGACCAGCCCGTTCTACAACCGCGTGCTGATCATGCAGAGCATTCCCAGTGGTGGCGTGCAAGTTCGCGGACCCAAGAACCGGTACGCCGCGATTGATTTCCATGCGCTGGCCGGCGAGACCTATGGCCACTTTAATTACGCGGTGAATCATTATCCGGGGGGAAGCCCGGTGAGTGCGTGCGCGGCGCAGCAAGGGATCGATGGATACGGCAACAAGGGGAATCTTGGGCTGTATTGCAACCACTGGGCGCCGTGGGGCGCGGCGGGTGGAAGCATTGACTTCAATGAGAGCGGCAAGCTGGCGATCCGGCTGCAGCCTGACATCACGTTCGAACATTTCGGCACGGAGACGCGCGTGTTCTTCGCGATCTCAATGGGCGCGGTGTACCGGTTCGGACCGAAGTAAGGCAGGGGATAGAGGATAGAGTGTAGAGAAAGCGGAAGGCCCTCCTGGTGGAGGGCCTTTGCTTTGGTGCGTGTGCATGGTTAGGACTGGAGGAATTCGGGGGAGACTGGGTTTTCGTAGGCAGAGTAGTCGCGGGTGACTACGGTTAGACCGCTGGTGGTGACGTGGTAATGCTTTTTGTCTTCGTTGGAGTCGTAGCCGATGACGGTGCCATCAGGGATGTGGACATCGCGGTCGATGATGGCGTGGCGAATGCGGCAGTGACGGCCAATGTTGACGTGGGAGAAGACGATGCTGGAGTCGACGTCGGCATAGCTGTTGACGCGGACGTCGTGGGACAGGACGGAGTTGCGCAGCACGGAGCCGGAGATGATGCAGCCGGCGCTGACGATGGAGTTGATGCCCATGCCAGTGCGGCCGGGTTCGCCGAAGACGAACTTCGCGGGCGGGTACTGGTAGGCGCGGGAGCGCATGGGCCAGGACTTGTCGTAGAGGTTGAAGGTGGGGGCGACGGCGGCGATGTCCATGTTGGCCTCGTAGTAGGCCTCGAGGGTGCCGACGTCGCGCCAGTAGAGCGCGCGCTGCTTGTTCTCGTCGACGAAGTTGTAGGCGTTGACTTTGTAGCGGCCCAGCAGCTTGGGAAGGATGTCGTGGCCGAAGTCGTGGCGGGAGTCGGGATCTTCGGAGTCGCGGACGAGTTCAGGGAGAAGGACATCGGTGTTGAAGATGTAGATGCCCATCGAGACGTCGACCATCTCGGGATCGAAGGGAGAGCGAATGTCGGTGGTCTTGGGCTTCTCGACGAAGCCGGTGACCTCGCCGTTCTTGGCGACCTGGACGACGCCAAACTCGGAAACTTTGTCGGGGGTGATGGGCAGGGTGGCGAGGGTGACGTCGGCGCCGGAGTCGCAGTGCTGCTGCTTCATGCGGGCGTAGTTCATCTTGTAGATGTGGTCGCCGGAGAGGATGAGGACGTGCTTGGGCTCCTCGGAACCGATGGAGTAGATGTTCTGGAAGACGGCGTCGGCGGTGCCCTGGTACCAGCTCTTGGAGACACGCTGCATGGGGGGAAGGATCTCGATGAACTCGCCGAGCTCAGAGGCTACGACTGAGCCCCAGCCTTCGCGGATGTGGCGGTTCAGCGAGAGGGCTTTGTACTGGGTGAGGATGTAGACGTGGCGAAGGTCGGAGTTGATGCAGTTGGAGAGCGTGATATCGATGATGCGGTACTGACCGGCAAAGGGAACAGCAGGCTTGGCGCGGTCGCGAGTGAGGGGAAAGAGTCTCTCTCCAGCGCCACCGGCAAGCAAAACACCTAGGGTATCTCTCATGGTCCAGCTTCCTCGAACGGCTGTGCGACGTTGGCAGTCGCATGCACTCTGCTCGGATGCATGTTACGGCATCCACGACGCCCGAGAGTATCAGCGGCGAGAAATTCTTGGCAAATCGTGGGCGCGCTAGGCGGCCGGGGCAGCGTCTTCGCCGGTCGATTCAGCGCCTTCTGAGGAGATACGCTCAGTCTCTTCGGTCGAGATGCGAAGAGACTTGAGGAAGGTAAGGTCGTTGCGGGTGAAGGGGCCGTCGGCGGCATCGGCGTCGGATTCGGCGTCGATGGTCTCTGGTTCGTCTTCGACCTCGTTCAGACCAATGGTGGCTTCGAGCATAAGGAGAACATCGAACCCCTGCTCTCGAATCTCGCGGACGACGCCTGAGATCTGGTCGGACTCACTGACCGACTCGTGGATCGCTTCGCCCAGTTTCTGGATAAGGTCTTTGACCTGTTGATTCAATGCCACCTCCCCGTCGTTTGGAAACAAGTGTTGAGAGAAAGACTTGCTTCTCCGGATGTTGGAATGCCCATCCCACGCATTGGGTCTTCCCTGCCAGGTTCAGCGGGAACGGCAGCTGCGGGTAAAGATCGTTCTATATCAAGATTACGCCGAGGAACGGTGGAAGCCAAGTCCGGCGTCGGCTTGGAATCAGGAAAGATTACCGATAGGCGCGGTGAGATATCTTCCGTACCGGTCGCTGCGACCGGTACGCCGGGGAGTCGAAGGCTAGACCAAGGTGGGATTGCCTGGCTAGACGAACGTCGGCTCGTCCGAGGCGTCTTCGTCGAGGTAGTAGGCGGGTTCGCAGATACCCTGCGAGCGGGTGGATTGCCAGACGAGGAATCCGGCTGCCGCCGCGGCCATGCCCCCGATGAACCAAACGAACTTTTTCATGCGTGCTTCCCTTCCGCTTCCATTATCAGGCAGAAAGGGTCGGACGGGAGGACCGGACGTAGTGGGAGGACTCACGCAAGACCACAGGCAGCCCAGGCCTGCTCTGAAATGGGAAAATTCGGGGGATGCTGCCCGATTAGACGACGGTATGATGATCGGCCCAGGCGGCTTCGAGGCGGTGAGCAAGCTCTTCTACAGGCTGGGCGCGCGTGCGATCCCACATCAGGAAACCTACGAGCGCTGCCGCCAAACCGCTTACCATCCAGACCAGATTCTTCATGCTTGCCCCTTTTTTTCAACGGTCGACGATTCGTGCCAGCGTCGTGAGGGGTTGGATGCAGGAGGCGTCTATCGGGTATAGCTCGGTCGAGAAGGCGTGGTGAGACGAATGCGGGACAGTACACTGGAGGGCATGGACAGGGTTCGTTTCGGACGCGCGTTGGGGTATGGCGCGCGGCATGCCGCGAAGACGCTGATGAAGGCTGCGGACGCGGCGACAACGCCTGCGCCGGCGCGGGCGCCGGGAACACCGGAGCGTGCCGGAGGAAGCGCTGCGCGGATCGATCGCGTGGCGGAGAAGGTCGTGCAGACCCAGCGGACCGTGGCAACCACGAAGAAACATGCGGGGAGATTGGGGCGGTCGGTATGGTCGCCGGTGGCGCGGTTTTCGAGCGTCGTGTGGCTGCAGGTAACCGGGTTGTTCTTCGCGCTGATTGCGATGTTCCTTGCACAGGGGGCCTGGAAGGAACGGGCGGCCGCGCATCTGCCGCTGGGGTCGCATGCGGCGACGAAGTTTTATGTGCTGGCGGTGGCGTTTGCGGTATTCGCTTATTTTTCCCTGAGTAATTTTGTCAGAGCGTATCTGCGCGAACGGCGATAGCGTTCTGCGGTCCAGCGCGAGCGGCGAGCATTAGGAGCGGTGCGGTGCCGGATAATTTCTCTGGATCGAGACTTACGATCTTCATGCAACGTATTGGGAGCAGACTTAGGGCCCCGCTGTTTCAGGAGGATGAGATGTCCAGGGTGAATATAGTTCGTGCCATGCTGGTATCGATGCTTGGCCTGATGTTGATGCCCGTTGCGATGCAGGCGCAGGCGCTTCCACAGCCGGCGCCGATTCCGGCAAAACTTTTGGGGAAGACCGTGTTTCTCTCCAACGCCGGGGCGGATAGTGGTTTGTTTCCCAGCCCGTTCAGTGGTGCGCCTTCGCGAGCGTATGACTACTTGTACGCGGCGCTGAAGAAAGATGGGACGTACACGCTGGTGAACGATCCGGCGCAGGCGGACCTGGTGTTTGAGATACGGGTAACGGCGCCGAGTGGGCCGCAGAATCCCAGCAAGGTGAATGGCGCGTCGGACCCGCTGCCGATGGCGCGGCTAGTGGTCTATGACCGGCCGACGCACTACGTTTTGTGGGCAGACACGCAGTCTGTCGACGTGGCGCTGCTGCAGAAGACGCATGACGCAAACTTCGATCGGGCGCTGGATCGGCTGCTGAGTGATTTGAAGAGTGTGGCCACGCCAAATCCTTAGAGGAGGATGTGCGACCCGGCGAAGGGTGGGTTCGCCGGGGGTGGGGGCGGTTTGGTATCGTTTGAGGAATGCTGAGCGCGCGGAGAGCTGCGCTGCCGGCTGGAAAAGGCACACACCCATGAGCGATACGATCTCTGATTTCTTACCGACTGTTCCTGCGCCTGCGCCGCTGCGGCGGACGGCTCTGCATGCTACTCACCACGGGCATAAGGCACGGATGGTGGACTTTGGCGGATGGGATATGCCGGTGCAGTATCGTGGGCTGATTGAAGAGCATATGGCGGTGAGGACGGGGGTGGGGGTTTTTGATGTGTCGCACATGGGGGACATCCAGTTGCGGGGGCCGAACTCGCTGGCGGCGGTGCAGAAGCTGCTGATGAATGATGCGTCGAAACTGCAAATTGGGCAGGCGCATTACTCGGCGATGCTTACTCCGAATGGGACGTTTGTGGATGACGTGATTCTGCATAAGCTGGGCGAGAATGATTACCTGATCGTGATCAATGCGGGCACGCGCGAGAAAGATGTGCAGTGGGTTCGGAAGACGATTGGCGGGATGGGCGGGCTGCATATCACCGACGTGAGCGACTATTACACGCAGATTGCGATCCAGGGGCCGAAGGCGCAGGCAACGCTGCAGAAGCTGACTCCAGTGGATTTGGGGCCGATTAAGAACTACTGGTTTACGTGGGGGCAGGTGTGCGGATTGCATAATGTGCTGATCGCCCGGACGGGGTATACGGGCGAGGATGGATTCGAGATTTATGTGCCGGCGGATGAGGCTACCAGCGCTCGTGTGTGGTGCGAGGTGCTGGCGGCAGGCGAGGAGTTTGGTGCGATTCCTTGCGGACTCGGGGCGAGGAATACGCTGCGGCTGGAGGCGGCGATGGCGCTGTATGGGCATGAGATTTCGGATGAGCTGAATGCGTGGGAGGCTAATCTCGGGCGGTATTGCAAGATGGAGAAGGGCGTGGATTTTGTCGGGCGCGAGGCGCTGGCGAAGGTCCAGGAGAGTGGCGGGCCGGCGAAACGGTTGGTGGGGTTGGAGATGGTCGACCGCGGGATTGGGCGTGATGGGTATGCCGTGTTTTCGCTTGGGGGCGAGAGGATTGGGGAGATTACTAGCGGGTCTCCCGGGCCGTTTGTGAAGAAGAATATTGCGCTCGCGTATGTGCCGATGGGATATATCGAGATTGGGACTGAGGTTGCGGTTGAGGTTCGCGGGCAGAAGGTGAAGGCGGTGGTTGTGGCTACGCCTTTCTATAAGCGGGCGAAGGCTGGGGCTGGAGTTGCTGCGGCTCCGGTGATTACGGCGCCGTTGAGTTAGGTTGTTCGGAGTTTGGGCGTCGCTTTCCACCGCGTGGCTGCCTACAATTGGGTTGGAACATATTTAGATTGAGCGGGATTGACGAGGGTTTATGAACTATCCGGAAACGTATAAGTATGCGAAGTCGCATGAGTGGTTGCTGTTAGAGGGTGATGCGGCGACGATCGGGATTACCGACTATGCGCAGGAGTCGCTGGGCGACATCGTGTTTGTGGAGCTGCCGAAGATTGGGCAGGAGATTGCCGCGGGTGCGACATTTGGGTCGGTCGAGAGCGTGAAGGCGGTGAGTGATTTGTACACACCCGTGGGCGGGGTGGTGACGGAGATTAATTCCGCTTTGAACGATGCTCCGGAGACGATTAATACTGCCGCGAATACGACGTGGATTATCAAGCTGAAGGTCGAGGATACGTCGGCGGAGGGTGCGCTGCTGGACTCTGCGGGTTACGAGAAGTTTGTGAAGGAAGAGACTGGGCACTAGAACAGTGGGTAGTGAGTAGTCGCTGACTGCTCGGGCCTGCCCGGAAGATTTGAGGTTATCGAATGCGTTATTTGCCGAAGTCGCCTGCTGATCGCGAGGCTATGCTCGCTGAGATTGGTGTGGCGTCGATTGAGAGTTTGTTTGAGACGATTCCTGCCGAGTATCGGCTGACCGAGGATTTGAAGATTCCTCGGCAGCACTCGGAGTCGGAGATATTGGAGCGGTTTCGCGCGTTTGGATCGAACGTGGCGAGCGGCGATGCGCTGGAGTTGGCCGCGCAGCCTGCTGGGAGATTGTTTGCGAGCTTTTTGGGGGCTGGGGCTTATCGGCATTATCGGCCGGTGATTATTGATTCGTTGGTGCAGCGCGGCGAATTTCTCACGAGCTATACGCCGTACCAGCCGGAGATTTCGCAGGGCACGCTGCAGGCGATGTTTGAGTTTCAGACGATGATCTGCGAGCTGACGGGGATGGAGATTGCGAACGCGAGCATGTATGACGGGTCGACGGGCGCGGCAGAATCTGTGTTGATGGCGTGCCGCGTGACCGGGCGGCAGGGTGCGGTGGTGGCGCGGACGGTGCATCCGGAGTATCGCGAGGTGCTGGCTACTGTGACCAAGCACCAGGAGATTCCGATTACGGAGTTTGGGTATGTTGCCGAGACCGGGCGCGTCGATTTAGCTGCGCTGGACGCGGCGATTACGGAGGAGACGGCTTGCGTGCTGATCCAGTCGCCGAACTTCTTTGGGACGGTGGAGGATGTTGGGGCCATCGCGGAGATTGCGCATAAGAAGGGCGCGCTGCTGATTGTTTCGATTGCTGAGGCGGTGAGTCTGGGCGTGATTAAGGCGCCGGTGGAGGCGGATATTGTTTCGCTTGAGGCGCAGAGCTTTGGTGTGGCGGTGGGATTTGGCGGACCGTATTGCGGCGTGATTGCTTGCAAGGAGAAATTTTTGCGGCAGATGCCGGGGCGGCTTGTCGGCGAGACGAAGGATACGAATGGCAAGCGCGGCTGGGTGCTGACACTGAGCACGCGCGAGCAGCATATTCGGCGGGAGAAGGCTACGTCGAACATCTGCACGAACCAGGCGCTGGTTGCTATGATGGTCACGATTTTTCTGACCGTGTATGGGAAGCAGGGACTGCGCGAGCTGGCGGAGCAGAATTTGGCTAAGGCGGATTATTTGCGGAAGGCGTTAGTGGATGCGGGCGCGGTGACGAAGTTTGATGGTGCGCCGCGGTTTCATGAGTTTGTGCTGACGACGAAGGAGTCGGCTGCGGCGGTGAATGCGAAGCTGCTGGAGAAGCAGATTGTTGGCGGCCTGGGGCTTGGCAAGTGGTATCCGGAGCTGGGCGAGAGTGCGACGCTGTGGTGCGCGACGGAGTTGACGACGAAGGCACAGATGGATGCGGCGGCGAAGGTGCTGGCGGGCGCGCGGGCGCAGGAGCTTGTTGGCGTGAAATAGTTTGGAAGAAAGGCAGGACCCCGATGACTTCGAGTACGAAGGGCGCGATCATCGGGGGGTGCCTGGGCATCTTCATTATGCTCGTGATGATTGAGAGCAATGCGAATGCTACCGGACTGATGCTTCTGCTATGGCCGTCGGCGGTATTTGGGAGCATCCACGGGGAGGGCGGCGGAATCTTCTGCCTGGTCGTGGGTTCGATTGAAGTTGGAGTTCAGTTTTTGGCTTACGCGGCGCTGGGATGGATTGTTGGTGCGGTTGTACGGATTGCTCGGAAGGAAGGCTAGTGGATATCAGCGCGATTGAGGGGCAGGAGCTGACGGCGGTGGAGTTTGTTGGCGACTACGTGCGGTTGAGATTTGATGGGCCGATGCTGACGCTGTATGCGTGGCCGCATATTTTGTTGGCGGATTTTTCGATTGCGTATGGGGAGCCGGAGTATCGGAATGGGCTTTGCGCGCAGATCGGCGAGATGGTCGCGAAGGCGGCACTGGAAGAGACTGAGGCGCTAACCGTGGAGTTTGAGTCGGGGACTGTGATTGGGTTGAGTTTGCGGGAGGAAGAGTTGGATGGGCCGGAGGCTGGGAGTTATTCGGCCGATGGTAGCGGGATGGATGAGGAGGACTTTTGACTCAAGACATGGTCAACACGAATGCCAGCTATTGCTTCCGTGGCTGCATTGCAATTCAAATCTTCCTTTTTTCTGCAGTTTCTTTATTGCACGTTCGTTCCGCAACGGCCTTTCATTATTTTGCGGGCGTAGTTTTTTGGGCAGCATTTGTTGTGGCCGCCGTTTCCCTCATCATTACCTTAGCGACTCGCAAGAGTGCAAAGAGAGCACGTGGAAAACGTGTCGACGTTTGCCTTGCAGCAGTTTGGCTGGCGAGCTTAGCGGCGACTTTCATCTGGACTATTAAACAAGGCGTTTAGCAGGGAGTTAGTAATGGCAGATAAATTTGTAGGGACACCGCGCAAGGCTACTACGCATGTTAATCAGAATGAGGATTTGATTTTTGAGAAGTCTTCGGCTGGAAAGAAGGGGTATCGGCTGGCGCAGTTGGATGTGCCGGCGGTGGATGCTGCTTCCCTGCTGGGCGATTCGGTGCGTACCGATGATTTGGGCGTGATGCCGGAGCTTAGTGAGATTGAGATCATTCGGCACTTCACGCGGCTTTCGACCTGGAACTATGCGATCGATTTGGGGATGTATCCGCTGGGGTCTTGCACGATGAAGTACAACCCTCGGAT